>JADHEF010000443.1_pt1 | contig 43325 bp, 26 predicted proteins | sample 8952391 | NCBI WGS metagenome assembly JADHEF01 (sample SAMN16124439, study PRJNA663245) | bioreactor sludge metagenome | isolation source: sludge (nitrite) | place: India:Bengaluru | collected 2019-02-28 | reverse complement strand
TCCCGTTCGGACTTTGGCGTCGCCTTTCCGAGGGCGACGGGCAGGTGCTGTGAAAGACAGCATTGCCCTACCTGACACAGTTATCCTCCCGCCTAGACTTGGGTTACGGGCAAAGCCCACGTTAGGATTAGGATTATGAAGGGAAGCGCGACCTCCTAATCTTAATCGTAATCCGTTCAAGTTATAGGTAAGAGCTAGGCTTATCACGATCACTCGCCGCACTCCATCTGCGCGGAATACTTCCCCTGCAGAGCCAACCCGTTACACTGCGCACGGTGGAGCAGAGCCGCTTGTGCCGCCGCGACATTGCCAGCCTGACCCTTCCATTTTTTGAGTGCAGGCGTTTGTAACGCACGAGCAAAAGAAAAGCTCAGCGTCCAAGGCACGTCACCTGCCCGGCAAATCGCGTTCAGCCGTTCTGTAGCCGCCTTATCGCTCTGTCCACCTGAAAGAAACAGGACGCCCGAGACAGCGGCAGGAACAAAGCGACTGAGGCACCGAAGCGTCGTTTCGGCAATTTCCGCAGCATCCGCTTGCCGGGGGCACTCCAAACCCGGCACCATCATGCTCGCCTTGAGGAGCATTTGCTCCAGAATGACACAGTGATCAAACAACGCGTCGAACAGCCATTTCAGCGTCACGCTGGCAACCATTTCACAGCGGTCAATCGAGTGACTGCCATTCATCAAAACTTCAGGCTCGACAATTGGCACCAACCCGGCTTCCTGACTCAGTGCCGCAAAGAGAGCCAGTGCGCGGGCATTCGTTTCAACACAGGTATGCGTGGGCGTATGGTCGCCGATCGCGATGACCGCGCGCCATTTGGTGAAGCGCGCGCCGAGTTGCCGATACTCGACGAGGCGTTCACGAAGGCCGTCAAGTCCCTGCGTCATCTTTTCACTGTCGAAATTGGGCAGCGTGATCGTTCCCTTATCCACTTTGATTCCGGGAATGATGCCTTGCCGAGCCAGGACTTCCGCAAAAGGGATGCCCTTCGAGTTCTTTTGGCGGATGGTTTCGTCAAACAGGATCACCCCGCTGATCGCTTCATTCAGCCCCGGCGTCATAAACAGCATCTCCCGGTAAGCGCGACGCGTCTCTTCCGTACACGGGATGTCGAGCTCCTTGAAACGCTTTTCAATGGTTGGCATGCTTTCATCCGCCGCCAAGATCCCTTTGCCGGTACTGAGCAGAGCCGCAACTGTCGCATCCATGGTTGAACTTCCGGTGGGCTGACAATCCTCACGATTCTCTCGATTTGTCGATGTCGCCATAACAACCTCCTCGTTAAATGAAGCCGTGTGTTTTTAAATATTAATTCAAACGCCTCTGTGGATACTATGGGGAGCTTTCCCCACTTGTTCATTTGCATCGCTTTAAGCATGATGGCGCACAAAGCGAACGTTAAAGCGGTAAACGCGTGCGTTGCTTACGAACACGTTGCCCGTCATCATCATCCGGCTTGAAGTTAGGAGACAGGCATGAACAAGAAGATTGGCATATGGATTGATCATCGGAAGGCGGTCATTGCTACTGTTTCCGACGAGACGGAAGAAACGCTGGCGATTCTATCCGGGGTTGACAAACAGCCGGGTCGATCTGAGGGCGTCCGCGCGACACATCCTTACGAAGCGCAAAAAGTCCCCGCTGACGACAGACGTGAACACGCGTACGCGAACCACCTCAATCAATATTACGACAAGGTTATTTCCCTCATTCGCGAGGCCAACGCCATCCTGATTCTTGGCCCCGGCGAGGCTAAGAACGAACTGAAAAAGCGGTTAGAGCGTATAAAATTGGGGGAAGCGGTCGTGGTTACGGAAACAGCCGACAAGATGACCGACCGACAAGTCGTCGCGAAAGTCCGTGCGTACTTTCAGCCCTAGCGTTGCATGAGGTTATTGTCGCAGCGCGACCTCTTGAGCTTTGCGAATATCCTGACAACCGGGGGCGGGTTTACGTTTTTAATGGAGCCGTGTTGTCGTTTTTCGGCAAGATGCCCAGACGGCATCACCTTCGGCTATGCGGACAGTCATTTGCCCTGCCGTTCCGCCAGACCAGCGGCAATGGCGTATTGGGTGAGTCCCGCCGTGTCATGGATGCCAAGCTTTTCCATGAGGCTGTAACGGTGTTTTTCAGATGTCTTGGTGCTGATGCCCAATTCGGCGGCGATCTGCTTGTTGAGAAGACCCTCGGCGATCAGTTGAAGAACTTGGATTTCACGCGGGGACAAGGCTATACCCCCCGCGCTGACCCGATGGTCAACCGTTGTTTTAGAGGGAGGCTGGAGGATAGAGGCGTCAATGGACGGGTCGAAAAACCGCTCGCCTTTCATCACGGTTCTGATCGCCTGGGCAAGAATGAGGATGGATGATTTCTTAATCAGATAACCCGCGGCACCGAGCGCCAGCACTTGCTCAATGCACGAGGGATTGCTGTAAGCCGAGAGGATCAGAATCCGCGTGGAGGGAACTTTCTCTCGAATTTGACGGGTCGCCTCCAGCCCGTTGAGCAACGGCATCGCGATGTCCAAGACCACCACGTCGGGGAGCAAACGGCAAGCCATCTCCACGGCTTCGACGCCGGTCTCAGCTTGACCGACGACCTTGATGTCGCTTTCGGCCTGCAAAAGAGCCTGAAGTCCTTCGCGCACCACACTGTGGTCATCGGCCAACAAGACTGTGATTTTATTCATGGCAATCTCCCGCCTTTTCGTATGATGGTTCTCTTTGTAACATAAACGGAAGTGCGCGACAATCGGTATATTTCCAACAAATCGGCAGGGGCGACTCGGGTTCGTTGACTTGCACGAACCAACGACCGTTTTGAGGGGTTTCATAGACTCTGCTTTGCAAAAGCAGGGAAAAGGATGCAGGGTTCAGGAGCCACACGACAAGCGGGCTCCGCCCGAAACACACGCATTCAGAAGGCAGGAGCTATGCCTTCACGTTTGCTGCTCTTCCCTCCTTCTGCGGGTACCGCGCAAGTGAGCTCTGGGAGGAACGCCAACACTAAGAATTTGGAGATCGACATGCCCACGATCATGAGCCGAGAAATACGCTTGCAGTCCCGACCGAAAGGTCGTCCGAATGCCGAGAACTTCAAATTGGAGACCGTTGCCATTGACACGCCGAAAGAAGGCCACGTGCTTGTGCGCAACACTTATCTTTCGGTTGACCCCTGCATGTTTTGCCGGATGCGCGGCGGCAAATCCTATCTGCCCGCTTTTGAACTGGGCAAGCCGCTGGAGGGCGGGGCGGTCGGAACCGTCGTTGACTCCCGTTCGGAAATGTTCAAGCCGGGAGACACGGTGATCTCCAATTACGGCTGGCGCGAATGGTTTTTGTCCAGGCCTGACCATTTACGTCACATCACGTGCGAGCGCCAACCGCTCTCCGTTTATCTGGAAACACTCGGCCTGCAACGCCTCTGCTCGTGGGCGAGCGCTTACCTGATCCATCTCAAGCCGGGAGGGAGCCTTCTTGTTTCTGGCGGCGCCTCCGTAGCGGGCAGCGTGGCCAGCCAACTGGCCAAGCTTCGCGGTTGCCGCATCATCGGGTCGGCGGGGTCACGCGACATGCTCTCATTTCTGAAGGACGACTGCGGCTTCGACATTGCCTTCAATTACAAAGCCGGACCCATCCTCGAACAGCTCACCGACCTTCTTTCTCACGGTGAGGATACGAAGGAGACCTCTCTGCAAGCCGCCTTGGGAATGTGCATGGCCGGATCCGTCGTTGCGAAGACCACGCCCGGGGTACTCGGCCATATCACGAATTCTCCTCTGCCCATTTATTTTCTGTCGCAGCCTGCCTGAGAGGAGGAGGCGACAAACCCGAAAGGAGTTTTAGCATGTGAAATAAAATAAACTTAATAGCTAGTATTTCGCGCTTGCGATTTAAAAAATACTCGACTACAATGGTTGTGTTTTGGAGAGCCAGATTCAGGAATCTGGCGCAAGGTCGTAAAGGCAGTTACGGAGCCACCGAATGTTGTTCATGGTGACGGACGGAATGTGAAGAAAGGAAGCGGCAGTTATGACACTCAGCAGACGTTCATTTCTAAGATACTGCGGATTTGGAGCAGCCTACATCGGGCTGGAGGCCTCCGATCTCGGACTCTTGTCCAAGGCCTTGGCCGCGCCCAACGCCCCGTCGGTCATCTGGCTTCATGGCAGCTCCTGTACGGGCGACTCGGTCTCCTTCCTGAACCGGATCTCCGACGCGTTCCCGACCACCGTAGCGGACGTGCTCACGGGCGCGGTGAACCTGGTGTTCCACGCCACGCTCATGACACCGGCCGGCGACGCTGCCGTGTCTGAGCTGAAGCGCGTGTACGACAGCGGCAACTACGTGCTGGTATTGGAGGGCGGCGTGCCCACGGCCTTCCACGGCGGACCGTGCATTGTGTACAGCCTGAACGGACAGGAGACGACCTACATGCAGGCAGTCCAGGAGATGTCGGCGCGGGCGATCGCGATCGTCTGCGCAGGGACCTGCTCCTCGTTCGGCGGCATTCCCGCCTCGGGCAGCAACCCCACGGGGGTCAGGAGCATCCACGACCTGACCGGGCGCCAGACCATCAACATCTCCGGCTGCCCCTCCAACCCGGACTGGGTGGTCTGGGCCATCGTGCAACTTCTCACCGGCACGCCGGTCGAGCTCGATGCCGACGGCCGACCCACGGCCCTGTATTCGAAACGGCTCTCGGGAGCCGCGGCCCCGGCACTCATCCATGACAAGTGCCCGCGCAACAACCTCGTGAACGTCAACGCACCGCCCGAGGCGAACAGCTTCACGAACTGTGACGGCCGCTGCACGATCCAGCTTGGCTGCCGCGGTCCTTTCACCAAATCGCGTTGTGACGGACAGTGGAACATCAAGGCCACGGATCCCAATAATCCACCCAACCAGCGCTGGAGGAACAACTGGTGCATCGGCGTGAACGCCAACTGCCACGGCTGCGTGGAGAAGACCTTCCCTGGTCCGCAGTCGTTCTACGAGCCCTACGCGCCCGTCTAAAACCCGACGCATACACCCCGATCCCCAAACGCAAAGGAAGTGACTTATGCCTATCATCGTAGCAGCCATTGATCCCGTGACGCGCATCGAGGGCCATCTCAAAGTCGATGTCGAGGTAGACACCGTGGGCGGCGTCCAGCAGGTGACCGGCGTGCGGACCTGCGGCACGCTGTTCCGCGGTTTCGAGAAAGTACTCGAGGGGCGCGACCCGCGCGACGCCGCGATCATCACGTCGCGCATCTGCGGGGTGTGCCCCACCTCCCACGCCCAAGCCGCCGTGCTGGCACTCGAGGACGCGACCGGCATGGCCGTACCCGGGCCCGCCCGCATCCTGCGCAACCTGGTGCATGGCGCCTGTTACTTGGAATCGCACATCCTGCACTTCTATCTGCTTTCCCTACCCGACTATATCCAAGGGCTCGGCATGCCGCCATGGACGCCGGGCTTTGAGATGGACCGTCGCGTGGACAAAGCCTCTGCAGATCTCTTCCTGAACCACTATCTGGAGGCCATCACGTTGCGGCGGCGCTGCCACGAGATCGGCGCGCTGTTCGGCGGCAAGTTGCCGCACACGCCCTCCTATATTGCGGGCGGGTTCACGGCCGTGCCGTCGCAGCCGAACCTCGACGCCTTCGGCGCGGGACTGGATGAAATCCTGAACTTCATCAGCACCCGCTACCTGCCCGACGTTGAGCGGCTCTCCTCGCTCTACAGTGACTATTTCTTCATCGGGCGCGGCTATGGCAACCTGTTGGCATACGGGGCCTTTGAGCTGGACAACACCAACACGAACAAGCTCTTCGGCGCAGGACGCATCGTGAACGGCGAGGGCTCTGTTCTGCCGATGAACGCGGCCGCGATCACGGAGGACGTGACCCACTCTTGGTATCAGAACGCCGACAACAACCTCAACCCCGCCGCGGGCGAGAGTAACGCGGAGTATCCCAAGACAGAGGCCTACTCGTGGCTTAAAGCGCCCCGCTATGGCGGCGTGCCCTACGAATGCGGTCCCCTGGCGCGCATGTGGGTCAACGGCGAGTATACCAACGGCGTCTCGGCGATGGACCGTATCCGAGCCCGCGCGTTTGAAGCCATCAAGATCGCCCGGGCGATGAAGGAGTGGCATGCGGAGCTGCTGGCCGGCGATGCGACCGTCAATGAGGATTGGCCCTCGCCCAAGCCGGCCGGCCTCACCGGCGTCGGCTTGACCGAAGCCCCGCGCGGCGCGCTGGGCCACTGGCTCAGCATCGGCAACGACGGCAAGATCGCCCGCTACCAGGTCATCACCCCGACGTGCTGGACCATCTCGCCTCGCGACGGAGCCAACCAGCTCGGTCCGCTCGAACAGGCTCTGATGGGGACGCCGGTCGCCAACGCGGTCCACCCGGTCGAGGCCTTGCGCGTGATCCATTCCGTCGACCCGTGCCTCGACTGCGCCACACATGTGATGGTTGCCGGAAAGGCCCACTCTTAAACCCTTGTCCGTTAGGCGGTGCCAATGAATGGTAAAATTGTCATCATGGGAATCGGGAACTGGCTGAGGTCCGACGACGGGGTGGGTGTGCATGCCGCGCAGGCGCTGACCCAGAACCCGCCGCCGGGAACGCAGGTGGTCGACGCGGGAACCGACGTCCTCTCGGCACTCGCCTTCCTGGAGGACGCGGAGCGCGTGCTGCTGATCGACGCCGTGCAGGGCGGCAAAGAGCCAGGAACCGTCCGGTGCCTCACCGAAAGGGACCTGGCTCAGCCTGGAAGCGTCAACACGGCCCATACGGTCAGCGTGCTCGCCGGGCGCCACCTCCTTCCACCGGAAGCGACGTGGCCTGAATTCCTGATCCTGGGAGTGGAACCGGCCACCTTGACATACGGCATGGAACTATCCCCGGCGGTCGCTGCCGCGCTACCACAGGTTATCCGGCTCAGCACGGAAATCGTCGAATCTTGGAAAACGAACATTATCCACCCCTAACCCAGCAGGTCGACATGAAAAACACAACTCTCGTTTTGACGCTTTTGATAGCCTTGGCCTTCACCGGTTTGCCCGGAAGCGCCGATGCGGCTAACACAGACGGAGCGGTCACGTTCAGCACAACCACGCAAAATTATAACGGCAGTTACGACCCGAACAATATCGCCGTCGTCTGGGTGGTGGACAGCAATGGGAATTTCGTCAAAACCCTCTGCCGCCATGCCAACGCACGCATCCAGTACCTCTACAAATGGATCGCCAGCCGAGGCACCTACACGACGGTGGACGGCGTCACCTCTGCCACCCTCTCCAGCCAGCCACAAACCCATGCGGTGACGTGGGACTGCCGCGGCACCAACGGCCAGGTGGTTGCGGACGGCCTCTATTATTTCCGAGCCGAGTACACCAGCAGCAACGCGCAGGGGCCCTACCTGTCGAACGACTGCGCGTTCGTCAAAGGGACGGCTTCCGTAGCCACCAATTATCCGGACGTCAGCGCCTCTCCCGGGCAGTTCACCGGCCTGTCTTTGGCCTACACGCCAGCGGCCGATATCCGTGTCGCCGCCTTGTCACCCAGCATCGGCTTTATCAATTCCAACGTCACCGTCCAGGTGGCGATCAGCAACCTGACATTGAACGCCGCCACGTTCGGCGTTGCCGTCAGCAATGTCACCTCGGGCACGCTGATCGGCACGCAGAGCGTGACCGCGCTTGGCGGGAGCGCCGCGACCAATCTCTCCTTCAACTGGAGCACAGCCGGCCTGACCGCCGGTGCGTATTCGGTCCGCGCCGTGGCCTCCGGCCTGGTCAACGAAACCGTGCTCTCGAACAACACGCTGACCGGCGTCATCAACTTGTCCTCGACAAATGCCGGCGATATTGCGGTCACCGCGCTATCGCCGTCCATCGGCATTCTTGACGCGCTCGTCCCCGTCTCCGTCACGGTCACCAACTTCATGTCCGAAGCCACAGGGCCGTTCACGGTTTCGTTGACCAACTTGACCGGCGGCACATTGGCGAGCTACTCAAACTCCTGGAGAGTCGCAGCCAGCAACAACGACGCAGAGGAAAACATTTCGACACATGCCGTCGGCCTGACGAGCACCGATCTTGAACTCGTCTTCGACACCACCAACCAGATCGTCGGCATTCGCTTCGCAAACGTGGGAATACCCACCAACGCCACCCTTTCTTCGGCCAACATACAATTCAGCGGAAGGGCGGGCGATCTTCTGAACCTGAATCCCATTTCTCTGACCATCAAGGGACAGGCGGCAAACAATGCCGACGCCTTCACCACGACCGCCTCGAGTATCTCGTCGCGTCCCGAGACAGCAGCCGCTGTGGCTTGGTCGCCGGCGAATTGGGTTGACGGCGAAACCGGTGCCAACGCGAAAACGCCTGACCTGAAGACCGTGGTTCAGGAGATCGTGAGCCGTCCCGGCTGGTCGAGCGGAAACGCCGTTGTTTTTAAGATCACAGGAAGTGGCGGACGCAGGGCCTGGTCCTATGACGGCAACGCGAGCGCCGCACCCCTGCTGACGGTCCAGTGGAAAATCGCTTCTCCTTTGATCGCCACTCAATACGTGGCGAACGTGGCGGCAGGGGCAAGCACCAACGTCGTGCTGTTGTGGAACACGGAGGGAATGACCGGCGGCGTCTATCAAGTCCAAGCTTTTGCCGGACCGCTCGCGAGTGAGACGCACACCTCCGACAACACCCTGACAAGCGGCATCACACTCCGTCCCCCTATCCACAATGTTGCCGTGCAGGCAGTCGTCATCGCACCGCTGGTGCCGCCGAATGTCAACACCAACATCGTCGTCACGCTCACCAACGCAGGCGATTTTGCCGAGAGTTTCACCCACACGCTGCGGGACATCACGGCAGCCCCCCTCACCATCGGTTCAACCGCCGTCAACAACCTGCCCGCCAACACCCGCACAAACCTGACCTACGCATGGAACACCGCCACCAATGCGGGTTTCAAGTTGGGGGTCCACACCCTTCAGGCGGGCGTCACCGTGGTTCCCGGCGAGACCGGGATCGCCGACAACACCAATGAATTCCAAGTGATCGTGTCGACCGGCTTGATCACGAACACGCTGGTCGCGAAGAACGGGATCTGGAAATTCTTGGACAAGGGGCTCGACATTTCCGCGGCCCCATGGCAGCAGGAGACCTACTACGACGGCTTCTGGGAAGAAGGGGCCTCGCCGCTGGGTTACGGACTGCCGAACATCGCCACGTCCATCGGCTTTGGCGGCGTTTCCAGCAACCGCTATGTGACCACCTACCTCCGGCGTGAGTTCACTCTGGATTTCCCGCCGACCTCGCTCGCCGGCAGCGTGATGCGGACCCACGGCGCGGTGATCTACCTGAACGGCACGGAAATCGCCCGGCAGAATATGCCGACCGGTCCGGCGGGTTACGGCACCTTTGCGAGCAACACCGTTTCAGGAGCGGCCGCGACTAACTTCTTCAGCTTCGTTGTGCCGCCCGAGGCGATTCAAACGGGGCGGAACCTGCTCGCCGCGGAACTCCACTTGGCGGCGGTCACCAACACCACGACCGGGTTCTCATTGGAACTCACCTCGGTTAACCCGTACATTCCTCCCCTCCCTTCCGTTGCCGCGACGGCCATGCAACCCGAGGGCAGCGTGCAGTCCGGTGACGCGCTCGGCGTCTTCATCGAGCTGTTCAACAACGGGAACACCGCGACGTCCTGTCTGGTCCTGCTCAAAGACGCGACAACCGGCGCGGTACTCGCCTCCCAGACCGTAGACACCTTGGCACCGGGGGAGGGCACACTCATCCGCCTGACGTGGCCCACGTTCGGCGCGACGACCGGAGGACGCACGTTGCAGGCGGTCACCGTCATCAACGGGGTCACCAACCTGGCCGGCGCGACAACCTCGCCGGCCACCGTCGACGCTCTGAACTTCACCGCAAAACAGGTCAACGCCGTCGGTTCCGTCGGTGGACGCTGCAGCGCGGTTGCCGTCGCAGGCAACATTCTCTTTTTGGGCTGCGGCGCCACACTCGAGGCCTGGGACGCCACAATCCCTGCAGCACCCGTGCGCGTCGGCAGCCTGCGCCTGCCGGGACTCATCGAAGATTTGGCCGCGTCGAACGGGTGGGTATACGCGGCAACAGGCGTGGCCGGAGTTCAGATCGTTGACGCGGCAACGGCAACACAACTTGTCCACCGCGCCACGTTCGACACGTCGGGATTCGCTCGCCGTTTAGCCCTCGATGGCAACCTGCTGTACATCGCCGACAGTGTCGCCGGCATCCGCGTGCTCAACATGTCCGCCCCGGCTTCGCCCACGTTGGCTGGAGCTTATCACACTACGGGGCCCGCACAAACCGTCACGCCCATTCCGCCCCGCCTATTGGCACTCGATCTCCAGCGCGGCCTGCAGATCCTCCACGCCGCCAATCCGGCAGCGATGACCGTTACCGGCAGCGTGCGGCAAGTTACCGCCGGAATCGCGCTGACAGCGGTTTCAGGCGCGGCGCTCGCCGCCGATGCCAATGGCGGTCTTTTCCGAATCAACACAGCCGTACCGGCGTCGCCGACCCTTGCAACAAACACGCTATTAAGTGCGGCGGGGCGCAGCCTCGCAACATCCGGCTCCGCGCTCTATGTGGCAGCCGGCTCCGCCGGACTCGTGACCTTGGACGCAATCACGTTGGCGCTTCAATCCACGACCGCCGTGGGCGACGAAGCGTATGATGTCGCCGTTGCGGGCAACACGCTCTACGTCGCAGCAGGCTTTGCAGGTTGCCGTTCGTTCAACATCGCCTCGCCATTTTCGCCGCAGCCACTTGCCACCCTCGTGACAGGCGCACGCCCCGTGGACGCGGCCGCGAGCGGCTCCACGCTGTTTGTGGCGGCTGACGAGGGCGGATTCCAGATCCACAGCTTGGAAAATCTGGCCCTGCCGAGTTTACTTGCGACGGTCTCTTCCACCAGCAACTCACGCTGTGTCGCGGTCTCGCATCCGCTGGCATGTGTAGGCGACGGGCTTTACGGCCTCAAGATTTTCAACATCGCCAACGCCGCCTCGCCAACGCTCGTCGGCAGCTATCCGGCCGCGGGCCTCTCGCACATCCGGCGCATCGCCCTCTCCGGATCGCTCGCCGTGCTCACGGACGGCCGCGTGCTGCAATTGCTATCCATCGCCAACCCTGCGGCTCCGGCCTTGCTGGCGACCGTGACGAACGCGCCCGGCAGCTTCGTCTTCGACTTAGCCGCCGTCGGCAACCAGGCGTATGCGGCGTGCGGGCGCGCGGGCCTACGCATCTACGGCTTGGACAACAACCTGAACCTGGACAACGCCGTGGCCACTCCCGGCCCCGCCACCGGTGTGACGAGCGTCAGCAACCTGCTGCACGTTTCCTGCGGCCCCTACGGGTGGGTCACGCTCAGCATCGCGGCCAACCCCGTCAGCCCCGTCCTGGTGAAAGCCAACGCCGCGGGCATGGCCTTCGGCGCAGCCTCGGCCGGGCCGCTGGTTTATCTGACGGACGGCGCACGCGCGGGACAGGCTCTCAACGTCTCCGCGCCGCTCACCCCCGTCGCCGTCACCAACTTCCCCGGACTGACCCAGGCGCTGCGTGTCCGCGCGGCAAGCGGCCTGATCTTGACGGCGGAGGACGAAGCCGGCCTTGCGATTCTGAACGCAAGCCCGGGCGACATCAATCTCAGCGGCATCCCCGATGCCTGGGAACAGCAGATCGTGAGCGCCAGCCTCGCGACAAATGGTCCGATCCGTTCGGTGCTAGACGTCGACCCGCAGGCCATCGGCCCCAACGGCTACCCCTACTATCAGAGCTACCTCGCGGGACTCTCGCCCATTGACCCCAACTCGGTCCTGGCAATCAGCGCGGCAAACTCCGTCCCCGCTGACAACGGGAAGTTCGTCGTACAATGGATGAGTGTGCCCGGCATCAAATACGTGGTGCACAAATCCACCAATCTGACGGAGATCGCCGCAGGCTTCGTGCCGGTCTCCCCCATCCTCACGGCTACGTCCAGCCTGACGAGTTACACCAACACGGTCTCTTCCGCGAACGCATACTTCATGGTTATCACGACTCCATAGCCTGTGCGAGCCCCCCCCGCTTGACGTGACCCAGGAGGCCCGGCAAAGCGACTGTTCGCAGCCGGGCCTCCTGTCTGTGCGGGTGGGGGTTTTCCCCATAGCAAAATAACCGCAGCAGCGTTATTTTATCTTCCATCAAGACCCCTTTATGTGGGCGACGCGGTGAGAACACTTTGAAAAGGAGAGAGTCATGAAAGCGATCGTTGACGCTGACCTGTGTATCGGATGCGGTCTTTGCACGGAGATCTGCCCTGACGTCTTTAGCATGGTTGGCGACCTCGCCGTTGTGGGAGCCGACGCGACGACACCGCAGGCTGAAACGGATTGCCGCGACGCGATGAACCAATGTCCGGTCAATGCCATATCCATCACGGAATGAACACGAACGAAAGGAGCGCGGAAAATGAAGGGTAACAGTAAAGTACTCGCGGTATTAAACGACTTGCTAGCCGATGAGCTGACGGCCATCAACCAGTATGTGGTACACGGGGAAATGGCCGAGAACTGGGGCTATGGAAAACTCAAGAAGCTGGTGGGCGGACGGGCCATCACCGAGATGAAACACGCCGAGAAACTGATTGAGCGCATCCTGTTTTTGGAGGGAACGCCGATTGTGAGCAAACTGAATCCGATCCGGATCGGGAGCGATGTACCCAAGCAGTTCACGCATGATTTGGTCGCGGAAATGATGGCGGTCAAGAATTACAACCAAGCGATCGAAGTCGCGGTGGCCGCGGGCGACAACGCCACGAAAGAGATCCTGGAGTCAATCCTCAAGGATGAGGATGGACATGTCAACCAGATCGAAGAGAAGATGGATCAGATCAAACAGATGGGCATTCAGAACTTTTTGGCCCTTCAGGCCGGAGAGTAAACCCGGAACCGCAGCTCACGCGCGCTTTTTACAAAAGCGGTGCGGCCCACGACACCCGGGACGACGACAGCGGCGCGTACCGCGGTTCCTGGATGTCGTTTTTTTTGCACTCGGGGCCGTTTTCGACAGGCGGCACCAACCAACCACACATGACCGAAGCATCAGAGATGACAGCGCCTTTACGCGTTTAAGCCCTGTATCAAAAGAAGGAACAGCACATGAAAGATAACCGAATAGCCCTTGCGGCCCTCCTCCTTGCGCTTGTTTGCGGCACCGCCTATCACGTCGAAGCGCAGACCATTTCGAACGTCGTCGATCTGCAGCGGATCGGCAATGACCCCGCCTATCCGCTCAACGGTAATTATTGGCTGACGCAGGACATCGATGCTTCGGATACCGCAAACTGGAACGACGCTGGAACGGATGTCACCGTGCTAGAAGGATTTAAGCCGATCGGCGATGCGGGAACATGGGATTCAGACACCCTGAGTTGGACGCCGGGGCTGCCGTTCACCGGCGTTTTCGACGGCAATGGGTTCACCATCAACGGTCTTACCATTAACCGTCCGAACCAGATCGGGGTTGGACTCTTCAGTCGGCTCGCAGCCGGCGCGACAGTCAAAAACGTGCGCTTAGACGGTCTCGTGGCGGATGGCTACTATCCGGTTGGCGGTCTGGCCGGGCTGTCTTTCGGCACATTGAGCAGCTGCTCTGTAACAGGTGCGGTTTCAGGCATCGCTTTCGTTGGCGGCCTGATCGGACGTGTCGAGGCCGGCACTTTAAACAGATGTCACGCAGCAGGCGTGACCAGCGGGGCGCTGTTTTCTGTGGGCGGTTTAGCTGGCGACATCCAGTCAGGCACACTTCGAGCGTGTTACGCGATGAGCACCGTGGATGGCGATTCGGCTGTCGGGGGACTGGCAGGAAGCAGTTTCGGAACGATTGAAACGTGCTATGCCGCAAGTGCGGTGACGGGAAACAGCACAACGGGGGGACTCGTCGGAGAAGGGCTGGGCACTGTGAACAAGTCATACTGGGACATCACTGTCAGCGGACAAGCCACCTCGGCCGGCGGTGCCGGCCGAACGACTCTGCAGATGAAACAGCAGGCGACGTTCGTGGGCTGGAACTTTATTACTGTCTGGGGAATTGCGGCGGGCGTCGGGTATCCTTATCTGACCGTGGCACCCACTTTCACCGTCACGTTCGATGCGCAGGGAGGAAGCGTTAACCCGACCAACAAGACCGTGACCTTTGACGACGCCTATGGCGCACTACCCACGCCAACCCGCACCGGCTTCACCTTCGGCGGCTGGCAGGCGACGACCAACGGCGTCACTTTCGGCGTCACCCCCAGCACGTTCGTGTCGATCGCCTCCGACCACACGCTCACCGCGGCCTGGACCGTCGGCGTTTACACCGTGACCTTCAACCCGGCAGGCGGAACCGTGAGCCCGGCCAACCTATACCGTGACCTTCGACCCGGCGGGAGGTACCGTGAGCCCGGCCAACAAGTCCGTGACCTTCGACTCCGCATACGGCACGCTGCCGACTCCGTCCCGCACGGGCTACACGTTTGGCGGCTGGTGGACCGGCGCGGGCGGAACCGGTTCGCAGCTCACCGACGCGACTGTTGTCTCCGAAACTTCCGATCACACGGTGTACGCGACGTGGAAAGTGAACACCTACACCGTGACGTTGAATCCCAACGGCGGAGAGGTTAAGCCCGTGAACAAAACCGTCACGTTCGCAGCGGCTTACGGCGAACTGCCCACGCCGACACGAACCGGCCACGCCTTCACCGCCTGGCAGGCAACGACGAACGGAACCCTGTTCAACGTAACCTCAAACACAGTGGTTTCGATCGCCTCCAACCATACGCTCATCGCGTCCTGGAAGACGATCAGCTACACGGTCACCTTCGACCCGCAAGGAGGAACGGTGAACCCGTCCAGCAAGGTTGTCCTGTTTGGCGAAAAATACGGGGCACTACCCGTACCGGTCCTGCCCGCGCCGGTGCGCGTGGGCTACGCCTTCAACGGCTGGTTCATGAAGACCAACGGTACGGAGTTTGCCGTTGCCGAAAACACGACGGTCAATACCCCCGCCCATCACACGCTTTATGCAAAGTGGACCGCCGAGCCTTATGTCTGCGACCCTACCGGGGACGCACCGCTCACGACCACCGGCCAGTATGTCGGCTACCTCTATAACGAAGCACCCTTCGCTGACACGGTAGCATCCGCCATCCGCGGCACCTTTGCGCTGACCCTCACCCAAACAAACGGGAACCTGACGGCAAAAGCCGTGACGCAAAAGGGCTCGCTGAGTTTTACCTCAAAGGCGTGGGATGCGACGGCATCCAGCAACGGAACACGACAAGCGACCCTATCCGCACGCGGCGGCGAGAAGCTCCTGCTGCTCGTGCGCCAAAACCGCCTCTGGGGAACACTCTCCGGCGGAGCGCTCGGCGGCGAGACGTTGAATCTCGACGGCTCGCGAAACCGCTTCAGCAACCGACTGGACACCGAAGCACAAACCCTGCTCGAAGCCAATAAGGGCTACTACACCCTCGCCCTGCCGCCCTATACCGCAATCTCCACCGGCTCCTCACACGCTGCGCCAGAAGGCAGCGGTTATCTCACGCTCACCGTCGGCAGCGGCGGCAGCGTGAAGATCGTCGGACGCCTCGCGGACGGAACAAGCCTATCGCAGTCCGCCACACTCATTCTGTTCAACGGCTGCGGCCCCGAAACCTGCGTGCCACTCTTCGTTTCCCTCTATTCACGCACTGGCTGGACGGGCGGCCTGCTCTGGATCACCACCGGCGGCAAAGGCTCGATCCTCACGGACCGTGATCTGGGTTGGTTCGTGCGCTGGGAGAAACCTTCCGGGAAACCGGACGGAGCCTCGGCCCTGCTCGACGCTGTTGGCGGCTATTACGGCACAGTCCCCTCATTGGCGGCGCACTACCTTTTCTCCGCCGAAACCAACGCCGTGCCCTATCACACGTCCGGGGGCACTGTGAAACTCCAGACCGCCGCTCTTCCCGACAACACAGGCGTCTCGCGCACCGGAACCCGGCTGAGCATCACACGCGGCACCGCTCCCGTATTGTCCGGCGGCGCTTACGACTATTCGGCGGAAAACAGCGCCATGGCGACGTTCTCCTTTACCTCCCGGACCGGTATTTTTACAGGCACTTTCAATCTATACTACGATAACCTGCTCACAGGTCGCCTACGTCACGTGATTGTGCGTGCGCCTTACGCCGGCGTGCTCACGCCGATACGCGGCGCGGCTTTTGCCGGCGAACCTGCGGGACAGGGGTATTACCTGGTTCCGGATAACAACCCGTCGCTCGGCACCTTCCCGTTGAAACGTTCTTACGGGATCATCCTTGAGGAAGGAAACGAGTCTTCCGTCAAGTAAACACGCGCTTGTTGACGTGGGCCTTCAAACCCCACCCACATGGGCGATTTACCGCTGTTGTATCGACCCCGGAAAGATCGCGGCTCGACAAACCGAAATGCCACGTGATACGTTATCTTTATCGTTCCTAGTGAGCGCGCGATAGGGGTAACCCCGATGAGTCACGCACCTACACAAGCCAACACCTACAACCGCAGTTTGCTGGAAGCAAACCTCGACGCACTGGTAGCCATCGGCCCCGACGGCAAGATTACCGACGTCAACGCCGCGACGGAGACGGTGACGGGACGATGCCGGGACGAGCTGATCGGGTCTGATTTCCTGAACTATTTCACGGAGCCGGAACAGGCCCGGACGGGGTACCAGCGCGTCTTTGAAAAGGGCTTCGTCCGCGACTATCCGCTCGAGATCCGGCATCGCGACGGCCACACGATTCCGGTAATGTATAATGCCACGGTCTACCGGGATGAGAGCGGCAACGTCGTCGGCGTCTTGGCGGATGCCCGCGATATCAGCGAGCGCATACGGACGGAGACGGCGCTCAATGAAGCCAACAATGCGCTGGAACGGCGCGTGGCCGAGCGTACCGCACAACTTGCAAACACCAATGCCGAGCTGTTGAAGGAAATTGCGGAACGCAAACGGGCGGAAGAGGACATCCGCACAAGCGAAGCAAAATACCGAAGCCTGTTCGAGAACATGGCTGAGGGATTTGCCCTCTATGAACTGCTTCGCGATGCGCAGGGACATCCGATTGACTGGCGTGTACTGGAAATCAACGATGCCTATACCCACCATACGGGGATCGAACGACAGAGTATCGTCGGGCGAAGCGTGGGCGAGCTGTATCCGGATGCGGTTCCAGAGTATCTTCCGCTTTTCACACACGTTGTCGAGAGCCGGCAATCGGTGGATTTCGAGATGTTCTCAAAATTTGTGGGGCGGTATTTTCACGTCGTATCCTTCCCGGCTGGAGGAGACCGCTTTGCAAGCATTATCGAAAACATCTCCGAGCGGAAGCAAGCCCAAATGGAGCGGGACAACACGATCCGCTTACTGCGCTTGATCAACGCGAGCAAGAGCAGCCGTGAACTGCTGACAGCAACCGTCCAGTTTGTCAAAGAGACCTCCGGCTGTGATGCCGTGGGCATCCGCTTGAAGCATGACGGTGATTTCCCATACGCCGAGACGCTGGGTTTCTCAAAGGAGTTTCTGGCGGAGGAGCAGTCGCTTTGCGGGTGCGGCAAAGTCGGCGGGAACACAACCTTAGCCTGCCTTTGCGGCAAGGTCATCCGCGGCAATCAGACTCCGTCGGGGCTGACCTTTACGGAGCACGGAACATTCTGGTGCAACGACGCCTCCGCACTTCTTCAGATTCCCTTCGACACCCGTGACGCGATCCGGGGACGATGCATCCGGGAGGGATACGATTCTATCGGCCTCTTGCCTTTATACGAGGGGGCTGAGCGGATTGGCCTCTTGCAGCTGAACTATCGCAAAAAAGAGGCCTTTTCTCAGGAAAACCTCGCTTTCTGGGAGCGGCTCGCAAATCTTCTCGCCGTGGCGGTGGCGAAAATCCAGTCCGAAGAAGAACTCCGAAAGATGGCCGCCAAACTTCAAGCCGTCAACATCTCTCTGAATGACTCCCGACGCGCGGCCATCGACCTGATGGAAGACGCGATCGAAGCCCGCCGGCAAACCGAACAAGCCCTTGCCTCGCTGCGCCAGAGCGAAGAACTGAACCGGCAAACCCTGCAGGCGTTGCCGGCGCATGTCGCCGTGCTCGATCAAGCGGGCCGCATCCTCAGTGTCAACGAGGCCTGGGAGAACTTCGCGCGCGCGAACGCATCCTCCGGTTCCGCGGCGGTTACGGTTGGCGCCAACTATCTGGATGCCTGCCGGCAGGCGGCTGCCGACAACGATGCCGAGGCCGCCCAAGCGTTGTCCGGCATTGAGGAGGTGCTCAACGGCAAACGGGCACGTTATGAGTTGGAATATGCCTGCCACAGCCCTCAGCAGCAGCGCTGGTTCCTCATGTCGGTGACGCCACTAGGCGGCAGCGGTAAATCTGGAGCGGTCATCTCCCACTTTAACATCACAGACCGCAAGCAGGCCGAAGAAGCTTTGAGGACAAGCGAGGAGCAGCTGCGCCTTGTGCTCCAGGCGAGCCTGATGGGAACCTTTGACGTGGATCTTGTGAGCGGGGAAACACGATGGAACGAACAAGAGTTCGGACTGCTCGGACTCAACCCGGGACAGGAGCCCGCCTGCCCGGAAACATTCTTCCGCTATGTCCACCCCGAAGACGGCGCGGCGCTTCGCGAGAAGTGGAAAGCGGCGAGCACCTGCGGAAAGCTGGATGCCGAATTCCGTATTATCCGCGCCGACGGAAAGATGCGATGGCTGGCCGTCAAAGGGCAGCTGATTGACACGAACCAAACGGCGGAGTCGGTCCCGGACAACCCCAAGCAAGGTTTGCGGTTCATGGGAGTGAACTTCGATATCACCGCCCACCGGCTTGCCATCGAGGCGCTTCGAAAAAGCGAACTGCGCTTCCGCAGCATCTTCGACCATGCGGCCACAGGCATTGCCATCACCGACTGCACAGGCCTGTTTATCCAAAGCAACGCGGCGTATCGACGCCTCATCGGGTACAGTTCTTCCGAACTATCACACATGGAGTTCCAGACGCTGCTTCATCCGCCAGACCGCGAACGTAATATGGCGTTCATCCGGCAGTTGCTGGAAGGGGCCATCCCATCGTTCGAGATCGAGAACAACTATGTCCATAAGAACGGCAACTTGGTCAGCGTTCATAAATACGTGTCCGTCCTTCGCGATAACCGCGGACAGCCCACGCACATTATCGCGCTCGTCTCCGATATCACACAACGCAAGAAAACCGAGGACGTGCTCCGCTTTCTCGGACAATGCGACGCCCGTAGCTCCGGCCAAGCTTTCTTCCCTGAACTGGCCCGTTATCTGGCTCACGTGCTCAACATGGATTATGTCTGCATCGACCGGCTGGAGGAGGGTCAGCTTTCGGCACAAACGCTTGCCGTCTTTCATAACGGCACGTTTCAAAACAATATGTCGTATACCTTGAAAGACACCCCTTGCGGCGCTGTGGTCGGCCAAAGGATCTGCTGTTACCCTCGCAACGTGAGGGACCTGTTCGCCAAGGATCTTGTTCTTCAGGAGCTACAGGCGGAGAGCTATCTTGGCACCACGCTTTGGAGCGCGCAAGGAAAGCCCATCGGCCTGATCGCGGTCATTGGCCGAAAACCACTGGAGGATGCCCGGCTTGCGGAAGGGATCCTGCAACTGGTGGCGGTGCGCGCGGCGGGAGAACTGGAGCGGCAGCAGGCCGAACAGGCCATCACACAACTTAATACCGAACTCGAACAGCGCGTTCGGGCGCGCACCTCTGAATTGGCCGCAACCAACCTCGAGCTCGAAGCGTTCTGTTATTCCGTCTCACACGACTTGCGCGCCCCGCTGCGCAGCATGGACGGCTTCAGCCAAGCCCTGCTGGAGGATTACGGCCCGCAGCTCGACGGCGCCGGACAGGACTTCCTGCACCGGATCCGGTCAAGCAGCCAGCGCATGGCACGCCTGATCGACGACCTGCTGAATCTCTCCCGCCTCACGCGTTCACAGATGCGATGCCAGCCGGTGAATCTTTCGGCGCTGGCACAATCGGCCGTTGCCGACCTGCGCCAAGCCGAGCCGGACCGCACCGTGGAAGTCCGTATCGCGCCCGATCTGGTCGTCAGCGGAGACCCGGTCCTGTTGCGCGCAGCCCTCAGCAACCTCCTGCAGAACGCCTGGAAGTTCACCGCCAAGAACCCCGCCGCCGTCATCGAGGTGGGCCAGACGGACATCGCCCCGCCCCCCGTCCTCACTCCCCCGTCCTCCCTCCTCAGTCCTTTGTCCTCCCCTCCACCGTCCCCCGCCTTCTTCGTGCGTGACAACGGCGTCGGCTTCGACATGCAGTATGCCGACAAGCTGTTCACCCCGTTCCAACGGCTGCACGCGATGACGGATTTCCCCGGCAGCGGCATCGGCCTCGCAACGGTACAACGCGTGATCCACCGCCACAACGGGCGCGTTTGGTTCACTTCCGCACCCGGACAAGGCGCGACGTTTTACTTCACGATCGGAGCCCCGACATGAGGGTGCGAGATCAGTGGATCATGTGCTACGCGCTAGCCTTGCTGGGGGCGCTCGTCGCAGTGTGGTTGCGCTGGGCGCTGGAGCCGCTGATCGGCACAAGCGCCGCCTTCATCACGGTCTTCCCGTCAATGATGCTCGTTGCCGTGACGCTCGGGGCGGGTCCGGGCCTGGTCAACGCGGCCGTCGGCATTGCGCTGATCGAATGGTTTTTTATCGAGCCGGTCGGCATTGAACCTACCCTCGCCGCCGCGTCCCGCGCGACGATTCTTCTGGCAACCAGTGCGTACGTGGGCTGGGTCAGCACGCGGCTGAGGGTTGCGCGCGAGCAGGCCGACACGGCGGAAGCGGCCGTGCGATTGAATGAGGAGCGATTGCGCTTCGCGTTGGAAACCAGCCACACCGGCGCTTGGGATCTGGATTTAGCGGACCACACCGCCTACCGGTCTATTGAACACGACCGCATCTTCGGCTACGCGAAATTACTGCCGCAGTGGACTTATGAAATTTTTCTCGCTCACGTGCTGCCGGAAGACCGCGCAACCGTAGAGGGGAAATTCCGACACGCGACCGAACTTCAGAGCGACTGGGATTTCGAGTGCCGCATTCGGCGTGCGGACGGGGAAGTCCGGTGGATATGGGCTGCCGGACGACACCGTATTGATGCCGACGGCACGCGTAATCACATGGCGGGAATCGTTCAGGACATCACCGAGCGGAAACAGGCCGAGGCGGCACTGCGCGAGAGCGAGGAGCGCGTGCGCCGGAAACTGGAGAGCGTGCTGGAGCCCGAAGGCGACTTGGGGGTACTCGAGCTCGGCGACCTTGTGGATACGGGTGCCCTGCAGCGGCTCATGGACGATTTCTACCCGCTGACACGCACGCCGATGGCCATTCTCGATATTAAGGGCCGGGTGCTGGTGGGTGCAGGCTGGCAGGATATCTGCACGCGCTTTCACCGCGTGAACCCAGACACCTGCCGCCATTGCCTGGAGAGCGACCTTGAGCTATCCTCCGGCCTGGCCAAAGGCGAGCACCGCCTCTACAAATGCAAGAATAACCTCTGGGATATGGCCACCCCCATCTTTGTGGCTGGACAACACGTGGGCAATCTCTACACCGGCCAGTTCTTTTTCGATGACGAGACCGTAGACCGCGAGCAATTCCGCAGCCAGGCACGGACGTATGGTTTCGACGAACAGGCCTATCTGGCCGCCTTGGACCGCATCCCGCGCCTGAGCCGGAAAGCTGTCGAACAAAGCATGTCCTTCTTCCTGAAACTGGCCGACATGGTCTCCCAACTCGGTTACGGCAACGCCAAACTCGCCCGCCTGCTGGCCGAGCGCGACCGGCTGACCGAAACCCTGCGCCAGAGTGAATCCTTCTACCGGCAGACGCTCGAATCGGTTCCCGGCATGACTTTCACGACGCGGCCGGACGGCTACTGCGATTACCAGAGCCAGCAATGGGTGGACTTTACCGGCGTGCCGATGAGTGAGCACCTCGGCGACGGCTGGAACAAACTGTTGCATCCCGATGATCGCTCACGAGCCTACGCGGCCTGGTGCGCAGCCGTCGAGGGGCCAGCCGCCTATGATCTCGAGTACCGCGTGCGGCGGCATGACGGCGTCTACGAGTGGTTCAAGGTCAGCGGACGCCCCATCCTCGACGACTGAACCGCGTCCGCAACGGGTGCCGCCACATGGACCAATTGATCGACGATCTGCTCAACCTCTCACGTGTAACCCGCGACCAGATGAACCGTGCGCCTGTGGATCTGACGGCACTGGCCCAGACGGTCGCGGAGCAGCTGCGCGATAATTCTCCCGACCACCACGTCGAGTTCCGCGTTGAGCCCGGCCTGACGGCCTTCGGCGATGCCCGCCTCTTACGCGCAGCACTGTTCAACTTGCTTTCAAACGCCTGGATATTCAGCTCGAAACGTCCCGATCCCCTGATCGAATTCGGCCGGACAGCCCTTGGCCCTCAGCCCTCTGCCCCCTGTTCTCCGTCCTCCGGTCCCACACACCAGTCCCCCGTCTTCCTAGTCCGCGATAACGGCGTCGGTTTCGATATGCGGTATGCCGGCAAACTCTTCACGGCGTTTCAACGGCTGCACACGGCACAGGAGTTTACGGGAACGGGCATCGGCTTGGCGACCGTCGCACGCGTGATCCAGCGCCACGGCGGGCGCATTTGGGCTGAAGCCGCGCCCGGGCAAGGAGCGACCTTCTATTTCACGCTTGAATCCGAGCCCGCAAAACCTTCACAATAAAATCCGAAAGCAGAAGAGCTGAGGACGGCTGGCCACTGATGCCCATACACAAGGAATAGCCCATGGACCCTTCCTTCACGAACAACCGTGTCATCCTGCTGGTGGAGGACAACCCCGGCGACGAGGCGCTGACCCTGCGCGCCTTGAAAAAAAACAACATCCGCAACGAGGTGGTCATCGCGCGCGACGGCGTCGAGGCACTCGACTACCTGTTCGGAACCGGTCTGTATACCGGTCGAGACCCGCAGCAGTTGCCCGAGTTGGTGCTGCTGGATCTGAAACTGCCGAAAGTGGACGGCTTAGAGGTGTTACAGCGCATCCGCAGCTCCGAAGTCACCCGGCTTCTTCCGGTCATCATGCTGACCTCGTCGCTGGAGGATCGCGACATCATCGAAAGCTACGCCAAGGGCTGCAACAGCTACGTGCGCAAGCCGGTCGATTTCACCGAGTTCACCGAAGCCGTCCGCCAGCTTGGCCTCTATTGGCTGGTGATCAACGTCGGCGCACCCAAAAACAGAAACAACCCGACGTAGCAGCGAGACGAGAGGAAGAGAAAGATTAGGGGTGAGCGTCCGATTACGAAGCTCCTTGCTCCCTCTTACTCCTCATCCTAATCGCACTCGTAAGCCAACTTAAAGTTGCCGATAAGGAAACGCGCCATGAGCACCCCGCTCCGTGTACTGATCGTCGAAGACAGCGAAGACGACCTGCTGCTGCTGTTACGGACCCTGCGGCAAGGCGGCTACGAGCCTGCGGCGCGGTGCGTCCAGACTGCGGACGCCCTGAGCGCGGCGCTCGCCGACGAGTCGTGGGATGTCGTGCTCAGCGACTTCCGGCTGCCGCAATTCAACGGTGCGGGGGCGCTGAGGCTGGTGCAGGACGCCGGGGTGGACCTGCCGTTCATTGTCGTTTCGGGCGTCATCGGCGAAGAACAAGCCGTGGCGATCATGAAAGCCGGGGCCCACGACTACGTCCTTAAAGACAAGCTGTTCCGCCTGGTGCCGGTCATCTCCCGAGAGCTGTGTGACGCGGAGACGCGCCGGCAGCGTCGGCACGCCGAGGAGCAGCTCCGCGCCAGCGAAGCGCAGTTCCGCTTGCTGTTCGAGCACAACCCGAACCCGATGTGGGTGTTCGACGAGGAGACGCTGCGATTCCTTGCCGTCAATGACGCCGCGCTGCGCCACTACGGCTACACCCGCGAGGAGTTCCTCGCCATGACCGTGCCGGACATTCGCCCGCCCGAGGACCGGGAGCGCGTGCCTGCCGTGATCGCCAGTCAGAGCGGATCTGTGGAGTCCCACGTCGGTGCGTTCCGCCATCAAAAAAAAGACGGCACGTTAATCGACGTGGAGATCATCGTCAGTTCGATTGCGTTCAACGGCCGCCCCGGCCGACTTGTGCTGGCGAACGACATCACCGCGCGGTTGGCGACAGAGCGTGAACTGGAGCACAACCGCCGCCGCGATGAGATCCTCGCCAAAACCGCTCACCTTCTTCTCGCCGCCGACGAACCCCAGCTTGTCGTCGAAGAACTCTGTACCGAGGTCATGCGATTTCTGGAGTGTGACGTTTTCTTCAACTATTTGACCGATGGCCCTACGGAACGTCTTCTGCTTAACGCCTACGCTGGAATAACGAAGGAAGACGCATCCCGAAACGAATGGCTTGACTACGGCGTTGCCGTCTGTGGCTGTGTGGCCCGCGACGGGAAACGCGTCATCGTCGAGGACATCCCGCACGCCAATGATCCGCGCACCGCGCTGGTGGCGAGCTTCGGCGTGCTGGCGTATTGTTGTCATCCGCTAATGTCCCTGGGGCGAACTCTTGGCACGCTATCGTTCGGCACGCGCCGCCGCACGGCGTTCAGTGGCGACGACATCAAAATGATGGCCTCCGTCGCCGAGCATGTGGCGATGGCCCTGCAGAGGCTACATGACAGCAAGGTGCTTCAGGAGAGCCGCGCGGACCTGAACCGGGCCCAGGCCGTGGCCCATGTCGGCAGTTGGCGCCTGAATGTCCAGCGCAACGAGCTCCTCTGGTCGGACGAAAACTGGCGTATCTTCGGCGTACCCAAGGGCACTCCGCTAACTTATGAGACCTTTTTGGGGACCGTTCATCCAGACGATCGGACGTATGTGCAGGAGAAGTGGTCGGCGGCGTTGCGCGGCGAGCCTTACAACATCGAGCACCGCATCATCGTCGGCGGCTCCGCCAAGTGGGTACGCGAGAGGGCAGAACTGGAGTTTGACACCAATGACACCTTGCTGGGCGGCTTCGGAACCACGCAGGACATCACCGAACGCAAACTCGCCGAAGCCGTGAAGGCCCGCTACGAGTTGATTGCCCAATACGCACGGGACCCCTTGCTGCTGGTGGATTTGGATGGGGCCATCATCGAAGTCAACCAAGCCGCCGTGGAGCTTTACGGCTATACCCGGCAAGAGTTCCAGAAGCTGCGACTATACGACCTGCGACAAGAGGACGCCGAAGTCGTCGGCCTCCAGATGCGCCAGGCACGAACCGGCGGAATCCTCTTCGAAAGTCTTCACGTGTGCAAAGACGGCCACGCCGTGCCGGTTGAAATCAGTTCCCGAGGCGTCTTCATCGATGGCCGGGAAATGCTGTTGAGCGTGATCCGCGACATCCGGCAACGCAAGGAAACCGAGCTGACCCTGCGCCGCGCCAAAGAAGAAGCGGAAAGCGCCAACCGGGCCAAGTCCGACTTTCTGGCGGCCATGAGCCACGAATTGCGCACGCCCCTAAACGCGATCATGGGCTTTTCACAAGTGTTGGAACAGGAATTTTTCGGCCCGCTCTCCGCGAAGCAAAAAGAGTATGCCTGTGACATCTACGAAAGCGGAAAACATCTGCTCAGCCTGATCAACGACATCCTCGATCTCTCCAAGATCGAAGCCGGTAAAATGGAGCCCCAGTGGTCCAGCTTTTACGTTTATCCCCTGTTGGAACAGAGTTATACTCTGGTGAGAGAAACGTGTCTCAAGCAGGGAATCCGACTGATTTTTGAAGCGACGCCTGCGGTCCGGGAACTGAAAATCACGGCAGACGAACGCCGTTTCAAGCAGATCCTGTACAATCTTCTTTCAAACGCGACCAAATTCACGCCGGACTGCGGTTCGATCCTGGTCAAGGCCCGGCTGACGGACGAACCGGTGCCGCAGCTCAAAGTATCCGTAGCTGACACCGGCATCGGGATTGCACGGGAAAATCAGCCGCACGTTTTCGAAGCCTTCTATCAAGTTCACCACGGAACCGTAAGCAAAACGCCGGGAACCGGTTTGGGACTTTGCCTGGTCAGCCAACTCGTGGCCATGCACGGCGGACGCATTTGGGTAGAGAGCGAAGGCGAAGGGCGCGGCAGCCGGTTCACCTTTGTCCTTCCGACTGACGCCCAAGCCGCCGTCCTCGCGCAAGCGGCAGAGGTACGCCAATGAAGCACACGATCCTGATTGTCGAGGATGATCCCCTGAACAAAAAATTGCTGTTTGAGCTTCTGGTCCTCAAGGGATTCCGCATCGTGGAAGCCTGCGATGGAAAAGAGGGCGTCGAGCAAGCCATCACCCAGATGCCAGCGTTGATACTGATGGACATCCACATGCCGGAACAGGACGGATTTGGTGCCATACAGACTCTCAAGGCTGACCTGCGAACCCACACGATTCCTGTCTGGGTCTTGACCTCCTGCGCCATGACAGGCGACGAAGCCCGCATCCGCGAGTGCGGGTGCGACGAATACATCACCAAACCGCTCGACCTGTGCGCGCTGCTGGTCCGCATCGGACGCCATTTCGGGACCACCGATCAGCCAGCCGCACCGTGCGAAGCATATCCGGGAGGGCCGCGGCTATGAACCCCCTGCCCCTACGCGATCACGCCGCCGACAGTCACGTGCTGGTGGTGGAAGACGAGGAGAGAAGCCGCCGCCTGATGCGGGATCTGCTCGAAGCACACGGCTACCGGATTTCAGAGGCCGCCGATGGGGAAGAGGCCTTGCGACGCATAGAAACACAGCCGCCGGACCTGATCCTGCTCGACATCATGCTGCCCAAAATGGACGGGATCGAGGTTTGCCGCAAACTGCAAGCGGACGAGCGAAACTGGCCGATCCCGGTGCTGCTGGTCACCGCCCTGAGTGACCGTGCGGTCCGGCTCCGAGGCATCGCAGCCGGCGCGACCGATTTCATCACAAAACCGGTCGATACCGCGGAAGTCCTGCTCCGCGTGCGGAACGCCTTGCGCACGAAACATCTCTATGATCAGCGGAACAACCTCCTGCGCTTACGGGAAGAGCTTTCGGACATGATCGTCCATGACATCCGCAACCCGCTTCTGGCCATCAGCCTCTGCACGCGCAGTCTCGGAGACGAGACTCCGCCTTCGGAGGTGACTCGCCTCGCCGGGATCATCCTGGATCAAACCCAAGCCATCGAGCGCTTCGTCAACGACCTGCTCACAATCTCCAAGATGGAACAGGGGTGCTTCACCCTTCAACGCACACGCGAAGATCTGAGTGAACTCGGACGCGCCGCCTTCCGCAATCAGCAGATGATTGCCGCGTCCAGAAAGATCCAGCTCATCCTCGTGGCCCCGGACCGACCCTGCATCGCGGAGGTGGACAAAAGCCTGCTCGCGCGTCTGCTGGACAACCTGCTTTCGAACGCAATTAAATTCGCCCCTGCCGACACCTGCGTTACCTTGCGGATCATCTCCGCAACCGACGACGCAGGCACACCTTGCCGCCTGTGCGTTGAAGACGAAGGCCCCGGCATTCCTCTGGGCTATCGCGAAAAGGTTTTTGACAAATTCGGGGTCGTCGAGATGAAACGACTCGGCATCCCGCAAACCGGATTGGGGCTGGCGCTCTGCCGGCTGGTGGCCGAGGCACACGGCGGCCACATCTCGGTCGAAGCGCGCCAGCCGCGCGGCTCCGTCTTCACCGTCGAACTGCCCGGCTCGGGAACCGATGTGTCCGCGTAACCCCATCGAACCCTTACCTGAAACCTGAAGCTGACGCCTCCCGAAACACACGCATTCAGGAGTCAGGGAGGCTGAGGACGGAGAACAATCGGCAACCGGCAATGGAGAGAAACTTGAAGGCGGGAAGAACGGCATTAATAACACGACGGGAGGATGAGTGACGGCATGGCGGCGGCAGGAATAAAATGGCGCGCACCACGCCGGAACTTGCACGACAAGTCAATGAAACATTGATGCGGCCGCGGGCATCCTGAGAGGTAAAATGTGCTTGAACAATGTTGTCGGTCTTTTATACTGATAGCCAATACGTGTGTGTGCTTTTTCCAAGGAGGCTGTTATGCGAATCCGTTTCTCGAACTCGGGCATTCCCGCTGTTTTGCCGCTTGTCCTAACCCTTGCGCTATTCGCCCATTTTTCGGCTTACGCCAGCAGCGGAGCCTGGGTTTATGATGGCAACAGCACTTGGAGCACGGCCTCGCGCTGGACTCCCGCCGTGGTGCCGGGAACGGCTGCGGGCGATGTCGTCTATTTGACGAACAACATCTCCGCCAACCGAACGGTCACCGTCGACGCCACGTCGCGGACGGCGGGTGCCTTGCTTTTCGGCGATGTAGCGACTCCCTATTACAATTTCACGCTGGCGGCTAGCGGCGGCGCCGTCCTGACGTTCGACAACGGCGGTCTCGGCGCGAACCTGATTCAGACCAACAGCGCCTCCACGGCCGATACCGTCTCCGTGCCATTGGTTCTGGCAGACAACCTGAGCGTCACGAACCGGGGCTCGCTGACGATTTCGGGCGCCGTCAGCGGCTCAGAAAGGAGCTTCGTCAAGAACGGCACGGGAATCCTGACGCTTTCCGGCGCGAACACGTATGGCGGCGGAACGGTCGTCAATAGCGGCGTGCTGACGTTTCTGAAGACCTCCTCCCGCCCCAGTTCAGGCGTGACGACCGTCGCGGGCACGGGCACGCTCGGCCTCGGCCTCAGCGGAGCGGGCGCGTTCAGCGCGGCGGACGTGGCCGCCCTCTACGCCAACACCCTTTCCAACGTCTCTCTCAGCGCGACTTCCGTTGTCGGAGTCGACACCACCTTGGGCTCCGTCACCTATGACTCCTCCTTGTCCGGCACCCGGGGGTTCGCCAAGCTCGGGAGCAACAATCTGATTCTGCCGGTTGCGAACACCCATTCCGGCCCCACCCTGGTGTACGGCGGCGTGCTGGAGCTTGAGCACGCGAACGCCCTTCCCGGCGGCATCGGAACGACGGGTGGTAGCAGTGCGCTGATTTTCAACGGCGGCGTGCTCGGACTGGGCATCGGTGACTTCACGCGCAGTCTGACCTCGGCAGGTTCGGTTTCCGGCGTCAACTTCACGGGGTCCGGCGGGTGGGCCGCCTTCAACGCCGACCGCGTTGTCAATTTGGGCGGAAGCGGTGCCACGATCGCGTGGGGAACGGCGAATACCGGCTTCAACGGGCAGCGGCTCCTTCTCGGAGCCCCCTCGGCCACCCACACCGTGGAGTTGCAGAACCCCCTCAATCTGAGCACGAGCAGCCGCACGATTCAGGTCGACGACGGAGCGGCCGCCATCGACGCGGTGCTCAGCGCTCCGCTCAGCGGGACAATTAGCGCGACCTTGTACAAATCGGGCGCGGGCACACTGGCCTTGACGGCCGTGAACACGTACGCCGGACAAACGTGGCTAGATGGCGGCGGCACGCTGCTACTCACCGGAGCCGCGAGCATCGGCACCGCCGGCTCAAACACCTTAACGCTGGGGCGGCAGTATTATGGCGCAGGAACCTTGCAATATGACAGCAGCGCCACGAGTTTCTTCGGGACCATTCATGTCAGCCAGTCGAACGCGGCGACCGGCACGCTGAACCAGACGGCGGGCGTAATCAGCGTCTCGGGAAACGTCAATCTGACGCCCACGGCAGACTGCTCCTCGTTTCTCAACCTGAGCGGCGGCACACTGGCGATCGGCGGCACGCTGGCGATCGGCCAGCGCGGAAACGATATCGGAACCTTGACGCTCAGCGGCACCGGCAATCTCACGGCTGGAGCGATGATTGTGGCCGACATCGCCAATCCCGCAAGTCCCAAGCCCTCCTACGGTCAGTTCATCCAGAACGGGGGGACGGCCACCGCGGGCTCTCTCCTGATCGCCAAGACCTCTACCGACACCAACCCTCATGTGGGGACTTTCAACCTCAACGGCGGCACCTTCAGCACCGCGTCGATCACCGGCGGCGTTGCAACCGTCTCCGGCGGTGTCAACACCAGCACGTTCAACTTCAACGGCGGCACGCTCAAGCCCACGGCCAGCAGCGACGTATTCATGCAGAACCTCACCGCTGCCAATGTGAAGGACGGCGGAGCGGTGCTTGACACCGACGGGTACGATATCACGATCGCGCAGGCACTGCGGCATGCGCCCGGGGCGACGGCCTCGCCTCTGACCAAGCGCGGCGCAGGCAACCTGACGCTCACCGGCGCCAACACCTTTACCGGGCCCGTGACGGTCAACAGCGGCACACTGACGCTTGCCGGGACCGCGCCGCTCAGCGCCGCCAGTCTCTCTTCGGCGATCACCAACGACGGTGATTTTGTTTTCGCGAGCAACACCGATCAGACGCTGTCCGGAACCGTCAGCGGCAGCGGAACGCTGACCAAGACCGGTTCCGGCACGCTGACCCTGGCCGGACCCACGTCCTACTCCGGCGGCACGGCCATACAGGCAGGCAAGCTTGCAGTCATGTCCGGAGGCAACCTCGATAACAGCGCAGTCACGCTCGAAGCGGGGACGACACTCGGCCTGCAAATTTTCTCCAACGGAGGCCAATGGAGCTGCAAATCGCTTAGCCTGGCCAGCGGCACAATCACCGTCGATTTCCGCTTCCGCGGAGTCTCGCCCAGCGAGGCAACCGCCCCGCTGCTGGTCAACGGCGACCTCGTCAACAACGCCGTGCTGAACGTCACGGTCGGCGGCGCCGCCGTCGCGACCGGCACGTATCCGCTGATCCGCTATACTGGAGAACGGACAGGAAACGGTTCGCCGGGTTCCGTCACATTGCCGAACGGCGGCGCAGGCACCCTGGTGGACAACTCCGCCAACAAGACGATCGATCTCTCGGTCACGACCGCCGCCGCCCCGCTCGTCTGGAGCGGCGATTCCGGCGATTGGGACATCGGGCTCACCACCAACTGGACCGGTTTCCGCACCACATACCTCGAAGGCGATCTCGTGCTCTTCGATGACACCTCCAGCGGCACAGCACCTTTCACGGTGACGCTTCCCGCAAGCGTCAACCCGAATACGGTGCTTTTCAACAACGCGACGAAAGCCTATACGCTCACCGGCCCCGGCGCGCTTTCGGGCGAGGCGGGCATACACAAGAAAGGGGCGGCGGCATTGATCCTGGAAGTCCCCAACACCTCCAGCGGCGGCCTGACCCTCGACAGCGGCGCGGGCACCGTGACGGCGACGATCGCCGCCGCCCAAGACGGACTCGGCTCAGGACCGGTGGCCCTCGGCGCAGGCTCGACCCTGCTTCTGGACAACATCAACACCGCCTCCGTGACCGTCACGAAAGCCAACGTTATGAGCGGCTCCGGCCTACTGAAGGTGTCCTTCGCGACAAATACGACGGCGCGCGCAACAACCTTGTCGGGGCTCTCGGGTTTCGCCGGCACCGTGCAGGTGAGCAACGCGGGATCGGGCACCGGCGACAAACTTGACGTCAGCGGCGCGGACGCCCCCGGCGCGACCGTGCAGATCGCGGACGGCCACACGCTGCAGGTCGGCAGCGGCGGGACGCCGGTCCGCTTCGGCGGCATTTCCGTGCGCGGCAGCGGCAACGCAGAAGATCGCGGCGCCCTCCGGATGGCGGCGAACGCCCGCTCGCTGGTGTCGCCGATCACCCTGCTCGGCGACACCACCCTCGCCAGCGATGCCGCGGGGGCGACGCTCAATGGCGCAATCACCGGCACGGCCGCGACGGGCGCAACGAACATACTGACGCAGGGCACGGCCGCCTCCGCCGCCGGATTCACGCTGAACGGCGTAATCAGCGACGGAGCCAACGGTGGCCACGTCGCCCTGACGCACTCCAAGGGAACCCTGACCCTCGCCGGAAACAACACCTACAGCGGAGGCACCACGATCAATGGCGGAAGTACGTTGCAACTCGGCGCTAACCACGCCCTGCCTGTCAGCGGGACCGTCGTCCTCGGAGGCACCAACGGCGTGGGCAACGGCGTCGGCAACATCGTCCTCGGGAGCTTCAGCCAGAGGATCGACAGCCTCACGGCCGTCAGCGTGGGCACGGCCTTCAACACCCTCACCGTCGCTCCCGGCCAGGCGCTGACTCTCAGCGGCGCGGCGGGCCTCTTTGTCGGCATCGATGCGGGCGTCAGCAGCGAGACGAGGGTCAAGATGATCGGCGGAGGAGCACTGGCGGTCACTCACGCCAACGCGAACGTCACGCTCGGCAAAGGCCAGTCGGACGAGTCCGGCACAGGCACCGGCACGCTCGACCTCTCGGAGCTTTCCAGCGTAACGCTGGGCAGCGACGCCAGCCCCATCAACGAAGTGCGCGTCGCCTACGGGCAGATGAGTTCCGGCACGCTGACACTCTCCAACACCGACAACCTCCTGACCGCCACAGCGCTACGTATCGGGGACTCCATTCGATTGAACGCGGGCTCAGGAACATTGGTTTTGGGCTCCGGCGTCAACACCGTCATTGCGGATACGGTCATCATCGGCCTGTATAAGGGCAACGGCACTGTGAAGTTCGCCTCGCAGGCCGCCGGCAGCCCCGGCTCCGTGACGATCAGCGGCAGAACACGGGATACCACCGATTTCGTGATCGGCAGCAAGGGCGGCATGCCCTCCGGCGCCGTTCCGAGAGGCACCCTTGACCTGCGCGGCCACACCGCCAACATCGAAGCAGGCACGGTAACGATCGGCAGAGAAGACAACAGCTCGGCATCCGTATACACGGGCGGAGCCGGGGGCGCGCTCTACTTTGACGGCGGCAGCTTTTCGGTATCCAACCTCGTGATGGCTTACAGGTCGGGCATCAACACGGGTACCCTTGCCAAGGCGACCGCCACGCTGACAGTCAGCGGCGGCGAGTTCACCATTACGAAGCAGGGTTCCTTCACGCTCGCCACCCAGACCGACACGGGAGTCGCCTACGCGACCAACACCATTCTCGGCGGCACCTTTCGTTCGCATGCCGATATTCTCACGGGGCCCAGCAACTGCGTCGGCGTCATCAACCTCGACGGCGGCACGCTGGACATGACCGGCCGAGCGATCGGCCTCGGCACCCAGACCGTCACCGAATTCAACGCGCTGTCCGGCACGCTGCTGAATCTCGGTGACCTCAACAACGGCGCGCCGCTCGTAAAAACCGGAGGCGGCACGCTGACGCTCGGCGGGACAAACACCTACGCGGGCGCGACCATCGTCAGCAACGGCGTCTTACGCCTGACGGGCGGGGCCTGCCTGCAACCGACCGCCGAACTGCACGTCTCCAGTGGCGCGACCTGCCAACTCGACTACGCCGGGTCGCTGTTCATCCACGCGCTCTACGTCGACGGCGAGCGGCTGAAGGGAAGTCGCTACGGGCAGGAGAATCTGCCCTCCGTCTTCTCCGGCACCGGCAGCCTCGCGCTGCCGTTCCAGGGAACGTTGTTCCGGATGAAGTAAGACCTCTCAAATCCGTCACGCCAAGGGAGATCTCATCGCTCATCTAAACTCGCACCGCTCCAATCCCGCCCGCACAGCCGACATTCCGGCCGACGCGTGACCCGCACGCAGCGTGCCGTCATGCGCCAGGCGTCATAGACAAAGAGACGGTTGACCAGCAGCTCGTGGTCCGCAGAACTGAGCAAGAGTTTGATCGCCTCCGTTGCCTGGATAGAACCGATCACGCCCGCCACGGCACCGAGCGGCCCGCGCGCCGGCCCGTCTTCCGGTGCGGGAGGGGCCTCGAAGACGCACCGATAGCAGGCGCTGAGACCGGGCCTGACCGTCAGCGCCTGCCCATAGAATTGTGAGAGGCCTCCATGGATATAAGGCTTGCCGACGGCATGGCAAAGATCGGCGATCAGGAATTTCGCGGTGAAGTTGTCGGTCGCATCGATGACGATATCATAAGCAGCGAGCACGCGCGGCCCGTTGGCGCCGGTTAGGCACTCGGACAGGGGAAGCACGTCGATTTCCGGATTGAGCGCGCGCAGCGTCTCAGCCGCTGAATCCACCTTGCGCCGGCCGATATCGGCCGTGCGGTGAAGCAGTTGGCGCTGCAGATTGCTCGGCTCGACCACATCGCCGTCCATGATGCCGATCCGTCCCACACCCGCAGCGGCCAGATAGAAGGCTGCGGGCGATCCGAGACCGCCCGCGCCAACCACCAGCACGCGACCTGCAGAGAGACGCTCCTGCCCGGCCGCGCCGATCTGCGGCAACGCCAGATGCCGGGCGTAACGCGCTTGTCGCGCCTGAGAGGAGATCATACGCGTTGCTCCTTAAGAGGTGGAGGAATGACGGTGCGAAAGGCGGCATCCCAATTCTTAAAAACCGGATCAAGACCACGCGCGCGCAACATCGCGCAAAAGGCGTCCACGTCCCTGTCGTCCGAAACGGCGAACTGCCCGGCATCAGCGGCTGGCTCGCTATAGCCGCCAACGGTGGTCCGGCTGCCGGCGCTCATGCGGTTGATGCCGACGCCAGCCAAGCCATCGCGGAAGGCCGGGGCCTCACGGGTGGAGAGCACCAGAGTCGTCTCCGGCATACAGATGCGGAAAGCGAAGATGAGCTGAGCCAGTTGCCGGTCGGAGACGTGATACGGCGCCTGAAACCCGCCGGCTTCCGGCCGCAACCTGGGAAACGAAACGGCGAGCGATGTGCGCCAGAAACGGCTTTGCAGGTCGCGCGCGTGGCGAAAGAGCGCCAGCGCGTCAAAGAGCGGATCAGCCAAGCCGAGCAGGGCCCCCAGGCCCATACCGGACACACCGGCCGTCAACGCCCGCTCCGGCGCTTCAAGCCGGTTGGCAAAATCCCGTTTCGGACCCCAGCGGTGAAAGCGGGTGTAGGCCTCGGGATCGTAGGTTTCCTGATAGAGCGTGACACCTGTACAACCCGCCTGAGCCAGCACGCGGTACTCCTCCGTTGTCATGGGAAAAGCTTCGACCGTGACCTCATGGAACATGGCCGCCGCGGCGCGCACACTGGCGCACAGATAGTCAAAGTCCGCGTGCGGCGTGCGCTCACCGGTCAACAGCAGCACCTGCTCGAACCCCAGGCGTTTCAGCGCCGCCGCTTCCCGCGCGCCCTCCGGCTGTTCGAGCCGGTGACGCGCCTGCCGTCGGTCGGCGGCAAACCCGCAGTAGGCACAGCCGCCTGAACAGTAGTTCGAAAGGTAGAGCGGCGCGTAAAGCTGTATGGTGCGGCCGAACTGCCGGCGCGTCAACGCCTGGGCGCGCTGCGCCATTCGCTCGAGATAAACTTCGGGGTCGGCGCGCACAAGCGTGACGAACGTCGCCTCGTCCGGCGCTTCGGTGGCGAGTGCCGCCGCAACGGCGCGCGCATCGGGCAGAGCCTTGACCAACCAAGGTTGCGGGTCGAGCCGTGCGGGAAGTTGAGCAGACGGTTCCCGTATCGTGATGTCCATCATGGCACCTCCCTTTTCTCACCGCAAGAAGGTCGTCAGCGGGCTACTAGCCTGCGCCTCATGGGCGACGTTCATCAAGCCAGCCCGCCACGCCTGTCGTCCAGCCGCAACGGCTTGGGCGAAAGCCGCCGCCATGGCAGGCGGATCACCGGCCGCAGCCACCGCGGTGTTGACGAGCACGGCGGCGCATCCCATTTCCAGAGCAGCGGCCGCTTGGGACGGCGAACGCAGGCCCGCATCGACGATGACGGGAATGCGGGCTTCGCGGATGATGATTTCCAGCAACCCTGCGGCAGCCAGCCCCTGTCCACTGCCAATGGCGGAGCCTAGCGGCATGACCGATGCGCAACCGACCTCCTCAAGCCGTTTGGCCAAGACGGGATCGGCAGGAATGTAGGGCATCACGATCCAGCCCTCCGCAGCCAGCACGCGCGCCGCGTTGAACGTCTCGATCGGATCGGGCATCAGGTGGCGCGGATTGGGGTGAATCTCCACCTTGACGAAGCGACTGCCACACAGTTCGCGCGCGATGCGTGCCGCCTGAACGGCTTCCTCCGCCGTGCGCGCGCCGGAGGTGTTGGGCATCAGCGTCACGCCTGGCAAGGCGAGCAGCGGCTCCACCACGTTGTCGTGCGGACGGTCGCGGTCGAAGCGCCGCAACGCGACGGTGACAAGCTGCGTGCCTGCGGCAGCGACGGAACGCATCATGATGCCGGCATCGGCATATTTGCCGGTGCCCAGCAGCAAGCGGGAGGTAAAGGCTTGATCGCCCAACAGAAAGGAATCAGGGTCCATCATCATTACTCCAAGGGAATCAGGGTTATTCGTCAATCGTCATTTACCACTTATCAAAAGGCCTCACACATGAGGAGCCTCTCTCAGCCTCCTCCAGCGAAGGTCAGCAGCTCGACGCGGTCGCCGGCGTTCAGCCGCGCGACGGCATGGGCTGCAACCGGCACGACATGATCATTGACAACGACGGCGACGCGCGCCGCCGCCCCCGCTTGCTGTTGCACCAGCTCCGCCACAAAGGCCGCCGATGTTTCGACCGGCTCGCCATTCAGTATCAGTTGCATCTGCGTTCTCCTCCAACCGGCGGCCGGAAAAACAAAAAAGGGAACGCACCCACGGACGGGTGCGTTCCCTTTTTGAGACTCCCTTCGCCGGCATGATCCGGATCAGGTTCTACGGGTGTGATCTCAGCTCTCCCTTGCGGAAGAACACCCCGGCCGTTGTTTTTAATAGTAGTCCAGCATGTTACGCGTGTCAACGGCGACTTGCAGCACGTTCGCGAAGGAGCAACAAACGCTCGCCCGCCGCGTTCAAAGTCGCCTCGCGCTTGGCAAAATGGAAGCGTATCAGATGCCGGACAGGCTCGCGGAAGAAGCTAGAGCCAGGGACCGCAGCCACGCCGACCTCGCGCGCCAGCCATTCGCAGAAGGCGACATCCTCGGTCACTCCGAACTCGCCGACATCCACCATGACGTAGTAGGCACCCTGCGGCCGGGCGTAACGCAAGCCTGCGCGGTCCAGCCAGGCTGTAAACACCTCCCGCATGGCGGTATATTTCGCGGTCAGCTCCTGATAATAGCTGTCTGGAAACTCCAAGGCGGTCACCGCAGCCTCCTGCAACGGCGCAGCCGCGCCCACCGTCAGGAAGTCATGCACTTTGCGCACCCCGTCGATCACGGCGGGAGCGGCCACCACCGTGCCCAGCCGCCACCCGGTGATGGAGTACGTCTTGGAAAGCGAACTGCATGAGATCGTGCGCTCGAACATGCCCGGCAGCGAGGCCATGTACGTGTGCGCGTGCGGCGCATAGACGATGTGCTCGTAAACCTCATCGGTGATGACAAAGGCGTCGAACTCCCGCGCGAGTGCGGCAATCTGTTCCAATTCCCGGCGCGTGAAAACCTTGCCGCAGGGATTGGACGGATTGCACAGGATCAACGCCTTGGGCCGATGGAGCTCGAAGGTTGCGCGCAACTCGTCGGGATCGAAAGCGAAGTCGGGCGGACGCAGCGGCACATAGACAGGCACGGCGCCCGTGAGCAACGTGTCGGCGGTGTAGTTTTCATAAAAAGGCGAGAAGATGACCACCTTGTCGCCGGGGTTGCAGGCAGTCATCAGAGCCGCCATCATGGCCTCTGTGCTACCACAGGTGACAACCACGTTCGCGTCCGCATCCACAGGCACACCCATGAAGCGCGACTGCTTACGGGCAAAGGCCTGGCGGAAGTTCGCCGCGCCCCATGTGACCGCATATTGGTGCGGGCCTTGGCGCGCCGCACGCTCGGCCGCGTCGAGCAGGGCCGGCGGAGGGTCGAAATCAGGAAAACCCTGAGAGAGATTGACTGCCCCACACGAATTGGCGACACGCGTCATGCGGCGGATGATGGATTCCGTGAAACGACTGGTCCGGTCACTGGTCAGAGGCATGATTGAGGTCCTTTTCCAAATTAAGGTATACGATCTGAATGGGGTTGTAAAGCGGTGCCTCTCTGAGCGGATTCGCGTCCTTGAAACATCTTCCGCTCCTATCACAATGGCAGGCCCGCACGCCCGCGGCCCGTTCGTGTCGCTCGTGAATTTTTTAAGGAAGGGAATGACGTTTCTCAAAAAAAAGCGTAATCTTTCGACGAATTGAAGGGTGTTTGTTGCTTGATAAGCTATCCAACAACCTGCACATTCCTCGAATCCACAGAAAGGAAAATAACCATGAGAGTGTCTCTGCTGACCAGCCTGCTGGTGATCGGTTGTTTAAACGTCGGGGCTGCGCTACCCCCGGAGATTGAAAACCCCGAGTGCCTCGGCGTCAACAAGCAGCCCTATCACGCGACGCTGATGCCCTACGCCACGCTGAAACAGGCGCTCGCGGCCAAGCGGCTGGAGTCGCCCTTCTGCAAGGTGCTCAACGGCATGTGGAAATTCAACTGGGTCAAGCATCCCGACGAGCGTCCGCTGGATTTCCACAAGCCCTCGTTCGACGTCAGCGGCTGGAAAGACATCCCTGTTCCTTCATGCTGGCAAGTGCTCGGCTACGGAACGCCCTACTACAAGAATATGGGCTACATCATTCAGAAAGATTTCCCGCGCGTCATGACAGACCCGCCCAAGGCGTACACCGCGTTCGATGAGCGCAATCCGGTGGGCAGTTATCGCCGCGACTTCGAGCTGCCTTCCAAATGGTCGGGGCACCGCGTGTTCCTCTCGTTCAGCGGCGTGGACAGCGCGTTCTACGTTTGGATCAACGGCGAGAAGGTTGGATATAGCGTCAACAGCCGCAACACAGCGGAGTTCGATGTGACGCCGTTCGTCAAGCCGGGTAAAAACATGGTAGCCGTCGAGGTCTATCGCTTCAGCTCCGGCACCTGGTTCGAGGATCAGGACATGTTTAGGCTTTCCGGCATCTTCCGCGACTGCTATCTCTGGGCCGCGCCGACGGTTCATGTCCGCGACTTTTTCGCTTTACCAGACCTCGACGCCCAATATCAAGACGCGACGCTCGCCGTGACGGCGAAAGTGAAGAATTTCGGCGCGCAGTCCACGGCGGCAGGCAAGCTGACAGCCGTTGTTTACGATGCCGCAGGCAAACCGGTGACCTCGGAAGCGGTCGCGGCCATCTCAGCCCTCGACGCAGGTGCAGAAGTCTCTGTATCGCTAAAACTGGCCGTGGCGAATCCCTCGAAATGGACCGCTGAGACGCCGAACCTTTACACAACCGTTCTGAAACTCAACGATGGCTCCGAGTTTATTTCCACGCGCACCGGCTTCCGAAAGATCGAGCTTAAAGGCCGCATTTATCAGATCAACGGCGTACCCGTAAAGCTCAAGGGCGCAAACCGACACGAGATGTGGGCCGACACCGGACACACCGTCAGCGAAGAGCAGATGATCCGCGACCTCGAGGTCCTCAAGCAAGGCAACTGCAACCACGTCCGCACCTGCCACTACTCCGACGATCCGCGCTGGTACGAGCTGTGCGACCAGTACGGCATCTACCTCTGCGCCGAGGCCAATGTCGAGTCGCACGGCTACGGCTACGGCAAAGAGTCGCTCTCGAACGTCAAAGAGGCCGAAGCGGCGCATGTGGACCGCAACGTGGCGAATGTAGAGAACTTCAAGAACCACGCGTCGGTGGTGATGTGGTCGCTGGGCAACGAGGCGGGCTCCGGCCCGAACTTCCATGCGGCTCTGAAAGCCGTCAAAGCGCTGGACTCTTCGCGTCCTTTCCACTACGAGCGCTTCGGCACCGGAGAGGGGAATCCCGCAGATGTTGACAGCCAAATGTACACTCACTGGACGCAGGTTGAGCGCATCGCCCAGGATCCGCAACTCACCAAGCCCTTCTACATGTGCGAATACGCCCACGCGATGAACAACTCGATGGGGTCGATCGGCGAATATAACGACGTGTTCGACACGTATCCCTCGCTGATGGGCGGCGCGATCTGGGAATGGCAAGACCAGGGACTATGGAACCGGCGCGATCCGAAACGCGTATACCTCGCTTATGGCGGCGGCTTCGGCGAAGTGCCGAACGACCACTACTTCATCCACAAGGGCGTGGTCTTCCACGATCGCTCACCCAAACCGCACTATCCCGAAATGAAAAAGGTCTATCAGTGGATCGGCATCGCCGAGGACGACCTTGCCGCCGGCAAGGTAAAGATCCGCAACAAGTTCGCCTTTATCCCGCTCGACGGCTTCATCGGCGAGTGGAGCGTGATCGGCGATGGCGCTCAAATCGGGCATGGCAAAATGCCGAAGCTCAGCCTCGCTGCGGGCGCGGAGCAGTCCGTTGCGCTGCCCCTGCCGAAGATTCAGGCACTACCGGGTGTCGAATATTTTCTGCGCGTATCGTTTAAGCTCGCGAAAAACGAGCTGTGGGCCAAAGCCGGCCACGAGGTTGCCTGGCAGCAGTTCAAGCTACCTGTCGCCGCGCCCGCACCCATCGCCGAAGCCACAGCGATGAAGCCCGTCACACTCCGTCAAAGCGCCGCCGCCTTCACGGTCGCCGGAGACGGCTTCTCGGTTGTGTTCGACAAAGCCACCGGCGTCATCAGCTCGATCGAGCGCGACGGCAAGAACCTGCTCGTCGCCAACGGCGGCCCGCGCCTGCACCTCTGGCGTGCAGCTCACAAAACAGACGACATGTGGGCCTTCAACGACTGGAAAAGCTGCGGCCTGATCGAACCGCAGTGGAACGTGGTGAGCCTCTCCGCTCAGCAGGCCGGCCCCGCCGCAGCGAGCGTCACCGCGACGCTGGAACTCCAAGGCGCCGGCATCTTCCGGATTGCCCACACCGCCTCTTACACGATCTTCGGCGACGGTTCGATCGCGGTCGACAACAGCGTCAATCCGCAGGGCAAAAAGATTCCGTTCGCACGCCTCGGCGTGCGCCTGTTACTCAACCCGAAACTCGACCGGTTCGCTTATTTCGGACGCGGGCCGATGGAAAACTATGCCGACCGTAAGCGCGGCTCCGACATCGGCCTTTATACAAGCACCGTGCGCGGCAACATGACGCCCTATGCCAAGCCGATGGAAAACGGAAACCACGAAGACGTGCGCTGGGCGGCTGTCAGCGGCAAAAGGTATCCCGGCCTGATGGTACAGGCAGAGGCCGGCGGCGTTCTGCAGGCGGGCGTTCTGCCCTATACCGACGAGCAGATGGATCCGGTCGAATATACGGTTGACCTGCCGCCGAGCTCGTCCAGTGTGCTTGTGATCGCAGCGCGCACGACAGGTGTCGGCTCAAACGGCTGCGGTCCCCGTCCGGCCGATGAATACATCGTGTGGTCAACGCCCGCGACGTTTAGCTATGTGCTGCGGCTTCTTCCTTCTTCCGCGAAGCTGCCCCAGGCCGGTCGCGTGCAAGCCCCGGCTAGCCGCGTCAAGCCCGTGCTGGCCGTGCGCGACTTCGGCGGCACGGTCACGCTGAACTGCGAGACCGCCGGCGCAAAGATCGAGTACGCGCTTGGCGAGGCCGCGTCGTGGCAAACCTACGCCGCGCCTTTCGCGGCGCCGGATGCGCAGCAGATTGCCGTGCGTGCCTGCGCTGCGGGCATGGCGGGCTTCGAGAGCGTCATACCGCTTGGCAAGCTTGACCGACGCGCCCTTTGGAAGGTCACAGCCAGCAGCTTTGAGAGGAACGAGGGCGAACCCGGAAACGCGATCGATGGCCAGAATAAAACCTTCTGGCACTCGCGCTGGTCCAGAGACGCCCCAGCGCACCCTCACTGGCTCGCTGTGGACTTCGGCCAGCCACTGAACGTCGCCGCCGTGACCACGCACCCGCGGCAAGGCAGCAATTCCAACGGCCGTATCAAAGACTTCGAAATTTATATGAGCACCGACGGCAAAGTGTGGGGCGCGCCCGTGGCCAAGGGAACATGGAAAAACGGAGGGGACGAACAGATCACCCGGTTTAATGCCCCCACCAAGGGACGCTACCTCAAGTTGGTCGCTCTGAGCGAAGTCGCAGGCCAGCCGTTTGCCTCTCTCGCCGAACTCGATGTTCAGACAGTCAAGTAGCACCCGCTCCCTTCGCCAAGCCGATCGAAGATCCGCTTCTCGTGTGCTGATTCAACCCAGATGAAGCGCACCCGAGAACCGGATTTTTCGTTTTTTGAACTTGCACCGTCTGTTTTTTCGGCGTACGGTAGCACGTGTGAACGTTATCATCAGGCTTAGAGGTTTGTTCTGACCTATAAGAAGGGAGCTTGTTCATGCTTTCACGAGTCTATTCCGGCGCTGTATACGGGGTCAACGCCTTCGCCGTGGAGATCGAGGTCAACGCGGGGCGAGGCGACTCGCAGTTTGTGATCGTCGGTCTGCCCGATGCCGCAGTGCGCGAGAGCAAAGACCGCGTCTGGACCGCGATGAACAACTCAGGCTTTCGTCCCACGCTCGGACGCACCACCATCAACCTTGCGCCAGCCGACATCAAAAAAGAAGGCCCTGTTTACGATCTGCCGATCGCGGCGGGTCTTCTCGCAGCTACCGGAGAGGCCGAAATGCCGCACCTCGACGAGTACGCCCTTATCGGCGAACTCGCGCTCAGCGGCGAGGTTCGCCGCGTACGCGGTGTCCTGCCCGTCACCCTCGAAATGCGCCGCCAAGGCAAGCGCGGCATCCTCGTGCCCGCCGATAACGCCGAGGAGGCCGCGGTGGCCGAAGGCATCGACGTCTACCCCGTACGCCACCTGCGCGAGGCCATCGACTTCCTCTCCGGCAAATTGCGGCTGACCCCCTTTAAAATCAACATCGCCGACCTTGTGGAGCGAGAACGACAGCACGCGGACGACTTCGCCGACGTGAAAGGACAGGAGACCGCCAAACGCGCCATCGAAGTCGCGGTGAGCGGCGGCCACAACATCCTCATGATCGGCTCACCGGGAGCGGGCAAGACCATGCTCGCACGCCGTATCGCCTCCATCCAACCGGAAATGACGCTCGAAGAGGCACTCGAAGCCACGCGCATCCACAGTGTGGCGGGCACGCTCAAGAGCCATCAGGCACTGGTGCTGCACCGGCCCTTCCGCTCGCCGCACCACACCATTTCGGACGCGGGTCTGCTGGGCGGCGGCACCCATCCTTTGCCGGGCGAAGTGAGCCTCGCCCACCGCGGCGTGCTCTTCCTCGACGAACTGCCGGAATTCCACCGCAACGTGCTGGAGGTGCTGCGCCAGCCGCTCGAAGACGGTCACGTCACGATTTCGCGCGCGGTGGCATCGCTTGACTTCCCCTCGCAATTCATGCTGGTGGCGGCGATGAACCCCTGCCCG
>JADHEF010000442.1_pt1 | contig 43702 bp, 33 predicted proteins | sample 8952391 | NCBI WGS metagenome assembly JADHEF01 (sample SAMN16124439, study PRJNA663245) | bioreactor sludge metagenome | isolation source: sludge (nitrite) | place: India:Bengaluru | collected 2019-02-28 | reverse complement strand
GCCGCGCTGGGCCGCGCCGTGGAACTGGCCGTGAGCCTGGAGGTGGAGGTGGTGCTGTGCCCGGGCGACCTGTGGGACGACGAGAGCGTGAGCCTGGCCGGGGCCACCCGTTTATATGATGCGTTTGCGTCGCTGGCGCCGGTGCCGGTGGTGATCGCGCCGGGAAACCACGATCCCTACCACGCGTTCAGCTACCACCACCCGCTCTACTTCGAGCGCAAGGTGGGGCGGCCGCACCCGGCGAACGTGCGCGTGTTTGGCTCGCCGCGGCTGGAGACGGTGCGCATCGCGTCGCTGCCGGACGTGGATTTCCACGGGTGCTGCTACGAGGGGAACGTGCCGCGGACGGAGCGGCTGCTGGCCGGCTGGCGGGTGCCGCGGCCCGAGGCGCTGAACGTGATGCTGCTGCATGGCTCGCGCGACGACAGCACGCCCGCCGGGGCGGACGCGGAGCGCGGGATGGCGGCGCCGTTCAACCGCGCGGAACTGCTGGCGACGGGGGCGGACTACGCGGCGCTGGGCCATTACCACCGCTTCTCGCTGATCGAGAACGACGCGGGGCGGGTGCGCGCGGCGTATGGCGGCGCACCGGTGGCGCGCGGCCTGGACGAGACGGGCGAGGGCGGCGTGCTGGTGGGCGAGATTGATGCGGGGGGCGTGGAGGCGGCGACGCTGGAGCGCGTGGCGGTGGACCCGCGGCGCCTGATCCGGCTGGCGGTGGAGATGGACCGCACGGTGACCAACGCGGCGGCGGCGCAGGAGCGGATCGGGGCGGCGCTGGCGGCGGCGCAGTGCCGCCCGGTGGACATCGCGTATGTGGAGCTGCGCGGGCTGACGCACCCGGAGACGCCCGGGTTCGAGTTCGACCCGGCGTGGGTGGAGCAGCTGTGCTTCCACGCGGCGATCGACCAGTCGGCGCTGAGGCCGGATCACGACCTGGCTGGCCTGCCCGGGGACCGGGTGGACGGCGCGTTCGCCCGGCGCATGGAGGAACTGATCGCGGCGGAAGCCGATCCGGGCCGCGCGGCCACGCTGCGCTCGGCGCTGTACCTGGGGCTGGACGCCCTGGCGGGACGGGAGGTGGCGCCGCGCCATGTGGATTAAGTCGCTCAACATCAGCGGGTTCGGCCGCGCCCGGGGGGCGTACAAGTTCGAGCGCGGGCGCGTGAACCTGGTCGTGCGCCCCAACGCGGCCGGCAAGACCACGCTGGCCGACGCCATCCTGTACGCGCTTTACGATTTCCCGGGGCGCGGCGGACCCAAGGGCGAGCTGCGCCCGCGCGACCGCTACAAGCCGTGGGCCGCGGGCGACCCGTTCCGGGTGGAGATGGTGGTGGAGACGCGCGAGGGGCGGGGCCTGCGGATCGAGGCGGATTTCAGCCGCCAGGGCGCGCTGCGCGTGTGGGACGAGGTGAGCGGCAAGGCGGTGGAACTGGAGGGACAGGCGCCCGGGGCGCGCTTCCTGGGGATGCCGGCCGCGGCGTTCTCCGACTGCCTGTACCTGCGTCAGGATGTGCGCGAGATGGCCAGCGCCGGGGGACTGGTGCAGCTCATCGAGCAGTCGGCGGCGTCGGCCGAGGGGCGCAACGAGGCGCCGGTGCGCCGCGCGCTGGAGATGCTCGTTGCGCCGCGCCTTTTCCTGGAGGGGTTCGCGGCGGGCCGCGCCACGCCCGACCACCAGCTGAAGCTGATCGCCGAGCAGGCGGCGGATGCGTCCGCGCGGCTGCGGGCGCTGGAGGAGGAGCGCGACCGCCGCGCGGTGGAGATCGCGCGCGCCGCGGAACTCGACGCGAAGATCGACGGGATCCGCGTCCGCCAGTCGGCGCTGGAACTGGAAGTGGCGGCGGCGGAACTGGCCGAGGCGCAATCGCTGCTGGAGCGCCAGCGCGAGTTCGAGATGGCGGCGGACACCCGCGAGGCGCGCATCCGCGACCTGGAAGCCTTCGCGGTTTTCGACCCGGAGCTGGCCCCGCGCGCCCAGCAGCTGGCCGCGGACCTGCGGGCCGCGCAGGCCCAGCTGGAGCAGGGCCGCGAGGCCATGCGCAAGGGGGTGGAGGAGCCGCTGAACCTGGCCCGGCAGGAGATGGCGCTGTTCCCCGAGGCGCTGGCCGCGGCGACGCGGGCGGATTTCGATTCGCTGCGCACCCTGCAGCAGGCCTTCCGCGACCAGAAAACCGACGCGGCGCAGGCGGCGGTGCGGTGCAACGAACTGGGCGCGGACCTGGCGTCGCAGGGCGTCCCCGTGGCCGACTTCGAGCAGGTTATGGCCCGCGTCAGCGCGGTGCCGCCGGCGGATGTGCGCGCCCTGATGGATCACGACAGCCAGGTTTCCTCGGTGCGGGCCCTTCTCGCGGCCCAGGAAACCCGGCACGCCGAGGCCTCCGCCCGCGTGGCCGAGGCCCGCGCCGGGCGCGAGAGGCTGCGGGCGCGCTCCGGGCTGGTGTTCATCCTCGCCCTCGCGCTGGCCGGCCTCACGCTGATGTGCGGCCTGATGGGCGTGGCGTGGCTTGCCGTGATCTTCTTCCTGGCGGGGGCCGCCGCGGGCAGCGCGGGTTTCTACGCGCTTCACCGCGCGCAGGTGCACGGCGAGACCCGGCTGGAGCCGGCGATGGCCGGGGAGGTCTCGGCGTCCAGCGAGGTGAAGCGCCTGCGCGAGCGGCTGGACACGCTGGAGGCGGATTTCCGCGCGCTGATGGAGCGCCGGAAACTGGGGGAGAAGGATCTCGACGAGATCCGCCAGATGGGGCGCTGGTCCCAGATGCTGGCGCCCTACCAGGCCGCGCTGGAGGTCCGCGCCCGGTCCGAGCAGTCGCTGGCCTCCACCTGCGAACAGGTGGCCGAGATCGCGCGCATGGTGCAGCCGTCCGCCGCCACCGCGGATGTGGACGAGATTTTCCTCAACCGCTGCGTGAAGGAATTCGAGCGGCACTTCGAGACGCGCGAGCGCCGGGCCAAACTGGAGGCGCGCCTGGAGGAGGTGCTGCGGGACCTGGTGGCGCGCGAGGAGGCGATCGCCGCGATCACCGCGGATCTCGGGTCCCTGGTGGGGGAGACGGTGCCGGGCGCGGGAACCCTGGAGGAGCGCACCGCCGCGTTCCTCCACGGGTGCGAGCAGGCCCGGGTCCTGCGCACGCTGCGCGAGGGACCGGCCCGCGGCGGGGTGCTTTCGGCGGAGGAGGGAGAGCGGCTCCGCCAGCGCGCGGCCCAGCTGCGCGAGCGGCTGGGAAGCGCGGGCTTCAGCGGTTCGCCCCGCGCCCGCGCCGAGATCCAGGAAGACCTGGACCGCCTGGCGGCCGAGCGCGAGGAAACCCGCCTGGGCCGCGTGGCGCTGTTCGGGGAATGCGACCGCGCCGTGGAGGCGTGGCGCCGCGAGGGTCCGGCCCTGCGCGAGGAACTGGACCGGCTGGACGCGCTCCGGCGCGGGGTGGAGCGGTACCGCGATGCCTGCGGGATCGCCCACGCCGAAATGTCGGCCATCGCCGAGAGGGTTTTCACGACATGGGCGACCGAGCTCAACCAGCGGCTGAACGCGCTGGCGCCGGAGTTCGTCCACGGTTTCCGCGACCTGGCGGTGGATGACGAGCTGGGCCTGAGCCTGTACTCGGAGGAGGCCCGCCGCCGCCTTTCCGGGCGCGAACTGCAGCACCTGAGCCGCGGCCAGCGCGACCAGCTGCTGCTCGTCGTGCGGGTTGCCATCGCCGAGTTCCTGGCGAACGCGGCGGGCCCCCTGCCGCTCGTGCTCGACGAGCCCTTCGCCCACTGGGATGACGCGTCGTTTGCCGAGGGGATGCGTTTCCTGGCGCGCCTTGCCGGGCAACACCAGGTGATCGTGCTGTCGTGCCAGGCGTCGCGTTTCGACCGGCTGCTCGGGGCGGAATCCGCCGTGGCCGCCTCGGTCTGCCGGTGCGACCCGGAATCCGGCGCAGACGCGGACACATAGCGCCTTGGTCGTGGCACGGGCGTCCCGCCCGTGAAACGGTGTCGGTAAGGGAAGTGGGCGGGGCTGCGCGGTTGGTCCGGGCGCACGCGTTTTGGAAGCGTGCTGCGATGTGGCGTTCTTCCCGACTGCGGGCACGGTCCCACGGGCGGGACGCCCGTGCCACAGCGCAAGGGCGGGACGCCCGTGCCACAATCTCGGGGGGCGGTTTTTCCCGCCGGACCTTCCTTTTGGGGTTGCCGGTCGGCGGGAAAAGGGCCTTACTTCTGGTTTGTCTGGACGATTTGCATGAACCTCGGCTCCCTATTCTACCTGGTGGTCATCACGGGCCTCGTCGCCTGGGTGTTGCGGCTGCGCAAGTCGGAGATGACGCTTGTGGACGCCCTTCAGCGGCGGGAGAAGGAGAAGAAGACCGTCCTTTCCTTCCTCAACAGGCTGGGTGAGCGCCTGACCACCTCCAAGCTCGCCCTGGAACCCGCCCTCGAGATCATCACCGACTACGTTGTGGAGGCCGCGGACGCGGAGGCGGGTGCCGCTTACGTGCTGGACCCGGCCGACGGCCAGCTGGCGGCTCGGGCGGTGCACGGGATGTTCCCTCCGCTCAACTCCACGACGGGCTACGTTCTGACCAAGCAGAAGTACCTGAGCGAGCGCGTGAAGCGCGAGCGCATCCCGCTGGGCCAGGGCGTGATCGGGGAGGTGGCGGCAACCGGCCAGCCGATCCTGATCAGCGACGCGGCAAACGACCCCCGCGTGCCCAAGGTGGCCCTGGACTACCTCACCATCCGCTCGATCATGGTCGCCCCCCTGCGGGCCCAGGGCAAGGTGGTCGGCGTCCTGGCGGTGGTGAACAAGCGCGGCGCGGAGTCCTTCTCCGAGGCGGACCTGGGCCTGCTGATTCCCCTCGGGGACCAGGCGGCGAGCACCGTGGCCCTGGTGAAACTTTACGGGGAACTGGCCGAGAAGCAGCGCATCGAGCAGGAGCTGCGCGTCGCCCACGATTTCCAGCGGATGCTGCTTCCGCGCGAGTGCCCCCAGGTGCCGGGCTTCGAGATCAGCGCGTTCTCCGCACCCGCGCTCGAGGTGGGCGGGGATTACTACGACTTTTTCTTCGTGGACGACGCGCACCGCTACCTGGGCATCGCCATCGCCGACGTGTCGGGCAAGGGCATCCCCGGCGCCCTGATCATGTCCCTCGTGCGCAGCACCCTGCGGGCCGAGGCCCGCGGCAACCTGTCGCCGCGCGACGTGATGATCCGCGCCAACGAGCGCGCGTATGCCGACACCAAGGAGAACGTCTTCATCACGATGACCTACGGCATCCTGGACACGCGCGACCGGCGGTTCCGCTTCGCGCGGGCCGGCCACGAGCCGCTGGTCACCTACAAGGCCAGTTCGGCCAATGCCCAGCTCACGTCGCCCGACGGCATCGCGATGGGCATGGTGGGCGCCGACCTCTTCGGCATCATCCAGGAGGCCGTGGTCCAGCTCGACGAGGGCGACACGGCCGTCCTTTACACCGACGGGGTCGTGGAGGCCATGGACGGAGAGGAACAGGAATACGGCCAGAAGCGGTTTTTTGATTTCCTTGCTCAACACCGGGGGGAACACCCGCAGGAAATCATTGAAAAGACTCTCGAAGACATTCGAGATTTCACACGCGGTCACCCGCAGCACGACGACATTACCCTGGTGACAATCCGGGTGGTCGGCGAGACCGCTGAATCCCGCGAGCCGGCGGACATCTCCCGCACGGCCGGAGCCTGAGGCAGAACGCAGATACGGATGAAGGCATTTAACTACCAGAATCGCGAGGCGGCGGGGAATCCCTCCTGCACGGTCTTTGAACTGCGGGGGTACATCGACGCGCACACCGTGATCGAGTTCGAGAAGGCGGTGAACGGCGTCATTGATGGCGGCAAGAGCCAGGTCATCCTCGACATCAGCGGGCTGAGCTACATTTCCAGCGCGGGCATCGGGGCCATGATGGGGCTGGCGCGCCGCCTGTCGCAGCACGGCGGCGACCTGGTGCTGCTCAATCCCACACCCAAGGTTTTTGCCATCCTGGAGGGGCTCGGATTCACCCGGATCTTCAAGATCGCGTCCACCGAGGACGAGGCCCACGAAAAACTGAAGGGGAGCACGACCTCGACCTGAGGCGTGACAAGATCCATGGCCGACGAAGCCGCCAAGCGCCAGCGCGACCCGCAGATCGAGTTGCGGTGCACCATTGACCCCTCGATGCTCGGCCCCCTGCGCGCGTTCGTGTGCAGCGTCGCCCGCGAGCTGGGCTTCACGGACCAGCAGGTCAGCGAGATCGAGATCTGCGTGGACGAGGCCTGCGCCAACGCCATGGAGCATGCCTATGTGAAAGGCGGGTTCGAGCGCGAGTTCCCCAATGCCACCCACGACCTTTGCATCGAGATGCAATACCACGGCGACGAGCTCACCGTCCGCATCATCGACCACGGTTGCGGCACCGGCGCCGACGAACTTGCCCGCATCCGGAAAATCGAGGATTACCTGGAGCGCGACCGCGAGCAGTATCGCGGTCTGGGGCTTTACCTCATCCGCCAGTTCATGGACCGCGTGGATGTGCGCAGCGCCCCGGGCCAGGGCACCACGGTCGAAATGACCAAGATCCGCGCACGGCAGTGAAGTCCCCCGGATCGCAATTGTCCCCCGGGCGCTATGCGCAGGAGCTCAACCTGCTCGAGCAGGTTCACGTTGCCCTGGGCACGGCGAGCAAACTCGAGGACTTCTACCTGATCGCCACCAGCATCCTGGTCGATCCCAATGCCTTCGGATACTCGCGCGCCCTGGTCCTGCGCAGCGAGGAGCGCCCGCGGTCCTTCACGGGCCGGGTTGCCCTCGGCACGCAGTCGCTGGAGGACCACCTGCGGTTCCGCGAGGACATCCTCGAGGAGACGCGGCGCCTCCAGGAGCTCATCGAGGCGATCCAGCGCGAAAACCCCGAACCCCGCGCGATCCAGCCCCTTTACGACCTGCGGTTCCATTCCCTGTGGATCCACCTGCTGCAGGGCAATGACGCCGGGGGGGACGGCCTGAACAGCGGGTTCCGCGAGCTGAACATCGGGCGCGAGGGCCTCCCCGAGAACCACCTGCTGGAGCGGGCCGCCGCCGCAACGAGGGCCACCATCTTCACCGCCGAGGATGTCGACGCGACCGGGCTGGAGGATTATGTCCGCTTTCCCTGCGTGGCCGGCCGCCTGGTCACCCGCCGCGGCATGCACGGGCTGCTCATCGCCGACCGCCAGTACGAGGACACGCCCATCGACGGCGAGTCGCTCTACCACTTTCAGTGGCTGGTGAACCACGCGTCGGTGTCGCTGGAAAACGTGGAGCTCGTCGAGGAGCTGACGGCAACCACGCAGCGCCTGCAGGAAGTGGACCGCCTCAAGTCGAACTTCCTGTCCATCGTCTCCCACGAGCTGCGCACGCCGCTGACATCCATCATGGGCTTCGCGCAGCTCCTGGCCGCCGAGAAGGTGGGGACGCTCCAGCCCTCGCAGCGCGACCTGATGCGCCGCATCGAGCAGCACTCGACCCACCTGCACAACATGGTGAACGACATCCTCGAGATCGCCGAGGTGGAGGGCGGCGGCATGGTCAACGTGCAGGTCCAGCCCGTGGACCCGCTTTCGTGTTTCATCTCCGTGCTTCCCAAGATCGAGGCGCGCCGCGGAAACAAGCAGGTCACGATCGAGCCCCTCATCCACGACTCCGTGCCCCTCGTCTGGGCCGACGATGCGGCCCTGGAACGGGTGCTGTTCCACCTGCTCGACAACGCCGTCAAGTTCAGCCCCGGCGAAGGCCGCGTCACGGTGGAGTACGAGGCGCGCGAGGCCGTGCTCGACATCTCCGTCCAGGACTCGGGGATCGGGATTCCGCAGGACAACCTGAAGAAGATTTTCGACCACTTCTACCAGGTGGACTTCCGCCTGGAGCGCTCGTTCGGGGGAATGGGGATCGGCCTGACGGTGGTGAAGCTGCTCCTTGATGCGATGAACGGGAGGATTCGCGTCGAATCCACCCCCGGCGTGGGCAGCCGCTTCACCCTCACATTTCCCATCGCGCCCGGCCGGTCCGGCGCCCCGGCCGAATAGGCCGCGGCCCCGCCCCGGACCCGGTCACGGACAGGCGGCGCGACGCCATGGCCGCGCAGGCCGCGGGCAGCCTGACCGAGCTGGAAATCCAGCTCGCCGGCAACCCCGCGGACATGGACCTGCTCGTGCGGCTTGCCGGGCAGTACTTCGCCCGCGGACTGTTCAGCGACCGGGCCCAGGCCGTGTACGAGAAGGCGCTCCACGCGGCGCCCCGTGATCCGCGCCTCGTGCAGGCCCTCAACATCGCCGTTTTCCTGCGCCAGCTGCGCCGCTTCACGGTGGAGACCCGCCAGCCGGACACCATCGACCCCGAGGGCGTGCAGGAGTCCGTCAACCTGGTGCGCGAATACCTGAAGGAGCTCGGCAATTCGCCGGACCTGTTCTTTGCGCTCGGGGACCTTTACCTGGTGAAGGGCAACGTGCTGCTCGCGATCGGCGCGTACGAGAACGCGATCAATTTCGGTTTCCGCAACTACCACGCCATCCTGTCCAGTTACGAGTTCGTTTCCCGCCTCCACACCTTCCAGCCCAGCGAGCGCGCCTACTTCGCCGGCATCTACCGGATCGTGGGCCACGGCGAACGGGCCCTCGAGATATACCGCGACGTGGTGAAGGAGGGGTTCGACGATCCGGCCATCATGGCGTCGCTCATCGAGATGCTCGAGGCCCAGGCGCTCCACGAAAGCAACCAGAACGTGGTGAACACGATGCTCATGGAGGTCGCCGACCTGCACTTCCGCCGCGGCGACGTGGACGCGGCGCTCGCCGCCTTCACCCGCGTCCATTTCCCGGTGAACCAGGGCTATTCCCTCGTCAAGCGCGTGGCCGAGGTGCTCGTGGAACGGCAGGACTTCCGGGGGGCGTTCGACTATCTTTCGAAGATCCCGCTGGACGAGGAAAACAAGGCCCTCATCAACCGGATCACCATCGAGCTGGAAAAGGCCGGGGAACTGGACACGGCCGTGTACCTGCTCCAGTTCATCAACGACAACGACCTGCTGATCCGCGAGGCGAACGCCCTGCGCGAGAAGGAGGTCGAAATCCACACGGAACTCGGCCTCGCGGAGTACAATTTCCAGAACGGACGCTACGACCAGGCGCTGGACAACTACACCCGGGTCCTCGGCCTCGGCTACAAGGAGGACACGTTCGTCCTGTCGAAAATCGTGGAGCTGCTGCCCCTCCTGCGCATGGGCCACCCCGACACGTTCCACTTCATCGGCGAGTACTACATGAAGCGGGGGGACTTCTACCGCGCGTCGCAGTTTTACGACCTGATCCTGGAGCACCGCCAGGACGACCCCACCGCGCGGGCCCGCCTGCGCGAAATCTACACGGCCATCCTGGGGCGGAACCCGAACCTGCCCGAACTCCGCATGCGCAGCGGGGACCTGTACATGGAGGAGGGCGAGGCGGACCTGGCGATCACCGAGTTCCGGGCCGCCAGCCAGTTTCCCGAAACCAACATCGAGGCGATGCGCGGTGGCCTACATGAAGACCCGCCAGTTCACCGAGGCGATGGACAGCTACCAGCAGATCCCCGTGGGCGAGAATGACCTGGAGAACCTGTACCAGCTTCACCTGTTGCTCGCCGACCGCGGCCGCAGCGCGGAGGCGCTGGGCCTGCTCCGGATGATCATCGAGGTGGACGACACCTACCGCGACACCGTGGACCGGGCCGAGATGCTCCGCAGCCAGTTCAGCGCCGAGCCGGGGCCGGTGGCGGATCCCCAGATGCGCGAGCTGATCGGCGACGTTGCCGTGGGCCGGTACAGGTACATGGAGAAAGTCGGCAGCGGCGGCATGGGCATCGTGCACAAGGTTTTCGACTCGAAACAGGGGCGCGCCGTGGCGATGAAAATCCTGCGGGAGGGCCTGGCCGGCAGCGGCAAGGCCGTGGACCGCTTTTTCCGCGAGGCCCGCATCGCCGCCACGCTCAACCACCCCAACATCGTCAACATCTACGACTACAACATCAACAACCAGACGCACCAGAGCTACATCGCGATGGAGTACGTGGACGGCCCGTCCGTGCGCGATTTGTTCGAGGAGTATTTCCTCAACGAGCCCCCCTCCACCGCCCAGCGCGCCGCCGAGGCCCTCCATTACCTGGCGCAGGTCTGCGATGCGCTTCGCGTCACCCACTCCAAGGGCATCATCCACCGCGACATCAAGCCGGACAATATCCTGATCAGCTCCGCCCGCATCGCCAAGATCACGGACTTCGGCATCGTGCACGTGGAGGAGGCCACGTTCACCCCAACCGGAGCTCTGATCGGGACGCCACGCTACATGGCACCCGAGCAGGTCCAGGGCACCAAGATCGACGGACGGGCTGACCTATACTCCGCTGGGGTGATCCTGTACGAGTGGCTCACGGGCACGCCCCCGTTCATCACGGGTGATGTCGCATACCAGCAGGTGAACGTGCCCCCGATACCGGCCGTCGAACTGAATCCGGAAATCCCCCTGCTGGTGAACGACCTGACGATGAAGTGCCTCGAGAAAAATCCGGCGGACCGGTTCCAGACCGCCCGGGACCAGAAATACGCCTTCGAGGAGGTTCAGAAGAAGTTGTACCCCGAAGGACCGTTTGCCGGACGGGCGCCCCGGACCTCGGGGGATACGGACCTGGACACGGTGTGAGATGCCGTGGCGCATAGGGTTCCCGTGACGCGGTAAACCGTGGACAAACCCAGTCTTCCCCAGTTCACGCTCCGAGTCCGCCCATGAGAATGTTCTCCCTCCCTTCCCGCTTTCATGCCATTATCGCCGTGGCGTTCCTGGCCGCGCCGTGTGTCTCTTCCGCCCAGGACCAAACGCGCGGCAGCCAGCCGGTCAGCCTGCGCGAGGCCTTCTTCCCGAGGAAGAAAGCCGCCGCCACTCCGGCCGCCCCGGTTTCCGCCGATCTGCCGGAACCCGAAGTTGCGGCCCCGCCGGTCCGTTCGGAGAAAGTGTCGCGACCGACGGCCCGCCAGGCTTCCGCGAAGTCACCCAAACCCGCCTCAGCCGCGGCGCGGAAGACCGCGACGAAGACGGCGTTGGCTCCCTCCGCAAAACCCGCCAAACCCGCGAAAACTGCCAAAACTGCCCCGTCCCCGTCCCGTGGCAGGACCGCCTCCAGGGCCGAGGACCAGGAAACCGCGTGGAAAGCCGAGGCGACCGGGGGCGCCATCACCGCCTGGCCAACCGGCAGGAAACTGGTGGCCCTGACCTTTGACGACGGGCCGAATGCGCGTGTGACGCCGGCCCTTCTTGAACTCCTTGTCAGGGAAAAGGTGAAGGCGACCTTCTACCTGCTCGGCCAATCCGTGCAGGCGTGCCCGCAACTGGTGGACCGCATTGCCCGGGAGGGACACGAACTGGGAAATCACTCGTATTCGCATCCCCAGCTGACCAAGGCGGGCGCCGAGGGGACGAGGCGCGAATTGACCCGGGCCCGCGACCTTGTCGCCTCGTGCACCACGGCTCAAATGGCCACGATGCGGCCGCCTTACGGCGCGCACAATGCGGCCGTGCGCCAGGTCTGCGCCGAAATGGGTTACAAGGTGATCCTGTGGGATGTGGACACCAACGATTGGCGGAAAGGCATGACGGCCCAGCGCGTCATCGACACGATCCGGCGCGATACCCGCGACGGCTCCATCATCCTGATGCACGACCGTCTGCCGCAGATCACGGTCCCCGCCACGGAGGCCGCGATCAAGGACCTGAAGGCCAAGGGTTTCGAATTCGTCACGGTTTCGGAATTGCTGGCCCAGCCCCGCCTGAATGCGACGAAAAAGGTTGCACAGGGGGCCGGAACGGGCGAATCGGTCGTTACGTCGGGAACAAGTGCCAATCTTGTGACGAAAGCACCGTCCCGATGATTGAATCTGGTGTGATCAGGGATTGGTGTCCGGGCGTGGTGGTGGGGTGGTTACATGGTTCGTCAAGAATCCGTGTTGCAGCCCGGAAATGGGTGGAATGGTGCTGAACCGCCAATTCCGGTAGCCATAACCGAAGGATTGCCCCATCATTGGGGTGTGTGAAAGATTGTGGCCGGTTTACTTATGTTCCGAAGAAAAAAAACACCTGCAGACAGGGAAACTCCAGACAAGGAGGCCGGTTCCGGCTTGTCCGGTGGCCCCTCCGATAGCCTGACTCCGGAGGAGCAGGCCTACCTCGACCGCCTCGAACGACAGGTTCGTGAGGAGGAGCGTCGCGTCGCACCCGGCGCCGAACAGGATGATCGTCTCCGGGAACTCGAGGAAATGCGCCGCAAGTTTCGCCCCAAGCGGGGATTGTATGAGTCGCGCCGCCATGTGCGGGATGCCACCGGCCAGCAGGGCGCGCCGGACCCGCCGCCGTCCAACGCCGGCGGGGGAGCGAAGGGGTCTTATCAGCGGGATCCACGCTACAAAGAGTTCTATGACCGGCTGAGGCGCGAAAAGGAGCGCCGCTCGTCTTACGATGAGGATCTCAAACCGATGACGCTGGACCAGCTGGATCAGGACGCCTGGAACGGCAACGCGGCCCCTCCGCAGCCGGCCCCCGCCGCGGTCCCGCCGCCCCCGGCCCGCGCGACGCGACCCGAGTCCGCCACCCCGTCCACCGCGCCTTCGGGGCTCCAGCCGGGCACCATTGTGCAGTTCGACGACAACAGTGTCGCGATCTTCAAGGATTCGGTTTCGGGCAAGGATTACGCGCTGTTCTATTTCCTCGAGCCCAACCTCTCGTTGGCGCCGCGCGGCATTTTTCTCGAGCAGTATGGCATGACCACGATTGGCCAGGTGCCGGCCGAGATGCTCGCCCAGATGGTGCAATCACGGCGCTGGGATCGGGATGCGGTAATCTTCCACCTCGCCCGCTTCGAGCATGCCGCGGCCATCCGTGCAGTGATCACCGGATCGGCCCCGCCGGCCCCTCCCGACGCCTCCCTCGGCGCGGAACGCGAGTCTCCGTCGGCCACGGCGCGCGCCTACACGGTTCCCGCCGAGCCGCCGTCGCCCGCAACGCCCCGTGATCCCCTGGAACGCGGGCGCGTGATCCGCATCAATGTGGGTGGGCGCGAATGGGAGTCGGTCTTCTGGACCAGTGACGAGATCGGCCCCATCGTGGCCCACGACACGAACCGCGAATGGGCCCTCATGCACCTGGACCTTTCGCGCTTCAAGGATGCCATCGAGTACGGGGAAGTACTGGACCAGGCCCGTCTCGCCGAAATCGCCGATTCCCTCGCCCGCAAGAGCTGAAGCCGGATAGCACCAAGGGCGCAGGCGGGGTCGCGCGCGGGGAGGCTGACCCGTTCTCCGCCCCGTATCGTTTGCATCGCGGGTATTGCCGGTGAGGGAGCCCTGCCGATGTCGCCCACAAAAGAAGAAGGGACGCATGGTCCCGCTGTTTGGCGGTCCCGTGCGTCCCGAAGCTCCTTTGCGGGGCGTTTGGCCGCCCCCCGGACTACTGCCCGAAGTTGGTGATGTCGTCCAGTCCCGTGCCGAACTGCGGCGGGGCGGGCGTTTCGCCGTTGGTACCCTTCGAGGCGATCTGGAAGGTGCTGAAGTTGTAGTATTTTTCGGTGGCTGCGAAGGGGTGGTTGCTGGGGAGCAACGTGCCCAGCCTGCCGTCGTAATCGTCGGGAGCGGGTCCGGAACGCACGTAGCGGTAGGGGGCAAGCCACGGATCCAGAATCTGCACATTCGCCGGGTCAATCGAACTGGTCAGGTCCTCGAGCATCACGCCGTTGGAGTCGCCCAGCTGCTGCTGCTTGACCGAGAGATACGGCCCCTTCCAGAGGGTGCCGCTGGTGTTGGTGGAACTGCCGCTGAGGCTGTGGATGAGCGCCAGCTGCAGGTAACCGCACCCGTCGGCCTGCCCGGAGGGCTGCGTGAGGCTTCCACTGGGCGGGTAGGCGCCCAGGTCGATATGGTAGCGCTCGACCGCCAGCTCGATCGCGCTGATGGTGGAGCGTGCCGCGGCGCGGCGCGCCCGCTCGACCTGGGTGGTGAAGACCCCCACGGCGATGCTCGAAAGCAGGCCGAGGATCAGGACCACAACCAGCAGTTCGATTAATGTGAATGCCCTTTTGATGTTCATCAACCTGGAGCCCATTTGGGGTTGGGGCCGGGTGTCGCGCGGGGCGGCACCGGGCCGGTTCCTTTCCTGCCTCAGTCGCGGAGGCCGAACTGCGACTCGATGCCGGGGGTGCCGAAGAAGTAAATCACGTCATCCTGCCCGTTGCTGCCGAAGGTTTCACGCTGGTTGTCACGCCCGAAACTCACCACGGCATAGCGGTCGAAATTCCGGTCGTCCTGCGTGGTCAGCTGGCCGTTGCTGAAGTCGATGCCCAGGCCCGGCTCCGTCACCTGGAGGGCGGAGGTGCCGATGATGCCCAGCGGCGAGTAGAAGCGGTAGGCCTCGCCCCAGGGGTCCAGCGGGAAGTCGAGGCGGACCGTGGGGCTGTTGACGAAGTTGAGGCTCTTGGGGTCCTCGTTGCCCGTGTAAACGCGCTGGGGGTTGAGGAAGGGCCCCTCCCAGTGGTCGCGCATGTTCTGGATTCGCTGGGCGCCGTCCTGCAGGCGCGGCTGGTTGCCGCGCTGGTTCTGCGGGGCGATCAGCGGGTTGATCAGGAAAATCTGGCCCGTCTGCTCGAGGTCGATCGCGTCGCCGGTGGATGTGATCCCCTGGATCTTCGCCTTGTCGTCCAGCACCTGGAAGGGAACGTAGTAGCCGTGAATGAGGGCACACTGTTCCTCCGCCATGGCGATCTCGCGGCACTCGCCCTTTGCCACGCGGATGCGCGCATCCTCCATGCGGTTGATGTACACCGGCACTGCGATGGTGGACAGCAGCCCGATGATGAGCATCACCACGAGCAGTTCCGTGAGGGTGAGGCCTCTCCGGCCGTGGTATCCGTAATGCTTCATTGTCCTGGCTCTCCCTTTTCTAGGTGGCTTTCCTCGAAACGATTAGAACTGCCTAAACTTGTCGTCGCCCTGGCCGAAGTTGGTTCCCGGCCCGTCGCCGGGGATTCCGTTGGGACCCAGGCTCAGGACGGTGGGGCGGTCAAACACGCGGGTGCTGTAGCTGCCGGTTGCATCCGAATAGGTCGTGGTGACGGTGCCGTTTCCGTTGCCTACCCGTTCATCCACCATGCCTTCCTTTGTGAACAGCAGGTACGGGTTGCCCCACGGGTCCACAGGCAGGCCGGCGGGGTAGCCGGCCAAGTTGAACTTGAGCCCCGTCTTCCTGGACACGTTGAGATACGGCCCGTTCCAGTTGAACGTGGTCTCGCTGGTGTTCATGCGCGTGAAAATGGCGCTGCCGTTGGTGAGGATCAGCCCGTTTTCGAGGTCCAGGAAGAAATTGGGCAGGTTGCCCGCGTCGGTCCGCAGAATCTCGTCACGCACGCCGTCGGTCACGTCCAGCGTCAGGTTGCTTGGCGCGATTCCGTCGCCGCCCTTCACGTCGTCGAGCATGAACAGGCGGTAGAAGTAGCCGGTGTCGATGCCGGCGTGTTGTTCGGCGGTCTGCAGCGAGTCCAGGTCCTGGAGGCAGGCGCTTTCGCGCGCGCTCTCGGCCCGGTTCACGTAGATCGGGATGATGATCGCAACCAGGATGCCGATGATGATCACCGCGATCAGCAGTTCCACGATGGTGAAGCCCGCGCCGCGGCGCCCGGTGGTCGGAAGTTGTGGCCTTGTCTTCATCAGAAGCGAACCTCGAGATCGTCGCCCTTGCCGAGCAGGTCGTCTGCAGGGGCGCTGAAGTTCGCGCTTTCGCGCGTGAAGTGCTGGTATGTCAGGGTGCCGACGCCGGCGGCCGTGCGGGTAGCCTCGTCGCCGGGCAGCCCGTCGGGTCCCATCGAGTAGATGGCCGCGTAGTTGTAGGCCGATTCGGTGGACGGCGGGAAGAACAGGTAGGGGTTGCCCCACGGGTCGATCGGGTAGCGGTTGTCGAGCGAGTCGAACAGCTGGGAACCGAAGGCCCCGTTCGGGATGTCCTTGATGGCCGCGTAGTTGCCGATCGACCCCGTCTGGCTGCGGAGCAGCACGTTGCCGAGCGGATTGTTGCGAAGGTCATTGTAAGTCAGGGCTCGCGAGAAGGTTGCGTAGGGTCCCTTGAAGCGGGGCGCGGTGGACGGCCCCGCGATCGCCTGCCATTCCTGGACGGTGAGCGGGCGGGGAGAGGTGACCTTGTAGACCGCGTCCGGCGGCGTGAAGTACGTGGGGGGAGTTTCGATGGTGATTCCCAGGGTGGGCAGGGTGGTCGGGGTGTTCGCCGCCACATTGTCCAAGTCCTCCAGGCGGAAGTAAAAACTCGTGTCCGCCTGCGCCACGATTTCGGCTTTCATCAGGCTTGCCAGGTCGGCGCGGGCGGCGGCGAGTTTCGCCTCGTCCACGCGGTTGCGGAACAGCGGAAGCACGATGAGCGCAAGAATGGCGATAACGGTCGCCACCATGGCGACTTCGATCGCCGTGAAGCCCCTCTGTGCGCGGCCGGTGCCGCGGCGGGTGATATGTCCTCGTGTCGTGGCCATGTTTGTCTGCTTCTCTGTGCCCTGTTGTTTCCTTGTCAGAATTCGTAAACCCGGTCGTCGCAAAGCGGTTCGCGCATGCGCGGGAGATTGGGGTCCACCGGGGTCACGAGAGGCGGACCCAGGCGGATCATGTCAATGCGCTGCGAGCGTTTCGCGTCATTCAGTTCCGCGGCGTTCAGCAGGAAGAACTTCCGCGGGTCGCTTTGATCGTCGCGGTAGACCCGCAGGTCCGCCCGGGCCGATTCCTGGCCCGTGGGCAGGTCGCCCAGGCCCGGAACGCGGTTGCGGCCGTAACTGGCGACGCAGGCCGAGAAGTCGGCCGTCTTGCCCGCGGCGTCGATGAACTTCTCGCGGTTGAGCTGGTTGGTTTCCTTCGGGTCCGAGTAGATGAGGTACACGGCATAGGGGTTGCCCCACGGGTCGGCGGGCCACTCGAATTCCCGGTTGGCCCCGTGGGCGTTGAACTGCATCTTCACCACCTTGTCGCTGTTGAAGGACATGTAAGAACCCTTCCACTGGCGCGTCAGGCGTGTTCCCAAGTCGCCCACCTGGTTGCCGTAGGCCTCAACCATGGTGTTGGCGGTGGTGGGGGTCCCCAAAAGGGCGCTCTGGAGGTTGGGCAGATTGTAGCGCAGGAAGCAGAGTTTGGGCAGGAATCCCAAGTCGTCATTTGCGAAGGTGAGTGCGGTGGCCAACTGGCGGCACTCGGCAACCGCGGCCTTCTGTTTGTTCAGGTTCAGCTGGGTGGTGATGTTGAAAACCGCCAGGGCGGAGAAGATGGAAATCAGCGCGGCCACAATGAGCATTTCCACCAGGGTGAAGCCCCGGTTGCCGCCCGGTCTCTTGGTTGTGAAGTGCGCTGTCATCATTTGAATTCCGCTGCCTTGTATATGTCCCCATCCCGGGTCTGTCAACCCGGCCAGGGCAAAAACTGCTGTCAAACCCGCAAAAAAAGCCCCACCTTACGGCTGGCTCGTCAACGACACCAGTTCGCACGGCTTGTGATCGAGCGCCACGACCCATCCGGACCGCGAAACCGCCGGTTGCCGCTGGGCCTGCGAGGCCGACTGCGCCGGCACCCGGTTTTCCGCCTGCACCGCAAAAGAACTGGAGCCAACGGTTACCTGGTCCAGGATTTTGGAGAAGACTTGGAGATGAGATTCCGAGGGGTCGGGGAAAAGTGCAATCAGGAAATTGCTGGTGTTGAGGAACGGGGTCTTTCGCTGTGCAAGTTGCGATTGGCGGTGGCTTTCAAATCGCTCCACCAAGTCCGCGGTGACCACTTCGGACCCTTCCACCTCGCCTTCGAGGCTGTAGAGCGCCACCTTGGGGCAAGTGTTGATGTTCAGTTTGCCGTAAGAGTAGACGACTCCATCCACTAGGGTTGTGGTGGTTTCCGTGGTGCCGCTTCCATCGCGGCTGAGGAAGGCCAGTTCGGGATTGAAATTCCTGCGGACCCTTCCCGCGCTGGTTTCCCGCAGATCGCGATCGGACGCGCTTCGGGGTTTGGCCCACTTCTGGGGCACCACGAACAGGTCCGCCAGTCGAACATCGAGGTTCGTTTTCCCGTTTGCGTCCCGGGGGCGAAGGGCGGGCGTTTGCCATGGATGCGGATCCAGTATCCCCTTGTTGCCAGAGGACTTGAGGCCCACATAGGCCGTGGAGACGCGGAGCAGGTCCACCGGGCTTTCAAATTCCTTGTTCCCGCGTTTCCACATGTTGCGCATCGCCAGTTCGTCGGCGGCCCGGCCTCGGTACAGCCCCTGGCCCGGCTTGGCGAACGGTGTGGCGGTTCCCACGTCAAACGCCCGAACCCGCGGGTCGTTGCGCTGGTAACTGTTCAGGCCGTCGTTGCCGGCGGAATCGGTGTAGGCAAAAATGTCCACGGGGCGGCCCATGCCGTTCGCGAGCGTCACGAACGAGTTGCTGTCGGGCAGGCTGAAAGTCGGGTCCGCAATCACCTGGCGCTGGCTGCCGTCGGCCCTGGCCCCGAACACCGACAGGAAGGACCCGGTTTCGGGGGCGGTGTTCTGGCCCGGCTGGTCATAGTTGTCGGTGACGATCAGGTAACCGCCCGCGGGGATCACGGCGTTGATGGTTGTCCCGACTCCGCCGGGCACGCCGTATACGCCGCCGGCCACCACCAGGCGCCAGTTTGCCAGCGCCAGCGGCCTGTCCCACGGGTTGTAAATCTCCACGAACTGCCCCTCGTCATGGCCCGGCCCGGTGGCCTTGGCCATGGGGTAGACCTCGGTGATGAGGGGGGTGCGCTCGACGCCGAAGATGGCGTGCCACGGTTCGGGATGCTGCGGGTCCGTCAAGATGGTGGGGTCGTCGTCGTCGTCCACGTAATCCTTCACGTTGGCGGCGTACTGGAGCACGAGGCGCGGATCCGCGTCGGGATAGACGCGGCGCACCGCGTCGGCGATTTCCTCCGGCCGGAGTTCCTTGGTCAGGGGCTTTTTGGGAATACTGGAGCCGTCCTCGAAATTCACCACCTCGGGCGACTGCGAAAACAGGGTGATCATCGGCGACAGCGCCTGCACCTCCCCCAGGGTGAAAAGGTCGGGCCACGAAGGCGGCTGCTGCAGCAGGTCGCCCAGCGTCTCAAAGCGGCGCGCGGTGCGGGCGGGGGGCTCGCGGAGGTCGGGCTGGAGGGTGTTGGTGGTCTGGATGTCCAGGCTGCGGAAGCGGAAGACGGCGCGGGCGCGGAGGCGGGCGCCTGCCCCGGCCACGGAGACATCGCCGCCGCCGGCCACGGCGGACAGAAAACGGGCCAGCGCCTTTTCGCTCCGGATGGTGTTCAGGTTCACCCGGCCGCTCAGGTCGGAAATGGCCAGGTTGAGCTGCGCCCCGGATTCCTCATTGGCCTGCGTGCCCGTGGCCGAGCGGTCGCGGGCGGAACTACGGGCGCGCACCAGGCTCCATGGCTGCAGGGTGGATGTGAGGCTGGTTGCGGTTTCCAGGAGGTTGACGGCGGCGGGCAGGCCCGCGTCCACCGCAACGCGGGCGGCCGTGTTGCGCGCGTAGTTGTCGCTCGCCACACCCTCCAGGCGCGAAGTATACGAAAGCGTCGCCAGTGCCAGCACCAGCAGTGACAACATGGCCAGCACGAGAAGGAACGTGCTGCCCCGCCTATGGCCTCGCAGTGTCATCTGATCGTGATTATATGCACCTTTTGAAGATCCGGGGTGGAAAACCTTGCCACACCGAAACAGCCTTGCATGTCGCCGGGAAGTCCAGTTACCCAAGTCCCCCGCGTCAAGTATGGAACAAGCCGGATTCCCTGCCTGCCCCGGAAACGCGTTAATATTGGCCGAAATCCTGAACTGCTTTATTTCGTACCTTCAATGACCAATCGCTAGGTGAACCGACAAACCCCGTGAACACCGCCGAATATCACAAAATGCACGCCCTGGAACTTTCCTATTGGTGGTTTCAGGGGCGGCGGAAGGTCATTCTGTCGGTTTTGGCGGACGAATTGGCGCGGCATTATCCGCCGGGGGGGCGCAGATTGCGCCTGCTGGACGTGGGGTGCGGTACGGGAATGCTCCTCGAGGACCTGCGCACCCATGGCACGGCCCTGGGTCTCGACTACTCGCCCGTGGCCCTGAAGTATTGCCGCGACCGGGGACTGGACGGCCTGGGCCGGGCGGATGCCCACCACCTGCCGGTCCGTTCCGCGTCGGTGGACCTGATCACGGCCCTGGACGTCGTCGAACACATCCGCGATGACCGCCGCCTGATGGGGGAGTTCTTCCGGGTGCTGGCGCCCGGGGGGCTGGCCGTGATGAGCGTGCCGGCGCACAAACACCTGTGGAGCGCGCACGATGTGGCGCTGCACCATTTCCGGCGTTACGAAAAGCCGGAGTTTCGTGCTCTGGTGGAGGAGGCGGGGCTGCATCCGGTGCGCTACACCCACACCTTCGCGACGGTCTATCCGCCGGTCGCGGTTTTTCGGCACATCAAGAAGCTGCTGGCCAAACCGGACGAAGAACCGCGCACGGACGAGTTTCCCCTGCCCGGATGGGTCAACTCGACTCTCCTCGGAGTCATGAACCTGGAGGCCCGTTTCCTGCGAAACGGGAACCTGCCCTTCGGTGTCAGCCTGCTTTGCGTCGCCCGGAAACCCTGATTCCGCGGAGTGCCGGGGCGATCTTTCAGGCGGGCCGGTGAACGGGTATTTCGAGCGTGAACAGCGCCCCGCCGTCGGGCGACGAGGATGCCGTCAGGTTGCCGCCGTGGGCGCGTGCCACGTCGGCGGCAATTGCCAGCCCCAGGCCGGTTCCCTCGCGCGGGCCCAAGCTGCCCTCGGTCCAGCGATGGAACACGGAGTCGCGCAATTCCCGGGTGATGCCCGCGCCCGAATCGCCCACCGAGACCCGGACCGCCCCTTCCCGCGGCGCTTCCACCGTCAGCGTGACCCGTCCGCCCGCCGGGGTGAACCGCGCGGCGTTGTCCAGGATGTTGGCCACGGCCTGCTCGAGGAGTCCGGCGATGCCGCTTACGAACACCGGGCCCGGCGGCGTCTCCAGCCGGAACCGGATGTCGCCCGCCTCGAACACCGGGGCCAGGTTTTCCGCTAGCACCGCGGCGACCGCGGTGACGTCCACCTGTTCGAATTCCGCGGCGGACCGGGTGCGTCCCAACCGGGCGAGGGTCAGCAACTGTTCCACCGTGTGCGCGAGACGGGCGGAATCCTCGAGGATCCGGCCCAGCGTTTCCTGGTATTCCTCCGGGGTCCGGGCCTGCTGGAGTCCCACCTCGGCCGCGGCGCGGACGGACGCGAGCGGGTTGCGCAGCTGGTGCGCGGCGTCGGCGCTGAAGCGGTCCATCCGCTGGAGGGCGTCCTGGTAGCGGTCGAAGGCCCGGTTGATCGTGCCGGCAAGCCGCCCGAGTTCATCGTCGGCGATCTCCGGTTCCACGCGCTGCTGCAGGTTGCCCTCGCGGATCGCTTCGGCGGCGGTTGCGATGCGGCCCACCGGCTTGAGGAGCTGGCGCGAGGCAAACCACGCAAACCCCAGGCCGATGGGAAGGCCCAGGGAGGCCAGTCCCAGCACCACCATGAATTCCTCATTTTCCTCCCGGGCGGCCTCGGGATGCTCGGAACGCTCGTGGAAATTGAATCCGTACAGGAGCGCGAGGATCGGCAGGAAAACGACGAGCGTCTGGAGGACCAGCCAGCCCATGACCTTGGAGCGAAGTGTCATCCTCACGGTTTCACCGCCAGGCGGAACCCCGCGCCGCGGACCGTGTGAAGCAGCCGGCACGCCGGGTCGCGGTCAACCTTGTCGCGAAGCCGGGAGATATGAACGTCGATCGCGTTGTCGAGCGAAGGCGTCCAGCTTCGCATGTGCCATACCTGCCGGGCCAGCATCTCCCGCGTGACCACGTCTCCCGCCGAGGCGGCCAGGAATGCCAGCAGGTCGAATTCCCGCGGGCTGAGGGCAACGGGTTCCCCGCCCCGGGTCACGCCGCGCGTGACCGTGTCCACCTCCAGGTCACCGACGCGGAACATGGTGGTCTGGCCCTGGCGGGCGTGGCGCAACTGGATGCGGATGCGGGCAAGCAGTTCGGCAAAGGCGTAGGGTTTCACCAGGTAGTCATCCGCGCCGGTCTCAAAGGCGTCCAGGCGCCGTTCCAGCGCACTGCGGGCGGTGGTGATGATCGTCGGGAGGTGGCGGCGGGCTGCCTGGATCTCCGCCAGCAGTTCCAGGCCCTCGCCATCCGGGAGCCCCAGGTCGAGGATCAGCAGGTCCACGGGTTGCGCGTCCAGTTGCGTCCGGGCCGCGGCAAGCGATGGCGCCTCCGCGACGTCGAAACCGTTCTCGCGCAGCCCCTTGATGAGGCTGGCCGCGAGGCGCCTGTCGTCTTCCACGATGAGCACTCGGTCCATGGGTGGCCCTGCCATCCTACCCCGCCGGGCGCGGAAAACTTAACGGGATTTAAGGATTCCCTTCTGGCTGGATGCGCCCGCTCCGTTGTCTCTTTGGCGACGAAAACTGCAATGCCAAGGAGTTTCCGTACCATGCGATCCTCACTGTTCCCCGTTTCCCTCCGCTTCGTGTTTCCGTTTCTCGCGCTGGTTTCCGTGTCCGCCGCGGACCCGCCGGCCGGCAAAACCGAGACGATGACCGGCACCGCGGCCATCACCTTTCGCGGGACCTCCACGCTCCACGATTTTGAGGGGCACGTGTCCACGCGCCCCTTCACGCTGAACGTGACGAAGGGCGGCACATGGTCCGCCGAGGCGGATGTGGCCGTTGCGGACATGAGCACCGACAACCGCAAGCGCGACAACACGATGCGCGAGTGGCTGGATGCGGCCGCGAGTCCGGCAATTCACGGCCAGGTGAGCAGGGCCGCGGTTCCGACCGCACCGGAAGCCGTCGTGCCCCTCGCGCTCCGCATCCGGGGAAACGAGCAGGTGGTCCCGGTGCGCGTCACCGGGTGGCGGTTGGAGAACGGCAACCTCACATTCCACGGCGCCGCCCAATTGTCGCTGAAACAGTACGGCCTGAAGCCCCCCTCGGTGCTGGGGATGATCCGCGTGGGTGACACGGTGACCCTTGAGGCGGACGTGACCGCCCGGCCCGTCGCCCGCAAGCAGGTCGCCGGCCTCGCGCAATGACCACGTTCGTCCACCACATCGAGACCCTGGTCCCGCCCCATGCGTACGACCAGGACTTAATCTGCCGTCATATGGAGCGGTGGTGCGGCGATTCCCAGTCGGCGCGCATCCTGCGTCACCTGGCCCGCCACTCGGGCATCAGGACACGCCACAGCGTGCTTCCCGACCTCATCGAGGGCGAGGAACCGGTCCTTTTCCGCACCGGCCCGGACGGGCGGCTCTCGGAACCCGGAACGCAGGAGCGCAACCGGGTGTTCATGCGCGAGTCGGGCCGGCTGGGGGTGGAACTGGCCCGTCGGGCTGTTGCCAACTCGGGTTTCGCGCCCGCCGATATCACGCATCTTGTGACGGTGTCGTGCACGGGCTTTTACGCGCCCGGCCTGGATTGCGAGATCATCGCGGAGTTGGGGCTGTCGCCGGGAACCGAGCGCTACCACCTGGGCTTCATGGGATGTTACGCGGCGTTCCCGGCCCTGCGGATGGCCCGGCAGTTCTGCGAAGCGCAACCGGGTGCGGTGGTGCTTGTCCTGTGCCTCGAGTTCTGCACGCTGCACCTGCAGGTGCGTCCCGCCGCGGACAACCTGCTGGCCAACACGCTGTTTGCCGACGGTGCGGGGGCGGCAATTGTCAGTTCGCGCACCCCGGCCCCCGACCGTCCGGCGCTGGCCCTCGGGCCGTTCATGTCCGCCCTCGCCCGTGAGGGCAATGGCGACATGGCGTGGGAGATCGGCGATTCGGGATTCAACATGATCCTGTCGAGTTACGTTCCGGACATCCTGGCCACCAACATCGGCCATATCGTGGACGACCTGCTGTTGCGCACCTCGCTTTCCGCCGCGGAAATGGACCTGTGGGCCGTTCATCCCGGCGGCAAGTCCATTGTGGACAAGGTCGAGAAGGCTCTCGGCCTGGAACCCGTCCAGGTTGCCGCCTCCCGGGCGGTTCTTGCCGACTTCGGGAACATGAGCAGTGCCACCATACTTTTCGTGCTGGCCCGCCTGCTGAATGAATCCGGTCCGGAGAGCCGCACGGTCTGTGCCATGGGTTTCGGTCCCGGCCTCACGGTGGAAACCAGTGTGTCCACGCTCCTGCCCGCCGGGCAGGCGACCGAACACAACGATCCGGCGGCGTGGGCATTGGAGGCGGGACGGTGAGCCTGCCAACGTGCGATTGCAGCGTGCTGATCATCGGAGGCGGCCCGGTGGGGTTGTTGCTGGGCAACCTGCTTGGCGCCAGGGGGGTGTCGGTGGTGCTGGTGGAGAAACGGACCCGCCCACCGGAATTCTCGATGGCCATCGGGGTCACTCCGCCGTCGCTGGCAATCCTGCGGCAAATCGGCCTCGATTCCCGGTTTGAGGAGGCCGGGGTCGCTGTCCGCGCCGCCGAGGTAAGCGAGATGGACCGCTTACTGGGTCGGCTGGCTTTCGACGGCCTGGCGGCCGCGCATCCCTTCATCCTGTCCATTCCCCAGTCGCGCACCGTGGAAATCCTGAGGCGCGGCGCGGCCCGTTTTCCGTCCGTGCGGCTTTACCAGGGGGCCGAGTTTGTTTCCATGACCCGGGATGATCTGGGCGTCACGGCGCGGATTCGCGACACGGGTTCCGGCCTGGTTGCGGAAATCCGGGCCGCTTTCGTGGCCGGGTGTGACGGGAACCGCAGCGCGGTGCGAGCCGCGGCCGGGATCGGGTTCCGCGGGCGCGAATACGCGCAGCGCTGGGTCATGGCCGATTTCACCGACCATTCCGGCCTGGGTGCCGAGGCGCGCCTCTTTTTCGATCCGCGCGCGTCGGTCGAGTCGTTTCCGCTTCCGGGAGGATTGCGGCGATGGATCGTCCTGGCGCCGGACAGGGACCCCGCGGATCCGCTGGGCTACGTCGTGCGCACCGTGGCGGAACTGACCGGCCACGACCTGGCCGGCTCCGCCCACCACGGCCTCAGCCTGTTTGGCGCGCGCCGCATGGTGGCCGATCGCTACCACTCGGGGCGGGTTGTGCTGTGCGGCGACGCGGCGCACCTGATGAGTTCGGTCGGGGGTCAGGGAATGAACACGGGCTTCGGTGACGCCGCCCTGCTCGCCGCGACGCTCGAACCCCTCGTGGAATGTGCCGATGGTTTGGAGCGGGCGCTGGCGGACTACGACCGGGTCCGGCGACGCGCGTGGCGGGTCGCCGCAAGGCGTGCGGAACAAAGCATGTGGCTGGGCACGCGCCGCGGGCAACTGGCGTCGCTGTTCCGCCGGGTCTTTATCCGCCGGGTGCTGTTTTCGCGCTGGATGGTCCGCCACCTGGCACCCCATTTTGCCATGCTCACCATCCCGTCCCCTCCGTGTGCGCCATCCGGGGCCGGAGGGCGCGCATGACGAACGGTTTCCTGTCGGCGATGCGAAACCGCATTTCCACCCCTGAAGGCAAAATGGACTATAACCGGGGCCTTTTCTCCCGGGTTGCGCGCGAATATGACATTGCCACCCGCGTCATGTCCCTTGGCCGGGACGCCGCGTGGAAACGGGCCCTGGTCGGGGCGCTGCCCCCGGTTCGCGAACCGCGCTGCGTGGACCTTGCCTGCGGGACCGGCGATGTGACCCGCCTGCTCGCGCGGCGGTATCCGGCCGGGGAGATTGTGGGCGTGGACCTGTCGCCCGAGATGCTCGAAGTCGCGTGTGCCCGCCGCGGGGAATCCGGCGCGCGTTTTTCCCGGGGGGATATGTGCCGCCTGGCCCTTCCGGATGGCTGGGCCGACATCTTGACGGGGAGTTACGCGATCCGCAACGCCCCGCGCCTCGGGGATGTCCTGGGCGAGGTGCGTCGGGTGCTGCGCCCCGGCGGGGTGGCCGCCTTCCTGGATTTCCGCAAATCCCGCCGGCGTGTTCCCGCAACCGTCCAGGTGGCGCTGCTCCGTTACTGGTGCGGCCTGTGCGGCATCCTGGTTCACGGGGCACCCGAGCATTCCTACATTGCCGAGAGCCTCGCCGCCTTTCCCGACGCGCGCACGCTGCGCGACGAATTCACCCGCCACGGCTTTCACCTGCTCACCTCGCGAACCTTCCTTTTCGGAATGACGGAGATGGTGGTCCTGGAGCGGCTGGGATCCGCCGTCGAAACGCCGCGGCCTAGAAGGCCATGTGCCCGTCCCGGGGGGCCATCTTCCGGAATTCGGCGACCAGTTTCCGGGTGACGGGGCCGGGGTGCCCGTCGCCGATGGGGCGCGCGTCCACTTTCACCACGGGGACGGCCTCGGCGGCCGTGCCGGTGAGGAAGCACTCGTCGGCGTCGTAGACCTCGAAGCGCGTGAATGGCTCCTCCCTCACCTCGTGACCCAGCGAGGCGGCCAGTTCCATGATCGCGTCGCGCGTCACGCCGCGCAGGGCGCCCAGGTAAACCGGGGGCGTGTACACCACGTTCTCCTTCACAATAAACACGTTGTCGGCCGTGCACTCGACCACGAAGCCGTTCTGGTCGAGCATGAGCACCTCGCGCACCCCGGCGATCTGGCCCTCGATCTTGGCCAGGATGTTGTTCAGGTAGTTGCACGTCTTGGCGCGCCCGTTGAACGAGCCGACGTGGAACCGCTGGGTCGGCACGGTCACGATGGTAAGGCCGTTGTCATAATCCTCGGCCGGGTAGAGGGAAATTGCCGAGGCGATGATGAACACCGTTCCGCGGGGGCACAGGAGCGGACTGAGCCCCAGGTCGCCGACGCCGCGCGTGACCACCAGGCGGATGTAGCCGTTGCGCAGGTCGTTGGCCCGCACGGTCTCGACGACGGCGGCGGTCATCTCCTCGCGCGACATCGGGATCTGCAGGTTGATGTAGCGCGCGCTGGACCACAGGCGGTCCAGGTGCTGCTTGAGGCGGAACACGCAACCGTCGTAGATCCGGATGCCCTCAAACACCCCGTCGCCATACAGGACGCAGTGGTCGAAGACGCTGATTTTGGCCTCCGCCTCGTCCACAATTTTACCGTCCATCCAGATCATGCGCGACATGGGTGTGTTTCCCTCGGGTGCCGAATATTGCAGGGGGAACAACCGCGCGGTTTTCCGCCCCTGCCCAATTCCATACTCCGCAAGCCCGGAATCCTTGGGAAAAAGTCCCCGGTGCTGACCCGCCGCGAATTCGTCGCCGGTGCGCCAGGGAGCCCTGCGCCAAGAACGGATTTGCGTTGTGGATCGGCGCCTGCCAGAAACCCGCCACGAAACACCCATCGTTCCAGGCCGAAATGAGGACCCGCGCATGAAGATCACGCTCCATGGCGCCGCCGGCGAAGTGACCGGCTCCGCATACCTTGTTGAAACGGACCGCACCCGCATCCTGGTGGACTTCGGGATGTTCCAGGGATCATCCATGGCCGGCGCCCACAATGTCGTCCCGCCGGGGCTTGATCCGGGGCGGATCGAGGCCGTGGTGCTCACCCACGCCCATCTCGACCATGTGGGCCGCCTTCCCCTGCTTGCGGCGAACGGTTTCCGGGGGGGCGTATATTGCACCGCCGCCACCGAGGACCTTGCGACGCTCATCCTGAACGACGCGGCGAAGATCCAGCTGCACGACAATGAGCGCACCAATCGCAAGCGCGAGCGGGCCGGCGACGAACCCGTGCAGCCCCTCTTTTCCTTCCAGGATGTGGCCGACATTCTCGGCCGCTTCAGGGCGCTGGATTATGATGCGGACCAGGACGTCGCCCCCGGCATCCGGGCGCGTTTCCTGGAAGCAGGGCACCTGCTCGGCTCCGCCTCGATCCTGCTCCAGGTGGAGGAGGGGGGCAGGACCAAGCGCGTCGTGTTTTCGGGCGACCTGGGGCCGCGCGGGGCCCCGTTGCTCCGCGACTTCGAGTCCCCGGACGGCGCGGACCTGGTGTTTCTCGAAAGCACTTACGGCGACCGCGACCACCGTCCGTATGGCGAAACCGTCACCCAGTTCCGCGAGATCGTGCGCTCGGTGGTCGCCGCCCAGGGCAAGATCCTGGTTCCCACTTTCGCCGTGGGGCGCGCGCAGGTCCTGCTCTACGAACTCGCGCGGATGTTCCGCGAGGAGAGCCTGCCCCCGTTTCCCATCATCCTCGACAGTCCCATGGCCATCGAGGCGGTGCAGATTTACGGCCGTCACCCCGAGCTTTTCGACGAGGAGGCGGTCACATTCCGCCGCACCCAGCGTGCGGGGCGGCCGGATATTCCCGGCTTCCAGATCAGCATCACGGGCGACGATTCACGGCGCCTCAACGTCTTGCGGGGGCCGAGCATGATCCTCGCGGGCGCCGGGATGTGCAACGCGGGGCGAATCCTGCATCACCTGAAGAACAGCCTGTTCCGCAAGGAAACCCATGTGCTGATCGTCGGGTTCCAGGCCGAGGGGTCCCTGGGGCGGCGCCTCGTGGACGGCGCCACCCAGGTTTCCATCTACGGTGAAAAGATCGCCGTCCGCGCCCAGGTCCACACCCTGGGCGGCTTCAGCGCCCACGCGGGACAGACGGACCTGCTGGCCTGGTTCGAACCCCTGGCAAAGGGAAAACCGCGCGTGGCCCTGACCCACGGTGAATCCAAGGGACGCGAACCGCTCGCGGCGAAGATCCGGGAGAAGTGGGGAATCGAACCCGCGCTGCCCGACATGGGGGCCGTGTTCGAGGTGTAGGCCCGGGACAGGGCCTGCGGCGGTTACTGGTCCAGGGCGTTCTGGCGCAATTGCTCCAGGGTCACATAGTCCAGCGTGCGCAGGTGCGTCGAGGCAAGGTACACCGGCGGCGCCATGCCGGCGTCCAGCGCTTCCTTCCACCGCGGAGCGCACAGGCACCAGCGGTCTCCCGGCTTCAGTCCGGCAAACCCGAACAGCGGGTTGGGCGTGGAAAGGTCGTTTCCCATGGATTTCGAGAAATCGAGGAAACGCCGGGTGACGCGCACGCAGACCGTGTGCACCCCTCCGTCATCCGGCCCCGTGTCGCAGCAGCCGTTTCGGAAAAAACCGGTCATGGGGGCGGAGGAACACTTCTCCAGCGGCCTGCCCAGCACATTCAGGGACGGCTCGATTTCGAAATCGCGGGGTTCATCCGTCACGGGGAATTCCTTTCGGTTTTGCGGGAATGTGCCGGGTGACTACCCGACCCCGCCGCCCTTGTTCTCGCGCCCCCCGATTCCGGCCCGCCCCGGTTGCGGGAAACCCTTGCGCGGCGGCGCGCGAATGCGGAGAAATTCCGGTTTTGATTCCAACGCAACGGTGAATGGGCCATGGCCACAGTCGGACAATCGCTGACCCGGATTGACGCGCGGGGAAAGGTGACGGGGGAAACGCGCTACGGCGCGGACCTGTACGAGAGGGGAATGCTGCACGCCCGGGTGCTGCGCAGCACCCACGCGTTTGCCGACATTGCGGGGATCGACACTTCGGCCGCCCGCGCCCTGCCCGGCGTGGCGGCCGTCCTGACCGCGGCGGATGTCCCCGGCACGAACAAGCACGGCCTGATCGCGCGCGACCAGGAAGTGCTCGCCTCGAAACAGGTCCGATACATGGGGGATGCGGTCGCCCTGGTGGTGGCGGAAACCGATGCCCAGGCGCGGGACGCCCTGGCGGCGATCCGCGTGGACTATCGCCCCCTCCCACCCATCCACACGATGGACGAGGCGATGGCCCCCGGCGCGCCGCGCATCCACGAGTACGGGAACGTGATGGGCGGCAAGCGCATCCGGAAAGGAAACGCCGAGCGCGCGCTGCGCGAGGATTGCGACGTCGTGGTGGAGGAGACGTTCCAGACCCAGACGGTGGACCACGCGTTTCTCGACCTGGAGGCCGGGTGCGCGGTGTACGACGGCGACATGCTGGAAATCCACGCCAGCGGCCAGTGGGTTCACGAGGAGCGCCGGTTGACGGCGCTGGCGCTTGGCCTGCCCGTGGAAAAGGTGCGCATCGTCCAGCCGGCCACGGGCGGGGCATTCGGCGGACGCGAGGACATCTCAATCCAGATGGTGCTGGGACTGGCGGCGATCCGCCTGCCGGGCCGCAAAATCTTCACGCGTTACACCCGCAGCGAAAGCATGGTGGCGCGCCACAAGCGCCACGCCATCCGCTGCCACTACACGATGGGGGCGAAGAAGGACGGGACCCTCGTCGCCGCGAAAATCACCGTCCACAGTGACGAGGGGGCCTATGCCTCCACGGGGATAGCCGTGATGCGCAAGGCCAGCAGCCACTCCACGGGGCCGTACCGCATCCCGAACGTGAGCGTGGACGTGTACGGCGTGCACACGAACAACAACCCGACCGGGGCCATGCGCGGTTTCGGCGCGGCGCAGATGGCCATTGCCTACGAGGGCATGATGGACCGGATCGCCGCGAAACTGGGCATGGACCGGCTCGAGATCCGGCGCAAGAACCTGCTGCACAGCGGCGAGGCGGTGACCACCACCCAGGTCGTGCCGCTGGTCACCGCGCAGGAATGCATGGATGCCGCGGTCATGCAGTTTGCCCGGCGCCTCGCGCCCGGACGCAACCTGACAACCGACGATGCCCGCGCCATCTGGGCGGCGCGGAGCTACGACACGGCCTCGCCGTGGATCAGGCGGGGATATGGAATCAGCGTCTTCTGCTTCGGCCTGGGCTACGGCGACGGCTTCCCCGACGCGTCGCGCGCGCGGGTCTGCTTCAACGACGCCAACGAGCTCGAGGTGTACAGCGGCGCCGTGGAGGTGGGCCAGGGCCTGCTCAACATGATCGCGCAGGTGGCGGCCGAGGAAACCGGCCTGCCGCAGGACCGCGTGCGCGTCATCGCGGCCGACACGCTGCTCACCCCCGAGAGCGGATCGTCCAGCGCCACGCGCCAGACCTACTTCACGGGAAACGCCGTCAAGCTGGCCTGCAGCGAACTGCGCGAGCACCTGCTGGACATCGCCGAGAACCGCCTCGGGGTGCATCCGCTGGACATCACGGTCGCCGAGGGATGGCTGTTCGAGACGGCGCGTCCCGAAAACCGGGTGTTCGTGGACGAGGTGCTGGACGAGGCACGCCGCCGGGGCCAGAAACTCGAGGCCGGCGCGCTGTTCAAGCCGCGCACCGTGCAGGAGAACCCCGAAACCGGGCTGTCCCCGCGGGCGTTCATCACCTACCTGTTCGGTTCGCACCTGGCGCAGGTGCTGGTGGACACGGAGACGGGCGAGGTGCGCATCGAGCGCTACATCGCGTGCCACGACGTGGGCAAGGCCATCAACCCCCAGCAGGTGGAGGGACAGATCCAGGGCGGCGTGACCCAGGGCATCGGGATGGCGCTCATGGAGGAGGTGCTGATGAGCGACAAGGGGCGGATGCAGAATGCGGGCTTCACCGACTACATCCTGCCCAGCATCAAGGATGTTCCCGCGATCGAGGCGGTCATCCTGGAGCACGACGATCCGGGCGGCCCCTTCGGCGCCCGCGGCATCGGCGAACCCCCCCTGATCGGCACCACGCCGGCCATTGCGGGCGCGCTGCTGGACGCCCTGGGCGTGCCCGTGCGGGAAACCCCCGCCACCCCCGAACGCGTCTGGCGGGCCATCCAGGCGGCGGGGAAGGCTGCCGGTAACTGAACCGGGCAGTGATCGCCGGGGCGAATCCAAGAACCGTCCGGTGCGGGTCGCGTTTTTCTGTGGATTCTTCGCCGCCGATGCCCGTTCATCCGCACCGGAAACCAATCGCAAGAGGCAGGGCACAACCCCGATGAAAGCGCACGAACTCAAGGGCAAGACCATCGCATTCGCCGGCAGCGGCGGGCTGGACAGCTGCACCATCACCCGCTGGCTCACGGACCTCGGCGTGAACGTGGTGAGCGTGACGCTGGACCTCGGCCAGCCCGACGACCCGGACCTGGACGCCGTGCGCCAGCGCATGCTGGATGCGGGCGCCGTGGAAGCCGTCGTGATGGACGGGCGACACTCGCTGGCCGAGGAGGGATTGCGCGTCATCCAGTGCCAGGCGATGTACGAGGGCGAGTATTGGAACACGACCGGCATCGCCCGCCATGTCACCACATGGCTCATCCTGCAGGCCATGAGGCAGCGGGGCATCAGGATTCTCAGCCACGGCGCCACCGGCCGCGGCAACGACCAGGTCCGCTTCCAGCTTGTCACGAACATGCTCGAGCCGGATTTCGAGGTTTACGCGCCGTGGCGCGACGAGGAATTCCTGCACGCCTTTGGCGGCCGCAAGGAGATGATCGACTACTGCCAGCGCAGGGGCGTGCCCATCAAGGCAACCCACGCCAAACCTTACAGCACGGACGCGAACCTGCTGGGCCTCACCCACGAGGCGGGAAAGCTGGAGAGTCTCGGGGTCGGGGCGCTGGCCATTGAACCGGAATTCGGCGTCCTGCCCACGGATGCCCCCGACCGCATGCAGCGCGTTTCCATCCGTTTCGAGCAGGGGCGCCCCGTGTCCCTCAACGGGCGCGAGAACGACCTGCTGACCATCTTCAACTCGGCCAATGACATCGGCGGCCGCACCGGCGTGGGCATTGCCATCCACCTCGTCGAAAACCGTTTCGTCGGCATCAAGAGCCGCGGAATCTACGAGACGCCCGGCATGCATGTCATCGGCAAGGCGTACGAGTACCTGCTCCAGCTGATCCTCGACCGCCGTGCGCGGCGCCTTTTTCACAGGCTTTCCGAGATGCTCGCCGAGCAGATCTACCAGGGATACTGGTTCGACCCCGCCAGCGAGGCCGCCAAGGCGGCGGTGGCCAGCTTCTCCCGTTATGCGACGGGCACGATCCACCTCGACCTTTACAAGGGCCATGCCTTCTTTGCCGGGGCCGATGATGTTCCCAACTGCCTCTACTCGGAAAGCGCGGCCAGCATGGAGAAGGTGGGCGAGTTCAACCACGCCGACAGCGAGGGCCTGCTGAACGTGCTGGGCGTCAGCGCGAAGATCCTGGCGCGCATGGGGCAGGTTCCCCCGAGGGACTGACGCCCGCCCAACCCGCATACGGGTGATTATCTTCCCACCGTCCGTGTCTAGGGCTTCAATAGAGAAACAGGACCAACCCGACCTTGCCCCTGCTCAAAATCATCACCTATGGCCACCCGCTCCTGCGGGAGAAGGCCGTGGAAATCACCGGCGTGGACGACCGTGTCCGCGACCTCCTCGCGTCCATGGCCGAGACGATGTATGCCAATGACGGCGTCGGGCTTGCCGCGACGCAGGTGGGCTGGATGGAGCGCGCCTTCGTCGTGGACGTGGGCCCGGGCGACGGGGACCGGGAGGACAACGAGGGACTGGAAGAGGAGGACCCGGACGGGGAGGAGGACGAGTTCGAGGAATACGCGGAGCGCGAAAAGTGCCTGCGCGTTTTCATCAACCCCGAGGTCATCTCCGAGTCCCCGGAGGATGAGCCGTTCAACGAGGGCTGCCTGAGCATTCCGGGACTGCGCGGCGAGGTGTTTCGCCCCGTGCGCATCCGGGTTCGTGCGCGCGACGAGAATTTCGAGCCTTTTGAACTCGATGCCGGGGGCCTTCTCGCCCGCGCCATCCAGCACGAGATTGACCACCTCGACGGGGTGATGTTCGTCGATCGCCTCCCGCTCCTGAAGCGCTCCCTGCTGGCGGGCCAGCTGAGCAAGCTCAAGAAGCTGACCCTCGAGGAACTGCCCGCGCTGGGCGACCGGTACCCCATCGTCGAAGCGGAATCCGCAACTTAAGCGCGGGGAGTTCGTTCCGAATTCCGCATCCGCGGAACCACCGGCCGGTTTCCTTCCCTCCGGAAAAAAGGAGGGGCCGGGACCACAGGGGGGTGCCCTGTTCAATCCCGGCCCCAATCAGGGTCTTGTTCCGGCGGGTTCAGCGCCTGGTGCGGCGGGTCCTCTTGGCGGCGGGTTTCTCGTCCGCCTTTTTCTCGGCCGGGGCCGAGGTGATTTCCACTTTGGCCGCGGGTGCTACTGTGGCCGTTGCGGCCGGTTTCTTGCCCAAGGCGACCGACCCGGGGAGCCATTCCACCAGTTTTTTCGCCTCGACGGCCGCCAGCAGTTCACGGCGCGCCCGGGCTTCGTTTTCGCCCTGGGCCTGCCGCGTCAGGCCGGCCTTGACGGCTTCAAAGGGCGGGGGCGGCCCCATGTCCTTCTTGACCAGCTTCGCGATGGCGAAACCGGTGGCCGTCTGCTGAACGCCGCTCAGCTCGCCTTCCTTGGCGATGCTTGTCACGATCATGTCGAAAGCCTGGGCGGCCTCGTCGGCCAACGAACCGGCCTGGTGCATCTCGACGAGCCCTCCCGAAGTGGCCCGGTTGTCCTGCGAGGACTCGTGGGCGAGTTTCTCGAAATCGGCGCCTTCCTTGAGTTTCTTGAGAAGCCCCTCGGCCTTTGCCTTTGTCTCGGCCTCATCCTTGACGCGCATGGCGGCCTTCGGGTCGGTTTTCACGGTCAGGATGCGCCCCTCGTACATCGGCCGGCGGTAATTGTCCTTCTCGCGGTCGTAGATGGCCCGGACCTGCTTCTCGTCCGTTCCGAAATCCCGGGCCACGATCTCCTGGAAGGCATTCTTGAACGCCGCGCGGGCGGCCAGGAATTCCAGGTCACGCTGGACGGCGGCGCTCTTGTCCACGCCTGCGTCCTCCGCGGCGGTCAGGAAGGCCTCGTCCTCGAGCACTTTCTGGTAAAGATCCTTCACGCCACCCGGCGAACGGCGGGCACGGCGGAACGCGTTGCCGAGGGCCTGCCCGTATAGGAGTTCGACGTCGCGGGCCGTGTAGGCGCGGCCGCCGAACTCGAACACCTTCGTGTCGGTGGTGATGTCGCTTCCGTCACCCGTGTAAAGGAGCTTGCCGCCGTGCTTGGCCAGGGACTGGTTACGCACGCGCTCGGCTTCGCTGGTCATCATCGTGTTGGCGACCACGCCGGGCAGGATGCCGCTGGTCTTGAGGTCCTGGAGGGTCGGGGTCACCGTGGACACGCGGTCCGCCACGAAAACCAGGTGCATTCCGTGCGATGTCGAGAGAACGTCGCTCACCGTGCCCGGACGCAGCTCGAAAAGCGCATTCTCCAGGACGATGTTCATCGGCTTGCTCTCCGGCCCGATGGGCATGCGGCGCGAAACCCAGCCGATGTCGCCCCCGCGCGCACCGCTGGCCGCCTCGCTGTAGCGTTCGGCCAGCGCACCGAACGTGGTTTCCTTGTCCATCATCGCGCGGATTTTCTCCAGGTTGTCCCGGACGGTGTCGGGGGCGCTGGACGGGTTGTCCTTGGAGGTGGAGCGGAACAGGTGGTACGCCTTCACTTTTTCGGGGGTTTCGTAGCGGGACTTGTTCTCGTTGTACCACTCGCTGATCTTCTCGTCGGGCACCTTCAGGGCGCCGAGCAGCTGGTTGTAGAACATGCGCCGGATCAGGCCGCGCTGGGCGGGAACCTTGAACCTGCCCGGCAGGGCCTTCACGGCCTTGTCCTCGAGCGTCACCGTGGTGAAGGCACTTCCAAGCGTCTGCTGGAGCACCAGGTCCTCGACAAGTTGCTCGGGTTCCGACCCGTACCGCCCCTCATTCTGCTGGATCAGCAGCGTGTAGGACGTGAGTTCCGCGTTGGTGAGCACCTTGCCGCGGATCTTCGCCACGTCCGAGGGTTCCCCCGCACCAAAGGCGGAGGGCGCAACCAGGAGGGCCGGGATGATCCCGGCGAGAAGCATGCGTTTCATGGGGCTTACTTTCCTTTCTTGCTTGGGGCGTGTTTCTTGGCGGCGGGCTTGGTCTTCGCAGTGGCCTTGGGGGCCGGCTTTGCCGCCGGTTTGGACTTGGGTTTTGGTGCCGGCTTGGCCTTTGCCTTGGGTTTCGCCTTGGGTTTGACGCTGGCTTTTGCAGCCTTGGGGGCCGGCTTTGCCTTGGCTTTCGCAACGGCTTTGGGGGCCGGCTTTGTCGCCGGTTTGTGCTTGGACTTCGCCGGTTTGCCCTGGGGCGGGGCGTGTTTCTTCGCGGGCTTCTTGTGGTCGGCCCGGTGCTCGGCCTTGGGCTCGGCCCTGGGTTCCGGCTTTGGCTCGGGCTTGAAGGGCGAGGTCTTGATCGGTTCCTTCTCCACCAGCGCGTGGAGCGCGTGGCGGATCTGCGAAAAGCACTTCTTGAAGATTTCGAGGGTGCCGCCCATGGGGTCGGCAATCTGCGTGTTCTTGCCCTCGGCGCCCACGTACTCGCGCAGCAGGAAGGTCTTGCCGCGGGCCTCCTCGCACTTGCGGAACGCGCTCTGAATGTGGAACGGGGTCATGCCAAGGATCAGGTCGGCCTCGCGGATCAGGGCCTCGCTGAGGGGACGCGACCTGTGGCGGCTGATGTCCACGCCCTCCTCCTGGAGGAGTTGCTTGGCTTCCTGTGCGGGCAGCAGTCCGGTTGGGGTCATGACCCCGGCCGTGCGCACCTCCACATGCGTGATGTTTCTCTCATGCAGGAGCTTGTGCATAAAGCCCTGGGCCATCGGGCAACGGCAGTTGCCGCCGGTGTCCAAAAAGAGAATCACGAATTTGTCCTTCTTTTTTTCCATGGGGTTCACGGGCACGACGCCTCTTTCTTGTGAATCTTACGGGGTTTGCGGTTCCGCAGGACGGACTCCGGCACTAAAGCCCGCCCGTTGTCAGGTTCAAGAGCAAGTTTGTCAAGGGGGTGCACTACCCCTCCCGAAATGCTCCTGAATCAGTCTTGCTCTACAACCGGCAGGCGGACTCTTTTTGCCGGTCCAATTCGGAACTTGACGCAGGCGGGTCCTGTCATGCAACATCCAAAGGCTCTCGGGCCAATTGTGTCGGGCTGATGAGCGGTAGTGTGTTTCTGAAAACCGAATCGCGCAACCCAAACAGACGGCGTCCGGCGGGGAAAACCGGGCGCACGGCAGTACGCCGACCTCGGGCGAGATCGAGGGGGGAGGTATCATGAGGTGTCTCGAGTGCAGTCACACCGTGACGTCGCCGGGTTTGCTCGTGGCGATGGAACAGCGCGAGCATTTCGCGATGGTGCGTCACGCCGAGATTTGCCAGCAATGCGCCCCGAAGATGCTGGACCTGCTGGAAAAATCGTCCAGCGGCAGCCGCTATTGGCGCCAGTCCATTGATTGTGCGTATTGTGGCAGCAAACTGCCCATTACCCGCCTGCGGTTTGAGATCAAGGACAGGCCCCACCGCTACATTGCGATCTGCGAGCGTTGTTATCGCGACATGCGCGATGAACTCGTGCGCCTCTTTCCGAATTTCGTGACCTTCGTGGAGAAGGAGTGGGAAATGCAGGGGGCCCAGGGTCAGAAAAGGGTTCCCTGGTCCAAGGGCAGCACGGTGCGCGTGAAAAGCGCGGGCCGGTTCCACGATCACATGGGTGCCGTGGAATCGTTCCGCTGCCTGGTGATCCCATGGTTTGGCTACGATGTCCGCTTCGAGGACGGTCAGCGCCACTTCTTCCACGAGAGGGACCTGATGCTCGTGGAATCGAAAATGCCGCACTCAACATAGTGCGGGCCCCGACCCGTCGCGCCCCGGAAGGCGTGCGCAGAACCCGCGTGACGGAAAATCCGATGATTCGACGGCGCTCCCGGTAACTCTGTTATTTGAGCCCTGCACAACCTTGACGCCGTGCCCGGCACGGATTCCATGCCCGATCTCGACCGCAAATTCGTCCCCGCCGCCGCCAGCCTGGTTTCCCGCAAGGCAGGAACAGTCGTGGGCAGGAAGGCCCTCCAAGCCGTTTCCGAAGGATGCCTGGTCAGAATCCGGGCGGCTTCGGAATTCATCGTCGAAGCCGACGTGGAAAGGCTTCCCCAGGGCCACTTCGCGGTGGAACTGCTCCTGAAACCCACGGGCCACCTTGCCGTGGATTGCGCCTGCTCCTCGGCCATCCCGTGTATGCACGTCGTTGCGGCCGCGTATGCCCTGTGTTTCGCGGCCGATGCCCGCGCCATTCCCCTCCCATCACCTGAAGGTTGGAGCCTGCCCCGGCCCGGAAGCGAGGCATACAACCAACTTGCATTGGTCACGAGGGACGTTGTCTTCAGCGGACCGGCGTCGGTTCGAATCCCGGCGGGTGGACCGGAACCCAAGGCCGGTTCTGCCCGGACGAAACGCCCCGATCCGTGGTGGCGCGAATATCTGAACGCGGAAACACAGGAGGAGCGGACCCGGATTCTGCTGGAGCAGATGCGCGTGGGGCTTCGCACGCGACCGGGTGACTGGATGGCCCAGACGGTGGCGGGGCAGATCGTCCGCGAGCACAACCCGGTGGAACTGCTGCGCCAGTACAACACCATTATGGCACGCGTGGCGTCGGAACGGTTTGGAGGTCGTTTCACGCCCGAATCATCCCGGGACCTGGCCGAATTCCTGGCAAGCGACGAGGCGGCTAATTTCGCCCAGCGGACCGACCTGGAATACCTGGGGGCGCAGTTCTCCAAGTGGGAGGCGCCGGGGGGGCAGGTGCCTGAACGCCAGGTGCGCATCGAGTGGTCGTGTGTTTCGTTTGGGACTGGTGGGCTGTCGCGCCTCGCCTACCGTTTTCTTCTCCCGAGTCCGGGCGGCGCCATGTTACCCCGGAAAAAAACGGCCATCCTGCGTCTCCACAATGAAGTGATGGAGCGTCGCCAGCGGGTGGTGCCGGTGGAGAAGGACCTGGTGAACTGGCTCACGGGGTACCAGGAAATCCTCATGGCGCAGGTCTCGCGCGAGGATGAATTCCTCTTCGGCGCCCGCAACCCGTTCGACTGGATGAAGTGGTCGTGCTGTCCGGGGCTGGTGGAGTGGGACGACGGCACGCCGGTGGAATGGTGTCCCCGGATGGCGCGTCTCATCCTCTCGGAATCGGATGAAAGCGCGATGTGGGAAGTGGAGATTCCCGCCGCCGAGCGCGACCGGCCGCCCCGGATCCTGTCCCTGGGCGATTGCGTCCTTCTTGTGAATGGAGTCTCCCGCGGTGCGGACGTTGAGGAGCCGGCTTATGTTCGCGTCGAATCATGCGTTCACCTGCTCGACACCGCGGCCATGACGGAGCGCATGTTGGAAACCATCCTGCGCAATCCCCGGATGCCGCTGGAAACCATGCGCCGGTGGCCCAACACCCCGCGGGTGGCGCGGCACTTCAGGCCGACCCGCGGTTCGTCACGGGGCGGCGGATTGTTCAGGTGCGTGCCCGTCCAGGTGACCGCGGAGTTCCGCCTGCAGGACAAGACGAAGATTGCCGTGACCCTCCGGGCCGAGTCGCGGGATGGCCGTGTGTTTCACCGGACGAAAGCCGGATGGCGACAGGCCGAGGTGGAGGTCGAGCCGCCGCCGGCTGCCGAGCCCACGGTCGCACAGGCGCTGGAACCTCTTTCCAATTCGAACGAAGGGGAAGTGGCCGGTTTCCCGGTGGCGGAGACGGATGTCGTGCTTCCGGATGCCGCCTTTGCAAGCGATCCCCGTCCCGAAGATGTGGAACCCGTCGAGCAGTGGCTTGCAACCCTGGTTCCCGACACGGCGTTTCCGTGGATTCCGCCGGGTGCGCCACCCGGGGTCGCCTGGCATTTTGACCCGCGTTCCCACCTGAAGCTTCTGGAAAAATGGGAGGTGCGGCCGGCCCGGGTTCGTTATTTGGGGAACCCGGCTTTTCGCGCGCTCCTGGATCCGATCCGTCCGGCCCGCTTCCATATCACGGTTGAGCCCAGCGGAATGGATTGGCTCGAGCTGTCCGTTGAACTGGAAGGCGAACTGCAGTCCCTGACCGCATCCGAGGCGGAAGCGTTGCTTCACGAATCGGAGAATGACCGGCTTGTCTCGCTTCCCGGTCGCGGTTTTGTGCGGAGGGAGGATCTGGAGGAGTTCGCCCTCACCGCCCGCCTCCTTTCGGATGTGGGTATCGGCGCGCAGGCGGGAACGCACCGCCTGCACGCGATGTCCGTTTCGACAATAGCCGGCCAGGTGGGGTCGGCGGGCAACGGCCTTGCAGAACTGCTGGCGCCGTTCATGAAGCGCGCCCGGCTTATGGCCCGCGAATTCACCGGGATTCCCGCGGCGGATGTTCACCCGGACACGGCGCCGTGGCTGCGCGCGTACCAGCGCGGGGGAGTGGATTTTCTCGTCTGGGCCGCCCGCAACCTCGGCGGTGCCCTGCTTGCCGACGAGATGGGGCTGGGGAAGACCCTGCAGGTGCTTGCGGCGCTGACCGCATTGCAGGCCGGGGAACCGGGCCGTCCTTCGCTCGTCATCTGCCCCGCCAGCGTGGCGCACAACTGGCAGCGTGAGGCCGCCCGGTTTGCGCCGCACCTGCGGGTGGCCGTGGTGGAGCGCGGCGCCGCCCGGGGGGAACTGCTCTCCCGCACGAGGGACTATGACATCCTGATCACCAACTACGCACTGGCCCGACGCGACCGCGAAGCCCTGGAACCCGTGGAGTGGCTCGCCGTGATCGTGGACGAGGCCCAGGCCATCAAAAACCCGTCCGCCGAAATTACCCGCACCGTTTCCGCCCTCACCGCGAAGCACCGGTTCGCGCTCACGGGCACTCCCGTGGAGAACCGGCTCGGCGACCTGCTTTCCATTCTGCGTTTTGCCGTTTCCGGTTATCTGCCGGCCGTGGAGACGGCCGCCGCCACCGACGATGCCGGCAATCCGAACCCGGCGATCCTTCGCCCGCGCCTGAAACCCATTCTGCTCCGGCGGCTCAAGAGTGAGGTGGCCCCCGAACTGCCCGACCGCGTGGAGGAGCGGATCGACTGCGAACTGACCGAGGGCCAGCGCAGGGTGTACCTGGCCGAGGTCAGGCGCGCCCGGGGCCTGCTTTCCGGGGCGGACAATGACCGGGTGACCGGCAAGAGCCGCATCCAGGTGCTGGCGGCCCTCATGCGCCTGCGCGAGATCTGCTGCGACCCCACGCTGGTCGGCCACGAGCAGGTCGGGTCCGGAAAGACGGATGTGCTGCTCGAGACCCTCCCGGAAATCCTGGAATCGGGCCACAAGGTGCTCGTCTTTTCCCAATTCGTGCGGATGCTGGAACGGCTGCGGCCGGCCATCGAGGCGCAGGGAATTCCCACGCGGATGCTCACGGGGCGCACCCGCAACCGCCAGGAACTCGTGGACGAGTTCGAGGCGGACCCCACGCCCTCCGTTTTCCTCATCTCCCTCAAGGCGGGCGGCACGGGCCTGAACCTGGTCAGCGCGTCCCACGTGGTGATTTTCGACCCGTGGTGGAACCCCGCCGTGGAGGCCCAGGCCATCGACCGCACCCACCGCATCGGGCAGGACAAGACCGTGGTGGCCCTGCGCCTGGTCACCGAGGGCACCATCGAGGAGCGCATCATGGAACTGCAGGAGAAGAAGCGCGGGCTGGTCTCCGGTATCCTGACCGACGACGCGTTCAACAAGACGCTGACGCGGGAAGATTTCCGATACCTTTTGGGCGCGGACTGAAGACGGTCAGGCGGCTTCCGCGGGTCGCTTCGCCAGGGCCCACTTCAGCGCCGGCGGCGTGACCACGGTGGTCAGGATGATGACCACCACCAGGGCCGAAAAAAGCGGCCCCTGGATCACTCCCAAGCCCTTGCCGATGCTGGCAAAGATCAGGCCCACTTCGCCGCGCGGTGTCATCCCGATGCCGACGGCCAAGCGGTTCAGCCCCCGTCCCGCCACGGCGCCCGAAACCAGTTTTCCGACGATCGCCGCCGCCGTGAGCACTGCGGCCAGGGAGAGCACGGCCGGGTTGACGAAAGTCGCCAGGTCCACCTGCATTCCCATGAGAACGAAAAAAACAGGGGCAAACAGCGATTCGAGGGGATGAAGAATCTGGGCGAGGGTGGTTTCGTCCTCCCGGTCGCCCCGGAACTGGGTCTCCGTCAGGATCAGCCCGGCGGCGAACGCGCCGATGATGACCGCGAGCCCGATTTCCGCGGCGATCCACGAGAAGATGAACATCAGCGAAACGGGGAACAGCAGCTTGAGATTGGCCTGGTCCAGCCACGAAAAGAGCCGGATGCCGGCCCGCACAATGACACCGCCGAAGCCGATCACGGCGCCCAGGAACAGAACCGACAGCAGGGTGATCTGGACCACCACACCGGCCTGGATGGCGCCGGTGGTGACGATGCCGGTGACGACGGCCAGCACGAGCAGGCCGAGGATGTCGTCGATCACGGCAGCCCCCAGCACGATCTGGGATTCGCGGTCCTGCAGGCGCCCCATGTCGCGGTAGACGCGCGCCGTGATGCCCACGCTGGTCGCGCAGAGTGTGGCACCGATGAACAGGTGCCGGACAAACGGTGCCTGGGGGAACAGGGCGAAACTTGCGAGCAGGCCCAGGACCGCCGGAACGACCGTGCCCACCGCCCCGACGGCGGCGGCCCTCTTGCCGACGCGAAGCATTTCGGGCACACTGGTTTCCAGGCCCACCATGAACAGGAGCAGGACCACACCCAGGCTGGAGAACAGGGACAGCGCGAATTCGATGGTGAAGAGCATCGCGCCATCCGGGCCCGTGAGGACGCGGATGAGTTCCGCCCCCCCGGGTTCGCCGGCCGCCGTGCCCAGCACCTGTCCGGCCACCCCGGCCACGGCCTGGCCCGAAGCCCACAGCTTCTGGTAAATCTCCGTGGCCGTGCTCAGGTTCATGATCAGAACAAAGAACGGGTGTCCCAGCAGGTGGTAGCCGATGTTTCCGGCAAGCACACCCATGAACAGTTCGCCGAGAACAGGCGGCTGGTTCAGCCGCAGGCTGATCCAGCGCCCGAGGGCCGCGCCCATGACGATGACCGCCAACAGGAGCAGGAACGGGGCCACGGGATCGTGATGGCCCGCGGCGGCGGCTTGGCCGGCCGCGGTGGCCGTGGTTTCCGCGGCTCCGGCGGCGGTAGCCAGCAGCGGCAGCGACGCGGTTAATGCCATGATACCGGAGCGGCCCGGCCGGGCCGCGCGGATGGATACCTTGCGCATGGCACGGGAGTGAAGCGATTCGGCGCCCCGGACGCAAGCGAACAACGAAGGTTCAGTATCCCGCGCCGGTTTTTCCTGTCGCCGGCCCCTTGGCCGCGTTCCAGACGTCCATCATCTCGCCCAGCGTCATTTCCTTCAGGGTGCGTCCGGTTTGCCGGGCGTGGTTTTCCACGGCCTCGAAGCGGTTCCGGAACTTGTCGCACGTCTGCCTGACGGCGTCCTCGGCGTCGATCTTCAGGAAGCGGCCCACCTTGGCCAGGGCGAAGATCAGGTCGCCCAGTTCCTCGGCGGCGTGCGAACGGTCGCCGCGGGCGAGGGCGGTCCGCAGTTCGTGCATCTCCTCCTCCACCTTGGCGATGGCGCCATCCACGCTCTCCCAGTCAAATCCCATGTTGGCCGCCTTCTCCTGCATGCGCTGGGCGCGCAACAGGGCGGGCAGGTTGGGCGGGACACCGGCCAGCGCCGAAGCGGGCGGGTCGTCACCCGCCTGGCCCTTGGCTTCGCGCTCGCGCGCTTTCAGCTGCTCCCAGTTGCGCAGCACCTCGGCGGCGTTGTCCGCGTCGGCCTCCCCAAACACATGCGGATGCCGGCGCACCATCTTGGCCGCGGCCGTCTCGATGACCTGGTCCACAT
>JADHEF010000441.1_pt1 | contig 43721 bp, 28 predicted proteins | sample 8952391 | NCBI WGS metagenome assembly JADHEF01 (sample SAMN16124439, study PRJNA663245) | bioreactor sludge metagenome | isolation source: sludge (nitrite) | place: India:Bengaluru | collected 2019-02-28 | reverse complement strand
TTGCGCGGGTCGAGAATCGCCTGAAGATCCTCGATGGTTTTAACCGCCTTGCCGTCAACAGCAGTAATGACATCTCCGAAAACCAGATCTCCGAGGCGGTTGACGCCGAGGCCCTCGAGCCCCGCCCGTGCGGCAGGGGTCTGCTCTAAGACAGCGTAAATGGCAACCCCCGATATCTCGGCACGCTCGGAGACGTGGTCCGGCAGGAGTTGCACGCCGAGGCCCGCACGCGTGACGCGGCCTTTCTCGATGAGCTGCGGGACCACGCGCGAGACGGTGTCGGAGGGGACCGCAAACCCGATGCCCGCGTTTGCGCCGCTGGGGCTGAGGATGGCGGTAGTGACGCCGATGAGCCGACCGCTAGCCGCCAGCAGCGGGCCGCCCGAATTGCCGGGGTTGATCGCGGTATCGGTCTGGATCACGTCGTTGATCTTGCGGTCCGTCATCGAGGTGATGGTGCGTCCGAGGGCGCTGATGATGCCGGCGGAGAGCGTTGTGTCGAGCCCGAATGGATTACCGATGGCGTAAACCTGCTGGCCCACCTCGAGGTCGCGGGACGGGGCGACTTCAATCGGAATCAGCTTCTCGGGTTGCGCGTCGATTTTGAGCACGGCCAAGTCATAGTCCGGCGCGATTCCCACCAGCTTAGCGTCATAGCGGGTCCCGTCCGGGAACGTGACGGTCAGGGTGTTCGCCTGATAGACCACATGGTAATTGCTGATGATGTGGCCTTTCTTATCCCACACGAAGCCGGAGCCCGCGCCCTGAGGCACTTCGTAAAGCTGGAAGTCGAAAAACCCTCGGCGCACGAGTGCGTTGTTGGCGACGGCCACGACCGAGGGCGAGACGCGTTTGTAAACTGAGGTCGCCTTGGTCTCAGGGAGGGGTGCTGCCTGTGGGGGGATAGTCTGCGTCGCATTGTTGACCTGGTTGGTGAGCGCTTTGATCGCCTCCAACTGGGCTTGCCAGCGCCGTCCGTTATCCCTGAGCTGGAACACAAGGAAAACGACCATGGCCACTAAAGCCAGAGTCAGAAAGGGTGAGCGCGTCGAATTCATGACGTAAGCATAACGTATCGGCAGTGGCGGTTTCGAGCGGAAAAACGGGCTAAAGCTTTTTTGCCCAAGATATCCGTGTTAGGAACATACGAACAGGGACAAGGCTGTTATCGACAATGAAGGACAAGCGTCATGTGATCTTGCCCCTACATTTCGGGCATTGCTAGTCCAGTATTCTGTCTCATACATTGTTGTTCCTAGTCAAGCGGCGAGCGATAGCCCTCCTTCCCTCCTGCGCAGAGAAAGCGGTGGCAGGGGGAGGGGAGAAATGTGTATACTTAAAGCCTTTTTAACAGAGGAGACCGATGTGAACTGGCCGCTTTTCTTCAGTACGTTTGTGCTTATTTTTCTGGCGGAACTCGGCGACAAGACGCAGTTGGCCGTGATGAGCCAGTCCGCCTCCTCATCGTCGAAATGGACGGTGTTTGCGGCGGGCGCGATCGCGCTGGCCGCGTCGACCGCGATCGGCGTGCTGGCCGGAGACCTGATCCGTCGCTTCGTGCCGGACGAGCGCTATATCAAGTGCGTGGGCGGCTCACTGTTTCTGATTTTCGGCTGCTTGATGCTGCGGGAGGCGTTCCTGCCTAAGCCTGTGGCTGCGGAAGAGACGGCACCCCGAGATGTTTCTGCCATAACCGACTGGGTGGGGCGTTTTGTGATCCAACAGGCGGCGATATTTGAAAAGGCGGCTTTTGAGGATTATGAAGCTCTGGCCGCGCGCTCCGTGAATCCGGAGGAGAAGGCGGTTTTCCAGCGGTTGGCGCTTGAGGAGCGCTGGCATCATGAGGCGATGCTGGGCGCGCTGGCTGCGGGCCCCGGCAAGGACATGCCCATCACGCCCGACATGGCAGGCGCACTGCCGCCGATGGACGACCTGATGCACGATGCGGTCAAGGCCTCGAAGGACGTCGAGCACGCGATCGAACATGAGAGAGCGACGGCGCGGTTTTACCGCACGCTGGCGGACAAGAGTGTGCTTCCCCGTCTGCGAGAGACCTTTATGGCGCTGGCTGTGGCGGAGGATAACCATGCTCAGCGACTGCTTGCCTTAAGAAAGTAGAAAGACAAATCGTAAGCGCTTTTTAAGAAGTTATGGGCGAATGGATCGACATAAGGAAAGACGAACAGCATGTGTCGCGCGAACGCGAGAAGGCGCGTGCTTTGCGTAAGAGCGTCTGGTGGCAGCAGCAGCTCCAGGCGGGTATCTGCCATTACTGTGGCAGGCGGGTCGGAGCGGACTCTCTGACGCTGGATCACGTGGTGCCTGTTGCGCGCGGCGGCACCACCACTAAAGGTAACGTGGTGCCCGCGTGCGCGGCCTGTAACAAAACCAAGAAATACCTGACACCCGCTGAACAGATTCTGGCCGAATTGGAGCGTGCCGGGCTTGGGGGCGAGGAGCAGTGACGATGGCGAAACGGCTGATCGTGGTGCGTCCTCATGGATTTTGTTCCGGGGTGGCGCGGGCGGTTGAAACTGCCGAGGCGGTGCTGGCTCGCTATCGTCGCGAGCCGGTTTATTGCCTCAACGAGATTGTTCACAACAAGCAAGTCGTATCGCGCCTGACGTCGCTCGGCATGGTGTTTGTGGAAACGGTTGACACTGTACCGGAGGGATCCCTGTTGCTTTTTTCCGCGCATGGCGTGTCCCCTGCGGTTGTGCGTCAGGCGGAAGCGCATCGCTTACGCGTGATCGATGCGACCTGTCCCTTTGTGACCAAGGTCCACGCCGAAGTGCGGCGTTTCGCGGCGCAAGGCGCGTGTGTGATCTGCATCGGTCACCGTCATCACGAAGAGATGGTCGGGGTAGCCGGCGAGGCGACGCAGCACGTCAGAATCGTCGAGAGTGTGGCGGAAGCCGAGGCTCTGACCTTGCCTACAGAGGTGCCGGTCGCGGTCGTGACGCAGACCACGCTGGGCGAGGCTCAAGTTGAGGCTGTGATGGCGGTGTTGCGGCGGCGCTACCCAGAGCTGCGCCTGCCTGCGAGCACCGATGTGTGTTACGCGACGCGCAACCGCCAACAAGCGGTGAGCGCGCTGGCGCGCATGTGCCAGCGTGTCCTGGTGCTGGGCTCCGCCAACAGCTCGAACAGCCAGCGGCTGGTCGAAACCGCGAATGCGACCGGTACGGAAGCGCTGCTGATCAGCGAGTTGGCTCAGCTCAACGGTATTGGCTGGGATGCCGCGGAGACGGTCGGCGTCACCAGCGGTGCCTCCACGCCTGAGTCGTTTTTGGATGAGACGGTTGACCTGCTGCATCGACGCTACGGGTTCCCCGAGCCTGAGCTGTTTACGGCGGTAGAGGAAGATTCGCATGTTTTCCGGTTGCCGGCCATACCGGCGTGAAAGAGGTTGGATCAATCATGGATGATAAGGCGTTGTTTGCGATACCGTGTGGCTTGTTTGTAATAGGCTCCAAGTGTGAGGAAGGGTTCTCCGGGTGTATCGTTGACGCGTTCATTCAAGCGACGGCTTTTCCGGCAACGGTGATTCTGTGCAGCCAGCATCAGACGCGGACGAACGCCTGCATCAAGGCCGCAGGAGAATTCAGCGTGTCGGTGCTGCGCGAAGAGGTGGACCCGTTTGTGATCGCGAATTTCGGGTTTCAGTCCTCTCGCCACATTCAGAAATGGAACCACGTCGCACACCGGTTGCAGAGCGGGCTGCCGGTGTTGCGGGAGGTGGCGGCTTGGTACATCTGCAAAGTGCTCTTCACGCATGAGTTGGCCACGCACACCTTGTTCCATTGCGAAGTCCTGGAGGCGGAAAAGGAAGCGGGCGAGCCCCTTTCGTATGGACATTACCGTGAGCATATGAAGCACGCCACAATCGCGGCGTTCCAGGCTTTCAAGAAGGCTCAGGCCGAGATAAAGGGAAAGGGATGAGCTCCCCGCCGACGGAGCTGAAGCAAACGGAGGGGCCTATCGAACACCTAACGCTGAACGTCGTGACGCCTTCGTCCTTGAAGGTGAACACAAAATCCGATCCGTTCCACACGCGCAGCCTCGTCCGTCCGGGCAACCGGGATTGACACCCGCCTTCGATTTCATTACGCTACTGTCACTTTTTGCACCGGTTATCGGAAGCCCGTGAAATTCGGGCGCGGTCGCGCCGCTGTAATCGGCTACAAGCCCCCACATGCCATTTTCCGCAAGGGAGAGAAGGCGGGGGCGAGGTTAAGCCGTAAGCCAGAAGACGGACCGGATGCAACTTGTGGTACTCCTTCGCGCCAGAGGAGCCTAAGTTTGTCGTCCGGCTGTTTCCGGCACATCTTTCGCTCTCGCTTCATCGCCTCTCGCGCCCAGGGTTACCCCACACTCCCGCAAGAGGAAACAGAAAGATGACGACACCGACCATGCCCCGTCCTGCGTCCGCCGTACTGGCCGCAAGCGTGTTCGCTGCAACCGCACTCCACGCGCAAGAGACACCCGCGACGCCGCCCATAACCAACCTGCCGCCGATCATCGTGCAGGCCAGCCGCACAGGCCGGACCGCCGCCGACATGCCTGCCAACGTGCAGGTCATCACCTCCGAAGAGATCGCCCGCTCCGGCCACCAGAATGTCATGGAAGTCCTGCAGAAGCAGGCGGGCGTCCCAATCAAGAATTTCTCGGATAACCCCACGACCGCAGCCGTAACCCTGCGCGGTTTCGGTGAAGCCTCACACGGGCGCGTCCTGATCCTAGTCAACGGCGAGCGCCTCAACAATCCCGACCTGGCCTCGCCCAACCTCATGCGCATCCCCGTACAGTCGGTCAAGCGCATCGAAGTCATCCGCGGCTCTCAAACCGTCCTGTACGGCGATTTCGCCGAGGCCGGCGTCATCAATATCATCACCGACACGTCCATCGACGTGAAACCCGCGACCACGGTTTCCTCCTCGGCCGGCTCTTACGACACCTACGCGACACACCTCAGCAAATCCGGCGTTTTCCAGGACGGCGTGACCTATTTCGCAGGCGCGGACTGGAACAAGACAGGCGGCTACCGCGACAACGGAGACTACGAATCCTGGAATCTCGATGCCGCCGTTGCCAAGAATTGGAAAGGCGGACAGAACGTCTCGATCTCCACGTTCTATCAGGACAGCGAGTACGGCCTGCCCGGCGCGCTCACCTGGAAACAATTCAAAAATGACCCGCGCCAGACGACCACGCCCAAGGACCGTGCCTGGTTCGACACGTGGGGCGTCAACCTCGGAGGCGGCACGCCGCTCGGCGACGATGGCAAACTCGATGCCAATCTTACCGCCAGCCGCCGCGAAACCGACTCCCGTTACCTCGGCACGCAATACAGTGCCTACCGCAGCAGCGATATCGACTCTTACGCCTTCGACCCCCGCTACACCCTCGACACCGATATTGCCGGCCACCAGAACCAACTGACCGTAGGGTCAGATCTGCGCTTCGACTCCTCCACAATCGACAGTCACGGGAGCTCTTTCGGATACCCTTATGACTATGTGTGGGATTTTGACCGCACGTCCATCGGGGGTTACGCGAAAGACGAATTCTTTTTCACCGAGACACTCTCACTCGCTGCCGGCGCGCGTGTCGAACGCTTCGACAACCGCATTATCAATAAGGCCGATACGACTTCGGACAGTGATGTTGAAAAAGCCTATGATGCGGCGTTGCTCTATCACCCCGTTGAAAACGTCAAGGTGTTCACCCGCGTCGCGCGCTACTATCACGCGCCCTTCATCGACGAGATCGTGGGCTGGTCCGGCACGCCCAACACGGATCTCGTTCCCGAGACCGGCTACAGCCTCGAAGTCGGCACGGAAGTCAACCTCGCGAAAGAGTGGACAGCTGGCCTGACCGCCTATGAGCTGAATTCGAGCGACGAGATCTATTACAACCCGACCACTTACAAAAATGTCAACGCGCCGGACGACACGCGGCGCCAGGGCTTCGAGGGTTCGCTCCGCTGGGCGCGCGACCACGTCGGCAGTTTCGGCGTCAATTATGACTATGTGGACGCCTGCTTCATCGAGGGTGTTTATGACAACAAACACGTGCCTCTGGCGGCTGAGCACATTCTCACGGTCAACGGTGAGCTCTATCTGACCTCCGAAATCGCCACGCTGGGCACTGTGCGTTATGTCTCGTCCCAATACTCGGGCTCAGATTTCGCGAACACGGCAGAAAAACTCGATGACTATGGCACGCTGGATCTCGCGCTCCGCTACGAACCCGAGTTTCTCAAAGGTTTCCAGCTGATCGGAGGCGTCGACAACGTGTTCAACAGAGAGTACGCTTATTGCAGCTTCTACGGATCAAGCTACTATCCGGCCAGCGACCGCACGTGGAAGCTCTGCGCCTCCTACACGTTCTAATGGCTATCACAAAAAAGACTGACTCGCGATGCGGCGGTTTCTCGACATATCCTGCAGGAACAGCTCCCCAAAACGTCTGAAGACGTCTTGGAAAGGCATCTCTGCCATCACCGCAGGTATCCTTCTCGCCGGTTGTATCCGCCAAACGGAACAACCGGCGGATTCTAAGCTGCGCCTTGTTTCGACCGCACCGAACCTCACGGAGTGCCTCTGCGCGATCGGGGCTGGCGACCTGCTCGCGGGCCGCACAGAGTCCTGCGACTATCCTCCCGAAGTCGTGCGCAACATCCCCGTCACGGGCGGTTTCGGCACACCCTATCTCGAGCCCTTGCTCGCCGCCCGCCCCACGCATGTCCTGGAGACCGTCCTTGCCGACCCGGAGATCAAGCGCCGTCTCGACACTCTAAAGATCCCCGTCGTGCATGTTCCTTGCGCCTGCCTGATGGAAATTCCCGACGCGTTGCGTCAGCTCGGCACGCTGACCCGCCATACCGGCCAAGCCGAAACCCTCGCCGCAGCCATTCAAAGCGGCATCGACACGGCGCAGTCCGACTCCCCTGCGCTCACCCGTCGTCCGCGCGTGCTGCTGCTCTTCGCGCCCGACACGCCGATCACGGCGGGGGGTCACGCCTTTATTGCGGAGTTGCTGGAACTGGCGGGTGGCATCAACATCGGACGGGGCTCGTCCAGCGATTACTATCACGTCTCACTGGAGTGGATCCTGGAGCAAAACCCCGACCTGATCCTCTGCGTCTTTGAAACCGCCGGACGCGCTCCCTTGTCGATTTTCGATTCGCAGACCGGCTGGAAGGCCCTGAGCGCTGTACGTGAAGGCCGCGTCTACACCGTTCCCGACCTCAACACCGTCAGCCGCCCGGGCCCGCGTGTCTTGCAGGGTCTCGGACAGCTGAAAGAGGTGCTCTCCCGCGACGCGAAAGCCCATCCTCCCAAACCGCAGGGCCGGATCATCCTTCACCCCTGACGACACAACCATGCTGAATTCACGCCAGATCCTTTATCTGCTCGTCCCTCTCCCGTTCCTGCTCGCTCTCTGCTTATCAGCAGGCTCGTCGGGATTCGGTCTGCCGGATCCGTCAACCGCGACGGGACGCGCCTTGCTGGAGTTGCGGCTCAGCCGGCTGCTGACCGGCTTCGTAGTAGGTGCGGCGCTCTCCTGCTCCGGCTGCGCACTGCAGGCCGTTCTCCGCAACGCATTGGCGGAACCTTACGTGCTCGGCGTCAGCAGCGGCGGTTCGCTGGGCGCGGCGCTTGTCATCGCAACAGGCCTCTCCGCGCTGACTCCTCTCGCCCTGCCCGCAGGCGCTTTCATCGCCGCCGCGCTCACCCTGCTGCTGGTCTGCCTGCTCGCAGGCCGTTCCAGCGGCTTCACGCCCAACACGCTCATCCTTACCGGTGTGGTGGCGGGCTCCATGCTTTCGAGCCTGCTCATGTTGCTACTCTCCTTTGCCCAAACGCGCGCGGTCCACAGCATCACCTGGTGGCTGCTGGGCAATCTCCAAGCCACGTCATGGCCGCTTATCCTGAGCGTGACCCTGCTGGTGGCGCTGGCGATCGGGGCACTCTGCTTCGAGGCGCGGACCTTGAACGCGTTGCTGCTCGGCCAGGAAACCGCGCATAACCTGGGCGTTCGCACGCATCTCGCGGTGCCGCTGATCCTCACCGCCGCCACGCTCGCCGCCGCGTCCGCGGTCGCCGTCTCCGGCATCATCGGCTTTGTCGGCCTGATTGTGCCGCACGCTTTGCGCCGGCTGATCGGCGCGAGCCACCGTACGCTGCTGCCCTGCGCCGCGCTGTTCGGCGGTACGTTTTTGGTGCTGTGCGACACGCTCGCGCGCACCCTCTTCGCGCCACACGAGATTCCGGTCGGCGTGATCACCGCGCTCTCCGGAGGGCCGTTTTTCCTCTACCTGCTGACGCGCAAAGGGAGGTTGCCGCTCGCATGATCACCCTCAGCCATATCACGGCGTCCTACAACACCGAGACCGTGCTGAAAGATGTTTCGCTCCATATCGCACGCGGAGAGCGGGTGGCGCTGGTGGGACCGAACGGAGCAGGCAAGTCCTCGCTGTTGCGGGTTATCGCCGCCCAGCTTCCGGCACAAGGCACGGCGCAGGTCGCGGGCACCGACATCACGAAACTATGTTCACGTGCGCGCGCGAAATTGCTCGCCGTCGTGCCGCAGGAGATCGCGCGCGACATTCCCTTTACGGCCCATGATTTCGTGCTCTTGGGACGCACAGCCTCACTGCCGCGTTTCGGGGGCCCCTCCGCCGAAGATCTCGCTGCTGTTCAGGAGGCCATGACGCTCACAGAAACGTGGCATCTTCGGATGCGGCCCCTTCCCGAGATGAGTGGAGGTGAACGGCAGCGACTGGCGCTAGCCATGGCTTTGTCGAGCCAACCCGAAATCATCCTGCTGGACGAGCCGACCTCGCATTTGGACTTGCGCCATCGCGCCGAGCTGATGCGGCTGCTGACGCGGCTGAACCGCGAGCGACAGACCACCTTGCTGATGGTCGTTCACGACCTTACGCTCGCGAGCCAGTTCTTTCCTCGCATCATCCTGCTCGGCGAAGGCCGCAAACTCGCAGACGGAACGCCGTCCGAGGTGTTGCGTCCACATGTCTTGGAAGCGGCCTACGCCTGCCCGGTCAGCGTCATCCCCCTCCCCGGCCTTGACGCGACTTGCGTCCTGCCACGCCTCGATTAGCGCATCAGCAGACCGCCGGTCAAGTCGAGCGTGGTGCCGGTCATATAACTCGCCGCATCCGAAGCCAGGAAAGTGACCACATTGGCAATCTCCTCGGGCTGCGCGATCCGGTACAGGGGAATCCGCGAAAGATACTGCTCTTTACGCTCCTCCCATATCTTGGCGATCATCTCAGTCATCACCATGCCCGGCGCGACGGCGTTGACATTGATTCCCTCTTTGGCGGTCTCGCGCGCGATCGCACGGGTCATCGAAACCACTGCGCCTTTGCTGGCGTCGTAAGGCAGATGCCCCGATGTGGAGCCGAGAAACGCCGCCTGCGAGGCGATGTTGACGATCTTACCTTTCGCCTGTCGCGCACGCAGCCGCTTGACCAACTCGCGGCACGCGACGAAGCATCCGGTCACATTGACCTGAAACGTGTAGTTCCACTCCTCAACCGAATACCCGGTCAGCGGCCCCTTCGGCAGATAAGCCGCGTTATTCACGAGAATGTCCACCGGCCCGAGTTGCGCTTCGGCAGCGTCGAACAGCGCGATGACCTGCTGCTCGCACGACAGATCAGCCGCCACCGCGACAGCCGCGGTCCCGTAACGCTGTTTGATCTCCGCCACGACCGCCAACGCGTCGTTCAAGAAATCCAGCTCCTTGGCCTCGTTCTTGAGATAGTTGATGACGACCTTAGCGCCTTCGGCCGCGAGCGAAAACGCGATCGCCTTACCAACCCCACTGGATGATCCCGTGACGATTGCCACCTTGCCCTTGATTTTCAAATCCATAATTCTTCTCCGCAGCGACACGAGGCCGTGCCGCCTCCATTCCCGATCCGCACCCCACAACTCATCAACCCGCTCATGAACGCCCTCACGGGGTCAGCACCACGCGCAAAGCGTCGCCCTTTTCCATGAGCGCGATCGCGTCCTTGAAGCCCTCGAACGGCAGCGTGTGCGTCACGAGACGTCCCGCAGGGAAGGAGCCTGCCGCGATCAGCGCCACGGCCTTGGCCACATGCGCAGGCGTCGAGTCGCTCGTGCCCACGACACGCAACTCACCGTAATGGATGGGACGGCTGTCGACATTCAGCAGGCTCTTGCCCGCAGGCAGCGACGCGAAGAGGCAGACAGTCCCGCGTTTACGCACCAGCGTCATCGCCTGCTCCTGCGGCAGTGCGGCCGGCGCCGCCACGATCACAACATCCGCACCGAGGCCCCCGGTCGCATCCTTCACAAGCTGAGCCAGATCCTCGGTCGCCGGATTGACCAGCCGGCTGAAACCGAACGCTTCGCACTGCGCCAGACGCGCGGGGTTGATCTCCGAAAGGATGACCTTCGCCGCGCCAGCCTCGCGCGCCACAACCGCATTCAGGATGCCCATCGGCCCCGCGCCCATCACGAGCACGGTATCGCCCTTTTGCACCTGGCTGTTCTCGCAGGCGTTTACCGCGCAACTCACCGGCTCGGCAAGCGCGGCATGCAGTGGTTTGACGCCGACCGGCACGTTGATCACATGCCCGCCGCGAACCGCCAGTTCGGGAATCACAACGAACTCCGCCATGCCGCCGTTGTAGCCAAACCCCATGGGCCGGATATTCGCGCACAGGTTGCGCCAGCCGCGCTGACAGTAAGCGCAGGTGCCGCACGCCACCGACGTGGCCATCACCACGCGATCACCTATTGAAAACCCTGCATCCGCACGGCTCTCCACGATCACGCCCGCGAACTCATGGCCCATCACGATCGGCGGACGCATGCGGGGGTTTCCCGATTTGTACGCCTTCATATCCGAGCCGCACACCGCACAGGCATCTACTTTCACCAGCAGTTCGCCCTCCCCGCATTCGGGGACCGCCACCTGCTCGACCTTCACATCCATCTGTCCGTGATACACCACCGCATGCATCATTTTACTCCCAAAAGAAGGGCGACCCGCGGGCCGCCCCCACTCAATACCCGTCCGCAGCCGGAGCGCCATCCAGGATCTTATCGGCCGAGCCCACGCCCAGACGTCCCACGCCCATCTCCAGAAACATGACCGCCCGGTCCCAGTCGCGGATACCGCCGGAAGGCTTGACTTTGGCGCGGCCTGCGCAGGTCTTCAGCATCACTTGAACCTGCTCGACCGTCGCGCCGTCCCCGTTGAAGCCGGTGGAGGTCTTGACGAAGTCAGCGCCCGCCGCGATGGAGAGCTCGCAGGCCTTGGCGACCTGCTCAAGCGTCAGCAGGCACGACTCCTGAATGACCTTCACAAGAACGCCTTTCGGCTTGGCCACGGCGACGACCGCCTCGATGTCGCGCCGCACATACTCGTACTCGCCCGAAAGGAACTTGCCGATATTCATCACCATGTCCAATTCGTTCGCTCCGTCCTCGATCGCCAGCCGGGCTTCCTGCGCCTTGACTTCGGAGCGGTTCGCGCCATGCGGGAAGCCGATCACGACCGCCACGGTCGTACCCGAGCCCTTCAGCAACTGGGCCGCCAGCGCCGCGTCGGTCGGGCGCACGCAGAGGTCGCCTACGCCTCTGGCGATGCACATCGCCGCGTTCTTGCGGATATCCTCATCGGTCATCGCGGGCTTCAGCACCGCGTGGTCCATCATCTTCGCCACATAGTCTTTGGTTATCTTCACAGCGCTCATGCTCATATTCTCCCTGCCATCGCCATCAGACAGGCCGGACCTGTCTGACGGACAACCTGCCACCTGGTTCCTACATCAGCCGTCCGCCCGAGATGTTGATCGACTGACCCGTCAAATAGTCGGCGGCCGACGAACAGAGGTAAACGGTCGTTCCCACCACATCCTCAATACTGGCGAGGCGCCCCAGCGGGATCTTGGCGGTAAAGCGCTTCACCACGTCAGAGCGCTCCTGCTTGAGGTTCTCGATATAATTCGAGGACATGAACGTCCACACGCCGGTGTTGTCCGTGATGCCCGGGCAGACGCAGTTCACAGTGATGTTCTCTTTGGCAAACTCATGCGCGAGCGCCTGCGTGAACGTGATGATCGCGCCCTTTGCCGCACTGTAGTGGCTCAGCAGGGCGGAGCCCATCTTGCCCGACTGCGACGAGAAATTCACGATCTTGCCGTACTTGGCGGCCTTCATGAAGGGCACCACATGCTTGATAAAGAAAAAGGTGCCTTTGCAGTTCACCGCGAAAATAAAGTCCCACTCCTTTTCGGTGATCTGCTCAACCGCATTCTGCCCCGCCACGCCCGCGACGTTCACGAGAATATCGATCACATGGTTGAAGCGGGTCGCGGCCGCGTCCACCACGGCCTTGACCTGCGTTTCATTCGTCACGTCGGCGGCCAGACCGGCTGCATCATATCCGGCGGCTACGAGTTCTGCCACAGCCGCGTCCACCGTCTCCTGCTTGAGGTCCGTGATGAACACCCGCGCGCCGCACTGTGCCAGCCCCTGCGCGATGCTCTTTCCGATCGCGCCGGTCGCTCCATTCACCAGCGCGGTTTTACCTTTGAAATCCAAAAAGTTCTGCATTTTTTAATCCTCAAAAACGATCAGCCACAGGTGAAACACGGGGGGCACCGGAAAACCGATCTTTCCGCGTTTCCTCCGTGCTCAGCTGCGGCTTTATCTTTGCGCTTTATTAACGAAACAGATTCAGGAAGGGGCATCCGCCCTCGTGAAGATCGATCACGCTGACCGTGTGCATCGCGTCATTCTTCGTGTTCTTCAGGCCCGGGAAGGACATGTCGAAATTGACGACAATCAGCTTCTTGCCCCACACCATCGGCTCGCAAGGCTGGTCCAACAGGCCGTCTTTGCCGCAGGTGTCGTCATTCATCCACAGCGTGCCGAGCTTGCCGGCTTTGATATCCCAGTAGAGAACCGCGTTACGCGCGGAGTCGGTCATGATGACCCAGTCCTTCTTGGCGTAATAGCAGATGCCGTCGCAACAGGGGAAGACCTTCGGATCATTGAGCAGGGTCTGCATCTTGTCATAGGTCCCGTCCGTCTTCATCTTAATCACGTAGAAGTGACCGTCTCCGAAGTTGCCGGTATAGATGTTCCCGTTCTTATCGAAGCACATGCCGTCCGCGCCAGCCGTATCGTTACGCTCCGGCAGCGGCACGGTCTCCGTGATGCCGAGGCAATACGGGTCATTCGCGGCCTGCTCTTTAGGCAGCAGACGGGCAACACGGTCTTTGAACGCGCTCATCGGCACGCGGTACACGCCGCCCTGATTCTTGCCGGGGACATCGAAGAAGGTGTCCGTGAAATAAATCGCGTTGCCGCGCACACGCAGCGCATTCGCCAGTTTGATGTTCTCGACCACCGGTTCGATCCGCAGCGGAGCACCGCACGTGCCGATCACCACGCGCATCACGCGCGACTTATAGTTCTTGTCGAAGAAATACTGATTGTCGCAATAGTAGAGATTGCCGTCCTCGTCAAACTCCATACCCATCGGCGCCCCGCGCTTGGTGTCCGGATGCAACAGACCGGCCACGAAGACCGACCACACGCCCGTCTTCTTATCCATCTTCATGATGGTGCCGGCATACGACTGATCCACAAAGTTAGGAGCGGCCATAAAAATATTCCCGGCCTTGTCCTGCGCCAGACCATCCGGCGTATTGACGTGGTCGCCGAACTGCTTGAACAGTTTCGGCCGATACTTCTCATCCAACTGAGCCGCCGCATCCGCAGCCATCACACCCCACGCGACCGTCGCAGCCGCGCCAGCCAATACCCACATCGTCGCCTTGCTCATCGAATGCCCCTTTCGTTTTACCTCTTCGGGCACGTCATCCCGAATGCCGTACCCGGTTTCGTGCCCGCGCTGAACGACAACCGCCCTGCGCTTTGAAAGTAATTTATAATGTTATCAGACCCCTCAGCCCCTGACAATGATGCTTATTCTTTATTTTAAAAAAGTTTCGTATTACTTTCTTTACAGTTATTTATTCATTTCACTTACAACATGACTCCGGTTACTTGGAACCTGTGAGATTTCCGCCCCACACTCTCCTCCCTTGAAACCAGCGCAAAGCGCAATGAACCCTTGGAACACTGAAACCAGCTCTTAACCACACACCTCTCACAACTACCCACCCACAATCGCTCTCCTCCGCGTCTACGCGCCTCTGAGTGAAACCAACCCCAACCCCTCAAAACCGTCCCTTGCTCGCGCAAGTCAAAGAAACGGGGATACGCCGCAGGGCCCTTTCGGATTGCTTTCACTGAGACATCTTATTAAAGTTGAGCCTGTTATCGGCTGGCTGACGTCCACCCTTTACGGGCGAAGAGAAAACGTGTCCCGCATTTTTGGAGATGCTGATATGGTTAAGCGACTCTACCGGTGCCTGCTCCTCACGCTCCTGATCACGCACTCAGTGGTGCTCCTGTGTGCAGCCGAGCCGACATCGGGAAAACCCAACATCGTCTATATTCTCGCAGACGACCTGGGCTACGGCGATGTGCAGTGCCTGAATCCCCAGCGAGGCAAAATCAAGACTCCGAATCTGGACCGGCTGGCGGCGCAAGGCATGACCTTCACGGACGCGCACAGCGGCTCGTCCGTCTGCACGCCCACGCGTTACGGCATCCTCACTGGGCGCTACGCCTGGCGCACACGCCTGCAAAGCGGCGTGCTGTACGGGTTCGCCCCGCCGCTCATCGCGCCCGGAAGGCTCACGGTGCCAGCCCTTCTCAAACAGCACGGCTACGCCACCGCCTGCGTGGGAAAATGGCATCTAGGCATGACCTTTGCCTTCTCTGACAGCGCCCCCCCCAAAAACAAGATGGATCGTCTGGAGCAAACCGTCGCGGATTGGTCGGCACCCATCAAAGGCGGCCCGACGGCCTGCGGCTTCGACACGTATTTCGGCATCAGCGCCTCACTGGACATGCCCCCCTTCGTTTACATCGAGAACGACCGTTTCACGCAGCCCGCAACTTGCACCAAGAAGTTCTTGCGGCAGGGTCCCGCGGCCGCCGATTTTGAAGCGGAGGACGTGCTGCCGACCTTTGCTCGCAAAGCGTGCGCGTCCATCGCGGCCCGCGCCTCCGACGCCAACGCGGGCAAGCCGTTCTTTCTCTATTTGCCGTTGAACGCGCCGCACACACCCATCGTTCCGAGCAAGGCGTGGCAGGGCAAAAGCGGCCTCGGAGCATACGCCGATTTCGTCATGCAGACCGATGCGGTCGTCGGCGACGTGCTCGACACCCTGGAGAAGTGCGGTGTGGCCGATAACACGCTGGTCATTTTCACCAGCGACAACGGCTGTTCGCCGGCGGCGGAGACCGGCAAGCTCGAAGCGCAAGGCCACTTCGCCAGTGCACAGCTCCGCGGCTATAAAGCGGACATATGGGACGGAGGGCACCGCGTACCGTTCCTCGTGCGTTGGCCGGGCAAGGTGAAGGCCGGCTCACAAAGCGCTCAAGTCATCTGCCACACCGACCTCTTGGCGACGTGCGCCGACCTCCTCGGCGCGAAACTTCCCGACCAGGCGGGCGAGGACAGCCTAAGCATTCTCCCGGTCCTGCTCGGCAAGGACAGCCAGCCTGTCCACGAAGCCGTTGTGCACCACAGCATCAACGGGAACTTCGCTATCCGCCAGGGCTCGTGGAAACTGGAATTCTGCCCCGGTTCGGGAGGCTGGAGCAAACCCCGCGATCCCGAGGCAAAAAAACAAGGGTTGCCCGACATCCAACTCTACGATCTCGGCACCGGTCTGGCCGAGGTCAAGAACGTGCAGGCCGAACACCCCGAAATCGTCGAACGCCTGACCAAGCTGCTCGAACATTACATCGACAGCGGACGCAGCACGCCCGGAGCACCGCAACCCAATGACGTGTCCGTGAAACTTGTTAAAAACAACTCAGCTCAAGCTCATTCCCGCAAGTGAACCTGGCCGCAGAAAGTCACCGTCATGCACCACGCCGTTTTCACTCCGCCCCTGTTCGCTCAGCTTGCAGACACGTCATTCAGCACGCCGCTCCGCCGTTATCCCGCAACTTGTCTGCATAACCTTTCTGCCACGACGCTTCTCCCCTTTGGTTCCCCTATTCAGCCGACGACAGAAAGAGAGACCCTGTTGACGCCTTTCAGTCTGACTTTTGACTCCTGACTTCTGAATACTTGGACTGCGGACGGAGCCCGCTTTAGATCGTCAAAGGACTAGCATGTCCACTCGTTCGAAATGAGGCATTCATTATGAGAACATCCGGCCTGCATTTGCTTCGGTTTCTGCTGGGATTTCTGACACCGCTCGCCTGTTCGGCGGACCCCGGCGTATGGCTTGAGGCCGAAGGGTTCGCCACACTCGGGGGCTGGGTGCTTGATCAGCAATCGACCGATCAGATGGGCTCGGCCTACCTCATGGCGCACGGCATGGGTTTCCCGGTTCCGGACGCGCAGACGGCTTGTTCCATCCCCCACAAAGGCGACTGGTCCGTCTGGGTGCGCACACGCGACTGGACCGCGCCGTGGAAACGCGGCACGCCGGCCGGACGTTTCCAGGTCCTCGTCAACGGCCAAGCCCTGCCCGAGGTACTCGGCACCAACGGCTACGCGTGGGACTGGCAGAAGGCCGGCGTGGTCGAACTCGACAAGGGCGAGGCCAAGATCGCTCTGCATGATCTGACCGGCTTCAACGGGCGCTGTGACGCGGTCTATCTGACGCCGGACCCTGCCCTGATGCCGGAAAACGACGCGAAGAAACTGGTGGAGTTCCGCAGGCGGGAAACGGGCGTGAGAGTGAAGGACGACCCCGTCGTCTATGACCTGGCCATTGCTGGCGGCGGCATGGCCGGAACCTGCGCCGCGGTCGCAGCCCTCCGCACGGGATGCAAGGTGGTTCTGATCCAAGATCGGCCTGTCCTGGGCGGCTGTAACAGTTCCGAGGTGCGCGTCGGCCTCGGCGGCTGGGCACAATGGGAACCCTATCCCAACGTAGGCAAGATCGTGACGGCCATCGGCCCCATCATGGGCGGAAGCGGCGTCTATCCCGCCGACTGGTATGAGGACAAACGCAAAGAGAACATGTTTCAACGGACCCCCGGCAACCAGTATAAACTCGCGCTCAATGAGCGCGTGTTCGCGGTCGAGAAGGATCCCGCCGACCCCAGGACGATCACCGCTTACATCGCGCGCAACGCCCGCACCGGGGCCGAGACCCGCTACCGCGCACGGCTCTTCGCCGACTGCACGGGCGACGCGGTGATCGCCCGCATGATGGGAGCCGAGGTCATGTACGGCCGCGAGGCGCGCGCGCGGTTCGATGAGTCAATCGCTCCCGTGAAGGCCGACCGTCAAGTGATGGGCATGTCCGTTCAATGGATTTCACGCCAAGCGACGGAGCCGACATCTTTTCCCGACATGGACTGGGGCCTTCCGTTTTCCGAGAACTGCGTCTGCTATACCCGAAGCGGGAACTGGTCCTGGGAGACCGGACAGTACCGGAACCAGGTCGAAGAGGCCGAATACATCAGGGATTACGGCCTGATGGCGATCCTTGGCAACTGGTCCTTCCTCAAGAACCATTCCAAACGGAAGGCCGAATGGGCGACCGCCACATTGGACTGGGTATCGCCTATCGGCGGCAAACGCGAAAGCTACCGCGTGGTGGGCGACCTGATCCTCAACCAGAACGATCTCGAACAGAACCGGGTCTATGCCGACGCCACCGTCTCCATCACCTGGGATCTGGACCACCACTTCCCGGACCCCTCTCACCTTCAACACTTCTCGGAACCTTTCCGTTCGTGCGCCTACCACCGCGGCTTCATGAAGCCCTATCCGGTCCCCTATCGGTGTCTGTACGCGCGCGATGCGAAGAACCTCTTTCTGGGCGGCCGTCACATCAGCGTCTCCCATTCGGCCTTCTCCGCCGTCCGCGTGATGCGCACGCTCGGCAGCCTCGGCGAGGTCATCGGCATGGCCGCAACCGTCTGCAAAAACGAGAACGCCTGGCCACGCGACGTCTACACCACGCATTTCGACAAGCTGAAAACGATGATGCAAAAGGGCGTTGACCTCCAACCCTATCACGCCTACAGCACCGGCGGCTTGAGCGAGAAGTACCACTTTTCCGATCTGGGGTTCCTGTCCGTCAACGACGAAGAACGCAAAAAGAGCGCCGCGCCCGATGTTGAACGCCAATATCAAGAACGGATTAAGGCCCTGGGCGTTACGCACCGCGATAAGGAAAAGAAACCGTGAATCCCCAGAACTTCGTTTTTATTTAAAAAATCTTTCGTATTGCTTTCGTTAAAACATCTTATTAAAGTGACGTGGTTTACCGGTTGGTATTGCGCGCATTATCCAGCACGGTTCGAAGTGTTGACGCAACAGGATGGATCCAGTCACCGCATTGATTTACTTCCGGACCTTTGCCGGTGGAGAAGCTATGGTTGCCCGTGTTAAAACGCTTTGTTGCTTCAGCCTCGTGTCGCTGCTGGGTCTCGTCTTGCGTTCCGCCGAGGCCGTTGACACAGATATCGTCGTGATCGGCGGCGGCAGCGCGGGCTTCAGCGCGGCGTGGTCCGCCGCATATCTCGGCAGCGCGGTCGTACTGATCGAGAAGGAGTCCCTGTTGGGCGGCACTTCGACAATCGGAGGCGTGAACAATTGGGAGCCGGTCATGGGCGGCACGGGCGTCCCTTTCCGCGTATACCAGCGGCTCAAGAAAATTCCCAAGGCGGCGGGCGTCTACCGCGTCGACCGGCATTTGGCATGGAAAAAACCGTGGGAAAAATACACCTTTCCCGGCGGCCTGATCGAGACCGACCCGTGCCTGACCTATGCGCACACGCTGCTGCGCCATGGGGCGGGAATGAGCGACGAGGCGTGGTTCCGCCAGTACTGCCACGGCGTGATCTTCGAGCCGGACGCGATGGCGGGCGTGATGCTCGACATGCTCAAAGAGACCGGGCGGTGCCGCGTCTTGCTCAACACGTCGTTCACGGGGGCGCATCAAACCGGCGGACGCGTGAGCGAGGTGACGCTTTCGGACGGCACGATCGTGCGTGCCAAGGTGTTCATCGACGCCACGGATGGCGTCCTGTGCACCAATCTCGGGTGCACGATGATGTCGGGGCGCGACCGCAGGTCCGATTTCAACGAGCCCGGTGCGCCGCCGGAGCCCGTCAAACGGACGAACGGCGCGACGCTGATCTACCGCATTACGCCAATCGGCAAGAAGGAACCCGACCTTATTGAGCTGCTGCCGGAAGGCATTCCCGAAAAATGTTGGTGGGGGACCTTTCCGGCCGCTTTCGTGGGTGTTTATCCGTGCGGAGACCGCTTTGTGAACATGCTGCCGACCCTTCGCGGCGAGGAGTATCTTGAGCTGGGACCCGCAAAGGCGTACGCCGAATGTGAACGTCGCGTGCGGGCGCATTGGCATTGGTATCAACAGACTTTCGACGAGTTCCGCCGCTTCAAGCTGAAGATGATCTTTCCGATGATCGGCTTGCGGGAGACGCGTCGCGTGCGCGGCGAGTACGTGCTCAACCAGAACGATTTGATCGCCGGCTTGTCGGGGCAGAAACATGACGATATCATCGCGATCACGGATCATCCCATGGACAACCACGGCGGAGGCGGTCCGGGAGGTGAACTGCGCGAGGCGTACGGCATCCCCTACCGATGCCTGCTGCCGCTCAACACCGAAAACGTATTGATTGCCGGCCGCGCGGCGAGTTTCAGCGCGATCGCGGCCTCGAGCTGCCGCCTCTCGCGCACCATGATGCAGCTCGGCGAGGCAGCAGGCGTGGCTGCACATCTAGCTGGCAAACAGGGCAAGACGCTGCGGCAGATCTCTGCCGAGGACATCCGCCGCTTGATGCAAGAAAAGATCGACCAAAAGCCGACCGATGAGAATGAGACTGGAAACTAGAAACCGCAAACGGACGACGATCAGCGCACTTATCCTGCTTGTCGGAGCGGCATTCGCCGAAACCAACAACCCCGCAACGGACTGGTTTTTTCGCGCCGGATACGGCGTTTTTGTGCATTATCTGAACGAGATTCAGAACAGCGGCAACACGATCCAAAGCCTGGGGCGTTCAACGTCGTGGGACCAATGCGTGCGAGAGTTCGACGTCGAACGCTTTGCGAACGCGATGTCCGAGGCGGGCGCGGGCTACGTGATCTTTACCACGCACCAGCGTACGCGCTTCCTGATCGCGCCGAACGCGACCTTCGACCGCATCACCGGCTACAAGCCCGGCGAAGCCTGCGCCACGCGCGATCTGATCGAAGAGCTCTACCAGGCGCTCCACAAGCGAAACATTCCGCTGATGCTCTATTGGACCGGAAACGGGCCCTCGTCTGATGCCAAGGCCAATGCCGCCATGGGATGGCAGACGCCGATTTCAAAAGAATGGTTGCTCAAGTGGGCCGCTATCACCGAGGAGTATGCCCTGCGCTACGGCGACAAGGTCGCGGGATGGTGGGTTGACGGCTGTTATTTCAAACACGGCAATCTGCGCTACGACGACGAGAAACTCGGCATCCTTGCGCGGGCGCTCAAGGCGGGAAACCCGCAGCGCATCATCGGCCTCAACCCCGGCGTGGAGCTGACGGCCTATTCGCGTCACGAGGACTTCACGGCGGGAGAGCAGAACCGTTTCCACGCGCAACCTTCCGGCCGCTGGCTCAACGGCGAGCAGTGGCACATCCTTTCGTATCTGGGCGCGGACCGGCCCGGCAACTATCTGTCAGCCGGCTGGTGCGAGCCGGGCGTACTCTATCCCAAACAGGAATTGGCCGAGTATATTTTCGCCGTCAACCGTGTTGGCGGCGTCGTTTCCATCGACGTGCTGCTTTACCGCGACGGGGGGCTCGACCGCTCTCAGCTTGAGGTGCTCAAGTCGTTGCGGCCAGCGCTGGCGACAATGAAATTCCAACCGCCGGTGCCCCCGGGCAATCTGGCCTTCCGCAAACCGACGCTGTTGCTCAGCCTCGATGGCACGCACGGACTGCCTGTGAACGGCGGCGGCTTTCATCAGGCCGGGCTGGGGGTCGACGGGAACCCCGCCACCACCGCATTGGCCAGCATGGAGTGGCCTTGGACCTATGAAGCGGACCTGTTAGAGCCATTCAAGGTTCGGCACATCAAGGTAACCTTCGCGCCGGACGGATACGCCACGCAGATCCGCATTCAAGTCTCGGCGGACCGCTCGACCTGGAAAACGATCGCCGCGGCCGAGAACCTCACAGGACAACCGTTTGACACGACCTTCGAGCCGACCACCACCCGCTACGTACGCGTGAGCGCGCTTCACCCCAATGCGCCCGATCAACCCGGCAAACAGATGGCCATCGCCGAACTGGAAGTCTACGAATAAACCGGCGGAGCATAGAAAGCAACCATGACTAAGAAGCGAAACAGGAAGCAGCAGATTCTGGAAACCCTGATGGAGCAACCCGAGCTCTCCGTCAATGAACTGAGCCAACGCTTCGGGGTTTCCGAGGTGACCATCCGCAGCGATTTGAAAGGCCTTGCGACGCAAGGCCTCGTGCTGCGGCACCACGGGGGAGGCTTGCCTACCCTACACGCTAACGTTTCGGACCGCCAGCGCACACATACGGAGGAAAAGACCCGCATCGCGCGCGCAGCCGCGGAACTGATTGCCGATCTTGACGACGTGATGATCACGGCGGGCACCACCACCTCGCTCATCCCCCGTTTTCTCATGGGCCGGCAAGGCGTCAACATCGTCACCAACTCCACGTTGCTGCTGCCTTTCGTACGCAACAACCCCGGCCTTTCCGTCACGCTGACCGGCGGCGAGTTCCGTCCGGCCATCGAAGCGCTGACCGGCCCTGCCACCATCCGCGAACTCGGCCAGTTCCATGTGGCCAAAGCATTTCTCGGTTCGGATGGAGTCACCGCCGAAAAAGGAAACACGGCCGACAGCGCTGACATCGCCGACATCTGCCGCCGCATGTCCGAGCAAGCCCGCCAAACCATTGTCCTGGCCGACGCCTCAAAACTCGGACGCGAGGGGTTCGCCCACATCATGTCCGCATCCCGCATCGACATCCTGATCACCGATACGGGTGCCCCGGCCTCCGAAATCGCAAACCTCCGCAAGAAAGGCGTGGACGTGCGACTGGTCTGACCCATCAATAGAAAGACGCAACGGCCTGTCACATCCGGAGCGCCCCGCATTTGAACCAAAATCCATTCACATGGTTTTTCGCGTATGTTAAAATGTTAAATAAAAAGAGGAGTCAAGCAATGACATTCATGAGACAAGCGGCCATTTCGGTTTTCGCGGCATGCCTGATTTCCAACGGCCTGTCGGCCACCTCGGCCTACTGGGCCTTCGAGGACCAGGCACCGGGCGTCGTAGCGACCACGCTGGTCAGCGAGGTCAACGGAGACGTGCTGGTCGGCCAGGCAAAAAACACCGGCGGCAACGCGCGGAATCCCGCCCATCACGCCGATGTGCCGGGAACCAACATCTACAACGGGCTTTTCGGCGCGTTGCTCAACACGAATAACAGCGCTTCGCTCTACTTCACGAATGCGGCAGCCTTCCCCTCCCAGACGAACTCGCAGAGCGGCGGCTACGTCGAAGTCACGAACGTCACGTCCCTGCTTTGCCCGACAAACTTCACGATCGAGTTTTTCACCAAGATCGCACGGGACGTCGACTGGCCGCTCCTCATCGGTAAATCGCGCGAGAACGGCGGGGCCTCATGGGGCATCGATCTGGACCGGAGCAACCCGATCAAGCTGCGCATGGACACGCAGCCGCTCGGGCAGCCGGGAACCACAAACGGCTTCAACCAGAACTGGGTAGGCCCCAACATCCAAGACGGCAAATGGCACCATGTGGCCGTAACCTACAATACGCCAACTCGCACAGCCAGTATGTACGTCGACTACATATTGAGGACATCGACCCCACAGTCGACGCACGAGGTGGTCTACACAAACTTTTCCCTCTTCATCGGCAAGGGGGCGGGCAGCAACCAGGCCTTCGACGGCTGGCTGGACGAGATCCGTCTGAGCGACACGGTGCTTCAGCCCAATCAATTCCTCCGCACCTACGCCGTACCGGAAGACGCTCAGCTCTACTACACGTTCGACGATGCGGCCATCGTGCCGAGCACCGCGACAACCCTCGTGAGCGAGGCGCACTCGCCCGCGATGAACGGACTCACGGCCGGTTCGGCGCAACGACCCACCTTCAGCACCAACGTGGCTCCTGACTCGACGACAAAAATTTCACAGGGCTATAGGGGAATGACGGTCAACGCGGACAACCGCTCATCCCTGCTGTTTGTCAACACCGGATTGCCCGCCAACACTAACGCCATGACAGGCGGTCAGGTGGCGATCCCCGGCTACCTGCACCCGACCAATTTCACGGTCGAGGCGTTCTTCAAAATGAACCGCCACGTGAACTATCCGCTGCTGGTCGGCAAAGTACGCGCCGGCGATTCCCCCTCATGGTCTCTCTCGCTCGCCAACACGAACTGGTCACTCGGACTCGGCGACGTCGTGCGCGTGCGCACGGACACGTATCCCGAGGGGTGGGTGCTGGGCGACCACACCGCCACCGAAAACTACAATGCGGGTTTCAACCAAGGTTACTACTCCACCTTCAATGCAGATGACGGCAAATGGCACCACGTGGCCTTTTCCTATGAGACCCCGACCAAGCAGGTGAAAATCTATGTAGACTACGCGCTGAAGGCGACAGGCACTTCGATCAACCCGATTATTTTCACCGACGGCGACATCCTCGTCGGAAACGGCGCGGGCGAGCGGGCGTTCGACGGCTGGATCGACGAGGTACGCATCACGCCACGCGTCTTGGAGCCAGCCGAATTTCTCTACACGGTTCCGAAGCCTGGCACACTGATCGGAATCCGGTAACACAAGGAGAGCGGGATGAAACAGGGAACAACAAGACGGACTTTTCTGGCTCAGGCCGGAGCCGTCGGGACGGCATTGGCCGGAGCGGCAGCGCTGACGGCGAAGGCGGAAAACCAAACAACCGAGGCAAAGAAAACAATGGCAGATAACAAAAAGATCCTGGTGGCGGCTGACCCTTATGCGGTTTCTCTGAAAGACGCGATCGTCGCGCACCTGAAGGGCAAAGGCTTCGAGGTCACCGATTTCAGTTCCAACCAGGGCAAGGCCTGCCCGTATTACGAGGGTGCCGTCGCGGCATGCAAGGCCCTGCAAGCCGGAGAAGCCGGGCGGGCGATCCTCTTCTGCGGCACAGGCATGGGCATGTCCATTGTTGCCAACCATTTTAAAGGCGTGACAGCCTCGGTCGTGGAATCGGTTTATGCCGCCAAGATGTGCCGGGCGATCAACAACGCCAACGTGCTGTGCCTCGGCCAGATGATCTGGGGCACCGACATGGCGAAGGCGGCAGTGGATGTCTTTCTGGACACCCGATTCACCGAGGGGCTTGAAGGCATCTCCGGCTTCCTGCACGAAGCGTGCGGAAAAGTCGAAGCGATTCGCCCGTAATCGCGCCGGGACGTCGCGAGCAACCTTGGACGTTTTACGTCTGCCCAACGATACGAGATCGTACAACCATGATGGCCCCCCGAACGATCTTTATGTTCGCCGTGTGTCTGCTCGCCTGCGCGGGGCAGGCTGAACGCGCACTTTACTGGACCTTCGAAGACGCGACGTCGTCGCCCGGCAAGGTCGCGTTCAGTTCCGACGTGGTGCCCTCGCCCACCCGTCAGATTTCGCACGGCAGCTCGGGCGAGGTGTTGAATCCCAATAACCGCACGTCGGCCAGTTTCGACGGCAAGTCCAGGCTCACGGCCTCCGGCGCCTTCAAGCCTGCCGCTTTCACCGTCGAAGCCTTCATCCGAGTCAACGTCCACCACGATTATCCGCTGATCGTCGGCAAGGCGCGTGACCCCTTGAGAAACTCGGCCTCGTGGTCGCTCTCGGTTAGCGGCAAAAAAGTCCGGACCCGCTTCGACACCTATCCGGAGGGCGAGAAGTGGCCTTGCGAAAAAGGGTTCAACCAGTCGTTCGGTTCGGGGGTGGATGTCGAGGACGGCAAGTGGCACCACGTGGCGTTTTCCTATGCAGACCAGACGGTCAAGATGTACGTGGATTACACGCCTTGCGGAGGCATTGGCAAAACGGCCTTTCCGATCGTGTACTCGGACGGCGAGATCTGTATCGGGGACGGCGCGGGCGAGGGACCGTTCAACGGATGGATTGACGAGGTGCGCATCACGCCAAGCGTCTTGGAGCCGGATGAGTTCCTGTATGCCATGCCGTATGGCGATTTGATCCGGAACGAGTGGCGGCTACAGCGAGGCACGAACATGATCGTCGCAGCCGCAGCCTGGGCGGAGTGGGTGCGCGCCGAACGCATTCTGCGCCGACAGACCGCCGAAGCCCAGACCCAAGCGGCGGAACGGCACGTTAAGCTGAGCGCCTTGAAAAAACGGCTGGACGAGGTCACCGAGAAAACGGCGGAAAGCCTCTATCTGGATGTGCGCGCTCTGAAACGCGAGTGCCTGCTGGGCGACATGCAGCTCGATTTCAAATCGGTCCTCTGCATCGACAACCCATACGTCCAAGGTTCCGAAGCCTATCACGAGATCCGCAACCGCACCGAGAACTGCGCCTCCTACGGCGGGCGGTTACTGGTGCTAGACGGCCTCGGTCCTGACGCTCCCGTGAGAGCGCTTGCCCCGCAGCCAAACGCGTCCGCCGCGTTCTGGAGGCCCGATCTCTCTTACGACGCCGCACGCGTGCTCTTCTGCATGAAGCTGACGAATGAACCGGCGTATCACCTTTACGAAACCGGTGTGGACGGCACCGGGACGCGCCAGATCACAAAAGGCGACTACAACGATCTCGACCCCATCTATATGCCGGAGGGAGGCATCGTCTTCTCGACTTCGCGCTGCAACCAATTTCTACGCTGCGGGGACTCGAAGTTCCGGATGTTCATCTTGGCGCGATGCGACAGGGAAGGCAAGAACATCTATTTCATCAGCGCGAACAACGAGGCAGACTTCACGCCCGCGATGCTGCCGGACGGGCGCATCCTTTATACCCGATGGGAGTATGTCGACCGCGAGGTGAATCGCCTGCAAAGCCTCTGGACCGTGAATCCGGATGGCACCGGCGCATCCGCCTTCTGGGGCAATCAGAGTTTCTGGCCGGACATGCAGTTGAACGCGCGCCCGATTCCCGGCTCCTCTCGCGTACTCCTGCACGCGCCAGGCCACCACGCCATTTATGACGGGCCCCTCGCGGTGATCGACCAGACAGAGGGCATGAACTATCCGGACGGCGTCTACAATCTGACCCCCCACCTCCCATGGGCGGAGGTCGGCAATGGCCCGCAGGACAAAGCGTACAACGCCGACTTCGCCGCGCCCAACTGCTACCGAGCCTTCCAAACGCCTTTCCCCGTCAGCAAGGACCTGTTTCTCGTGTCGGCCCGCCGCGGAGAGAGCAACGTCCTTGGCCGCGATCCCGCGCCCGGGAAGTTCGCGCTTTATCTGATGGATTATGACGGCAACATGGAGCTTCTCTACGCCGGGGAGCACAACATTCTGCATGCGCAACCGGTGCGTCCACGCCCGCTTCCGCACACCATGACCTCCACCGTCAAATGGCCGGGCAAGATGACGCGCCCAGACCAGAAGCCAGAGGACGGGCTTCTGTACACAGCCGACGTCTATGAGGGCACAACGATTCCTCGCGGGCTGGCCAAGGCTTTGCGCGTGATGGAGATCACCTCCGTGACCTACAGCGATTGCGCGGGGTGGCGATCCTCGATGCGGGAGACTGAGCCCTACCGCAAGGCCGGCGCGGTTCCCATGAGCGCCGCACAACTGCCGGGTTCCCCTGCCATGTCTTTCGTCTACGATGAGGGCGTCAAGCGGATTTTGGGTACCGTCCCCGTGGAAGCGGACGGCAGCGCCTACTTCAAGATTCCGGCGGTCCGCTCGGTCTTCTTCCAACTCCTCGACGGCCAGGGGCGCTGTCTACAGACCATGCGCTCATTCACGCACAACATGCCCGGCGAGATTCGAGGCTGCGTGGGCTGTCATGAGACTCAACGCGTCACGCCCCCTCCGGCATCGACGCTCGCGATGCGCCGCAGCCCCAGCGTGATCGAGCCTCCGCCGTGGCAGGATGAAACCGTCAGCTTTCCGCGTTTTGTCCAGCCCGTGCTCGACGCGTACTGCATCCGCTGCCACGGCCGCGAGAACCCCAAGGCGGGACTGGACTTCACACACCGCGCGGAACCCGGCCGCACCGTCAGCTGGCCGTATGTCCTGCTGGTGTTCGGCAAGGAACCCAAGACCCTGGCCGACGCGGTGAACAAGACGATCGCCGCCCCGCTCTTCCCCTACCACGCCTATCCCAACCCGAACTGGAAAGTCGTCTCCCAAGACACGGTCGTGCCGCCGATGACTGCCCTCTCGTACAAGAGCAAACTCATTCAGTTCGCCACAAGCGGCAAGCACCACGACGTGAAAGTCACGCCGCTCGAAGAGGCCCGACTCGTGGCCTGGGTCGACGCGCTTTGCCCGTACCTGGGGCTGGAAGAACTCCTTGTACGACCGGACATGTCCTGCGAAACCTACTACACCGTCGACATGTACAAAGGGCTTTCATACCCCGCCCTGTTGGCCAACGCCCCGGTCGTTCACAAGGCATTCTGCCAAGACGATTTCGAGAGTCAGGCGTCGCGCCTGCCGAAAGATAAAGACGGCAAGGTGCAGCCGTCGGTCTATTTCGAAGGCAACAAGATGCGTTACCGCATCCCGTAAACTGGGTTTCTGAACCTGATCCACAGGAAAGCGATGTTCATGATTTACATGATAACAAAACGGTTTGGATTGCTGGCTTGTTCCGTCATGCTGCATGGGGCGATTTACGCGGGCGACGTGGGATGGCCCATGTTTCGCGGGCCGCAGGGTAACGGCGCCGTGACCGATGCGCATCTGCCCTTGCGCTGGAGCGAGACCAATAACGTGCGATGGAAAATTTCGGTTCCTCATGTGGGCTGGTCGTCTCCCGTGGTGCAGGGCAACCAGGCCTGGGTGACCAGCGCAACCGAGAAGGGGCAGGATTACTTCGCGTACTGCGTGGACGTGAAATCGGGCACGATCATCTTTGAAAAGAAACTGTTCCATTGCGATACGCCGGAGCCCCTCGGAAACGCGGTGAACTGCTACGCGGCGCCTTCGCCCGCTATCGAGCCGGGCAGGGTGTATGTCCATTTCGGAACCTATGGCACCGCCTGCCTCGACACGACGACGGGCGAGGTGCTTTGGAAACGCGAGGATCTCAAGTGCCGGCATTATCGCGGACCGGGTTCATCGGCCGTCCTATACCGAGACTTGCTTATCCTGACTTTCGACGGGGTGGATGTGCAGTACGTGGCCGCTTTGGATAAGCACACCGGCCAGACGGTCTGGAAGAGCGACCGCACGATCGAGTGGAAAGATCTGGACGACAAAGGACAACCGAAAAGGGAGGGGGATTTCCGCAAGGGCTTTGCCACACCTGTGGTCATCGATGTCGGCGGAAAAGCACAGTTGATCAGTCCGGCGTCCAGCACACTCTTTGCCTATGAGCCAAGCACGGGGAAGGAACTCTGGCGGGTCCGTAATACGGCGCATACACCGGCGGTCAGTCCTGTTTTCGGCGGGGGCCTGGTGCTGGCCGTGACGGGCCACGGAGCAGCGGAAATGCTGGCTATCCGTCCGGACGGAACGAACGATGTGACCGACTCGCACGTCGCGTGGCGCATACCGGGCAAGGATGTTTCGATTACACCGTCGCCGGTCGTGCTGGACGGGCTGCTGTACATGCTGGCGGATCATGGAGCGGTTACCTGCATCGAGGTCGCAACGGGCAAGACGGTATGGCGAGAAATGATCGGAGGAAGCTATCTGGCGTCGCCCATTCACGACGGCGAGCGCATCTACTTTTTCGGCGCTTCGGGCAAGACAACGGTGATCCGCGCCGGACGGAAGTTTGAAAAGCTGGCGGAGAGCCAATTGGCGTCCGGGTTCATGGCCTCGCCGGCGGTGGCAGGGGATGCACTGATCCTGCGCACAAAGACGCACTTGTACCGCATCGGGGAAAAATAAGACCGAGCCCGGCCTTGGTCGCGTTAACGAAGCGGCCTCGATTTCCCTAATCCGCACGATAGCGGTACGCGGCGCGGCCGTTGGGCGCCGTATCGCCGTCGGTCAACCACGCCAGCGGATCTTCGCCGCGCACGTTGTCCGACCACTTGAAGAGCAACCGCACCGGTCCGCCCGGCGGCAGTCCCAGTTCGGCGCGCGGAAGCGCCATAACGATGCGGCGACCATCCACTGTGCACGGCACCGACGAGCGCGCCTGCCACGTCTGCGATGTTGTGCGGGCGAACACCTGCGCGCGTTGGCCACCCGTCTCGGGCTGGACTTTCAAACAGAAACCTTGCCAAGCCGGACGCGAGGCATCCTCCACACCCACGTAGAGCGTCATCCACGCGTCCCCCTCCGGAGGCGTCAGCGGCTGCGTGACCTCGGCCATGAACCACAGCGTTTCCCGGCTCCGCGCCACTTTACAGAACCGGAAATCGTTTCTGCCCGAGGCGTTGGTCAACGTACCAACCGACCCATAACCGAAATGGTTACGGTGAAACGTGTCGCCCACGTCATCGGCATAAGCGGGTCTGATCGAATCCCACGCCTTAGCCGCCCAGCCGTCGCCGACCAGGGCCGACGATCGGGGCAGCGGACGAACGCCTTTGAAGCGGCGGATGTTCTGCCACATCTGGTAATAGAAGGCATCGCCATATCCGCCCTTCATGGGCTCGATGTCGCGGTTATACTCTGCGTTGTAGACGTCGACAAACACACCCTCGGGATCATACACCTTCTCGCCCGCGTAGCTCGGCCTGTTGATCTCCTTTTTGGTGAAGCGCATCGCCATCCACTCGTTCCACTGCGTGATGAAGACAAACTCAGGATCGACCTCCCGTGCGCGCCGCCATTGTTCGGCGAAGTAGAGCCCCTGCTCCGTGCGGTGCGGCTTGGGATTCGAGCCGTCATGAAAGCTCTTACCGCGATCACTATCGGGGTGTTCGGCCGTTGACACCACGATCTGCTCTGGCCGGTCCGGCGATTCGTGCCAACCGTACTGCTGCGGGGTGTGGTCCAGCCAAGGCCAGCGGTCCTTACCATTGCCGAACCAGCCCAGGTTGTTCGTCCATGCCCACGAGCGCCGCAACGTGAAGAACGCCTGGATGTCATCGCCAAGCCCCGACGGATCGGCCATCAGCAGCGGTTTGCCTTTCCAGAGGAACCAGAGATCCTTGTAGAGCGCCTTCGAATAGAGATCCGCGTACAGCTGCCGCACGACCGTGCCATGCGCCGAATGGGTCAGAAAAGCAATGGCCGGGGTTCGTCCGCCCGCCGCGCGGATCTCGGCATAAATGCGCAGAACATTCAGGTAGATCGCACGGTAGCTGAAGCCGTTGGTCACGTCGAAAACGACCACGTCCACGCCCGCGTCGGCCAGCATCTGCGCGTGCTTGCGGATCACCCACTCGTCGTTCGCCACGTAGTAGCCGAAGAGCGGCTCGCCCCAATGGTGGAAGGCGTGGTGAGGTCCCCATTTCCGCTCGCCGATCGGAGCCTTGATGATCTCAGAGATGTTGTAAGGACTGTTTGTGTCAGCCGGCCCCGGCACACGGACGTCCTGCGCCTCACCGAGGGGCCCGCCGTGGCGGTCGTACCCGTGCGCGCCATGCCAGAGGTAGTAAAAGACGCCCACGAAACGATTCGTGCGAGAAGCTTGCACCTGACCTTCGCACGGCAACTCGCGACCCAGCGCATCGATTGCCGCCCACGTGTCGCTCATCGTATCTTGTGCCCCCGCGCCCAGCGACAGCCCTACCATCAAACCGGCAAACACGTGACGCATAACACACTTCCTCATGATTCGATTGAGCGGCCGAACCTGCCAGGTGTCCGAACGTGGTCTACGCACCGCAATTTTTCCGAAGCGCTCTTGCCTCCGATCATCCAAAACCTGCCGGAGGCTGAGCCTGACGCTTCATGTCTCACGCGAAGGCCCCAAGACAGCAAGAATACATGAACAAAACGGAGCCAGTTCGGTGAGACGCCATTGGACCTTTACTTTCCGGCTTGTATCGTCACCGGCCCCAATAACCCGGAAGCCATCAGCGGCGTGGTGCCCGTAGTGAGCTTACGGATGTTGGTCCGCGTCAGTCGTTTGTCAATCGGCAGGCCCGCGTCACCTATAAGCCGATTGTACCAGAAGTTGACGACCTTGACTTCGAGTTCGTTACCACCGGATTTCACGGCATCCGAGATCTCCACACAGAACGGCGGCGCCCATACGATGCCACAGAGCTTACCGTTCACGCGCACCTCAGCCAGTTCACGCACCACGCCAAGGTCGAGAAAGATAGAAGACCTGGGACCTAGGACCGAGGACGGAATGTCGATCGTTTTGCGATATACGGCCGTTCCGGAATAATACTTGATACCGGGCTCGGAACGTTGTGTCCAGTCGGATAGCTTGTCAAAGAAAATCGCCTTTTCCGGCCCACCCCACGTCGGATCAAACGTCACCTCCCAAGGCTCCTCAACACGTTGCACGACTTTCCTCTTGCCCCGGCTTCCGATTTCCGGTTTCGTGGGCACTTTCCCCCTGAACACCACGAACCACGACCCGCAGGGCGCGAAGTCAAGTGGCAATGTGATGCGGCCGTCACGCTCTTCATAGCCGGCAGGTGCCCGACGCATTCCGCTCACGGCATCCCACAGCTCAGGCGCTTTGCCAGCCATGCGGAAGGTACCTTGCACGGACACGGCATTTGTCGCGCGGTTCGCCACGAAGTAAATCTCCGTTTCGCCCTCTGTGCGATGAATGAAATCCAAGGCGGCAGCCGCATTGGCGGGTCCGGCGAACTCGACATCCGGCTTCACGCCTTTGGCCAACAACACCTCGCGCGCTGTTTTGTCGCTGACTACCTTGCCGCTACCCCACAGCTCATCAGCGATACGCTTGACCTCCGCATCCGCCTGCACCGCATCCCTGAGCCCGCTCGCGCGTATCGGCTTGACGGGGCCGACAACCGTCGCACCCGCAGCCACCCACTCGCGAACCTTCCGCAGCACCGCCAGCGAGATCACCTCGCGATCCGCAAGGGCCAGCACGCGGTAGCTAACGCCGTCAGGCATGACAATCCGTCCGTCGCGGACCGACGCGCGTGTAAGCAGCGCCTCTTCGGTGACCACATCATAATCATAGCCGGGCTGAACCTTGGCCGGGTCCGTGCGCTTGTGCTGCGCGAAATTCGGGACGTGATCACCATAATAGTACACCGCATCAGCGAACGGGCGTCCGCGCTGCAACAGCGCCTGACAGCGGTTGATGTAGGCGAAAAACGGTTCTGAATAAGCCCACCACGTCACGTTCGGGTTGAGATGCGCGCCCGCGAAGTACTGCTGTCCAGGGATTCCCTGCTCTTTCGGCGAGCAGACGAAGGCGTGCCAGACCAACAGGTTCAGCCCCTCGCAGAGCGCCTTATCGAACGAGGGCTTGAGGTTGTCCCAGAGCGTTTCCTGCCAGTGCGGCCCGATGGTCGTGAACCCCTCGGCCAGCACCAGCTTACGTCCGTAGGTGTGTGCGGCGCTGGCAGGCTGTTTGACAAAGAAGCGGTTGTCGTCACCCATACGGTGCCGCCACGACCACGCCCAGAACTCGCTCATGGGCGCATCGTTAAAACCGAGGCACTGCTGCGCATCGATCGGCACTGCGTGCGGTCCGCCGCTCTCGGGATGAATGAGCAAGCCGTGCTTATGCGCACCGTCGCGGAAGAGCTGATAGTGATTCGCGATGGCCAAGTCGCCCATGGTGCGCCGGAAGTCATGCAGGAAACGGTTACTCTCGCTGCGGCCATTCACGATCTTGCCTGCGATCACCGGCAGCCACGGCAACAGATCATAGCCGCGCCGCTTCACGAACTGCTCGCGCAAGGTCGGCGTCCAGTTGGCGACCTCGACCTCCCAACTGTCGGTGTGAAGATACTTGAGCGACTTACCCGCAAGCGGACCGGCATCGGCGATAAGCGGCTCCACGACCTTGTCCCAGTAGCGATGGAAGGCCCCATCGTCAAACGGGTCCAAGGCGTAACCCTCCCACCCCTCGCTGCAGGTGGAGACCCGGCAGTGGTCGTTCAGCGTATAGCCGAAACGCAACACCGTCCACGCACCTTCCGGCGCGGTCCAGTTCAGCTTACCGTCCGCACCCAGCTTCGACGTGAGGTCAAGCACCGCTCCCGCTGTCGTGTCCTCCTCGCCTGCGCGAGCCTCGAACTCCTGAAAGAGCGGTGCGGGGTCTGGCGCGGAAAAAGCTCCGAGCGGTTTCAGCAACGCCTTCTGCATCTGATTCTGCAACGTACGGCGCGAGGAAGCCGCATCCGGCCAGGCAAATTCCGGACCGGTGAGCTTGAACTCGGCAATCTGGACATTGCGCGGGTGATCCGGGAAGCGCGGATCAAACGCGCTCTTTGCGACGAGACGCACCGCCTTGGCCTCCACCGGATCAAACGAAACGGTTGTCGGCTCGCGTTCTCCGGCAGTAAACTTCTTTACAGTGCGGTACGCCTTGCCGTCATCGGACACGCGCAGCTCGCACTCGCGAGGGCCATAACCTGGACGACCTTCAACCGTCGCCTGTGAGATCGCGACCGGCGTCACAAACTCGACCGCGATCCACTGGGGCTTGTCACCGGTTGGTCCTCCATCCGGCTGCTGGCTGTCGGAGACCCAAAAATTCGTCCTGTCGCCATCGGCCGCGAACGCGGGCGGATGTCCAGACAGGGACGAACTTGCGCTGACGGTGGCGGGAGGCACGGCTTGAGCGGTCTGCGTCTCTTGGTAGGCGAGCACAAAAAGGTCGCGGTAAAACCCGTCGCGGCCCTTGGGCTGAGCGAGCGCGCCAGTGAACGCTGTTCCGCCACTCACGCGCGTCTCTGTCCAAACCAGTTTTTTCGGGGCATCCCCGGGGTCGACCATCGGCCCGCCGAGGTTCCAGCCGCTCTGGATATTGAGACTCATTTCCAGCCCAAGCCGGTCAGCCTCGCGCAGCGTGTGTTTATAAAGTTCGCGCCATTCGGGCGAAAAGAAGGTGGGGCCGTGCGGGGCGCGCTCATTACCTTCTTGGGAGGAACCGTCAGCATCGCAGATGAGCGCGCCGCCGAAGCCCTTGGCCTTCATCTCCTCGAGGTCGCGCGTGATGGCTTCTCGGGTGACATTGCCGTTGAGCCACCACCAATAGGCTCGTAAGCGGGCATCGCGCGGCGGATCGTTGAAATCCTGCTCCAGCGTTGTTCCGCACGCCACAGCAGCCGCAAGCATAAGAACCAGACCCTCTATTATCCTCAACTTATTTCAACCTCCGTTATTCGCATAGATTAGCAGGAGCACGCGTTAACCGTCAACAGGAGCAGCTTTCAGCGCGCTGGGCTGGATTTCAGACACGACACGGTCGGGATTGCTCTCCCGACCTACGACTGTCCCCCGGCCGCGCGGTCGAAAATTTCGGCCGCGAAATATCAAGGGGGTTTTGAGGCGTTTTCGGGTGAGCACTTGACCGAAACGACGGTTTGAGGTGCTGTAAATGAGGGTTGTGGAGGGCTGTTTCATGTCTTCTAATTCAATGCAAGTTGTTTTTGTAGAGGTTGATATGATGATTCCTCGTCCTCTTTCCGTGGAATTAATAACAATACGAGCAAACGGTAGACGGTGAATTTGTACACCCTTGCGTTCGCGCCTTCTTGCGTTCGTTGAGAGGGTGCGTGGGTTGCCGCTGATGCCGGAGTGGAACATGGTGTGCCTCCTTATGGGAACACGGGTTACTTACTGCCTCTACTATAGGCACTTTATCAACATTTTTCGGGGGCGGAAGAGGGGGCGGGTGATGGGGATTTGAGATTTTTGATTTTGGATTTGAGGGTGGAGAGTGGGGAGCAGTCGGCCATGGGCAATAGGGAGACGGGAGAAGGTTTACGCCGGGTGAAAGTCTGGAGAGATTTTCGCACGAAAGCGCAATGACGCGAAGGACAGGAAGAAGCGGGATTGTGACCAACGGTCTCAACCCTTCGTCTTCCGGCTACTGAATTCTAATAAGAAGGTTTTATGCAACCCTACTACACCATGGGGCGCAGGCTACCGCTGCCCAAGGCGCGGTACGAAGCGCCTGACCGTTGGAAGGACGCGGACCGGAAGCAACTCCTGCAGTTTCTGAAACCCCCGCCCGGCACTAAGTTCCTGCTGACGCCACACGAGTACGGGATCACGGCAGACATGTCGGGCATGTTGCGCGTTTCCATTCATGCCAACCCGCTATTCCACGCGTCCGAACATGATGCGCTCTTTACGGCTGGCGTCCGAATCGCCTTGCGTGACGCACACGTACACGCGGCCGGCGTGCTCACGGAAGGTCGGATACTGAAAGGACTTGTCGGTAACGAAACGGTATTTGCGCTCCCAGTTTGCGGCGTCGCGCGAGACCTCGATGTTGAACACCGAGCGGTTCACGGCACCAGACCTTGTTGCCTCCTGCCAACCGAGCCAGTACAAACCGCCGATGCGGTCAAACGTGGGCTTCGATGACGTGCCGTTGCGTATCACGTTGCGGTATTCGCCCCGCGTCCACGTCCGGCCGTCCGCGCTCTGCGTGAAGACATAGTTACGCGTGCCGCCCTCCTGACGGCAAATTGCCAGCCACGTTCCGTCCGGCAAGCGGTTCACCGCCGACTCCGTCAGCTTCGTCTCGTCAGAACCGTTGTAGTGGCCCAACACCTCGAACGTGTCCATCCCTTCATTCAGCACGGCCCAGGCGTTCTGTCCACCCGGATAATTATTGATGGCGACATACGTCTTGCCGTCAAAGACCTTGAAGGAATCAAAAAGGTAAAGACCGAAGTCGACGGGTTTGCGAGCAAACCCCTGAGCTGCGGCATCGGCGTAGAACGGCGCAGGCTGCATGTCGAAAAGGCCCGCCGCCGTCTTGAGTTTAGCCCGATAGATCTTCGTGTCGAACGCCTGCGACGTCCTATCGAAATCGATATACCAGGTCTGCGCCTGCCGCTTACCCGGCTGCTCGCTGGCGAAGAAACAGCGCAGCTTCTTCGCATCCTTCAGGATCACGCGCGGCACAAAGCACGCGCCCTCCGGAAGCGCCTCGTTCTCAAAAACCTGCTTGCCACGAGCAAAAGGAAGGATTTTCTCGATGGCCAGCGTCTTGAGGTTCACGATCGAGAGGGTCACATAAACACCCGGCCAAGCCGCGCTTTCGCCCGCCTTCTCGTCGTTCACTTCTGCGACGACATAGGCACGGTCATCGACCAGAACCATCTCGGCATCGTGCGCCCCCTTCACCTGCGGCGCAGTCACGGTCATCAAGCCGGACAGCACCTTGTCGCCAGCGGCCTGCGCCTCCCACCCCGGCGGAACCAGGCGGCGGGTGACCTCGGTGAACGCCGGCGTCTCCGCGTCCCGTGCGGCGCGACCCACCGTATCGGTCATGCCGGTGAAGCCAGGCCCCCCGCCAGCCACATAGCCGTCGCTACGACCCGTCGCGTCTCGGCTCACCCAGAACGCGTAGAGCGCGCCCTGCCGCAACAGGAAACGGAACCGCACCGGCCGACCGCGCAGCGCTGAAAGATCCGACGCGCCCTTCCAGCCGACTTCCGCAAGCGTGCTGTCCACGCTGACCGCGTTGCAGTTCGCCGCTGTGAAAGGTTCGATCGCCTGGCCCGACGCATCGAGAACCTCGACCCGCAGCTCACCCTGCGGGGCATCCGCATTCACGAAAAGCCGAGACCCCGCAAAGGTCACGGGCCGGGTCGTCAGCGAACCTTCCCCGTCAGCCGCCTCCATCGACGCAAAGCCGTCGCGCCGCAGAAAGGCCAGTCCCGTCGCGCCGCGGTGGTACATGCCGTTCTGCATCCAATTCACGTTCGTTTTAGACGTGTCGCCCTGAAACCCGCTGTAGTAGAACCAGAGCGTGTCGCCGCGCACACAGCAGAGGTTGCCGAGCGACTGCACATAGCCGCGGTCCCACACGTCGCGCCGCTCCGCCGGGATATGAGCACGGCGATCAGGACGCGACCAGTGGAACCCGTCACGGCTGTAGGCGAAGTTCAGCTCGGTGATTTTCGGGATGCCCAGCTTCTCGCACACATCGTTTTCCGGCCCGTGATGAATCTCGTAGAAGCCCAACATGATACTCTCATACGCCACCGCATCGAGGTTATAAAGCTGCGGCACGCGTTGCGTGACCGGATCTTTCGGGTCATCGCGGTCCGCCGACGCCCATACGACGGGTCCATCCCTTTCCCACTTGGCCCCGGCGAGAAAGTCGTCGCACTCCCAGTAGTGGCGCGACCGGCCGCGGAAACCCGAACGGAGACTGTAAACCCATTTTTTGCGGAAAGGATTGTAGAACATCGTGCTGCGGTCGCCCGTATCACCACTCACGACACGGTTGGTCCAGTGGATGCCGTCCGGCGAGGTCATGCTCACGCCCGGCATGGTTCCGCCCGGAGGCCGCATGTACATCTTATAGCGCTGCAACGGGTCCGGGGAAGCCCAGTCCGGCACCACCGTCCACGAATCGGGCGTCAGGTCCGGCGGCAACACCTGGTTTGTACCCGGCTTCACATCCAAGGACGGGCGATCCCATTTCAAACCGTCCCTGCTTGTGGCATAGCAGATCGTGCCGATCCAGCCCGCCTCGTACCACATTTTGAAGATCTTATCAGCCGGATCCCACCACACGCCGCCGCTTTTTGGCACCGCCGCATCGTTTTTATCACCGTTCAGCTCCAGTTCCGTCTCAGGTTTCAGGATCGGGTTGCCCGCGTATTTCCTGGGCATGTGAAAGACACGCTTAAGCGTGTTGGTCTCGACCAAAAAATCGTCCACGAAGAGTTGACGCCCGACATCGACGGAAATGACTTTCGGCGGGAAAGCCAAATACGGCACCGCCATCGGCGCGGTATCGCGAGGGTCGATCATCTGGGGCGGCCACTCTTCAGGCAACACGATACCGTTGTAGAGTCGCTCCCCCTTGTTTTCACTCCATGCGACCGACGGCAATGCCAAGGCATCCGCCTGTTCGAAACCGGCCGCAACAGCCCATTTCCCGAACCGGAAACGCTCGCCAGCCTTTACCCGTTTCTGATACACGCGGGTCAAGTCGAACGGCTGCGAACCGAAGAGTTGGAACCGCTCCGGGCTTGCGATCCACGCAAAACCGCGCGAATCCAGCAGCTTATGCTGAGTCGCGGCGCGCTCATGAACGGGTTCGGGGGTGAGCACCGTCAACACGCCATCGCCCATCACACGCAAAAAGCCAGACTCGATGCTACCGCGCAGGAATTTCTTGCCATTCAGCCATACGGGACACTCTTTAGCCGTGTATTTACGGTCCGTAAACAGCACAGCCCCCGCCGTCAAGGTATCGACCTCACCCTCGCCATAGAAAGCGATTTTCGCGTCAGGCCCCTCAAGCGGCGACATCCGCCGTTCCTCTGCCAGCACCGTCCACGTCGTGAGCAAAACGAAGCTGATTCCACACCCTGTCCACAGACCTTTACCCATCTTGACCCCCGTTCGTCCTTTGGCTTCCCGATTACGAAAAAGATACCTTTTCCATATCCATGGCGCAACCGTTAAAGCGGACTCCGCCAGCAACCCAAGATTTCAGAAGTCAGGAGTCAGAATTCGGAATGAAATGTGTCAGCAGAACACTCTCCCGCCAAGACACAAAGACGCCAAATTTGGAACCCTTCGCCACCTTCGACAAACAAAATTTGCATTGTCTTCACAGGTCCTTTTTATGTTAAAATAGTTGCAAGTATTGGAGCATTCTATCGCAAACAGGAGAGATACGATGAAACACCGGTTTACACAGGACAGAATCGCGACATTCGCATGGCTAATGGTTTTGTTTATGCTCCCGTCCGGCTCAGCCCGCGGCGGCGTTTACGACAGCGCGGCGGCGTGGTGGCATTTTGACTACGCGCCCAACTATACGCCCGGCTCCGCCAATGTCGCGAACACCAACGAAATCCGTGACCAGCGCGACTGGGGCACCGCCGCCGTCAAAGGCGCGTCGGGCAAGCACGCCACCGCCGTCTATGGCCCCATCGGTGGCCCCGAATGGACTAACTGCCCGGTCGTCTGCCCCGCGGGCGGTCAGAAATACGGCGACTACTCCATGTGGTTCCATCCACTCACCAATGGAATAGGACAAGTTTATCCCGATGCCTTCCAGGTCGCAAACTTTTGCCTTCCCAACTCCGCGACCATTCTGACTCGTTTCCTCTGGAACGGCTTTACCTTTAGCAGTTCGTACCCGGGGTGGATCTACAATAATGCCCTTGACTGGAACGGGAAGAAGGGATGGATGTTCGGCATGACAAGCGGACCGCGACTGAGTCTTTTGATTGGCCAGACAACGTTAAGTCTGGACACCTACACTGTCGTTACGGGCAAGTGGTATGACGCCGCAGCCGTGCTCACTGACAACGGCACCAACGACACGGTCGAGTTCTACATCTGGCCCCAAGACGGAACCCTCCTGTATAAAAAATACTCGACGAATGTCGTCTTGACTGCCTCAGGGAGTTCAATCATCGGCGGCGAACCTGCCGCGACCAGCTACGGTTATGCCACCAACAGCAACAACGGGAAAACCTTTGCGGGTGTGCTCAATCACCTCGCCGTGTGGAACCGCGCTTTGAGCTACGAGGAGGTCCTTGAAGCTTTCTGCTATCCGCAGCCCCTGATCCAGATCGGCCTGAACAATAACGGCAACACCGACCTGAGAGCCGAAGCAGAGGTGGACGCCGAATACAACCTCGGCGACCCGTGGCACACGATGCGCCGCGCGGTCACCTCCTCGACCCGCGAGGCCACCATCAAGGTCCCCCTAAGCTCTATCCAAGCCGGACTCGGCTACCTCTTCCACGTGAACACCCTGACCCCGGCCAACACTTACGCCAATCTCTCCCTGATCGTCAACACCGTCACGAACGCCACACAGCAGGCGACGTCGGGCTCGACAGACCTCTATTGGCAGGTCGCCCGCAACCAGCTCATCACAGGCACCAACTCCTTCACGCTACGCTACGAAGGCGGCACGGCAGCCTACACCTCGTTCGACTGGATGGAGCTGGGCGGCTCGTGGCAGATCGGCACCAACAACAACAACGCGGGCGAATTCATCGTCGAAAGCTCTGCGGGAGACCACTTCTACATCACCGATCCGAACTGGAAACATCTGGAACGCGCGGTGGTGCAGGGGTCGGACACAAACACCGTCTTGCACTTCGTGCTCTCTCCGGAGATGGTGACCAATCACTTCTTCACGTACACGACACGCGTCGTTCAGCAGGGCAACAATCCCAACACGGCGCCGACCCCGCCCTTCCCCTTCAGCATCGGCGTCAACGACCGCATCATGGTACAGTCCACCGGCGTGCCGGATAACACACTGGTCAACATTCCCTTCGAACGCGGCGATCTGCGCGCAGGCGAGAACACGGTCAACCTGATGTTCAACAGCACCAACGGCTGGCTCCAGTTCGACTTCCACCGTCTGGAGGTCGCGCCCTGGCCCAGCGGGATGCTGTTCTTTCTCCGTTAACTCCTCTCTACGCTCTGATGCCGGAGGTCTTATATGATTCACCCTATCCGCCTAACCCCTTCCGCCGTTCTTACAGTGCTCATCCTCCTCGTCTTGCTTCTGTCCAGTCGCGCCGTCGCCAGCGTTTACGACGACGCGGCCGCGTGGTGGCACTTCGATTACGATCCCAACACCAACGGGGTTGCGGACCTCGATGAGATCCGCGACCAGCGCGACTGGGGTACGACGTCCTCAAAAGGCCCAACCGGCAAGCACGCGACTGCAATCCGCGGCGCGACCGGCGGACCACGCTGGGTCGACACACCCGTACCCAGCCCGTCAGGAGGCCAGAACTACGGCAGAAAATCCATGCTCCTCCAAACCGCCGTCGATGCCGCGACAAACTGCTGGCCCGACACGTTTCAGGCTTCGAACCTTCAACTGGCGGGCTCCGTCTCGGTGGTTACCCGCTTCCGCTGGGACGGCTACCCCACCGAGCTGGAAAAGACAAGCTGGCTACTCAACACCGGCATGGTCTGGAACCAGTACATCGGCTGGCTCTTCGGCGTCAGCAGCAACGGCTACCCGCGCTTGCAATTCTATTCTCAGAAAAGCAGTTACCAGATGAACTTCGCGATGACGAACGGCCTGTGGTACGAGGCGGCGATGGTGGTCACAGACGGAGGTCTGACCAACCCGACCGACACGATCGAATTCTATCTCTGGCCGGAAAACAGCACACTGAAATACGAAAAGTTCACCTCAACGGCCATCACCAACGTCACAGGCACAGCGGGGCTTTATGTCGGCTGCGAGAACGCAGCAACGGGCTATGCGGGCGGAAACAACCGCAAGGCGTTCATCGGTGCGGTCAACCATTTGGCTGTCTGGAACCGGGCTCTGTCGTACGCCGAGATCGGCGAGGCCTTCGGCCACCCACAGCCTCTTTTCCAGATCGGGATCAACAACAACTTGGACACCGACCTGCGCCTCGAGTCGGAGACCGATGCCACGTACGTCTTCGGCGACCCTTGGCACACCCTGCGCCGCGCGGTTAGCGCCTACAATCCTGAAGCGGCTATTAAAATTCCCCTGACCGATGTGCAAACCAACCTCAATTACGTCTTTCACCTGAACACCCTCAACACGAGCCAGGCGAATCTAAAGGCCAAGCTGCTTCTGGTTGTCAACACGACCACGAATCCCGTTCAGAGCGCAGGCCAGAATCAAGACCTCTTCTGGCCGATTTCCAAGAGCCAGTTGACCGCAGGCACCAATACGTTCACCCTCTGCTATGCGGGCGGTAACACCCCCTACGTGACGTTCGACTGGATGGAGTTGGGAGGCTCTTGGCAGATCGGCTTCGAGAACAACACACAGACCGAGTTCGTCATGGAGAGCAGCGTTCCGGACAACTACTTTGTCACCGATCCGAACTGGAAGCACGTCGAACGGGCGCTGTCGTATTACGGGACGAACACGCACGTCCTGTTCACCCTGTCCGACGCGATGAGAACAACCTGTTCGTTCAGTTACACAACACGCATCATCAGCCAGGGTGATGGCGGCACCAATCACGCCTTCAGCGTCGGTCTCAACGACACCATCCTGCAACGGTTTGGTCCGCAAACCAACGGCACCTACATCACGTTGCCGCTTGAAACCGCCCTGATCCGTCCCGGGAACAACGCGATCAAGCTGTTTTACGACAGCCCTTACGTGGGCTACCTCCAATTCGACTTCCACCGCCTGAGCGTGACGCCATGGACTTTACCCTGGCCCTCCGGCTCACTGTTCTCCCTGCAGTAGGATCCCTTCACGCCCGATACGTTCGGAGGCAGAGGGAAGGATGAAGGCTCACTGTAACGCAGAGCCGTAGTGGCGCGGAGTCGATAAGGGTGCCGGGGGAGGGCTGGGGGAAACTGTCTGAGGCATGAGGACCGACAGGACGGCTCGGCAATGGTCCAGGCGGGAACAGTACGAGGCTGAACGAAGGCGAGCGGCTGTAGGCTTTCAGCCACACTCCCAACTCTTATTTGAGCACATCCGGGACTTCGAGGTTGTAGCGCCTCTCGCTGATGAGTCCGCGCCCGCAGCAGGTCTTGCAGCCGCGTCCTCTGCACAGCGGGCAGACACAGAACGGCTCGGCCACCCGTATTTTATTCAGGAGATTGGTCGCGAGTTCCTGCAGGGACGTGTGGTTCATTTCGCGCCACAACGGGTCGTTCTTGTACCACCCGTAACCCAGCACAGACTTGATCTGGTTCACCAGGGCGCAGAGTTCGCGGACCTCCTCGCCGCGTTTCCAGAGCGGCTGCAACGCCGGAGGGACCTCATATCCGCACCGGTCAAGCGGACGGAGCACCGCGGGAAGACTGTGGCCGGAGGGCGGAAGACTGAGGTCAGCGGACGGAGGTCGGAGGCCGGAGGAGTTTGACCGCAACGAGTACGTTTTGCCGTCGGCACCGGTGCGGGCTTGAGACTCCCTCCAGGTTCGCACGGTGGACAGGTGAAGTCCGGCAAAGGTTGCACTGACTCCGACCGTGTCAGCGACAGCACGTTGGCTGGGCACCTCGCCCAAACCCAACTCCAGACGGTACTTATAGGCAAGCATGACCGCTTTGCGCTTGTCTGCCGGCGTGCAGCGCAGGCCGTGAGCCGCATTCGCGAGGAGCGCGACTTTCAGCGCATCGATGAAATTGCCCTCGCGCACTTCGGCGGCGATTGTCGTGCGCCCCGCCTGGCGGGCGACCTCGAGGCGGTGGAAGCCGTCGGCCAGACGGTAGACGCCATCGGGTCCGAGAAACACAGTCACAGGCGGGAACACCGCGCCCTGGTCGCGCTCGGCGGCCGCGTACTCCTTGATCGTCGCCCTGTTCAGGGCGGCCCGCGTCTGCAAGCCTTCCGTGTTGATCTTCGCCAACTCGAT
>JADHEF010000439.1_pt1 | contig 43904 bp, 41 predicted proteins | sample 8952391 | NCBI WGS metagenome assembly JADHEF01 (sample SAMN16124439, study PRJNA663245) | bioreactor sludge metagenome | isolation source: sludge (nitrite) | place: India:Bengaluru | collected 2019-02-28 | reverse complement strand
GATAGGGTGATTTTGGAGATGTCTTTGCCCGATTTTGCCAGATAAAGGGTATTGAAAAGGGCTTTCACCAAGAGAAGCCGATCTTTCTTGGGGATCAATCCGAAGGTCAGCCAGGCATTGATGCTCCAGGGGAAGGGCTTGACCTCGCCACCTATGCGGACATAGTATTTTCCGAATGGAATAAATTGCGGAGCTATGTCAAAATACTTATCCATTAATTGTTTGAGCGGCCCGTTCTCCAGCCTGGTGATGGCATGCGGTCCAGTGTCTACCCGGTAGCCGTTTACGTCATAGGATCGGCATACTCCGCCGATATAACTCTCCCTCTCCAGGATGACCACCTTTTTGCCCTCCCGGGATAAAGCCAGGGCGGACAAGAGGCCGCTGATTCCTGAGCCAATCACAATGGCATCTATCTCTCTCATGACACACCTTGTAGAGCTCATCCGGCATTCGGCAATCGTCCCTTGCTCTCCCGGATGTCCGGCGTATTCTCTCATGAGAATTCTTAAGTCTTTTGGCGTCCGGCCCCGCATTTCCATTGCCCCATTCCTCTGTCGGCTCCAGGAAAGGGATGGAAAGGGATGGAAGGAAGATGCAGGTACGAAGAGCATGCAAGACGCCTTCCGGCTAAAAAGGCAGCGCTGGATATGATATGCTTGTGAAAAAGCCATAAAAGAGCCTTTATATCAGATAAGTTGATGTTCCCGCATTGCAGGTGCGAACAGAAGATGGCTATGAAGGCTCGAGCTATCGGGAAAGATATACCCGAATGAGCTGATGCTGAGGAATCAACGAGTGGGATGACATGATCACCAGAGAAGATGTTGAGCACATCGGCTGGCTTGCCAGCATTGAGATCGATGACAGGGAAAAGGACGAGCTGGTGGAGCATTTTAACTCCATTCTGGAATACTTCCATCAGCTGGATGAGGTGGATACCGAAGGCGTAGAGCCCACCTATAGGGTGGTGGATCTGGCTAATGTCTTTAGAGATGATGCGGCATCTCCGTCTCTCTCCATAGAGCTGGCTCTAAAGAATGCCCCTCGCCGGGAAAACGGCTACTTCAAGAGCCCCAGGATCGTGTGACCATGCTCAGAGACTTAATAGAGCGGCTGCGGGATGGATCAACTGAGGAATACCTCAGCCGGCTGTATGAGAAAATCGAGAAGAGCCAGCTCAACGGCTTTACCACCCTGGCCAGAGAGAGGGCACTGGAAGAGGCCAGGCAGTTCGACAAAAGTCCAGGCGGCGGCCTTCTCTCCGGCCTGCCCATAGCCATCAAAGAATGCATCTCCACCAGAGGCATTGAGACCAACTGCAGCTCCAATATCCTGCGCGGCTATATCCCCCCCTACGATGCCCATGTCATCGAACGGCTCCGGGCGGAAGGGGCCATCATCATGGGCAAGACCAATATGGACGAGTTTGCCATGGGCACATCCACCGAGACCAGCTGCTTTGGGCCGACCAGGAATCCCTGGGACCTCGATACCGTGCCAGGCGGCTCCAGCGGGGGAAGCGCTGCGGTGGTGGCGGGCGGCGAAGCGCCATGCTCGCTGGGCTCGGACACCGGCGGATCGGTGCGCTGTCCCGCCTCCTTCTGCGGCATAGTGGGGCTCAAGCCCACCTACGGCCTGGTCTCCCGCTACGGCCTGGTGGCCTATGCCAACTCTCTGGAGCAGATAGGGCCGTTGACCCACACGGTGCAGGACACCGCTCTGCTCTTAGAGGTCATATCCGGTCATGATAAAAGGGATTCCACCTCCGCCCCCAGGCCAGCCCAGAGCTATCTTGAGGGGCTGGATGACGGCGTGGCAGGGATGAAGATAGGAATTCCCAGGGAGTACTTCGGAGAGGGAGTTGCCCCGGCGGTGGAAAAGGCGGTCTGGGATGGCATCCACACCCTGGAGGCCTTGGGGGCGTCCTGGCAGGAGGTCAGTCTGCCCCACACCCGCTATGCCCTGGCGGCATACTATGTGGTGGCCATGAGCGAGGCCTCCTCCAATCTGGCCCGCTTCGACGGGCTGCGCTACGGCCTGAGGGAGGGGGAGGACAAGGACTGGCATACCACCTTCTCTGCCATAAGAGCCAAGGGATTCGGCCCGGAGGTAAAGAGGAGGATAATGCTGGGCACATATGCCCTGTCCGCCGGATACTACGGCCGCTACTATCTCAAGGCTCTCAAGGTGAGGACACTGATCAAAGAGGACTTTTTGCGGACCTTCAAGGAGGTCGACATCCTGGCTAGCCCAACCATGCCCATACCCGCCTTCCGCATAGGAGAAAGGATCAACGATCCGCTTTCTCTTTATATGGCCGATGTCTTTACTGTGCCCATCAACCTGGCCGGCGTTCCGGCCATATCCCTGCCCTGCGGCTTTGACGGCCGACTGCCCGTGGGCCTGCAGATCATCGGGCCCCACTTCGGGGAGGCGGCGGTTTTAAAAGCGGCTCAGGCCTTTGAGTCGGCCACGCCCTTCCATGAGGCCAAGCCGGAGGTGGTCTAGATGGAGGATGTCATCATCGGCCTGGAGATTCATGTGCAGCTGAACCGGCTGGCATCCAAGATGTTCTGCAACTGCTCCACCGCCTATCACAACTCCCCTCCCAACAGCCATACCTGTCCCGTCTGTCTGGGGCTGCCCGGCTCATTGCCGGTGATCAACCGCAAGGCGGTGGAGTACGGCATCAAGGTAGGGCTGGCTTTGAGCTGTAAGATAGAGGAGGAGACGCTCTTCTACCGCAAGAACTACTACTACCCGGACCTGCCCAAAGGATTTCAGATCAGCCAGTACGACTTTCCTCTGGCCACCAATGGGCACATAATGATCCTGGGCGACGATGGGGCGGAGAGGAACATCCGCATCAACCGGGCCCATATGGAGGAGGACCCGGGAAGGCTGGTGCACGCCGGGACCATTGACAAGGCGAAATATACCATGGTGGACTACAACCGCTGCGGCATGCCGTTACTGGAAGTGGTGACCGAGCCGGATCTGACCTCGCCCAAGGAGGCGCGGGCCTTTTTGGACAAGCTGAAGAGCATCCTCGAGTACCTGGAGGTCTTCGACGGCTCCCTGGAGGGGGCGATGAGGGTGGACGCCAACATCTCCCTGAAAGGTGGCGACAGATCGGAGGTCAAGAACATATCCGGCTTCAAAGGGGTGGAAAAGGCCCTCTCCTATGAGATAACCCGGCAGAAAAACCTTCAGAGGCGGAACATCAAGGTGGTACAGGAGACACGCCACTTCGATGAGATCAGGAATATAACCGTATCCATAAGAAGCAAGGTGGGGGCTCATGACTACCGCTATTTCCCGGAGTGCGATCTGGCCGTGCTGCGCATAGCCTCCTGGGTGCCGGAGATCCGGGCTGCCCTGCCGGAGCTGCCCGATGCCAAGAGGGAGCGCTTTGTACGCCAGTACGGCCTGACCGACGATCATGCCAAGTCTCTGACCTCGGAGATCAAGGTAGCCAACTTCTATGAGGCGGTGGCAGCGCGGGCGGCGCCCAGGCTGGCGGCGGTGTGGATCGCCGATGTGCTCAAGGGGGAGCTGAACTACAGGGACCAGACCCTCGAGAGCTTCAACGAGGAGCACATGGCCGAGATAGTCCAGATGCGGGAGAAGAGCCTGATCACCGAGGACGGGGCGGTGCAGATAATAAGGGACCTGCTGGATAAGAAAGGCGGCTCTCCCGGCGAGATCGTGAAGTCTCTTGGTCTCGGGAAGGCGGAGGACGATGCGGTGCAGAAGGCGGTCCGCGAAGCGGTGGCTGAGTGCGGCGCGGCAGTGGCCGACTACCGGAGGGGCAGCGAGAGGGCGCTCAACTATATCGTTGGCCAGGTGATGAAGAAGACCCGGGGAAAGGCGGATGCGGGCGAGGTGCACCGGCTGGTGAAGGCAGAGGTGGAGAAGAGCTGAGCTCCTCTCCCGCCAGTTTTTTGATTTTTTTTTATTATTTAAAATTTGAGAGAATTCAATTTGCAACCTGCCAGCGGCCGCCTTTATCCGGGCCGATTCGCTGAATTTTGCCCTGTGCTTTCATCTTTTCAATCTGCATCTTGATGGCCCTTTCCGTGATGCCAATATTCTGTGCCAGTTCAGCTATAGTGATCATAGGATCGTTTTGCATGAGCTGGATTATTTTCTGGGAAGTTTTCTGGGAAGTTTTCTGGGAAGTTTTCTGGGAACTCTCTTCAGCCGACACCGCATCATCTACCTTTTTGCGGTGGACGGTGGCGATGAACATAGATCCGTCCCGGTCGTCGGTGAAACTGATTTCAGGCCACTCCGCCAGAGCGCGTTTGATTCCGGATCCAAGTCCTCTGTAAGGCAACAGCCCTTTGGCCGCGTATGAAACGAGGATTGGATTTCTGATATTCGAAATTCCGGAGCGGATCCTCTCCACAGTCAGGTTGTTGGGAAGATGACCGGGGCTGATGATCTCAATCCGGTCGTCGAAGATGAAAAGGCGGATTGAAGCGTTCACCAGATAATCCCTGTGAACCAGGGCATTGACCAGCAGCTCCTCAAAGACTGACGGCGGGATCGTTTACTCCCTGCCCGGACTGCACTTTATGAAGGCTGCGCATGATAAAAGCAAGAGAGCCCTCAAAGATCCTGGGAAGCGTTCCGGAAAAGTCTTCAGCATCCAGATAATCGGTCGAGTGAACGGAATTGCCGGGGTAGCGAATGGCTTTGACTATGAACAGGGGCTTGATCCATTCCGGGCGCTCGGCAAAGAGGAGCACTCCCGCCAGGTTGAGCATTCCTTCTTCAGTAGCCAGGCCCATGTTTTGCAGCAGACGTATCTGCTCGGTTTCTGAATCAGGAAAATCCTGATTATATGCCTGGCGCAGAAAATCCCTAAAACGCAGCTTATCCAGCTTCTCAATTCCTGCCTGGGTGGGCAGCTGATCGGCATGAAACTGGTCGGAGAATTGAAACAGCCTCCTTAATTCCTCTTTGGAGTTCACCCTTCGCTTATCTGCTCCATTTTTCAGCCAGATGATGCCATTGCGGTCAAAGTACGGCTTGTCCAGCCCTTTGGGTACGATGAGAGCAATGACCACCCGGCCTTTTCCCACTGCCACATTGGCGCTCTGCACCGTGAGAGGACTGCGCACATTCTGCGAGGCGGCATTGCTGATCAACTGATTGATTCGGGCCACATCAGCTTTATCAAGCCCAGGCAGAGCGCCCTCGTCTGTCACTCCGATGAAGATGGTGCCGCCTTCGGTGTTGGCAAAAGCCCCCATTTCTGCTGCCAGGGAGTCGGCATTGCTGACATCCTGCTTGAACTGGCGGCGGCTGTCTTCGCCCAGGGTGACGCTGGATCTGAGCTCCTTAAGCAGCATTGGTATAATATCGCTTCACGCCATTCATTAGACTTTCGTTCATTTTCCTTACTGAGTTGGGAGAAATGAAGCTGGACTGAATAGATCATCAGAATGGCATGGATTGCCAATCTGCTTTATCGATCCGGCTCTTCAAGTCTCGTATGTCCCTCCGACTCCTCATGAGACAAGCGATGGAGTCCACGCGGCGCAGAAGGCCGGACGCGAGGCGGTGGCGGAGTGCGGCGCGGCGGTTGCGGACTATCGGGCGGGAAGCGAGAGGGCTCTGAACTACATCGTAGGCCAGGTGATGAAGAAGACCAGGGGAAAGGCGGACGCGGGCGAGGTGCACCGGCTGGTGAAGGAGGAGGTGGAGAAGAGCTGAGCTTTCGTGTTTTTTAGGCAGAAGAATTTTTCCCGTCATCTTTCTTTTCCCGCCCTTCCCCCGCCTGATGAATCATCCCGGCTTCTCTTCATCTCTCTCTCGTAAGCTCTTATCACATCGCTCCTGGTGACAATCCCAATCAACTTCCTTGCGTTGCCTTTTTCCACCACCGCCAGCCTGCCGATGTCGTTTTCATGCATGACATCCATGGCCACCTTGGCCGATTGATGGGGATAGACGGTGATGGGAGCCCTGACCGCCACGTCCTTGACCTTCATCGCCTCCTGTTCCTTTAGAGAAATCCTCCTGATATCGTCAAAGGTGATCATTCCCACCAGATCTCCCTCCTTTACCACGGGAAATCCGGTATAGTTGCGGCGGTAGATCTCATCTCTTACCTCTCCAATCCTGGTATCGGGGCTGACTGTGACCACATCCCTTTGCATGGCCTCGGCCACAGAGACCTCGGAGAGCACCGGCTGGGGAGAATCGAGGAGTATTCCTTTTCTCATCAGCTTGATGGTATAGATGGAGCCGCCCTTTAAGAGAATGCGGGCAGCGGTATAGCTGAGTATGCAGCAGACGATAAGGGACGGCAGGCCGCTGTAGTTGCCGGTCATCTCCGTTATCATAAATATGCAGGTGAGAGGAGCGCCCGCCGTCCCGGCGAAGAAGGCCCCCATGCCCAGCAGTCCATAGTCCAGCGGATTGGCGATCATATGAGGTGCAGCCATCTCTGCGATCAGACCGGCCGCTAGACCGAACATGGTGCCTATGTAAAGAGTGGGGGCGAAGACGCCCCCGCTTCCCCCGGAGCCGACGGTTGAGGCGGTGGCCAGAACCTTTAGCAGGCCAAGGGCCAGCAAAAGAATAAGCAACTGGCCGGACGGCCCGGCGGAGGCCAGAGCGAATACGCTATTGATGCCCTCATATCCCACCCCCATGATGCCATATTCGAGGAAGAATAGGCCGCAAACTCCCGCAGCAATTCCACCGATCGCCGGCTTCAGGATCTCGGGAACAGCAAGTCGCAAAAATCCGTCCTCAAATAGATAGTAGCACTTGACCCAGAGGAAGGATAGAAATCCAAATAGCGGTCCCAGGAGAAAGCAGAGAACCATGTCCAAGCTGGTGAAGTAGAAAGTGGGATTGACGAACTCAGGCACAGGATCAATAAGAGACGATGCCACTGCCTTTCCCACTACAGCGGCCAGAAGGATGGGCACAGCATCCAGAGATGTGAATTTCTTGGAGATGACCTCCATGCTGAATATGGCCCCGCCCATGGGAGCATTGAAGGTAGCAGCAATTCCCGCCGCCACCCCGGAACAGGTGAGCACTTTAACATCCCTGGCGGAGAGCTTTATGGCCTTGCCTATTCCCGAGCCGGTCGCGGCTCCTATGAGGGCGATGGGCCCCTCCCTTCCCGCGCTCCCCCCGCTTCCCAGAGTTATAGCTGAGCTGAAGATGAGGACCAGCCCAGCCCTTTTCCGGATGTCTCCGCTAAACCTCTGCAGGGCGGTCATTATGTGAGGTATGCCGTCTCCCATGGCCTCAGGAGCCAATTTATGGATCAAGGGGCCGACGATGAGGCCGCCCAACACCGGCAGAAGCAAGATGAAATAGCCAGCAGGGGCATGGGGAAGCAGAAAGCCGAAGAAGAATTCATGGGCTAGCTCGACAAGCTTCCGGAAGGCCACTGCCCCCAGCCCTCCGCTAATGCCTACAATAATTGAGAGTAGGTCCAGATAGATCCATCTCAGATCTTCTGAGAGCTTCAGATGCTTATCCTTCTATTCGCCGATTATGATTCATCATATAATTAATGATCAAAAAGCCTTTTGCCCGCAATCACTATGAACAGCAGGAGCCGGAAGAGGGTGGAGCGGGCTATGCAGATTCGTCGGAAGGAGAGCGGCATCTTCGAACGGCTATTAAATTCAAACCGGCGGGAGATGATTTCAGCACTCTGCAAGGTGGGTCGTCTGCCCAAAACTTTGTTATATCACTCCGGCCAGATCTAACCTGAAAATTGATGGAAAAAGTTCATACCACCTGTGTCTATTGCGGCTGCGGTTGCGGCCTGTTCCTTCATGTGGAAGGCGGCAGGATCGTGGGCGTCTCCCCAACGCCAGCCCATCCCATGTCCAGGGGCAGATTGTGCATCAAGGGCTGGCTGGCGGGGGATTTCGTAGGCCATCCGGAGAGGCTCTCCTATCCCCTATTGCGACAGGGAGACCGAATGGTCAGGGCCACATGGGATGAAGCCCTTTCTCTGGCAGCGGCCAGGCTGCAAGGCATCAAAAAGGAGTTCGGGCCCCATATCTGCTCATGATGCTGGCCCGGGCGGCTCTGGAAACAAACAACGTGGACCATGTGGCCAGGCTCTGCCATGCTCCAACCGTAGCCGCCCTCGGCTCTGCTCTGGGAAGCGGAGCCATGACCGGCTCCATCTCCAGTCTGGAAAACTCGGACGCCATCCTCATAGTGGGATCCAACACCACTGAGCAGCACCCTCTGGCGGCATCCTACATCCTCCGGGCCAGATCCAGAGGAGCGACCCTCATAGTCGCCGATCCCCGCAAGACGCGACTGGCACAGCTCGCCGATATCTGGCTCTCCCCCCGGCCGGGAACGGATGTGGTCTGGATCAATGCCCTCCTGAATATGATTGTGGAGCAGGATCTCCTGGATCGGCAGTTCATAGAGAAGCGCACCGCCGGATTCGAGGAGACGGCAGAGGCGGCGAGGGCCTATACTCCCGGCCAGGCAGAAAAGATATCGGGAATAGCCGCTCTAGACCTGGCCCGAGCGGCAGGCCTCTTCGGTGCAGCGGATCGAGCCGCAATCGTCTACGCCATGGGGGTCACCCAGCATGCTCAGGGTACGGACATCGTCCAGGCCCTGGCCAACCTCGCTCTGGCGACGGGAAATATGGGCAGGGAGGGCACGGGAATCTATCCCCTGCGCGGCCACCAGAATGTTCAGGGAGCATGCGATATGGGTGCCCTACCCACGGTCTACTCCGGATACCAATCCCTATCCAGTCCTGCCGTCCAGGCCAAATTTGAAGATGCCTGGAAGGCCAAACTTTCCGCTGAGCCGGGGCTGACCGCTCTGGAGATGCTCTGGGCGGCAGAGACCGGAAGCCTCAAAGGCCTGCTAATCGTGGGCGAGAATCCGGCCCTCAGCTATCCGGATTCTTCTCGAGTCCTCAAGGCCCTGAAAGGCCTGGATTTTTTGCTGGTATGCGACATTTTCCCAACCGAGACCACTGCTCTTGCCGATATTGTCCTTCCTGCCGCCTGCTTTGCTGAGAAGGAGGGGACATTCACCTCCACCGAGAGGCGAGTGCAGCGCATCAGGAAGGCTGTAGAGCCGCCGGGCGAGGCCAGAGCGGAATGGGAGTGGATATGCCAGCTCTTGCGCCGGCTGGGGCATCAGGCCGATTATGCTTCGCCGGCCAGCATCATGGCTGAGATTGCATCGCTTACTCCCAGCTACGGAGGGATCGGCTATGAACGCCTCGGCGCGGAGGGCCTGCAGTGGCCCTGCCCTTCCATTGATCATCCCGGAACCAGCATTCTTCATACCGATCGCTTCCCCCAGGGCCGGGCATCACTTCGCCCCGTCTTCTACGCCGAACCACCTGAGATTGCTGATGCCGACTATCCCTTTATCCTCAATACCGGAAGGAGCCTCTATCACTTTCATACCGGGACCATGACTCGCAGGACCTCTCTTCTGGACCGGGAGGTTCCGACGCCCTTTGTGGAGATAAACTCCGAGGATGCCGGGCTCATGGGAATCAGGGAGGGCAACCGGGTTAGGGTGGAGACGAGAAGGGGAAGCATTGATGCCGAGGCCCGTCTCATGGATGCTCTTCCCAGGGGAAATCTGTTCTTGCCCATCCACTTCTCCGAGGCTCCGGCCAATGCTCTTACCGCTCAGGCTATTGATCCCCTCTCCAAGATAGCAGAGCTGAAGGTCTCAGCGGCACGCCTTCATAAGGTGATATCATGAAAGCCTTCCTGGAGAAAGACAGGCTTATTCCCTTTTTGGAGGCCCTGAGACGGCAGATCGAGGTCATAGCGCCAATAGCAACCGAGGCCGGTGCGGTCTATTCCACCTGGGAGGGCCAGCCTCTGGATTTGGGGAGCAATCCCCTCTTCCCGCCCACGGAGTTTTTGCTCCCCCACAAAGAAACCCTCTTTCGATACATTCAGGAATCAGGGCGCTACACATTCAAAGAAGATAATATCCCTCCCAGGCTGCTCTTTGCCATCCGCCCCTGCGATCTGCGCGCCATTGCTCTGCTGGATAGGATCTTTGGATCAGAGCCCTCCGACCAGGCTTACTTCCGCCGTAGAAGGGCCACATCTTTAGTGGTGCTGAACTGCACCAATCGGGGAGATGAGTGCTTCTGCTCCTGCCTGGGGGCAGGGCCTGAGGCTCAAGATCCATGCGACCTTCAGCTCACCGATATCGGTGATGGATATCTATGCCAGGCAGAGACTCCGGCAGGAGTTCTGATCTTAAAAGCCGCCTTTAATCTGCTGCAGCCAGCCCAATTAGAGCACAATCAGGAGAAGGCCAGGCGTCTACAGTTGGTCCGGGATGCCATGCCCAGGGATCGATCCTGCCATCATATCAGGCAGGCCATAGAGAGAGCCGATTGGGAGGCTCTGGGCCAGGAATGCCTGGGCTGTGGAGGCTGCAGCTTCGTCTGCCCCGTCTGTCACTGCTTCAATATACTGGATCTGGGCGTTCCAGACGGGGAGAGGCTGCGCTGCCGGGACTCCTGCATCCTGTCCGGATTCTCCCGCCTCACCGGCGGAGCCAATCCCCGGCGTACGGCGGGGCAGCGGCTTCGTCACTGGTACCTGGACAAGTTCGAGGAGCTTCCCAAGATCACCGGCCTTCCCGGTTGCGTGGGCTGCGGGCGTTGCCATCTGGTCTGTCCTGCGCCCATAGACCGATCCGATCTTAAGGTGGAGAGCCGGGAGGCGAAGATATGAGCGAGTACACACCCATGCAGGCGGAGATAGCAGACATAGATATAGAATCCCCAAACACCTATCTGATCACCCTCAAGCTCCTGGAAGAGACAACCGACTTCAGATATCTGCCCGGGCAGTTCGTCATGATCTCCGTCTTCGGCCTGGGAGAATGCCCCATCTCCATAGCCTCATCGCCTACCAGAAGAAGCCTGCAGCTATGCATCCGCCGGGCGGGAAAGGTTACCAACGCCATCATGGACTGTCTGGTGGGAGATGTGGTTGGAATACGCGGCCCTTACGGAAACGGCTTTCCATTGCACCGGATGATGAGGGATGTGGTCATTGCCGGTGGCGGCTCGGGATTTGCCACCCTTCGATCTCTCATCAACTACATCTCCGACCGGCGGGAGATGTTCGGCAAAGTGGCCATAGCCTATGGAGCACGCACCAGCCAGGACCTCTACTTTATGCAGGAGTACAAGAGCTGGCAGAGGGCGGGCATGGAGGTGGCAGTGACTGTGGACATAGGTGACGAGCTGTGGAAGGGAAATGTGGGATTGGTCACCGGGCTCATCGACCGCTTTGACCTAAGTCCAGGCTCCGCGGCCATTTGCGGTCCACCGGTGATGATCAATGCTGTGGCCAGAAAGCTCATGGAGCGCGGATTTCATCTGTCGGATATTTATGTATCCATGGAGAGGCACATGAAGTGCGGCGTGGGCAAATGCGAGCACTGCACCATCGGCCCCTATCATACCTGTCAGGACGGCCCGGTATTCAGCTACGACCGGGTGAGAGAGGTTCTTTGAAAGCCGCTCGGATGCGGTCCATTAATGGCTGGCTGATGCGCAAAAAAGGATCTTCAATCGGCCTACTGATATTATGGCAGTTCATCGCATATTGAAGATGGCGAGCCATTAATGCAGTCTGGCCCATTCTTTGTGATATCCTCCGGCTCAAAGAGGCTGCCTTCCTCCTCTTTCCAGGCATTGTAGAGCTCAGCAACCTCGCTGTAAAGCAATTTTTGTCTTGATAGTAATGCCTGGGCAATGGCTTCGACGAGCCGGGCATGAGATTTGATCAGCTCATAGCTCTCCTGGTATCTCTCCATCAGATACCGATCTCCCCCTTGCCCGTCAACGGGAGGGCATCTCCAGCGGTCCCTCTTTTCACATAAATCTTTGATCTTGAGATAATCGCTGCCCCTGGATGCATCTGATGATTGATGATCGCCGGCAAATAGAGACGCAGATATACCGCCGGCATAAAGAGCATTGATCACCCGCGATACATAACGATCTACCTCTTCCGGGAGCTTGGGGATCTCATGCACCGGGGAGAGTCTTCTTACCACACCATTCAGGCTTTTGCCATCGATTTTCTCCGGCATGATGGAGACATAGTCAAAGTCCAGTCCATACGCCAGATAGGCAACGGCATGTCCTGCCTCATGGTAAGCGGTTCTGGCCCTCCCTCCTGTTGGCCGGTTCGACCTGCCCCTGCCCAATCCCTGCCTGCCACATCTCAACCGCTGCCGCAGGAAGGATAAGCTTTGGCCAATGCAATGTACTGACAATCGCATCTTGAGTCTCTTATAAATAAATATAATTTTATTTTCTGAGAGCAGAGGACTTTTCCATCCGCTCCAATGTCTCAGATTCTCCGGCTGAGGCGGCAGAAAGGCTTCCAGGAGAGTATTCTCTCCTGGCATGGCCTCATCAGACTGCGGGCAGCTCCGGGCAGTTGCAGGCGGTTATCTCTCCGGTCTCCAGGCCCTTGTTGAACCACTCCACGCGCTGGGCAGATGTGCCGTGGGTGAATGAGTCGGGCACCACATATCCCTGTGACTGCTTCTGGAGACGGTCGTCCCCCACCGCGCTGGCGGCATTCAGCCCCTCTTCCATGTCGCCGCTCTCCAATATCAGGTTCTGATCTGATGCCCGATTGGCCCATAATCCGGCATAGCAATCGGCCTGAAGCTCAAGCGCCACTGAGAGCTTATTCGCCTCCGATCGGCTGGCCCCCCGGCTCATCCTTTCCACATACTGCGAGGTTCCCAAAAGGGTTTGCACATGGTGGCCCACCTCATGGGCTATGACATAAGCCTGGGCGAAGTCACCCGGAGCCCCCAACCGTTTCTGCAGCTCCTCCAAAAAATCCAGGTCCAGATACACCTTCTGGTCGCCGGGGCAATAGAATGGCCCCACCGAGGCACTGGCCTGGCCGCATGCCGACTGCACCGCTCCGCTGAATAAGACCAGCTTGGGGTAAACATAATCCTGCCCCAACTCCTCCCTGAACAGCTGGTCCCAGGTTGCCTCAATATCGCCCAGCACCAATGAGACGAACTCGCTGCTTTGGTTCAGCTCTTCCTCGGATAGCTGCGACTGCTCTACTCCTCCTCCCGTTGTGTCCATGCCTTGAAGAAACTGACTGGGATCGACGCCCATGAACATGGATACGAGAAGGATCAGCAGCAATCCAATACCACCGATGCCCCCTGCCCGACCACCGGGAATCCTGGCTGCTCTTCGGTCCTCAATGTTCTCGCTCTTCCTCTCCCTGCGCCACTTCATGCTTCACCCTTCCCCGAGAAGCTTGCTATAGCCATCTCTATCCAGAAAGCTCTCATAGGTAAGTCCTATGCTCCGAAAGACAGATTATTCTTTCGGCAAGATCCCTGCGGGAGGGCAACCTTGCCGGACGACAGGTTTTTCTCCTGAGAAATCCATAATTATCATTCATGATATGTAGGTCATGCCGGGCTTGCCGTGAGATGATAGCTCGTTATAGAGACGGAAAGGTCATCTGTGAGTGCAGAGGCTTGAACCGGCGCTCCTATTTCTGTGAAGGTTACTGGGAAAGCGATTATTATTTCGACTTCACCCTGGATTAAATGATAGATCGCCTCTGTGATCCGTGGGATGAGAACGGGCGGAAAAAGCGCAAAAAAGATTGATGAGAGACCACTCTATTTTGGCTGAACCAGTAGACCTCCGGTTCGCGTGTCTTTTTCCAAATTATTTGGCGATAATTGGTTAGGGGTTTCCATAACCGACTCATCAGAATCTACGTAGGCTTCGGGCACGATCTTCCCATTCTTTTTGACGTATCCGGCCGGGACATCTCCCCAGTTCCACAGATCTGACTGGTTGGATTGGTTTAGGATGGAGTCAACCGTACCATTCAGGGGACTGAAAGTACTATTGGTAGCATTTTGTTCTGAGCTTGTGTTATCCAATGCAGTGGCGTTATTTCCATTGGCGGGAATATCAATTGCACAGCAAGAGACGACTAAGGCAAAGATGCCTAGTGCGATTGCAGCTACTACTGTCTCCTTGGTCATGAGACTGATCACCTTCGGCAATTGGAGAGCCCTTCTATTATTTAAAGCATCGAGTCTGCCAATGGGGATCTTTTCTCCAACCCAGCCCAGAGCAGAAAATCGCGTATCCGAGGTGTATTCTAATGTTCAATCGAGATCAGAAGAGCGACATGCGGCAGCGGAATGAATCATGATCCATATTGAGGAGAATTGGATAGTTGGCAATAGGCATTTATCTCTGGAGGAATGGATGGATTTTGCATATTCAGCCACGACAATACAGCGCAATCGGGGCACGCTGCCTGGATTTTGCGGGAGCGAGAGGCAAAGTCTTATTAATTATCAATCTTTCTAAGCCAGAGAAGGCACGGGTGCATTAGAGATGTCAGGCAAGATCGATTTAGACCGGGTGGAGATGCCCAAGCAATCTCCCGAGAAGAGAAAACGCAATTTTCAGGAGGTAGCTCTGGGATACAGTCCGGAGCAAGCGGCCAAGGAGGCCAAGAGATGCATCCAGTGCAAGAAGCCCAAGTGCGTGGAAGGCTGTCCCGTAGGCGTGGAGATCCCTGCCTTCATCCTGGCCCTGCGTGAGGGTGACATGCCCGGAGCGGTCCAGGCTTTAAAGAGAAAGAACAGCCTGCCCGGAATCTGCGGCCGGGTCTGTCCCCAGGAGGTGCAGTGCGAGAGCCGATGCGTGCTGGGAAAGAAGGGGGCACCCGTGGCCATAGGCCGCCTGGAGCGCTATGTGGCCGACTGGGACCTCTCCACCAAAAAGTGCCCCGTATGCGAGCTTTTGCCGCCATCCGGAAAGCGGGCTGCCGTGGTGGGATCGGGGCCCGCCGGCCTCACCTGTGCTGCCGATCTGGCCCGGATGGGACACTCGGTAACCATATTCGAGGCCCTGCATGACGGCGGTGGGGTTCTGGTCTACGGCATCCCTGAGTTCCGGCTGCCCAAGAATATCGTCCGCTCCGAGATAGAGTATGTCCAGTCCCTGGGGGCAAATCTGGAGCTGGACAGCGTGGTAGGCCGGCAGGTCCAGATCAAGGGACTATTTGAAGAGGGATTTGATACCGTGTTCCTGGGCATAGGCGCAGGTGCGCCGCGCTTTCTGGGCGTTGCCGGAGAGAATTTAAACGGCGTGTACTCGGCCAATGAGTACCTCACCAGGGTCAATCTGATGAAGGCCTACCGCTTCCCGGAGTACGACACTCCCATCAAAAAAGGCAAGAGGGTGGCGGTGGTGGGAGGCGGAAATGTGGCCATGGATGCCGCCCGCTCTGCCATGAGGCTGGGGGCGGATGAGGTCCATGTGGTCTACCGCCGCAGCAGAGAGGAGATGCCCGCCCGCCTGGAGGAGGTAGAGAACGCCATGGAGGAAGGGGTGATCTTCGACTTCCTCACCAATCCCACCCGGTTTTTGGGAGACGATAGGGGTATGGTTAAGGCCATGGAGGTGGTGGAGATGGAGCTTGGCGAGCCCGATGCCTCAGGAAGGCGCAGCCCGCGAACCAAGAAGGGCTCGGAGCATATTGTGGAGGTGGACACAGTGGTCATAGCCGTGGGCACAGTTCCCAATCCACTCATCGCCTCCAACACCCCGGAGTTGAAGACCACCAAATGGGGCACTCTGGTGGTGGACGAGCGGGGCCGGACCACCATGGAAGGGGTCTGGGCAGGAGGAGACATCACCACAGGAGGAGCCACGGTCATCAGCGCCATGGGTGCGGGCAAGATCGCCTCGGCGGATATGGACCGGTGGCTGAGAGAGGACGGAGCCTGGGAGAAGAAATAGGAAATATCTCTGGGCCTAAACTCAGATGAGCATAGTTCTGAAAGCATTGGGCGAGGTGGAAGCTGTGATTTTTATTCTTGAATGCACCGTATGCAATCGCTCTTATGGTGCGGTCCGGCAATGAATGGCAGCGCCCCGCAGAACTTGCAGGGGTACTTGCGGCTCAGCTCCGAATCATAAGCCATTTCAGATTGATATCTGGGACAGCTCTCCATGTGATGCGGCCCCTCGGAGATGGGCCAGACCCCACAGTGCTTGCATGAGTCGTCATACTGGAAAGGATTCGCCTGCATTGAACATCCCTGGCCTTATTATTTTGTGTTTCCTTGATATAGGTAATTATGTATTGTATTGATGGGATGGCACTCAACCGCCAGTTATAAGTATCTATAATGATATTATATGTAGTTTGCCGCGTTTTGCGCTGCAAGAACGAGGACAGGATTACCTAATCTCCCAGGATAAATGAGCTTGATAGACGTATCCCACCGTAGATGCGCCACGGGCCCTCAAAAATCCTGAGATATGCTGTCTTAGGCAGCAAAAAGGTAACGCGCCAGAAAGAGCCGGAATAGACCAACAGGGTCTGAGATATGCACGCCTTAACCGGCGTAGCAACCTTAATAAGGCTGGATCTGGAGCCCTCGCCATTGGCCCAGGGCGCGGCACAAAGCCTATGGCAGAGAAGACATCAGGCCCGGCATCTGGCGGTGCTTTCGGGCTCCCTTAAAAAGGACGCTGTGCTTGATCCAGCGCTGTGTCTGGCTATCTGTTGCGGCTTTGAGTCGGGCTCGGGGCGGGATCAAGCCATCACTTCTGTGATTGGCTCCTGCTAACAGGGCGCTGTGGATCGGTGCTGACCCGCCTGAGACTCGATTTGACCGCTTTCTGTTAGCGTTTCGCTGATTGATTTTATTGCGTAATCTTATGGCCGGACTCGAGCTGATGTATCTGCTCTTCCCCTTTGGCAGCCAATTCCCTGAACTGATTGACGGTATCCCGCATTCTGGGCAGAGCTTCCTGCTTGTAGCTGCTGATGGAATCCAATGCATCCATGACATCGGCAAAAGCATTTTTCAGCGTCTCGACAGAGACAGCGGTCTCCATCGATTGTCTCTGGATCTCCGCTCCTTGTACCTTCAGCATATGGGAGGTGCCGCTGATGATGCTATTAGTGGTCTCATTGAGCATTTGAATCTTCTTTAGAACTATCTTCTGGTTATAAAGGGCACCTGCAACCATCACTCCGATCCGCAAAGCAGATATTGTGACCGTTTTAGCCCTATCTACACCTCGCATCAGCTCCTTGTTATTTCTGATCACAACCTCCGTCGCCATTACGCCCTGCTGGTTGACGACGATCATCTGCTGCATATCCATGATCCTCTGGCGCAGCGGAAAAAGGATCTCTTCAGAGACAAATTTGATTTTTTCCGGTTCTTCATTCCTTGACCTTGCCGCATCGATCTGTTTTTCAATCGATTCGTCCATCAGGACACCTAGCTGCACCTCTTTCATCAGCTTTCGAGTCAAATCGCGCAATGCCTGCTGCTCGATTTCCAGAGTGGTATTGTCGTTTTTCAGGCTCTTTTTCCCTTTGTCCAAAGAGGCGATTATTTCCACAATAGCCGACTCTGCTTTCTGGTACCTGGCAAAATAGGCCCGGATGGGATTGAATACCAGGCCTAAGATGCCGGTTTTGGTGAAGTCGATCAGGCTGGGGTCCAGGTCCTCTAGCTCCCGGTGCAGCTTTATTAGGCCCTTTGACACAACACCTCCTTCATCGCCATCCCTGGAAAGGCTACCAACGGTCATCTGCAGCATAGAGTTTTTGGCTGCCGAACTCTTCATCGAGTCGGCCCCAAAAGACTCGATCGATTGAAGTATGAACTTCTTTTGGGCAATTTCGCCGATATCCAGGGTCAGGATCTCGGCAACATTGCCTTCCGCTACAGCCTGAAGCTGAGCGACCTCCCCAGGTACCGGTTTAACCTGTTGCAGGACCTCATTCTTGATCGCTGCTTCGTTGGGCAACTCCATAGTGAAAGCCATCTCTCTCCCTCCTATGCCGTCTTAATCCTCCTGCATTTACAATTCAGCATTGAACAGATTGCGCAACTCATCAACAACGTCATCCGTATCGGCGTTAATACTGGCAGCCTCATTGATTCTAGATATCTCCTTTAGCGCCTCGATATCTGCATTATAGCCAATTGTGTATATGGGTATCCCGGATTGCTCCACTATGCCTTTGATATCGTGCAGCGAATGCCCTCTATTGGTCTCACCGTCGCTGAGGACGAAAATCTTCAGCTTCAGATTGGGATCTGCCGCCTTCTGCTTCTGAAGCATATCCATGGCAACGGCAATCCCGTCAAAGGTCGCTGTGCTGCCGCCGGTCTGCAAATCATGAACTGCTCCAGCAAACATAGACCTATTTTTCAGATCGAATTTGGAGATAGGCAGATCGATATGGACGTCGTCGGAGTACGATATCAGGCCAATCAAATTGTCTTTACCGATATATTTTTGACCTTCGAGCAATGAGCGTTTTAATCTATTCAGAGGCTCGCCTTCCATGCTTCCGGATACATCGGCCACGAAGACGGCACAAATGGGCATGGGATCTTTCCCTTCTTTCCAGATTTTTTGGGCCTGAATTATCGCATCGCCACTTACTTTTCCCCATTCGGGTTGGTATTCATTAAGGCCGTTAAAACCGTATTTTGTGGCCAGGCTCTGGTACTTTTCCTGCTGGGTGAATTCTATGAATTTATTCAGGATCTTCTTTTTCTCGGGCGATAGTTCGCCTATGGCATAAATTGGGCTGTCGTGTCTGAATCCAAAGGGAATGAATTCATAAGACCGGATATCCGGAGTATTGATATAGGTCTGGTATTCCAGGATAAAACCATCCAAGATGCCTGATTTGGCAGATTCCCTCATCTGCAAAGTGGTATAAGCTACTACAGGAATATTGTCCTGGAAGCTCTCAAATCCTGCCATCGCCTTATCGCTCAACGGATTGCTACGATCGATAGCCTGCAATGTTGATACCAAAAAGTTCAGCCCGGTTGAACTGGAAAGAGGATTGGTGTAGCCCATCTGCAGTTCATTGTTTGCCACAGCTTTGATAACCGTAGTGATATTGATTCTCCCGTATTTGCCTTCCAGCTCTTCTTTTTTGGCTTTAGTGAGCAGGATCCCGGCCACATTGCCGGCAAGCCTCTTTTGCACCAATTCGGCTTTGATCCCCCGGGAGACGATAATCTCCCCCCAGAGTTCATTGGACGGAGTGTAGGCTTCCGGCAAATGCTTCTTAGAAGTGATATAATCGGCACCCTGACCGGAAGCGATTCCTCTGAGCATTACCGATGCCTGTTTGCCGTCGATCATCATCTTCGCATTATTGAAATCTCTGGCCACTTCCGTCAACCAGCCGTCGGTACCGCTCCCCGCCTTTTCTGTTGAGGAAAATATTTCAATGTAGCTGGATGTACTGCTCCTCACCTGTGGAGGATATTTGGAGATATCGGGCAGAACATCTTTCAGATCTGTGCCGTTGATTTCAACCGGGATTCTCTTGTGCGCAATGGTGGTCACATCGATGTCTTTGATGATTTTTTCCAGAGAATTAGCATCGAAACCGGTGCCGCCAGATTTATCACCGTCAAGCGATGTGTATCCAAAATAAACCAAGAGAAATACCACAAATGCTATTCCGCCTATCGCTAAAAATACCTTCTTATTGCGCTCATCTATCATGCTTATTTCCTACCCTGAATTCTTGTAATATTTTGCCTGTTTGATCAGATTATCGATCTCAATCATGCCCGCCATCTGCTCTAATTCGCCGCTCTCTATGCTATTCAAGCCAGAGATCTCCAGCAGCAGCTTGTCCAGCTTCAGCAGGATCTGTTCATTATCTTCAGTGGCAGCATTTACAAATTTTATATATTCGTAATAGACCTTTAATTTTTCCTCCATAAACTGCTCTGAAAAGGCTCCCGCTTCATGTCTACTTCTAACGAAATTGTAGTCGTCTTCATCGAATGCATTCAATTTGTTGAGGATGCTTCGGATATTCATGAAGAATATCTTCTCCACCTCGGCGATGACGGCATCAAACTTCTTGTAAGCGATCTCCGAGGCACGGAATATCTGCAGAAGGATATCACGGATGGTTTTATTCTTTTTTTGCAGCCGCTCAATCTGATCGAGCAAGAGCTCAATATTCTTTTCGAATGTTTTGAGATCTCGCTGATCATTAAGGGCTCCGATATAACCTTCCACCGTACTGATTTGATTGACTGGAATTGGATTTTCCGGCTCAGAAAGGAGCTTATAGTTTCCATAAAACAGCCCGGCTCCGCTTAAGAATATGATTGTGCTTCCAGAGGCTGCGGCTAATGCACTGGCGCCCAATTCCAGTCCGATCAATCCGGGAGAAAAGACTATTATGTTAGCGGCGGCGATGCCCAAGTTAAGACTCAATAGTCTAAACCATTTTTTCCTTTCCATGTTCTCTTCTCCTCAGTTCATTCTGTTCCGATATTATCTCAAGGTATTTCATATTACTATCGATGATTCCTTTAAACTGAACCGTTTTCTTACATAAAAATAATATAATAAATATAATAATATTATAGATTACGGGCTCGTTTTCCGTATGGATTCTGTGAGGGCTTAATTGAGCAATAAAGCCTCTAAAATCGAGGATATCGGATTTGACTGATTGGCCTCCAATTCCCCGAAACATCTGGGTCCGGGAAGATGTGATAGCCTCTCGTCTCCGCTTTTTCCTCTGGATTAATACCTACCCCTGGGCCCTGATCCGGTCGATACCATTAAAAAGAAATAGGAGCGGACCGTCAGTGCGATCTGTCAAGAAGAAAACCGTATAAACATAAAATGCACTGTGCATACCAGTCTCCCGAAAGAGAATATGATATCCTGGGGTTAAAATGGCAGAGAGATATAGAGAGATCATAAATCAAGCCAAAGATGAGGCAAGGACCTACCTCATGGAACACGAGAGCAAAGCGGTTCTGGAGAGCCTGGGCATCACCACCAGCGGGGCGAAGCTGGCGAGGTCTGAGGAGGAGGCGGTGGCAATATTTCAGTCCCTGGCCTCACCAGCGGCCATGAAGGTGCTCTCCACCGAGGTAGTGCACAAATCAGACGCCGGCGGAGTCAAGCTGAATTTAAAGGAGGCCGATGAGGTGAGAGCGGCCTGGCGGGAGATGGCCAGAGCATTCTCGGAGCAGAAGATGGAAGGAGTATCGGTGCAGAGTATGGCCCCGCCGGGAGTGGAGGCGATCATCGGCGTGGCCAACGATGCCACCTTCGGGCCGGTTTTGATGTTCGGCCTGGGCGGTGTGTTCGTGGAGGTCTTGAAGGACGTCTCCTTCCGCTCTCTGCCCATCTCGGCATCCGACGCCCGGGATATGATAGAGGAGATCAAGGGCTATGCCCTCTTGCAGGGCTACCGCGGCTATTCTGCCGATATCCCTGCCCTGGAGAGGCTCATCCTCACCATATCCGATTTTGTTCTGGCCAATCCCGAGATCTCGGAGATGGATCTCAATCCCGTCTTCCTTTATCCCGATGGCTACTGTGTGGTCGACGCCCGCATCATCCTGGGCCCGGACCGGCAGCCGCAGCCCTCGACGGCGGCAGGAGCAAGCGTCGACCTGCATGACCTCTTCTATCCCAAGAGCATTGCCGTCATAGGTGCCTCCGGCACGCCAGGAAAGTTAGGCTGGAATGTCTTCACCAATCTGGTCAGCCACAAGTTCGGGGGAAAGCTCTATCCCATCAACCCCCGGGCCGATGAGATCTGCGGGCACAAGACCTATCCCCGCATCAGCGCCGTTCCTGAGCCGGTGGATGTGGCCATAGTCCTGGTATCGGCAGGGGTGACTCCGGATGTGGTGGAGGAGTGCTGCAAGTGCGGGGTACGCTACATTGTGGTGGAGTCGGCCGGCTTTGCTGAACTGGGCGATGAGGGCAAGAAGATAGAGCTGTCTATGAAGGAGATCGCCGATCGTTATGGCGTGCGTCTTCTGGGCCCCAACTGCTCCGGCATCATCAACACCCACTGCAGCATGGTCCAGTCCATAGGCATAGTGGACGCTCTGTCCATGGGCAACATCGGCCTGGTCTCTCAGGCAGGGGTATGCGCGGCGGGAATGCTCTGGGGCCTGAGGCATATCATGGACTTCGGGATCATTGCCACAATCGGCAATAAGCTGGACATAAATGAGACCGATATACTGGAAGCAGTAAGCCAAGACAAGAACATCAATGTCATCTGCATGTATCTGGAGTCGGTAAAGGGAGGCCGCAGATTCATAGATGTGGCCCGGCGCATAACTAAAGACAAGCCCATAGTCGTCCTCAAGTCCGGTCGAACCGACGCAGGTAAGAAGGCTGTGGCCTCCCATACCGCCTCTCTGGCCGGGGATGATCAGGTCTTCGGCGCTGCCTTCCGCCAGTCGGGCATCATCCGGGCCAGGGACTACGAGCACATGTTCGGCCTGGCCCGGGCCATATCCAAGCAGCCCCTGCCGGACCGGGAGGGGGTGTTCATCATCACCTATGCCGGCTCTTTGGGGGTCATCGCCGCTGATGCTATCACCGACAACGGTATGAGGCTCTCTGATCTGGAACCGCATCTCAAGGAACGGCTCCGGCGGCTTTTGCCCGATTATGTCTGCGGCATGAATCCCGTCGATTATACCTTCAGCCAGGATGCCGAGACGGTGAAAAAGACCATTGAGATTGGCGTGGACAGCGAAGATGTGGGCAGCTTCATTGTGGTATTGCAGGCGGAGATTCTGGACAGCTACGTGGACTCCCTTAAGTCAATAGATTACAAGGGCAAGCCGATCATCGCCTGCGTGGCGGGAAAGGAGTTTGCTTTGGCTGATGTGATCAAGATGGAGAAGGCTGCAATCCCGGTTTTTTCCACTCCGGAGGAGGTGGCCGATGCTCTGGCCATCATGTACCGGCATCAGAAGAGGGTGAAAGAGCAGGGATCACAGGATTGAGTTGGGGAGAGCACTGGAAGACAGGGGGGAGCGAGCAGATATTGCCCGCATCCCGCCCCTGCCCCAGCGGCTCAGGACCAATGCCCGCTGATAGCTGCATTTTTGCCTGGAAGCAGCATAATAGGCGATCTCTGCACTAAAAAGGCGTCTTGCCCCTGTTTAGATGCAGATTGGAATTTCTATATCAGGCCCAAAGGATCGAAAGGTTTTTTATAGACCAGTTCCTTTCCCTGCCTGAATGAGCGAGGGAACAAAAGAAGCTGAGAAGACGGGCTCCTTCCGGGACAAGCTCGATCTCAAGAATAAGCTGGATGTCAGAGGCAAGCTGGATCTGGAGGATATGGATCTGGGCATCACCATGCCCTCCACAAAGCTGGAAGAGTACATGAGGGTCTTGAAGCTGGCCAGGAAACCAACCCGAGAGGAGTTCAATATGATTGCCAAGATCTCCATGGCTGGCATAGGCATCATAGGCACATTGGGTTTTATCATCTATGCCCTTCTCACCGAGCTGCCCAAGGCCATTTAGAATTCGAAATGATAACTAAAAAATAGAGCTAGCCATTAATCCTTTTTCTTTCCTTTCAGCCTGCTCCAGCCTCGCCTTTGTTCAGGGCTCTTAATGTGGCCCCGAACTCGGACTCCACCAGATGGGTCACTCCCATGGTCTTGGGATGCAGATCCAGCTCCACCACTACATGCTGGTGGCCCAAATCCCTTAACGGCTTGACCTGCCTGGGGCCGTTGGTTATGGAGAAGATCTCCATTCCCTCTAAAGCCGAGGCGGGAATGGCATGGGGCACTCCGGAGACAACTGCAAAATCATAATGCTTAAGAGCCGCCCGTTCTTGCACCGCTTCGCCTGATACCGGGTATTCGTCCAGCCCACCGATGAGATCATATTTTACCCCCTTCTCCTCCAGCTCGCGGGCTATATTCTGAGCATCCCTTCTCACCTTGGGCAGGCCGACCCTATCGTCCAGATTGGCCAGGCTGTCCACCTGGCTCCCGGCTATCTCGGCTACGGCGGCGGTGATATCCGCAAACATATAGGCAGTCTCCTTCTTGGCATTGAGGATGTTGAGACCCCTCTTTCCCTCTCGGATCAGCTCCAGGAGCCTGGATGCCGCCTCGTACTTTATGTCTCCTCTCTCCGGAGGAAGATACTCGCTGCTGGCTGCCCCATAGAGCTTCTCCACCAGCGTGGCCTTCTCCAGAAGCTTCTTCTGCCGGTCCAGCTCGCCCTGGTCGATGATGCCCTTATCCCTGGCCGCCTCCAGAGTCAGGATCACTCCTTTGGTATTGTCTCTGTAGCCGGCGTGAACCTCAACCTCCAGAACCGGAATGTCCAGCTCGGCATTGAGCACTGCCTGATGCAGATCATCACCTATGATCATGCTGCTACAGGTACCTGAGATGGCCATGAGCTTGGGATGGAAGAGCTCTTGGGCCTTTTTCAGTAGAGCGGTGAGAGGGCGCTGTCCTCCAAAGACGAATCCTGCCTCGTCCAGAGCGGTGGTCAGAACCCTTACCCCGTCCTCTTCCAGTAGACGGGCATGCTTGAAGCAGCATCCGCTCGGGCCGTGTAGTATGACCACCTCGGCTCCGAGGTCGCGAAGAGTGTACAGCGCGGCCACAATGGAGCTGGGTCTGGGATGAAGCACAGTCAAGTTTTGCACTTCGCTTGCCATTTTTCAATCACCTAAAGCTTTTCACAGATGAGAGCAGCCTCTTGGGGCGGCTCTTTTGGGCTTTCTCCAGCCCCTCTTCGAGGTCCACGGCGGCCTCAGCCCCCAGCTCCTCTGCCAGGGATTGCAGCCTCTCGCCAACCAGAATCAGCCTGGACAGCTCGCCTCTTCTCCGGCGCAGCAGATCAGACAGAGCGGGGATGTCCATGCCCTCGCATACGGTCTTGGAGTCTTCTCCCACCACTGCCACCAGGTCAGAACCCCGTGCTCTATCCAGAGCCCGCTGCACATCTCTTACCTTGAGACCGGAGTTAGAGCAGTCGAATATGGTCTGGCTACCCTCCCGCCGGATCTTCATCCGACCGGGAAAGCCATCGAAGCCATAGAGAGCTTCAGCGATATCCCTGCACCGGACGCCTGCAGCATTAGCGGCAGCGGCTGCAGCAGATATTGCCGTCTGGTATGCCGGAAAGTCCAGATCCGCCCCGAGATCCAATATAGCTTCCTCCTTCCCCAAGACCAGCCGGTCCGGGCAGGCGTATATGTCGCTGCCTATGCCAAATGGGTGATCAGCGGATATCCTGGTCTTTCTATCGGCTATGAATTTCATTTCTTTCTTGGCCAGGGAGAGCATCTGCAGCTTGGCCGTGCTTGCCCATTTGCTGCCGGATGCAATCATATAGTCTCCGGAGAGGCTGGTCAGAATACCATAGTCCGCGAGGCCGGTGCCTCCCAGAGATACTTCGCATATAAGCGATGCAACGCCGCTATCCTCTGCCGCCTGCACCGCGCGGATGATATTGGCCGGAGCAATGGAGAGGCCCTTTTTCAGTATGGTGGATCTGCCGTCCTGCCAGATCTCCAGGCCGCGGGTGGTATGAGAGATGACCTTTCTATGGCGGGAGAGGATGAGAGCCAGCAAGAGGGCAGTTGAGGTCTTGCTGTGAGTGCCTGTCACCTCAAAGATCTCGCCTGCCGGAGAGCACTGCCTCAGAAGATCGCCCACCGCTTGATGGTGGGAGATCACTGCCTTTCCTTCTCTCCTGGCCTCCTCCAGGGCAGGATTATGCGGTGAGAGATGCACCGGGGAGACGATCAAGTCGAAGGAGGACAGGTCCGGATTATGGTGATATACCTCGAAGGCCTCCGCCTGCCATCCCCGCTCCACCATCTTCCGGGCAATGACGGCAGCCCCGTGGATGGTATCGAGTACGGCTACAGCAGAGCCTCTTCTGCCCTCTTGCATGCCAGTAAAGCGATGCATTCGTCCACGCCCAGCGGCTCAGCGCAGATGACCTCGACCTCTTTACCGCCTATATTAAGAAGGCCTCTGCGCCTGTTTGGATCTATGCCCATCTCCTGGGGAATATCCTGGCGGGTATGCACGCCATGAGCCAGAAAGAGGGGCAGAGCTATGATCTTGGATACATTGGTCTCTCTAAAGCTGTTGAGTCCCTCCGGAATGGTGGGCTGGTTCATATTGAGATATGCCGTCCTAACCGGGCCTGGATGGTTCTTGCCGATCATTTGGGCCAGCGATTCCACCAGCTCTTTATTATAGGGCAGGCTGGAACCATGCCCGAGCACAAGTATTCCTACGTCCTTCATGAAAACACCAGTATTACATTTGACTGATCCAGTATTAATTGGCGATAGATTCATAAGTACTAAATCCTTTCGAGGCCGGTGAGATGCTGGCCATAGGACAAATGTTGTGCCGCCGGTTGATGACCGGTATCAAAATAAGCATGGGAGGACGGCTTAAGACATTTGTGGCCATCTCTGTATTCCTGATCGTATTTGCCCTTCCCGGATCCGGCCAGGATCTGGTTTTGTTCGGGCAGGACAACTGTAGTCTGGACAACAGCACTCTGCATATCGTGGATGTTGATGCCGAGACGGCAAAGGTCTGGCTGGTGATCTCGGAGCCATCCGGTTCGATGCTCAGTGAGATAATGAGCGTGAATGATACCTTATTCTGGAAGAACCGGACACTGAACATAGCCGGAATTTATGCAGGCGGCCTATCCGATCTGGTCTTGCTGAGGATCAATAGCTCAGATTGAGGTTGCTAGATTGAGGCTGCGGGAGCGGAGGAGAAATGCTTCTCAAAGACGCCTGAGATCTCTGCCGGCTGCTCTATGACGAATACATCTTCCATTCGTCGCAGCCTTTCCACATGCTCGGCGTCCTCCTTACGGATGCGCAATCGCATCTCGCTGCCGTCGGGGAGTATGGTAGTGATGATGCCGGGTTTATAGTCGCAGGGCATGATATAGGTAGGAACAAATGCCTTTTGAGACATGATGGCGGCATTGGAGAGCAGCGAGTCGGCCAGGCCCAGAGAGATCTTGGCCACGGTATTGGATGTCGCCGGGGCTAAAAGCAGTAGCTCATAGCGCTTGACCTGCAGCTGCCCGGCCAGAAAGGGCGAGTTGGCATTGATCTCCACCCAGACCTTGTCGAAGTGCTTCTCCAGATCGTTGAATAGCTTATAATATTTGATGACCTGCTCTCCGGCCTTGGATACAAAGACGCGTACGTCCACCACATCGTCATACTGCTTCTGCAATTTTATCATGGTTCTGACCGTCTCTTCAATGCGGTCGCCGCTGCCGGTGATGCCCCAGGCGATCTTTCTCTTGCCTGCATTGCTTGACAATTGAACACTCCTCCACTCTTTAATTCACCCAGTGGGATCTTTTATCCTCTTGAACAGTTCCGTCGTCTCAGCGAACCTCTTGACCGTCTTTCGCAGAGATCGGAATCCCTCTTCATCTTTCATCGCCCCCTCCAGGCTGTCGCGCGACCAGAAGGTGGCTCCCAGATTAGCCCCGAAGAATCCTCCGCTCACCGGAATCATGCCATTGAGGATATAAAAGGTGTGGATCTGCTGTACCGCCAGCTCCTGGCCGCCCATGCGGTCGCCGCCCACGGCTATGGCCATGCCCGGCTTGGCTGTGAGGGCTTTAGTATCTCCAGCCAAAAGGGCACGGGTCCTGTCCATCACTATCTTGGTCTGGGCACTGACGCCGCCGTTATAGACCGGAGTGGCCACCACCAGTCCGCTGGCCTCTTTGAAGAGAGGATAGAGCTGATGCATATCGTCCTTGATAAAGCATTCCTTATTCTTGAGGCAGTAGTCGCAGTGCCGGCAGGGGCTGATCTGCCTTCCCCGCACTGTGAACTGTACCGTCTCCAGGCCCCTCTCCTCTAGCATCTTGAGGGCCTCGCCCAGAATATGCTCCGTGGCCATCCTCCTGGGACTGCCGGATATGCCGAGAATCATGATGGTATATGGATGGTTAAGATATTTCAGATTTGCCTGGATAGTATCCTCTGCGCTAGAGAATGATCGCTCTTTCCGGGCCATCTTGGACTGTTTGCCTCGCGATCTGCACTTAAGGCATTAAAGGCTCCTGGAAAGCCTTGACCACGAGCACATCAGTATTCTTGCTTAAATAAAAGCAAATATTGAAAAAATTGATATATAAGAACTATTTAACTATCTATAAAATTAATTCTGAGGGATGCGGTCATTATGAATGAAAAAAATTTGGATGGAAAGCTAAATTGGAAAGATCTTAAAGTTTTAAGCTTTCCTAATTGGTATAAAGAAGAGTTTTCCGAATCAAGATGCGAAAAAATTTTGAACAAAATTATAGGTAAAAGGACCAGATACGAAGATTATTCCATTTCTCAACTTCGATCTGTTTATATGGATCTGGAGGGTGATCTTCGAACACTCATTCCAGAATATTCAGGCATCACCAATGAGGAGGAGCGAAAAAATGCAGATGAAATTGGTAACTATATTATCAATCTATTGAATGCAGCCAAAGGCATGCTTGAGAATCAAAAGCTGGGTAAGAGACAAATGCTCATAGTATCAACCCTGCTTCAAGAGATTGAGGAATGCTTGGTATGGATAACGCCACATGCTCTCGCATATGCACATATGGATGCTCTATCTCTAAGAATAGCAGAATTGGATTCGCCTTATAGAGACAAGTATCAAGAAATGTTGAAAGGCTGCAAGAATTTTCTAGAAGGCTTTAAGGATAAATATGAAAAAATTACTAGGAATGAGACAGAAAATTATCGTGCATGCCTTGAGGAAGTTATTAGATTTATTAATACTGAATCATTAAAATCTAGAATAAACATAGGACTGCAGATCGAAAGACTGAGAACACTAAAATTCTGGGGATGGATCCTCTTATTCGTTCTTATAATTACTTTTCCATTTTTTAGCAACACGTATATCACTAATGGCAACAATACAAATGCTATTGCGTGGAAAGATCTATTTCAGTTTTCTGCAATCCTCTTCAAAAACAATTTGCTGGTAGCCTATACTGCCGCCATCAGTTTTGCTGTAGTTGGCGGAATAGGCGGATTCTTGAGCGGCCTTCTGCAGATGCGCGGGTCCAAGACGAATCTGGGAGATTATGAGATGAGCATTCTTTTATTCCAGCTCAGACCCATATTTGGGGCATTTGCGGCGCTGATACTGGCGGCACTTTTGTCATGGGGTGTATTAAGTGATGTAATAAAGAATGAATCACTAGGCACCTTTATCTTGGCAGCATTTGTTTCTGGATTCTCCGAGAGATATTTCATAAATCTACTTAAACTGGACCAAGATGAAAGCTTAAAACAAGATTTAAACAAAGAACTTGACAAAGATCTTGACACGGAAATTGAAAAAGCCCTAAAAAAAGAACTTAAGAAAGACCAAAAAGACAGTAAAGAGGACAACGAAGACATGACCTCAGATACCGTAAAAAAAACAGACATCGAGGGCGGACAAAGGACAAATGCGGCCGAAGGATGAATGCCTCGCATCCTTTTTTCACCCTTTGCTTAGATAAACGCTGCTCCAAGTGCTGTTCTCGGTCCACTTATTATGCGGAGATTAGGATGGTCTCCACTTTTCTCATCATTTTCCTGACTCTTAGCTTTCCTCTACCGGATAGTAGTACTCGCCCTGCTCCTTCTGGCTTCGGTCCAGGCGCGAGTCCGGCTTATTGACCCGGGGGCGCCTTGTCTCCTCATCGCGACGGAAGGTGATGTTGATCGCCTTCAAGAAGGAGTTCATTCCCTCCCGCATCTCCAGAGGGCTGTGGGCTGTGCCAAGAGACCCCGGCTGGCCCTCAAAGACCATTACCCGCTCCGCCAAAAGGTCTATGAGATAAATGTCATGGTCCACCACCAGCACCGTCTTCTCCGAGGACTCGGCAAAGCGCCTCATAACCTTGGCCGCCATCATTCTCTGCTCTACATCCAGGTGGGCCGAGGGCTCGTCCAGGAGATAAATATCCGCCGGGCGGCTGAGGCAGGCGGTGATGGCCACCCTCTGCAGCTCCCCCCCGGACAGCTCGGTTAAAGCCTGGTCCATGAGCATCTCCAGCCCCATGGGCCGCAGTATCTCTGTCTGGTAGTAGCTGCTGTCGAAATCATGAGTTACACTCCGTAGCAGTCCCTGCACGGTGACATCGGAGTCGGCTTTGAGATACTGGGGCTTGTAGGATACCTTCAGTTGGCTCTCGAAGCTGCCTGACGTGGGCTTTTCCACCCCGGCCAGCACCTTGATGTATGTGCTCTTGCCTATGCCGTTAGGCCCCAGAATGCCCACCACCTCACCCCGGCGGATGACGCCTGGCTCGGCCCGGAGGGTGAAAGAAGAGTACTGCACGGCGAAGGCATCATAAGCTATTAGGGAGGGGATCTCCTTTTCCAGCCTGGGGGCGTGGACCTCAAAGTTAATGGATGTATCCCGGAAACGCACGTTCTCCTCTGGCAGGTTGCCGCGCAGGTACTGGTTGATCCCCACCCTCACCCCCTTGGGCCGGGTGATGACACCATAAGCTCCGGGCACGCCGTAGATGAGATGAACATTCTCCGCCAGGAGGTCGAGCAGGGCCAGGTCGTGCTCCACCACCATCACCGCCCGATCGCGAGCCAGTTCTTGCAGGATGCGGGCCACATTGATGCGCTGGTAGATGTCCAGGTAAGGGCTGATCTCGTCAAAGAAATAAAAGCCGGCATCGCGTGATGCCGCGGCGGCTATGGCCACCCTCTGCAGCTCTCCCCCGGAGAGGCTGGATATCTCCCGCTCCAATAGCCCATCCAGGGATAGCCTTGACACCAGATGGGATAAAGCCCCACGCTCATCCGTCTTCTCCAATAGCCCCCTCACCCGGCCGGAATAGCTCTTGGGGATGCGGTCCACATACTGGGGCTTGTAAGAGGTCCGGACCCCCTTATCCGCCACCTTCTTCAGATAGTCGCCCAGGGCGCTGCCGGCGAACCTCTGGAAGACATCCTCCCAGGAGGCATCCTTTCCCAGGTTGGGCCGCAGCACTCCAGAGAGTATGGATACCGCAGTGCTCTTGCCTATGCCGTTGGGACCCAAGAGGCCGGTGACCCGCCCGTTTACAGGCACGGGCAGGCCGTAGAGTGCAAAGCCGTTCGGACCATATCTATGCACCGGATCCTCCATCTCCTCCGGCAGGTTGGTGATATTGATGGCCTTAAAGGGGCATTTGCGCACGCATATTCCGCAGCCCACGCAGAGGTTCTCGGTGATCAGCGGCTTGCCGTCCACAAAGACTATGGTCTCGTCTCCGGTGCGCACGGGGGGGCAGAAGTACTCGCACTCTTTGGAGCACTTGCGTGGCTGGCATCGATCACGGTTGATGATGGCAATCCTCACTCTACCACCCTCAGTTGAGCAGAAGGGTCCAGGTGACCAGCCAGAGGTCTACTACCATGAACTCCACATAAAACCAGTCTTTGGTCTTGAAGCTGTCTGCATCTATATTCAGGAAATTATAGGTATGCTTTTGGATGAGAAATGTGACCAAGATAATGGATAGCATCACAAAATGCCAGGGATATGGGGCCAGGGCATCGCCGGCATGGTAGCAGGCAAAGCCCGCCGCTGTACCCAGGACGGAAGGATATACCGTCTTGATTATGCCATCAACTCGATTCTTTCTGCGCTCGAATGCGATGGTGGACTTGGACTTAGACGGCTGCTTGGCTGATCGTTCCGCAGCCGCTCTATTGCTCTCGGCGGGAGAGAGCTGCTGGCCCGGCTTGTTGCCGGCTTTCTTCTCTTTCTTGGCCATCCTTCCCCAGGATTTCATTATATGATAATAGCGTTTTGGTCCGGGAAAAGTCCAAGTACTATAACTTAGAAGAGCTTTAGCATGTGTATGTCGTAGCCGATGCTTCGGTGTTTATCTGGGGCAAGAGACCCGCAGGTCAGCTGATCACCGTCCCGGCGGTGGAAGCGGAGCTCAAGGATATCCGGACCAGATCCCTGCTTGCCATCTTCGAGGCCAGGGTGGAAAGCCCCTCGCCCCAGTCACGAAAGGCGGCGGAAAAGGGGGCACGAGAGACAGGAGACATCCGGACGCTTTCTACTGCCGATCTGGATGTCCTGGCCAAAGCCCTGGAGTACGGTGGAGTTCTCGCTACTGACGATTATGCTCTACAAAATGTAGCTCTTCACCTCGGCCTGAAGATAGAGCCCATAGGGCAGCCCAGGATAAAGAGAATACGAAAGCACATCCAGAGATGCAGGGGCTGCGGCAGCAGGTTCGAGGGGATAGCCTGTCCTGATTGCGGGACTCCTGCCCCCAAGAAGAAGAGGTGCATATAGAATGAAAAATATTGAGACTTTGATGAAGAAGGCATCGGAACTGAAGGCGGAAGGCCTGGTAGAAGGCCAGATCTCCGAAGAGCTGAATATTTCCAGCGAGACTGTAACCTGGCTGCTGACTCATGCCGAGAAGGCCAGCACATCTCCCGGCCCCAAGGATATCTCCGTGGACTGGTCCATGATCGGCAAGAGTGCCTTCCGGCTCAGCCATGTCTCTGAAGCCCTCTCAGATATCATTTATGATACTCTGGACGAGAAGGACTGTGGCGTGGATGTGGTTGTGGGCATTGCTCTTTCTGGCCTGCCTCTGGCCAGCATGGTGGCCAACAGCCTGGCGGCTGACCTTGCAGTCTACACTCCCAGCAAGCAGATGCTGACCCAGGAGAGCGGCAAGGCGAAGGGCAATCTGAGCGCCAACTTCTCCAGCGTTATGGACAAGGAGTGCATCATCGTCGATGATGTAGTGACCTCAGGAAAGACCCTGGAGGAGGCAGTGGAGTATCTGGATGAGCATGGAGCCCAGATCAATGCCATCGCCGTGCTGATCGACAAGAAGGGAACCGATGAGATAGCAGGAGTTCCCGTGGTATCTCTGCTCAAGGTCTTGAGGGTCAATTAGCAGTAGCTATTGGGGGAAAGACGGGGATGGGACCCGCCGGCCATCTCCTTTTCCATTCTCTTTCCGCCCTCCTATAGATCGTGATCTCTTTTTCTTCTTGCCTTTGGAAAGCCTTTTAGCAATCCTGTCTCATCACTCCCCCTCACAAGCTGATGCATTATGTTCTCCGAGGATGAGTATAGATTGGACTTCTTCGTGGATGAGGGATTCCAGCGCAAGAAGTGCGAGAAATGCGGCAAATTCTTCTGGACCAGAGACGGCCAGAGGAAGACCTGCGGGGACCCTCCCTGCGATCCCTATACCTTCATAGGCTCTCCCATCTTCAAGCGCGAGCACACATTGGATGAAATGCGCGAGCACTACCTGAGCTTCTTCCAGGCTCGGGGACACTCTCGCATCAAAAGATACCCTGTGGTGGCCCGCTGGCGGGACGATATCTACCTTACCATCGCCTCTATCGCCGATTTTCAGCCCTTTGTCACCTCGGGGCAGGTTCCTCCTCCCGCCAATCCCCTCACCATCAGCCAGCCCTGCATCCGGCTGGACGACCTGGATTCCGTAGGGCGCAGCGGTCGGCATCTGACCACCTTCGAGATGATGGCCCATCATGTATTCAATACCAGGGAGAGGGAGATCTACTGGAAGGACCGGACGGTCCGGTTATGCGATGAGCTGCTGGCCGGCCTGGGCATGGACCCGCTGGCAGTGACCTACAAAGAAAATCCCTGGGCCGGGGGAGGAAATGCCGGGCCCAGCGTGGAGGTCATGGTGGGGGGCCTGGAGCTGGCCACATTGGTATTCATGGACCTCAAGGCCGTCGCCGGCGGGCCCATCCAGATCAAGGGCGAGTGCTATGAGAAGATGAACAATTACATCGTGGACACCGGATATGGTCTGGAGAGGTTTGTCTGGGCTTCCACCGGATCGCCCACCATCTATGATGCCATATTCCCCCATCTGGTGGGCAAGGTGGCCGACCTGGCCGGGGTGGAGCACGACCTCAATGATCCGGAGTATGCCGAGATCTTCGCCCAGAACGCCCGCCTGGCGGGAATGGTGGACCTGGACGAGTACAGCATGAAGGACCTGCGGGGCATGATCGCCAAGAGCATCGGCACCAGCCCGGAGAAGCTGGAGAGGACCATTGAGCCCATGGAAAGGGTCTATGCCGTGGTGGACCACACCCGCTGTCTTGCCTATATGCTGGGAGACGGGATCATTCCCTCCAATGTCAAGTCCGGATACCTGGCCCGCCTGGTCATACGCCGGGCTCTAAGGCTGATGAAGGATCTGGGCCTGTATCTGCCTATAGCCGATCTGGTGGAGATGCAGATCTCCCGCCTGGACTATCCCGACTGGGAGGAGAGGTTTGTCACCGTCAGGGAGATACTGACCCAGGAGGAGCAGAAGTATGCCGAGACCCTGGAAAAGGGCAAGCGGCTTGTGAAAAAGAGCGCCGAGCACTTCAAAAAGCTGGGCCAGGCGGTGCCGCTAGCGGAGATGATTGCCCTCTACGACACACACGGCATTCCTCCAGAGATAGCCAAGGCCTCGGCGGAGGAGATGGGAGCAACTGTGGAGCTGCCAGACAACTTCTACAGCCTGGTTGCGAAGCAGAGGATTAAGGCCGAGGCGGAAGAAGAGGCTAAGGCGGTGGTGCCGGGAAAGACGGAGCTGCTCTACTATGAGAACCCCTTCGACCAGGTCTTTGAGGCCACGGTGCTGGATGTCACTGCCGAAGGCTGGGCGGTGCTGGACAGGACTCTGCTTTACCCCGAAGGGGGAGGCCAGCCGGCGGATCACGGCACTCTGGAGAGGGCAGGGCAGGAGTTCGCGGTGGTGGATGTGCAGAAGTCCGGGGACGCAGTCCTGCACAAGCTGGACAGAGCAGGCCTCCAGAAGGGAGACCGCGTTGCGGGAAAGGTGGACATGCGCCGCCGCCTGGCCCACGCCAGGCATCATACCGCCACCCATCTGGTGCATGACTCGGCTAAGAGGGTCCTGGGACGGCATGTCTGGCAGGCGGGAGCCCAGAAGAGCGAGGATAGGGCCCGGCTGGACATATCCCATTACAGGCGCATCACCGAGGCGGAGCTGAAGGCCATTGAGCTGGAGGCCAACCGCCGGGTTATGGAGCTGACCGCCGTGGACACCCAGTTTCTCCCGCGGGAGGAGGCGGAGAAGCTCTTTGGATTCGAGCTGTACCAGGGAGGCGTTCCGCCCGGCAAGCAGATACGGGTGGTGCGCGTCGGAAGCGACATAGAGGCCTGCGCCGGAACCCATGTCACCAACACAGGAATGATCGGGGCGATCAAAATCCTGCGCTCCGAGCGCATACAGGACGGGGTGGAGAGGATTGAGTTTGCCGCCGGGGAGGCAGCGGTGCGGGCGGTTCAAGAGCGGGACGACCTGCTGGCCCAGGCCTCCGGCGTTTTGCGCGTTCCGGCTGAGCAGCTGCCCAGGACAGCAGAGAGGTTCTTTGAGGAGTGGAAGGGGCAGGCCAAGGAGATTGAGAGGCTGAAGGAGGAGCTGGCTAAAGCCCGCCTGCGGAGCCTCGCTGCAGAGGCTGAGGAGGCCGATGGCCTGAAGATTGTGGTGCAGAGGATGGGCAAAGCAGATATAGACGAGCTTCTGAAGGCTGCGGCCCTGCTGGCAGAGCAGGACTGCACTGTTCTTTTGGGCAGCGAGACGGGCAAGCTGGTGGCAGCTGTGGGCAAGTCCGGGCTGGAGAAGGGCCTCAAGGCTGGGGCGATCATCAAGGCCGCTGCTAAGGCTTTAGGCGGAGGCGGCGGTGGCAGGCCGGAGCTGGCTCAAGGGGGGGGGCCGGACGTGGCGAAGCTGGAGGAGGCCCTGGCGGCGGGAAGAGAGGCGATGAGGGCCTGATAAAGGCCAATTTACTTTTTTCGTAAGTGAGAGTACTTGAGATGGTGCTATCGGCCTGAGATGTTCGCAATCAGAATCGGTCCGGAACTTTTTGACCACCTTTGGTTGGGACAGTCTTTAAAGAGAAATTGTTTGCGGATGTCTGCTCCGAAGACTGCTTCTCATTCCATCTCCATTATACTATGCGATTTCTGGCATGGGCAGATAGATTAAGTGAATGAAGTGCCATTCGCGTTCCAATATTACGGAGAATGACTTGGAAAGCAGAGGATAAACAAATTTTTATGTCCATTGCCTGCCTTGGCCCATGGAACAGCTTTGGGGCAATTTCAGATGAGAGAGAAATCCCCTCACCTTCGGGCAATGGACGGCAAATCGCCTAGGCTGCGAGCGGACCGTTCAGGTCATGGCCATAAGCTCCATCTTCATCGGATCTGCTTCCTCTGAGCCAGTCGTCACTTCCGACTTCAGCCCCTCATCGTCAGATACATATGATAGGTAGAGCTTGCGTCTCTTTCCCTGGCTCATCTTTACATGCATCGGATCGAGTTCATGGGCTCGCTTCATCACGTTTATGACTGTGGTTTTATTCAAACCCATCATATCCACCAACTCATTGGTGGTAAATATTCCCGGTCTCTCCATCATTATATCGATGAGCGATCGAGCATGTTTGTCCAATGCAGTTCTCTCTCCAGAGCTGACTTCCTCCACAGGCGCAGCGCGCCCTTTCCTGGCCCTGAACTGGCTCTTGAGGTCGGATACCTCTTTTGATAGACGATCAACTTGATCGATGAGCCTGCCGATCAGATCTATATCGCTCTGTTTGGAATCCATCTCCTGGGAGATCTTTTCCATGGCTGAAACCAGCAAAATCATGGCTTGTGCTTCTTTTTTCTCCTTTTCAATCTCTTCGACCTTGATTCTGTATATCTCCAATAGCTCTTCGAACATTTCCTGGCTACCTCTGACAAGTTTCATTATGACATATTCCAAATCAAATTTAGAAGGTTATCAAATATAAGTTTACGATCTAAGTATTTATACTTTTCCTAAAATTGTCTTGGGGATCGGAGATCGCAACTGCATCCATCCTTGAAAGGAGCTGCCAAAACAACAAAGATCCGGAGAATACTGGTTTTATATTATTGATATATCTAAATATTTTAACTATTCCCCCTCACCAAATGAGGCAATTCCCTTATATCCTTAATTATTTTATCGGCTGACGATAGCAATTCTTTTGCCGGATGGGTGTCCTGTTGGACGGTTAATACCCCCAGGTCTGCAGACTGCAGGGCGTAAATATCGTTAAGGCCGTCGCCCACCATTATGACCCGTCTGTATCTTTTCTGGAGATCCTCAACGATCTCCTTCTTCTTGATGGGGCTGGAGACCGGATATATTTGGCTGAGGCTTATGCCCAGATCCTGGAGGCCAGAGAGGCTTCTCATGCTGTCTCCAGAGGCTACGAAGATATCTGCTCCCATGCAATTCAGATCGGAGACTACCTCTTTCATTCCCGCAAAGGGGACGCCTCCAGTGCTTATGGCATAGATGACCTCATGACACGGGACATCAATGATCATACCTGCGGTATGGTAATTGCCGGGGCACCTGGCCTTCACCCTTTCATGCACATCCATGAGATCACCAATGCGCGCCTGGGTGCAAAGGATGATATCTATGGCATCCTCCCGGGAGATGGGGCTGCTGGAACAGCTTATAGCCAGCATCTCCTCGCGACCGGCAATCACCTTCCCCAGGCTATCATCAGCTCGAAAGCAGGAGATGACCTCGGGGTCCATCTGAGGCACAACCAATGCCCTGCCTTTATTCTTTATTATCAACTGCCAGGTGATCACTCCCTCCAATATGGTGCCCCTCTCGATGTCTTTGGCCACCCGGTACATCCTCAATATGGTTCCTGCTACATCCATGACCACGGCAAGGTCCCGATACATTCGAGATCTGTGATGACCTAAAGTGAGATGAAGCTTTTGCCGCGGGATTAAGATCTACTCACAATAACTTTTTTAGCTAGAAGGGATATATAGAAACCTGCAAGGGGAAGAAAGACGAAGGGCATTGCAATTGCTTTGTTGCTCCTAACTCTGCTCTGGGCCGGGCTGTCTTCCGGCACGCCGGCCATCACCGAGCCGATGCAGGATGGCGACTTCTGCAACAAGCTAAAGGTTGTGGGGACGGGCACCTTTGAGGTGGGCGTCTCGGTTAAGGATAGAGAGCTTGCCCTAGAATACTTTGACTTCATGTACGGCGAGGGAGATCTGGAGCTTGATACAGGAACGGTGCAGGCTCAGAGGGCTGCTAAGCTTCCCGGCATGGAGAAAGGCTCGTCAGTGCCCTTGAATCTCTACGAGAGCAGCAAGCTCACCTTCTCCGGCAAGACCCCCATGGTGGGCATGAAATATATCCACTCCAAGGCCTTCTGGGGCGGCATAGGTGCGGAGATAGCGGAGACGTTTTCCGTTACGGAGATGGAGAGGGAAGGCAGCAGCTACTTCGCCTCCACTAATCCTGCCTCCTACATGACCGATGCAAAGAAGATTGAAGCGATGCTCCGAGCCAGCCCGGTCCACACCGTGGCCATGCAGACCAGAAATTCGTTTAACGGAACCTGGCAGACCGATGCCAGAATGCATAAGATGTTCAGCAAGGACGTCAAGCTCCATGAGTCTTTCTCCGGCCAGTTCGAGGTGGAAAAGATGATCAAGTTCCATGAAAGCCCCCAGGAAGAGAAGAAGCATTCTGCCTGCAGCGGCATAGATTGCTGAAGCAGGGCACATTTCAGAGATGGCCGCATCTGGCAGGCTCAAGGGGCCGAATCGCTGGTCGGCCTGATCTTTTATGGGAGTCCTTCCGGTCAGGCGTTCTATCTCAGCCTCTATTTGCCTGCTATTCGCATTTCATATGAACCTCATCTCAAAATAAGCCTTTTATAAACCGGGATCAAGGTATGCAGTTGGTGATGAATTGATTACCAATATTGATGATAACGGCAGGATTCAGCTTCCTCTTGCCATTAGATATGGCCTGCACCTTATGCCGGGAGATTTAATCGCCGTGGATCATCTGGGAGACGGAACCATTATCCTCAAGAAGATCATAGAGACCGGCCAGGTTTCCGAGGAGATTGGCGGCGGGGAAAGGCATAGGCAACAGGTTAAGCGTGGCACCCCTTCCCAAACGGAAGGATACTCCCGGCCTTCCCCAATCCCTGCCTTACCCAGATACGCTGGGCCAAGGACCTGAATATTCATATGCTTGCAGGTATTATTCATATGCTTGCAGGTATTATCTATATGCTTGCAGGTATTATCTATATGCTTGCAGGTATTATGCTTATCTGGTTGAGCATGACTGAGTGCGGTGGTATGATCGGTTGGGGAATGGATTGATCCTTTATGAGAGTTCGTGATCTGATGAGCTATCCCATTGCCATGGTACGTCCGGAAGACACAGTGCTGACGGCGGTGAAAAGGATGGCGGGAGAGAAGAAGGGATCAGTACTGGTGGCCAGGGATTGTTTGCTCAAGGAGTGTCTGGGCATTGTTACCACCAGCCAGATCTTTCTGCGTGTTTTTGCCGAGGGCCGGGATCCGGCCCAGGTGATTGTCAGTGAGATCATGACTCCCGGACCTCTGGTCAGCATCGACCTGGATGCATCCACTGCCGAGGCCGCCGTTCTGATGCGAGAGCATAACATCCGCAGGCTGCCAGTATTGAAGGATGGGGCCCTGGTGGGCATAATCACCAGCAAAGATCTTCTGGCCTGCGTGGTGTGAAATTCCCCTCGGGAGCTTCTGTAGGGCAGCAAGGGCGGATGGAAAATGATGTCTCATATTCCTGGTGTTTAGAGACGGACCTGTTTTTCACTCAAATGAGATTGGCAAGTATGAAAGCGGCAACGAACATCCCCCAGGTCAGGTACAACTGGCGGATGGCAGACCTTCCCTCTTCTATTGTATTGCTGCGAATAAGCCGGTAGGAGAAAAGGGCCATTAAAAGATCGGCTGCCAGGATGAGCGGCAGATAGCTATATCCCAGCCAGCCCATGAAAAAGGGGAGAAAGGTGAGCAGGATGAAGACCGCCAATATCCCCACCGAGAGCCGCAAGGCATAGACCTTGCCCTTCCTTTTAGCGATGCTGCTTGAGGATCGCAGAATATCGCCCTTGACGTCCATGGCATCCGATGCTATCTCTTCTCCCAGATCAAAGAGGAAGGCGAGAGCAGCGAAGGTCAGAACGATGCCGTTTACAGATCCCACAATAGTCCCGCCGATGATAATAGTCATGCCCACGCAAAAAGCGACACACAGGTTCCCCAAGAGACCCATCTCCTTGAGCAACACATTGTAGAGAAAGGCTACGGACCATATGGCTGCGGCCAAAGCCAGCACCGGCCATCCGAGCAGAGCTGCCGCGCCCAGGCCAGCGGCGGCGAAGAGGATGGAGAGGGTCCATAGCTCTGTCACCGAGACCCGTCCGGAAGGCAGGGGGCGACCGGGCTGGTTGATCCGGTCCACATCCCGGTCAAAATAGTCGTTGGAGATGTTGGCCGAGCCGGAAATGAAAAGACCGGTGAGAAATCCCAACAGCGCTTCCGGCAGGGGAGGCAGCCTGCCCAGACCGAAAAGCTCGCCGGCTACCACGAATATCCCGGCTCCGAATACCAGATCGGCTCTTATGAGCTCGATGATGGCACGGGCTTTGGCCAGGATGGATGGACCCTCCATTTCAAAACCACCATTCTTGCATCCAATTGACCTTCAAAAAAGTCAGGTGAACAGGAAGGCCCGTCCTGTCCAGAAGCATGTTGGTCCGGCGCGGCCTTCCTTACCAATGATACCAGTAGCTTTTGCCCCCATAATATTCTAGCAGCGCGAAACGAAAGCGCTCCCTACCTCAGATCCCATCAATTCTCCCATTTATCGTAGACTATTGTCTCCTCCAGCTTCTTTCGTGGTCTCGCAGCAGGAGACTCTGCCGGATGGCCCAGAATCAGCATCGCTACCACCCTGATCTTCTCCGGGATATCCAGTATCTGCTTTACCTTGTCCTCCTGAAATGCTCCTATCCAGCATGATCCCAGTCCCTCGGCTGTTGCCGCCAGGCTCATATGATCCAATGCAACGGCCAAATCTATTGGATAGCAGAACTGGCCGCAGGGCATGATGTTTTCCGGCTCAGTGGCGCAGCCGACTATCACCGCAGATGCCTTCTCTACGTAAATCTGACCATTGGCAGCCTCTGAGAGCCTCCTGCGCTTATCCTGGTCGCTCACCACTATGAACTTCCGGTCTTGCAGGTTTCTGGCCGAAGGGGCCAGCCTTCCCGCATCCAGAATGCGCCTGAGCTTCTCTTGTTCAATGGGACGATCCTCATATTTTCGGATGCTTCTTCTCGATCTGATGGCCTCGGTTAACTCCATGATTTACACCTATGCTTTTATTGTCTTCCAAGGAGATAAAATTTGATGCTTATTCTGATGCTATGGCCTGCACAGGATCGAGATCCGATGCCCTGACGGCGGGATATAGCCCCGCCAGAAAGTTCAGTGCCAAAGCAAAGAGTATGGAATAGCCTATGAGATCAGGCCGAAGGTCGAAGCTGAGGGCCACGCCGCCGAAGCCGGACGGGCCGAATGTCGCTATCATCCTTCCCACCGCCAAACCCACCAGTGAGCCCAGGATTCCTCCCGGCAGGGCTAAGAGCAAGCTCTCCATGAGAAAGATCTTGAGGATGGACCTTCTCGAAGCACCCATGGCCATCATTATTCCTATCTCCCTGGTCCTGCGGCTGATGATCATGATGGTGGTGTTGGCTATGACAAAGCCCGATATCAAGAGGATCATGGAGAAGAAGATCAGATTTATCCTGGACTGGGTGGATACGAACCGAGCAATCTCCCGGCTGAACTCCTGCCAGGAGCTGGCCTCCTTATTCAGCCGGTATTCCAGATTCTCTGCCGCCCGGGGTGCCTGCTCAAAATCGGATAGCTTGACCCCTATCTCCGAGACCACATCCCCCTGATCCACCAGATTCTGAGCCGTCTCCAGCGGCAGGTAGACCAGATTGTAGTCCTTGGCCGTGCCCTTCTCCACCAGGCCTGCCACGCGCAGCCTCAGAAGCTTATCTTTCTGCACCAGGTCGAACCTCTCCCCAGGCCGAATCTCCAGGTTTTCGGCCAGCTTTGTCCCCAGAAAAGCGGCACTGTGGCCATATCTCAGATCAAAGAAGACTCCGGATTTGATTGCGCCCTGCAGGTTCATGAGATCATACTCTGGCCCGGGATCAACCCCTATGAACTCCACTCCCTCCACATTCTCTTTATATCGAGCCGCACCCTGGCCCACCAGCCGGGAGGAGACCGCTACCACGCCGGGATAATCCCAGACCCTCTGCGACAGGCTGCGGTAGAGGTGGATATAATCCTCTCCCGGCTCGGGCTCTATGTATAGATGGGGATTCTTCTCCACTGTGTTGGCCACTATAGCCGCTCGCACGCCATCCGTGAGCCCCAGGGACATTATGATCACCCCCACCGCCACGGCCACCGAAAGAAGGGTAAACGCAGTCCCCCGGCGGTTGGAGAGGATATGTCTTGCCGCCACCGCGGCCTCAAAGCCTAAAGAGAGGCAACGGCAGGCCAGACTGTACTCCAGAAATGTCGGCTTCCAGGTTTTTCGCGTGCCTGCGTTCTCTGCACCCTTGAGAGCATCCACGGGATAGAGCCGGGAGGCCCGGTAGGCAGGGTAGGCTCCCGCCAGAATGCTCAGGCCCAGGGCCAGAAGGAGATAGGTGGGAAAGTCCCAGAGATCTATGACCAGTGGAATTGAGCTTATCTCTCTTCCCCCAGCATTGATCCCGAAATTCAGGCTTCCCAGAGCGATTATGCCTGCTAACCCCAATATACAGCCCGAGATCCCACCTAGTAGCCCGAGAATTGCGCTCTGGTAAATGAATATCCTCAGAAGATTGTACCTCCCGGCTCCCAGCGCCAAAAGCATTCCCATCTCCCGGATCTTCTCCAGGACCAGCATATTCATTATGGCGGCAATCCCAAAGGCGGCAATGACCATTACGAAGAATATGGATAAAGACCTCCAGAATCCACCCACCTCAATCGATCTCACGATCTCGGGATTTGCCTCCTGCCAGCTCATGGCGTTATATCCCAGGGCATCGATGGAGGCGGATGCGCTCTGGGCCTGGTTGATGTCCTCCAGCTTCAGCTCAATGGAGTTTATGACATCTCCTTCATCAAGAAAGCTCCTGGCCGTCTTATAGGAGACATAGGCCACGCTCTCATCCAGCGGCGTTCCGGAATCAAAGACCCCTGCCAGCCTCAAGCGGGCATTTTTGGCTCGGGGAAAGCTCGCCTCCATCCCGTCTCCCAGCTTCAGATCGAGCTTATCGGCCAGCTTGATCCCCATGACCACATTATTGCCGCCCAGTATGGCGTAGAGGTCTCCTTCTTTCATCGAGTCGCTGATCCTGTAGACGGCATCCTCCCGGAATGGATCCACGCCGCGGAGGATGGCATTTTTCCTCTTCTCCTTGAAGGATATGGTGGCCTGGGTAGAGAGGGTGGCGGAGGAGGATCTGACCCCTTCGATATCAGCTATTCTATCCAGGAGACTGCGATAGAGATGAATGTACTTCTCATCCCCATCCGGAAGGATCTTGACATGGGGCAGCTTGTCCTGGACTATGCCGGTTAAAAGCTCCTGGGAGCCGTTGCCCAGGGAGGTGAATATAAGGGATATTGAGACGGCCAGGGCCACAGCGGTAACTGAGAGAAGTGTCTGACGCCTGTGAGCCGCTACATGACGCAGGGCGATGAAAAGCTCGAAGCTGGAGGCTGGTGGGAGCAAAGCAGATTGCTTTCTGGCTTGGTAGGTCTAAAGGCTTTCTCTGCGCAGTTAAGCTGTGTAGAGTCCTAAAAGCTTGGCATTTATATACTCATCCACTTCAAGGTGGTATGAGCAAAGGCAGAAAGAACAAAGTTTTAAAAATGACTCCTGCCAAGATAAAATACATAATCCGGGCAAAAACCAATAACATTAGCTCTAAAATTATTGCCGCCGAGATGAAGGTCAGTGTCCGAACAGTAAATCG
>JADHEF010000438.1_pt1 | contig 44012 bp, 44 predicted proteins | sample 8952391 | NCBI WGS metagenome assembly JADHEF01 (sample SAMN16124439, study PRJNA663245) | bioreactor sludge metagenome | isolation source: sludge (nitrite) | place: India:Bengaluru | collected 2019-02-28 | reverse complement strand
GCATCCGCTGGACCTCATCCAGGATCACCAGCCCGCGCAGGGGCTCCAAGGCCAGTTTGGGGGCCCGAAGGCGGGCGATGCTCTCCGGGTCTTCGAGATCAAAAACCGTGGTCTCGCCCCCGCCATGTCGTGCGATTTCCCTCGCCAGGGTGGACTTCCCGGCCTGCCTGGGGCCGAGCAGGGTCACCCCACGGCTGCGGGTCAGGGCAGTGGAAATCTGAACGGCCAGTTGCTCTCGGAGGATCATATTCCTAGAGAATTTACCCTATGCGTGTAAATTTTCAAGGATTAATTGGACTTTGTCAGCCCATCTGCCTTACGATTAAGAGCGGCTTACTTCCCCGCCTTCCGCCGTCCCATTTCGCCGTCGAGTTCCTTGAGCAGGCCCTTGTACACGTCGCGCATCTTGTTGACGCGCTCGCGGACGGGGGCGGCCTGGTCGGCGGCGCGCTTGTCCCAGTAGTTGATGGAACCGGCGGGCTGGTTGCGGGCGTTTTTCTCGGCGAGGGTGACGATGCTCTCGATGTCGGCGAGGTTTTGCAGGCGCTGGTCCACGAGGGCCTTCACCTTGTCCACGTTCCAGTGGCGGAAGCCCTTGCGGGTGACGTAGATCGGGGTGGTGTGGGCCTCGCTGCCGTTGCGCCCGCGGGCGTGGGCGGCGACCCAGAAGCCGTGGCCGGCCGGGATGGACTCGTCAACCACCAGTTCGGTGACGCTGCTGGCGCCGTCGGCCGGGCTGGTTTTCTGGATGAGCGTTTCGCCGAGGCGCACGATGCGCAGTTCGGCGGGGGCGGACTCGCCGGCCAGGCCCCAGGCGCGCGCCTCGATGCGCAGCTTCTGGTCCCCGTCCACCTCGACGCGGTCGCCGGGCATGGCGTCGCCGATGCGCAGGTCGAGCATGGGTCCGTTGCTGACGAAGGTGTGGCCCTTCTTCACGGCGTCGAAGTATGCGTCGGGGGTGAAAGGCCGGTCCTTGCCGGCGAACGCGAACAGGCGCACGGTGCCAATGAAGCCGCCGTAGGGCGTGTCGGTTCCGGCGCTGGCGGTCAGGTGTAGCCGAGGTTCAGGAAGTCGTAGTAATAGTCCGTGCCGAGGGCGGCCTGCATGATGCTGTCGAAGTCCACCAGGCCGGTGGGTACCATGAGGCTCATCTCGCGCTCGACGAAGAGGGCCTTGGCGCCCACGTGGGTGTGGCCGTAGAGGGCGCCCTGACGGTGGATCTCCTGCGCCACCCAGTCGTTGAGCAGGTACTTGTCGGGATCGCGCACGGTGGAGCGGAGGTTGAGGCCGATGACGTGGCCCCAGTGGCTGCGGGGGTCCTCCTGGCCGGGCACGAGCCAGTGGTCGCCGTCGCTGACGCGGAAGTCGGGTCCGAAGCCGCGCTGCTCGTACCACGAGCGCATGTGGTCGCCCATCTCCAGGATGTTGGCTACATTGAGCTGCTGGGCCTTCACGCCCGCCATCAGGTTTGCGGCGTCCTCGCTGCTCATCAGGCGCGCGTGGATGTGGTCGTCGCCCGCGTACCAGCCGCGCGACGCCATGTCCACCCAGCGGCGGAGGCGGTACTCTTTGCGGGTCCACTTGCCGGGCTCGACGGAGAAGGTGTCGGTCTGCGGCTCGCGCTCGATGCCGCTGACGATGTGGATGTCCCACTCCCCCGCCGGCAGGGCCATCTCGAAGGGACCGGGCACGACCCAGTAAACGCCCTGGTAGCGTCCGGGGATGTAGAGCGTGTAGCCGCGCCCGGGACCGTAGATGCCGAGCCGGGTGATGGCGTTCATCTGGGGGCGGAAATCCACCGAGCCCGCGGGCTGGAACAGCTTGCCGGTCTTCTTCGCCGTGAGGCGCATCATCACGGGCGCGGGGCTGCCGTTCTCGTCCAGGACGCGGACGGCCAACTGCCCCTTGGGTTCGACCTTCGTCGTGTAGGCGACGAAGAACGACTTGCCCCCCGCGGCGGCCTCGACGAACTGGATATAGTGGATGTGGGTGCCCGATGGAATCTCGCTGAGGTTGAGCTGGACGTAGGTGGTGCCGTTCGGCTCGACGGGCACGCGGCAGGGGCCGCCCTCGGGGAACCGTTCGGGCACGTAGTCGAGTTCCTGCGTGGTGAAGCGCACGGGGCCGTCGCCCGAGACGATCTTGAAGAAGAGCGTGCTGTCCTTGGCGTCGATGGCGAGGGGCGTGTCGGGGCTGGCCTTCTGCCCGCCGGGGCGGAAGTCGTAGCGCACCGTTTCGGGGATCGCCTCCACCAGTTCCAGGAGCGCCTTTTCGGAGAGCCAGCGGTTGTACTCGACGGTTGCCGTGGTCGGGTCGGCGGGCTTGCCCTGCTTCAGTCCCTCCACGTAGGCCAGGTGGAGACCGGCACGCTCGGAGATCGCCACCTGTGCGGCGTTCATACGATAGCGCTGGGTCTTGAGGAAGGACCTGGCGTATTCCTCGGAACCGGGGATCGCGGGCTGGATCTGGCGGAGTTCCTGGTCCGTGGGCTGGGGCGGCGGGGCGCCGTGGGGCATCGCCGCGGGGGCGACGAGCAGCATGGCGCCGGCCGCTGCGGCGCGGGCGATCCGGATCGGGCGGGATGATATGATGGCGGTCACGGTCGGTTCACTTTCCTGGTGCGATGGTTGGAGCGAAACGGTGGGGCGGCGGGGCGCCTCATTCCTTGCTGAATGCGGCGTCGAAGGCGACGCCGGAGGGCTTGAAGTCCACCCGCCTGACGAACGCGCACGCCTCGGTGGCGCCGTGCTCGCGGTCCATGCCGCCGTCCTCCCACTCGACCGACAGCGGCCCCTGGTAGCCGACGTCGTTGAGGGCGCGGATGATGGCCTCGAAATCGATGCGCCCGCGGCCGAGGGAGCGGAAATCCCACGAGCGGCGGGTGTCCCCGAAATCGGTGTGGCCGCCGAAGACGCCCGCCTCGGCGGGGACGGGCGACCACCACACATCCTTCATGTGGACATGGAAAATTCGGTCGGCGAAGCGGCGGATGAAGCGCACATAGTCAACGCCCTGGTAGCCGAAGTGGCTGGGATCGAAGTTGAACCCGAAAGCGGAATGGCCGCCGACGGCCTCCACGGCGCGCCCGGCGCTGGCCAGGTCGAACGCGATCTCGGTCGGATGCGCCTCGAGGGCGAAGCGGATTCCCAGCTTGCTGAATTCATCCAGGATGGGGGTCCACCGGCGCGCGAAATCGGCGAAGCCCTCCTCGATCATCGCGGGCGTGTTGGGCGGGAACGAGTAAAGCAGCGGCCAGATGCTGCTGCCGGTGAAGCCGCACACGGTGTCCACGCCGAGGTTCTTCGCGGCGCGGGCCGTGGCGATCATCTCGTCGGCGGCGCGGCGGCGCACGCCTTCGGGGTCGCCGTCGCCCCAAACATGGGGCGGCAGGATGCTCCTGTGGCGCTCGTCGATGCGGTCGCAGACGGCCTGCCCCGCCAGGTGGTTGGAAATGGCGAACACCTTCAGGCCGTGGGATGCGAGCAAATCGCGCCTGGCGGCGCAGTATGCCGGGTCGGCGGCAGCCTGGCGCACATCGAAGTGGTCGCCCCAGCAGGCGAGTTCCAGTCCGTCGTATCCGAAGGCGGCGGCCTTGGTGCAGAGTTCGGCGAGGGGGAGGTCGGCCCACTGGCCGGTGAAAAGGGTGACGGGTCTTGCCATGATCAGAGTCTCCTTGGATCCGGGGCGGATCGCGCCCCGCGGGGTCGGGGTCAGGGTTTCGGGAAGGGGGTCCACTTGGCGGAGGAGGCGGAACTTTTCACCACCGTCTCGATGAAGGCCATGCCGCGCACTCCATCGTCCACCGTGGGGAAGTCGAGGTCGGCGGGGTCGGGCTGGCGCCCCTCGGCGTGCGCGCGCACCACGCGGGCGAAGTTGCGGTAGATGACGGCGAACGCCTCGAGGTATCCCTCGGGGTGCCCGGCAGGCAGGCGCGTCGCGGCGGCGGCCCCGGCGCACAGCGGCTCGGCGTAACCGCGGCCCGTGCGCAGCACCTGGCGCGGGCGGTCCGGCCACTTGACGAGCAGCGTGTTGGGTTCCTCCTGATGCCACTCCAGGCCACCCGCCGTGCCGTACACGCGGATGTTGAGGCCGTTTTCCTCGTCGATGGAGACCTGGCTGGCGTGCAGGATGCCACGGGCGCCGTTGTCGAAGCGCAGCAGCACGCTGCCGTCGTCCTCCAGGGGGCGCCCCTCCACGAAGGTGGTGAGGTCGGCGCAGAGTTCGCTGATGCGGAGGCCGGTGATGTACTCGGCCAGGTTCTCGGCGTGGGTGCCGATGTCGCCCATGCAACAGCTGGCGCCTGCGCGCGCCGGATCGGTGCGCCAGCCCGCCTGCTTTTGCCCGGTTTCCTCCAGGCGTGAGGCCAGCCAGCCCTGCGGGTACTCGACCACCACCTTGCGGATGTCACCGATGGCGCCCGAGCGCACCATGTGCCGCGCCTGCTTCACCATCGGGTAGCCGGTGTAGTTGTGAGTCAGGGCGAAGGGCAGGCCGGTTTTTCTCACGAGGTCGCGCAGCGCCACGGCCTCGGCCAGGTCAAAGGTCATGGGCTTGTCGCTGATAACCGCGAAACCGGCCTCGAGCGCCGCCCTGGCCACGGGAAAGTGCAGGTGATTGGGCGTGACAATGGCCACGAAGTCCATGCGGTCGCCCGCGGGACGGGTCGCCTCGCGCCGGATCATTTCCTCATACGAAGGATACGCCCGTTCCTCGGGCAGATACCAGTCGCGCCCCGAAGCGCGTGCTTTTTCCGGATCCGCACTGAGGGCGCCGCAAACGAGTTCGATCTCGTTGTCGAGGGCGGCAGCCATGCGGTGGACGGTGCCGATGAAGGCTCCGCGCCCGCCGCCGACCATTCCCATGCGCATTTTGCGGGTCATGCGAGTCATTCCTTTTTGCAGGATTTGGCCTTGAATAATCGTTTAGTCCTGCTTTGATCCATCCACTTTGACAAACAACACAATCAACAAAGATCAAGATCAAGCAAGAATAACCAGCGGCCACCAGGACACGCCCCTCATCTGGCTCCATCCCGGTCGGAACCGATGCGTCACCGTTCTGCACTTCGGATGGAACTGCAAATGGACTTTTCAGGTGCCCGAGAGCGTGTACTCGGAAACGGGCTGGGTGCTGGACTACCACCCCATCGAACCCGACTGGCGCTCCCCCAAGCCCAACTGCCATGAGTTTACCTGGCGGACCGACGACGCCTACCTGGCGCTGCAGGATCGGGAAAAGGCGGCCAACCCGCACCAGAGCCACAAGGAATTCGTCAAGGGCATGGCCGTGGAAACCCGCCTCGAGGCGTCCATCGCCGAGGTTGCGGTGCGGCTCACCCTGCGCAACGAGGGCACCGTGCCGTTCCGCCGCGTCTTCTGCGATGGCGGATGCCTTCAGGCGATGAGTCCGGAATTTGCCGGGTCGGACGAGGTTTCGCGCACCCACCTGATGGTCGGCGGCCGCATGACGCCGCTGTCGGAACTTCCGCGCGCTGTGGACATCCGCTGCACCTACCACTGCGATCCGCGCGACTACGACCGCCCCCCCACCGACGACGGCGAGTGGTTCTGGGGGCGCAGCGGGGCCGCGCCCGACTCGCCCGCCATCATCGGCATGGTGGCCAAACCGGGCGACCGCGCCGTGGTGATCGGCTACGAGGGAGCCTCGGCCGCGTCGGCCAACGCCGACATCCACCACTGCATCCACAGTCGTCCGGCCTTCGGCGACATCGGGCCCGGGCAGGCCGTCACGCGCCAGGGCTGGATTCATTTCGGGAGCGACATCCACGAGCTGGGGGCGCGGCTGCTGGCACGCATCCGGAACGGGGAACCAGTCGAGTAAAGCCTGACGAACGCCATAGCGTCCGGCCAGCCCCTGTTCGTGGCACGGGCGTCCCGCCCGTGTCGCCGTACCTGGCAAGGGTTATCCCGGTCAGATTGCGGAAGGCTCCTGTTATCTTGGGGTGAAGCGTCCGGCCGGGTGAGTTCAACGAGTCGCTGGCATCCGGCACGAAACGGGACGGGTCCGGTTTCACGGGCGTGACGCCCGTGCCACAACGGCCAATCCGCCGCTACCCCAGCAGTTCGTTCACCTTCCGCATCACGGCGAAGGCATCCGCGACGTAGACCACGTCGGCCTTGCCGTGGGCCCAGCCGCAGTTGGGGTCCATGTTGATGGCGCGGCGGTCGTTGATGAAGCGCCAGCCGACGGCGTGGGGTTCCTCACCGTGGCAGCACGCGGCCAGCCCCTTGGGGTGGCGCGGCGTGCTGCCGGTCTGGCCCACCTGGTTCAGGTGCGTCATGAACGAGAGCACGGTGTTGCCCTCGCCGCTCTGGTCCACCAGCGACTTGCTGCCGCCGAGCGACGCGCCGCTTCCGTTCAGGAACCCGAGGATGATCTGCTCGGCCTCGGGCGTGTGGGTCTGGCCGTCGCGCTGTTTCTTGCACCAACCCGCGCCGGCGACGAAGAGCAGCGACGCCTCGGGCTTGATGGTCTGCTGGCTGGCGGCGGGCGACTGGAACCCGGCGACCCGGGTGCGGGCCGCCGGCACGGAAACCGCCACGGCCTCGACGGTGGCGCTGCCCGCGGCGCCCTGCCACGGGGCCACGCTGCCCGGATCGAGCGTGATGACCCACGGGCGCTGCGCGCGCGACATGGCGGCGACCATGCGCTGGCGGTAGTACCCGCGCGTGACACGGATCTCGCCAGCCTCGGCAGTGACACCGGCCACGTGCGTGTCGGCGCGGCCGCCGGTGCGGTGGGCGGCGCCGGCGAGCGCGCGGCTGAAGCGCGACGTGGCGGGGGCGATGACGATGGTCGCGCCGCTGGCCCGGATCAGGGCCTCGGCGGCTGCGGCATCGGAGGCGTAACGGGCGTCGGCGAAGTCCGCCCCGCTGACGCCCAGGATGCGCGCGGCGCCGGCGGCCGCGATGGCGTTGGCGACCGGCTGCACGTCGGCGCCCACGAGGGCGGCCGTGAACGCGCCGCCGGTCAACTGGGCGGCCAGGTCGCGCGCGGCGGCCAGCGCCTCGAGCGCCGCCTTGGGCAGCGCGTTGTCGGAATCGGTGTGTGCGAGAAAAAGAATGGTTTCCATGATGTCGGCCCCTAGTCCCTCAGTCCTGCTTGATCCACTCGACGATCTCGCGGGCGATCTCGTCGTCGGTTGCGTCCTTCACGATGCGGGTTTCGCGGCGCTGCTTCGGCAGTTCCACGCTGGCAAATTTGACGCCCTCGGCGCCCACCGTGGCGGGCTTGGCCTTCTGCAGGGCCGGCATGATGGCGCGCATGTTCAGCATGCCCACCTGGGGGTTGTTGGGCGGCTCGGGCAGGTTGCCGGTGGCCCAGCCGACCACGGCGGGCGGACCGGCGATGACGGTCACCTGGTGGCGACCGCCCTCGACGCGCTCGAGGAAGCGCAGGCCGCCGTCGGCCTCCACCTGGACCTCGTCCACGCCCTGCACCTGGTCGGTGATGCCGAGCAGCTCGCCCACGATCTGCATGGTGGCGCCGGCGCCGCGCGTGGCGCTCTCCCAGCCGCCGCACACGATGAGGCGCGACTTGTCCAGCCCGGCGATGCCGCCGATGGCCTCGGCCAGCGCGGCCGCCACGTCGGCGCTCTCCACGAAACCGCCCGAGGGGCCGTCGACCGCCACGAACTCAAACGGAACCTTCTGCGCCACGGTCATCATCACCTGCTGCAGCTTCGCTTTCGGGCCGAGGCTGACCAGCCACACCTTGCTGCCGGGAACCTTCTTGGCCAGGTTGGCCGACTCGTACAGCGCGTGAGCCGCCCAAGGATCCAGCACGGCGGGAAGCATGGTCTCGTTCTTCAGCACCGGCCCCGTGGGCCCGGTCACCGGCTCAAGCGTCTGCAGGGGATCCGGCACGATACTTCCGCAGACCACAATATGATATCCGTCACTCATGGAAGAAGACTCTCCGTAATTTCAGGTCGCCGGAGAAAACGCCGGTCGGGGGAGGATGAGTGCAAGGATTTTGTGCGGCGGAGTGGGTGGGGCGTGGCGTGCCGCGCCGCTATGGGCCGCCATCCAAAACGGATTCGGCAAATGCCAGCACCTCGTCGGCGAACCTGCGCGGGTGTTCAATCATGGGGACATGGCCGCAGCGGTCGAACCACACGATCCGGGTGTTGGGCAGTTCGGCGGCAAACCTATGTGCCACCTCCGCGCGGGTGATCCGGTCCTGCCGTCCCCACAGCAGCAGCGTCGGGGCGGCCACGTCGCGCAGCCGACCCGCCAGGTTGTCCGCCCGCACCGAACGCGACAGGCGCACCATGGCCCGGGCCCGGTGCCGGTGTCCCAGTGCCTCGTGGATGCGCTCGATGTCCGACTCGAGGATGAACGCCGGATCGAAAAGCAGTTCGTTCAGGCCCTCGCGCACGCGCTGGCGCGAGGGGCGGGTGGTGGGCGTGTTGAGGGCCATTCCCCCCGCCAGGCCCGAGGGCCCCACCAGCACCATCCCCTTCACCAGGTCCTGTCGCTCCATCGCCACCCGCAGGGCCACGTGTCCCCCGAACGAATTGCCCACGAGCAGCGACGGCCCGCGGATCACCCCGTCGAGGAAGCGCAGGATCAGCCCCGTCGCACCGGTGATGGAGCAATCCTCCCCCGGAAGGTCCAGGATCGGGATTTCCACCATGTGGCACCGGTGCCGGTGATCCAGGTGGCGCACGGCTTCCAGCCAATGCTCGTTCGTCGCCAGCAAGCCATGCAGGAACACGATCGGCGGACCCGCGCCGCAGGTTGTCACCCGGAGCGGCACGGGGCGGCCGCCGTCACCGTCGACGTGGACGATCCGGGTGGTTGCATTCGATGACATTCGGAATCCGCTGGTTCGGTGGAATGGAAACAGGGATTCGCGCCGCGACAACAGTTTTTTCGCCGAAACTCCGCGCGCGTGTCCGTCGTCGCATGCGCGGTAACGGCAATTCAGTCGATGGTCAGGCGACTCAGGACCACCGGCACCATGTCCGTGGGGTTCCCGTAACTGCCGGGTGAGCGGCCGGCGTCGGTGTGGGCGAAGATGATCTCGCGGCGGAACAGCTGGTTTGCGAACCCGCTTGGATTGTCGCCGCCGGATGGCGCGCCGCCGTAGACATAGTTGGTGCCGGTGTCGAAGAAGAACGCGTAGAAACCCAGGTCGTCACTCGTGCTGAGGCCGGAAATGCTCCCCCCCGTGAACAGACTCCGGGCGACGCTCACCTCGCAGAACCGGGCGCCGGCACAGCCGGGAAGATCCGCGAAGAAACTTGCCGTGCCGGGCGGGTCCGTCTGCGTGCTTTGGCTGCCGCCGGTGCGCGTCGTGAAGTTCACGTCCGGGTTGCCGCCCGCGTCCACGAATTCCACCACGTAGTCCGGCTGGCCCTTGGCCCAGAACTCCACGCCGGAATAGGTCAGCGTGGTGGGTTGGTCCTGCGTGCCCGGATTCAGGTCAATCACGGCGATGGGGGGTGGGTCGCGGTTCCGCCGCCCCACCAGGCGAAGTAGATGTTGGCGTCGTCCCACGTCACCCAGAACTCGGTGGAATCGTTGCCGGTGAACTTTTCGTCGGCGGCCCAGTCGCCGCAGTTGCCGTCAATCGCGATGGTGTGCGTGGTGGTGGCGCTCAGCGGTCCGCCGCCGGCAAATGCCATGGAAATTGCCGCGACAACCATCCAACCCCGGATCGTTCGCCGTCCAACCATCACACCCCCCGATCGGATGCAACGCGCCGCACCTGCGGGGCGGAACGCGCACCGCCATTGTCTGCCATTGGCGCTTGGCTTGTAGGGGGATTCTCGCGGATTTTCAAGCAAGGAACCGAGGGGGCGGATGCGGGCGGGGATTCGGGTGTTGCGAAGGAGGAACGGGGTGGAATGGGGGCGAATGGGGGCGGAACGGGGGCGGAGAGCCTGTTGCGAAGAATCTGAAATTTGAAATCTCAGATTTGAAATCTCAAAGCGGGCGATGGATTGTCGGCTCCTGCGCGGCCTTGCTCACCACGACATTTCCAAACGCGGTTTTCGCAATTATCCGAAGCCCGGAGTTGTTCACTTCTCCCCGCCGGAGCCCGGGTCCGGTTGTTTCTCCGCGTCCGGATCGGGATAGATCCCGGGGTGGGTTTGGTGGAGGCGACGGGCCAGTTCTTTCTGGAAATCCTCGGCGCGCTGGCGCGATTCGTACTGGTTTCGGGTCGCATTGTTGAGGTGGCGCTGGCCCTTGATGTCCGTGTTCTGCAGATTGTCGGCCCAGGCGCGAATCTGGCGTGAACAACCCTCGGCCAGGGATTTCAGGTCGGAGATTTCGGATTTGAGATGTTCCGCTTCCGGGAACCGGCCGACGAAATGCAGCATGGACCGTACCTCCCCGGCCGACCCGCGCGCAATGTACAGGAACGCCAGCAACTCCGCCGTCGATCCGCGCTCGAATCCTTCGGCGATGTTGTTCGACACGGAAAGCGCGGCTCGCCGCATCTGATCCACGAGATCGCCCGGCTGCCGGAAAAACGGATCGCGGGTCACCCGATAAACCCTCCCCGCCAGATTCTGGGCGGCCTTCCAGACTGGCAGCTCTTCAAAGCGCTCGTATTTCATTCGGCAAACACCCCTCCGATAACATGACTCCACACCAACCTTCTGGACAGCCCCGGTCTTTCTCCGCTAAATGCCTCCGCGACGCCTCTCGCCAGAACCAGAACATGGTTCCAGTCCTCCGAGATTGCCTTTTCAAGGATTCAAGCAAAGCCCGGGCAGGGATGGATTCCAGGATCTATGGGGATTCAGTTCCCCCAAGTTTTGGCCAATCCAACTGAAAACCAAAACACCGACCCAAACTTTCCAGAACCGTCCTCTGCTTCAGCACGTCCTCCCGTTTAGCCGCAACGGAATGGCGGTTTGAATCCAACCACTGCGGACGAATCCAGAGCACCGTGTTGATCGCGCTGAAAACGAATTCCACCCAATATAACGACTCGTTTCCGCCAAGCGTTCCCTTGATCAGGACCGCACCGATGTGGGCGACAACCGCAATCGCCAACACGGCCAAGACCCATTTGTCGCTGCATCGCAGGGGAAGCCAGCGAATCTCATCCGTGACGGTGCACAAAAACTCCCGAAGCATCACCATGGTGAGAAACGAAAGAGAGACGACCAGGGCAAATACCCCGGACACAACGTCCACAACCCAGTAGTGGCGCGGCGAAAGAAAGACCATCATGAGCGAAGATGCGACGGCGAATGCCAGGTTTCCCCCAATATGGCCGGAACGCCTGACAACAGCATGTTTCCCCAGGGCTTCAAAGTCCGCAAACCACATCGGGCACTCCCTGCGGGTATCTTCTCGAACCTCCCACCGGTTCCGGCAACAGATTACCGCTCCTCCGACAACCTTTCCCCAACGATCAAACCCCAAGCACTACCCGCCAGAGATTTCAAATCTCAAATCTGAGATTCTCTGCCATCCTACGGAATCAGGCCACGGGGCGCGGAATCCGCTCACGGCGGCGGTCCCTGTGCGCATGCGTTGTTCGCCGTTTCCAGCTCCCGCGGGCGGGTGCGCCCTCAGTTCTCCGCCGAGTGCAGTCCCCCGGCGCCGGCGGTGAATCGGATGTTGGTCCGTTCGGGGTCGGTGGCGTGGGGTTCGGCGCAGTTCCAGGCGCAGGCGCCGCAGTGGACGCACTTTTCGCGGTCGAAGGCGGGGACGCCGCCGTCGTCGCCGGGGGTGATGGCCTGGCCGCTGCACATCTCGATGCAGACCTTGGTGCGGCAATTCTCGCACAACTGGCGGCGCAGGAACTGAACGTGGTCGCGGTAGCCGGAGGGCGCCTGGACCTTGCCGCCGAGAAGCAGGGCGTCCTGGTGGGAGATGAGCAGTTTCCCGTCGAGGGGGATGGCGGGCCAGCCGGCGCGGTCCATGAGCGCGTCGTGGAGCGGCTGGCCGGTGGCGGCGCACTCCCTGCGGATGCGCCCGATCTCGTCGGCCGGGATGCGGCCCTTGTAGTACTCCTCGAGCGAGGGGATGCGCGCGTGGGTGGGCACCTGGTCGCCGGGCATGTTGATCATGCCCCGGGTCATGCCGCTGAGGGCCATGCCGATCATGCCGCTGGCGACGCCGCGGGTGAAGCCGTCGCGGCTCTTCTCGGCGATTCGGGCCTCGCTCTCCACCCAGCTCGAGCGCCGGCGCGCCACGTAGGCCGCCTCCAGATTCTCGCGGGTGAAGGGCTTCTGATCCTTGAGCAGTTCCACAACGCCCTCGGCGAGCTGGATGCCGGTCATCCACGCCTCGTCCACGCCGCTGCCGGTGAGCACGTTGGTGCTGCCGCTGCCCTCGCCGATGCGGGCGTAACCGTCGCCCGCCAGCCACGGCTCGCCGCGGCGGCCGGACTCGAGCAGGCTCTTGGCGCCGAAACTGCGCAGCGTGGCGCCCTCGAACAGGCGCCACATGGCGGGATGCCGCATCCAGTGCTGCAGGTAGCGGTAGGCGGTGCGGGCCGGGTTGTCGAACCACGACGGGACGAAGATGCCGGCGCTGACGACGCGGTCGGGGTAAACGTAGAGGAAACCGAAAATCTCCGGCTCGGGGTAACCGAAAGTGTGGATGACGATGCCGGGTTCGAGCGGGAAGGACTCGGGGACGTCCACCACGATCTTCATCCCCAGCGCCCACTCGCGGCGATGATGGCCGCCGGGCATGCCGAAGGTTTCGTCGAGTTGCTGTCCCACCGCGCCGACCGGGCCGTCGCCGATCACGGTGAGGGCCGCGCCGATGTCCATGCCGGGCATGAAGCCCGCGTCGGGCGCGCCGGACTTGTCGGTGCCCTGGTCCACCAGGCGCACGCCGACAACTTTCTTCTCCTCGATGAGGGCGCTGTCCACGGGCGTGCCGGGCCACACCTGAACCGTGCCGCCGGCCATGAGGTTGGTTCCCACCCACTGGTTGAACTGGCCGAGGGAGAGCAGCAGGCCGTCATGCTTGGCGAGGAAGGGGGGGATGTAGGGCAGGGTGAGGGCATGGTCGCGGAAGGGCAGGGCCCACCTGAAGGCCCGGATTGCGGCGTCGCCGGCGCGCAGGGTGGCGGAGCGGCGGCTGGCCTTGCCGGGGTCGAGCAGGTAGAGGAGTTTCTCGGCCTTCACCGGGGTGGCCATGGGAACCTGGGCCGGGTCGAGGTCGGGGAACGACTGGCGGATCGCGCGGCCGCGGGTGACCACGCCGGAAACGCCGAAGCCGATGTCGTCGGCGCGCTCGTAACAGATCACCTGTGGGGGCATGCCGGGCATGACCGCGCTGTCCACCCGGGGCATGCCGTTCTCGTCCACCAGCTCGCGCGACAGCGTGGTCAGGAACCCTCCCATGGCGGGGCCGAAGCCCACGCACACGATGTCCACATCCATGCGCTGGCGGGGGGTGGTGTCGGTTTCACTCATTCGGTCAGTCGTCCCTTTTTCTTGTTTCGGGGTTCCTTTGCTTTCCTGGGGGCAGGCCTCGTCTTCTTCCGTCTGGCTGCCGGCTTCGGCGCCTCCATTCCCAAATGAAAACGGACGGCATTCCGAAGCGTTCGACACCGCCTCACCGCATCCTTCGCCATTTCAGGCGTTGCGTCGTAACCGGGGTAGCGAAAAAGCACGGCGAAACCGGTAAGGAACATCATGTCGTCTGAATAGGGTTGCCACAGGGGTTCCCGTGCCACGGCCAAACTCAGCAGGAAAACCAAGTCGTGGGTCTTCGGAAAAGCGATCCCCCACTCCTGGAGACAGGCTTTCAAGTACTTCTCAACGCATTGTTGTGCATGAAAACAGACGGCATCGAAATTGGGTGCACGACGCACCCGGATTTCGCGCTGGACCAGTGCGAATTCCGCCTCCGCCTTTGAAACCCACTCAAGCGCGGCCGGCTTCATAAACCACAACGCCCTGTTCCGTAATCTCGCGCATGAAAAAATCGTCCATGGCAAGGCGCCGCCGCACGTCGCATGCGGAACGGACCAGCAAATCCATGGGGAATGGAGCCGGGACACGCGAACGGATCTCGACGGACTTCAGAACCGGGTTTCCCCTGTATCGCATAATGACCAGGATATCCACATCCGAATCCGGCCCGGGTTTGCCGTAAGCGTACGACCCGAACAGTATGATCCGTTCCGGTTTGAACTCCCGGGCGATTCCCTCGCAGTATTGGACTATGGATTTCCTGGAAACCATGGGATTTCGCGACTTCTAGACGGGATAGTCCAGCGCCTCGGGGATCATCACGGTGGCTGCGGATTTGGCGGCGCGATCCTTGGCCAGGCGACAGCCGGTCAGGCAGCCGTCCAGTTTCGTGCGCAGGCGCTCGAAGGGCTCCAGGGCGTCGTACTTGACGCACGGGCCGGCCTTGCACGAGTGCCCGCCGCCGGGCTGGGCGACGTCGCCATACGAACCGGCGACGCTGCTGATGCCGGGCACGACGCTCTCGAGCTGCTCCAGTTCGTCGGGCTGGTAGCACGCCGCGCAGCTGTCGCCGTCCCACGCGGGGTGGCGGTTGTAGCCGTGCAGCAGTTCGGCGCAGATGCGGGCGCTCTCCCCGGAGGCGCGGGCCGCAAAGACGTGGCACAGGTCGGTGAGGAAGCCCAGCGTGCCGGGCAGGGCCTCGGCCACCACGGGGTTGATGGGACCCTTCAGTTCCAGTTCCACGACATCGAGGATCTGCTGGCGGGAAGCCAGCAGCCAGCACAGCGCGTCGGTGAGCGGGAAGGTGACGCCCTGGCGCGGCCCCTGGTAGAGCGGGGTTCCATTGGCGTCCCTGCCGCCCTGCAGGTGCTGGAGCGTCCACTGCCACATCTGCATGGCGGTGGCCAGCGTGCAGGCCCCGGTCCCGGGGCGGTCGCTGGCGACCTGGCGCATCTCGGCGGTCCACTGGCGGAACTGGGCGAGGAAGAGGGGCTGGGTCATGGTGACGCTGAGCTGGCGGCGCTGGACGGCCTCGGGCCCCTCGTAGGTTGCCTCGAGCTGCGCGTCCATCCACTTCTGGCCGATGAAGCCGGGGCAGTCCTCGGTGATGCCGTAGCCGCCCATCAGGCTGACGGCGTCGCGCATGATGTTCGCGGCCAGGCCGGACCACAGTTTGCAGGCGGGGCAGAACACGCTGGCCTGCGCGTCGGCGATGGCGAACTGGACCAGTTCGTCCGCCTGGAGTTCCGCGTGGCGCGCGCCGTCGCGGGCCGAGGCGGGCTTGGCGTCGAGTTCGAGGAACTCGAGGGCGAGCGCCTCGACCCTTTTCATTTCCTTGAGCTGGGCGCGGCCCCCCAAGGCGTTCCGGGCCTTGAGCAGCTCGTTCTTGCGGTGCTCCATGGGGTCCACCACGTCGAAACTCCGCGCGGCGGCAAAGCCGAGGCTGGCCGCGGCCTCGCCGGCAGCCCACACATCCACGAGGCGGTGCAGGCTGTCTTCCTTGCCCTGCAACCCCAGGTCGTAACGGGGCGATCCGGGCTGGGTATCGCCGCCGCGGAACCGGCCACGCTGGTAACGGATGATCGGCTCGACGGCGGAGAGGAGTTTGGCCGTGGTCATCACGCCGACGGTGACGCGGGTGCGGCGGAAGACGGCCTCGATGACCTCGCTGTGGCTGAAGTTGGGGACGATGACGCCGTTCACGATCTCGTAGCCGCCCACGATGCGGCTGGCGGGCACCTTGAGGCTGAAAACCGGGTCACGCGTGCTGGAGAGCTGGTGCACCAGTTTCTTGGTGGGCACGCCGCGGTCGAACAGGCCGGGGTCGGTGTCGTGCAGGATTACGATGCAGCTTCCCTTGATGCGCGGATCACCCGAATCCACGGCCGCGGTGACGAAGTTGGCGAAGCCCATGTTGGTGATGAAGCGCCCGCGCTTGTCCACCTGCAGGACGGGTTCCCTGCCCTCCTCCCACTCGGCGATCTTCATGCGGCCGGCGACCATGCCGGTGTCCACGCCCACGAAGGGGATGGGCTCGGTGAGGGCGAAGGCTCCGCGCAGGGGCTTGCGGTCCTCGCCGGGCTCGGGCGGGGCCATCGCCGCCATGTAGTGGTTGCGCTGCTCGGGGGTTCCCTTCTCATGGATGGGGGCGAGGGCCAGGTTGCTGGCCAGACTGCACGTGGAGGCCCCGGCATCCACCCAGGCAAGTTCGAAGGCCAGCAGGGAGATTCTTGGGACCGATGAGGAACCCGCCGAATTCCGGGTCCAGGAAGGCCGCGGTCAGTCCGGCCTCGTCGAAAACGCGGAGGAGATCGTTTTTCTCGGGGGTCCACTCGTGGGTGTTCCGGCCACCGTCGGCCACCAGCCGCGCCACGGGGCCGCGGGCCACCGCGCGGGTGCTCTGGACGAGCATCTGGATGTCAAAACGGTCCGCGAACCGCCACATGATTTGCCGGACATCGTCTCCCGGCAGGGTGCGCAGCATCTCCTGCGCGGTTTCGGTCTTGCCTTCCGTCATCAGCCCATTCCCTCGATATCGCGCACGCGAAAGGCGCGCATGTTTTCCCCGCAAACCCGCGAACGGGGGCTTGCGGTGCAGGACCAAAACCGTTTTTCCGCCCGCCTCCTGTCAACGCGAATCTCCGGGGCGCGAAAAGGCCCGCCCGGGAGATTCAGGAAACCGGCGGTGGTTCCACGGGAACCGTGAACCAGAAAGTGGATCCGCGCCCCGGGGCGCTGTCCACGCCGATGCGCCCCCCGTGGGCCTCCACGATGCGTTTGCAGATGGCCAGGCCCAGCCCGGTGCTTTTCTCGCCCCCGGTCGGTTTCACGCTGCAGCGGCGAAATTCGCTGAAAAGCGTTCCCTGCTCCCCCTTGGGAATCCCCTGCCCGTGGTCTGCCACCTCGAAACGGACGAATGCCCCGGCGCGAAGAGCCCGCATCGAGACATCGGTGTCCGGGTGGGAGAACTTGATGGCGTTGGACACGAGGTTGTCGAGCACCTGGGCGATCCGTGCGGGATCGAACCAGGCGCGGCCCGGATTCTCCCCGGCCGCCAGCGCGACGCGGATATTCTTGGGATGACCGAGCATGGCGTTGCCGGCGTGGACGGATTCGAGGAAGGGCGCAACCTCCACATGGCAGGGTGTGAGTTCCAGTTTTCCCGCCTCGATGGCGCTGATGTCGAGCAGGTCGTTGAGCATGTCGACGGCCCGCTCGCAGGCCAAATCCATGGTCGCGTACACGGCGTCCGTTTCCGGTGCCCCCGGCGGGATGATGCCGGCCCGCAGGAGTCCCACGTATCCCTTCAGAACATTGAGGGGGTTGCGAAGGTCATGGACGATGATTCCGAGGAACTTGTTCTTGTCGGCCACGGCCTCCACCAGCTGCTGGTAGAGGCGGCCCTTTTCGACGATGACGGCCAGGTGGCCGGCGACCTGCTGGAAGGTCTCCACATGGGCGTCCACGTAGGTTCCGGGTTTGGAACTGCTGAAAAACATGAAGCCGATCGGCCGCCCCATGGCAATGAGGGGACAGGTTAGGCTGGAGAGCATCCCCTCGTTCACGATCAGGCGGGTGGAATCCGACCGGGGGTGTTCCTCCAGGTACTTGGCGAGGTCATTGAGGATGCGCGGTTGGCCGGTTTCGACAATACCCTGGAGGCTGCTGCCCCGGAGGGGGGCGGAGTAGTCGCGATGGATGAGCATTTTCGCGGCGCGGGTCTTTGCCCAGCGGGCCCGGACAGTCTGGTTTCCTTCGTCGATCAGGGAGAAGCCGATCCGGTCATACGGGATGACCGGGGAGAAGGTTTCGAACACATGATCCAGCACGTCGTCGAGGATGAGTCCCGCGTTGACCTTCTCGGTGATGTCGGCGAGTCGCTGGGTTTCGGCGAACTTGCGCTCGAGAACCCGGCGCAACTCGGCCAGGACTCTTCCGAGTTGTCCGACCTCGTCGTCGCCGGCGGCGGGGACCTCCACGCCAAAATCCCCGCGGATCATTCCCGCGGCCGCATCGCGGTAGGCAGCTATCCTGGGGTCGGTCATGGCCAACCCACCTATTCTAGGCTGCCGTTCCTTCGCAAGAACCGTTTGGGATGCTGAAAAGGAAAGTGCTTCCCCGGCCTTTTTCGCTCTCCAGCCAGATGTTGCCGCCGTGGGCTTCGACGATCTTTTTGCAGATGGCCAGGCCCAGTCCGGTTGTCTTCTCGCCGGAAGTCGGTCGCGAACTGGCCTTTCCGTATTCGCGAAACAGCAGGGCCTGCTCATCCGCGGGGATACCGGGCCCCTGGTCGTGCACCGCAATAACGACGCCGTGGGGGGGCACGCGGTTTGCGGCAAGGACCACGCGGGTTCCGGGTTCGGAGAACTTGAGGGCATTGGAAACGAGGTTGCCCAGCACCTGGTTGATCCGGTTTGGATCAAACGACGCGCTGCCGACCGCGGCGGGCAGGTCCAGGTCCACCATGATCCCCTTCCCCTGTCCCATGACGGCGGTCATGGCGTGAAATTCGCGCAGGAAAGCCGCAACGTCCATATCGGCACGGCGCAGTTCCAACCGGCCCGACTCAATGGCCGAGAGATCCAGGACCTCGTCCACCATGTGCAGCATCTGGTCGCAGGCCCGTTTCATGCTGGCGAGCACCTGGTCCAGCTGGGCGGGATTATGGCACCCCACCACCCCGGTTTCCATCAGCCCGAGAAAGCCCTGCATCACATTCAGCGGGTTTCGCAGGTCGTGGGCGACAAAGCCCAGGAAGCGGTTCTTGAACTCGTTCAGTTCCAGCAGCTGCTGGTAGAGGCGGCCCTTCTCGACGACTAGGGAAAGCTGGCCGGCAAGCTGGCGATAGATGCCCACATGGGCATCGCGGTAACAGTGGGGAGCCATGCTGCTGAAGAACAGGAAGCCGATCGCTTTTCCCATGGCGACCAGGGGGCAGGTCAGGCTCGACCTCATGCCCTCCATGACGATCCGGCGGGTGGATTCCGAATCGGGGTGGGAACGCAGGTAAGTCTCGAGGTCGTTGATGATCCGCGGTTCGCCGGTCTGGAGAATTCGTTCCAGGCTGCTTCCGGCGAGAGGAGCCGAGTAGCTCTGCTTCAGCTCGATGGTCTGGGACTTGGAGCGGGTCCACCGCAAGACAACCCGGGAGGCGTCTTCGCTGAGCACGGCGAAGCCGATTCTATCGAAGGGAATCACGCCGTCGAAGGAGACGAAAATGTGGTCGAGCACTTCGTCGAGGACCAGCCCCTCGTTGATGTTCTGGGCGATTGCCGCCAGGCGCCCCATCTCGGCAAAACGGCGTTCCAGCGCGGACGCGAGTTCCGCAAGGCCAAGCCCCAACTGACCCAGCTCGTCCCCACTGGCCGGAATCTCCACGTCGAAGCGCCCGTCGCGCATCAGGCGGGCAGCCTCGCGAAATTTCTCAATCCTCGGATCCATCACAACCAACCCCCAGGACTTGACGCGTATCGACGCAGATATTGTCCGACGGAAAGCGGGCCGTGTCAATGCAGGGATGCACGCGCGGCCCGGAAAAGCGATTCGTGTTGCATTCGCGGTTCCCCAAATCGAAAGCCCGTACCGCTGTGCAAACCCCGAACCAAAGAGGTTCCGATCCATGAATGTGATGACCATCCTGGGAAGTCCGCGCCGCGCGGGAAACACCAACCAAGTGCTCCGATGGGTGGAGGAGGACCTTGCGGCATCGGGTCACACGGTGGACCGGGCCGACATCGGCGACTACCGCGTGGAGGGCTGCGACGACTGCCGGGAGTGCAAGGACAAGGCCGACGGGCGCTGCGCCCGCGGGGATGGTGCCAACGCCCTGTTCGCGCGGATGCGGGCCGCCGATGCCATCGTGTTCGCCGCGCCGCTCTACTGCTGGGGATTTCCCGCGCAGCTCAAGGCGCTGGTGGACCGGATGCACTGCATGGTCCAGGGTTTCACGGGGGCGCCGAACCACGCCTCGATGCTGGCCGGCAAGACCATCGCGCTGCTGGCCACGGCCGGCGGCGGTTACGAGAAGAACATGGACCTGCTCGTCCTGGGGTTCGAAAACCTGGTCGAGTTCCAGCAGGGACGGGCGATCGAACCGCTGCTTCTGCACTTCTGCACGGAGCCGGGGGCGCTGGGGGGCGAGGCGCGGGAGAAGGCCCGGGCTTTCGCCGGGCGGATCACCGCGGCCTGAGGACCGCCGGATTTTGGATGTCCCCGAATTAGAACGCCGCCCGTCGTGCCACACCCTTGTCACCGTCATGTGCGAGGCGTGTCACATGACTTCCGCCCCCCGGCGCGGGTAGGAGTGTCCCCCGGTCAGAAGGATCAACCAACCCAATCCTGTTCCCGGGAGGAACACCATGCGTCACCAAGTTGCCAGGGCATTCACGCTGATCGAGCTCCTGATCGTGGTTGCCATCATCGCCATTCTCGCCGCCATCGCGGTGCCGAACTTCCTCGAGGCCCAGACGCGCTCGAAGGCGGCCCGCGTGAAGAGCGACCTTCGCACGCAGGCCACCGCCATCGAATCCTACGTGGTGGACTGGAACAGCCTGCCGCGCGACAGCGATTCGGACCTGGATCGCGAGTACACCATGCAGTACGATCTGAAGGCCAACGGGGCCACGCAGCTGACGACCCCGATCGCCTATATGACCAGCCTGCTCAAAGACCCGTTCACGCCTCCGGGCGCCGTGGATATCACGGGCGGCACGGCCGACGGTTACCGCATCGGCTCGGGCACCTGGTCCTACCCGAACAGCAACGCGACCCCGCCGGATCACCAGGCGGCCAACGCGGTTTTCAACGCCAACGGCCCGGTCCTGGCGTACGTGACGCTGAGCCCCGGCCCCGACAAGAAGCGCAACCGCATGGGCTACAAGTGCTTCCCGTTCAAGAGCACGGATTCGGCGGAAACCGGGTTCTACGAGGACTATGACCCGACGAACGGCACGATCAGCGGCGGCGACATCATGCGCTTTGGCGGTTCGTTCATGAGCGGCACCTGGGACCGCAACGCGGCCGGTGCGGGCCCGAGCGGCCCCGAAGCAAAGTAGAGCACCATCCCAGGATCATGCGGGGGACGAGCTCGTGGCACGAAGCTCCGTCCCCCGCTTTTTCTTTTCCGGGGCATGGCGGACGGGGCCGCCGTCCCCCTTCCCAGCCAGCTACCAGGCGTAGGCTTCCGGTGCAGTTCCCCCCGGGCCGGGGAATATCTCGTCCAGTTTTTTCCTGGTTTCGTCGGCAATTCCGAGCTCCAGGGCGCGGAGTGATCCGTTCAGCTGATCCGCCTTGCGGGGACCGATGATGGGCGCGGTGACCGCCCTGTTGGAGAGCAGCCAGGCGAGGGCCACATCGGCGGGTTTTTCGCCCAGTTCCCTGCACAGGGCCTCCCATTTTTCGAGTCGCGGGCGTTCATTCTCGATCCACTTCTGCGTCCCCTCCTTGGAGCGGCGGCCCTGGGCGGCTTTCTCCAGCGCCCCGCCGAGAACGCCGCCGGCCAGGGGACTCCAGGGGATCACGCCGAGGCCGTATGCCTCGCACGCCGGCAGCACCTCGAGTTCCACGGTGCGTTTCATGAGGTTGTAGATGCTCTGCTCGCTGACCAGGCCCAGGAAATGCCGGCTTCGGGCCGCCTCGTTGGCGCGGGCGATGTGCCACCCCGCGAAGTTGGAGGAGCCGACGTAGATCACCTTGCCGTCGCGCACGAGGCGTTCCATGGCCTCCCAGATCTCCTCCCAGGGTGCCTCGCGCCACACATGGTGCATCTGGTACAGGTCGATGTGATCCGTGCGGAGGCGGCGCAGGCTGGCCTCGCAGGCGCGGCGGATGTGGAGGGCGCTCAGGCGGTTTTCGTTGGGCCACTCCCCCATGTCGCCGTACACCTTGGTGGCAATGACGGTTTTCTCGCGGCGCCCGCCGCCCTGGGCGAACCAGTTGCCGATAATCTGCTCGGTGATCCCCTCGCCCTTCTTCCAGCCGTACACGTCCGCGGTGTCGAAGAAGTTGAGGCCGACTTCCAGCGCGCGGTCCATGATGGCGTGGCTGTCGGGTTCGGTCGTTTCGGGGCCGAAATTCATGGTGCCGAGGCACAGCCGGCTGACCTTCAGCCCGGTGCGGCCCAGGTTCGTGTACTGCATGTTGCGCTCCTCCCGCGCGCGGGGCCGGGAAATCAGATCCCGCGCGTCATGAGATCGGCGAGGCGCCTGCTGAACGCGGCCGGTTCGGGCAGCTGCCCGCCCTCGGCCAGCACGGCCTGCCCGTAAAGCAGCTCGGCGTACTCGGCAAGGCGCTCGTCGTCAGGGGCAGAATCATGGAGGGACTGGAGTTTTGCAAGGATCGGATGCTCCGGGTTCATCTCGAGGATCCGCTTGGAGGGTTTCACCTCCTGACCCATGGAGCGCAGCATCTGTTCCAGCTGGGGCGTCATGTCGAAGGAGTCGCCGACGAGGCAGGCGGGCGACGAGGTGAGTCGTCCCGTGAAGCGCACTTCCTTCACCTGCTGGTCGAGGTGCCTGCGGATGCGCTCGAGCAGGTCCTTGTGCCGGGTGGCCTTCTCCTTCAGTTCCTCGTCGGCCTTCTTGCGCTCCTCCTCGGAACCCAGTTCGGCCTCGCCCTTTCCGACGGACTGGAAGCCCTTGCCCTTGTACTCGACAAACCCCTGCACCCAGACCTCGTCCACCGGGTCGCTGAGCAGGAGCACCTCGTAACCCTTTGCCCGGAAGGCCTCGAGGTGCGGCGAATTCTCCACCGCGGTCCGCGAATCGCCGGTGATGTAGAAGATGCGCTCCTGGTCGGGTTTCATGCGGGAGATGTAGTCGTCCAGGGCCACGGGTTCGCCGGCCGAATGGGTGGAGGCGAACACGCTGGCGGCGAGCAGGGCTTCGCGGTTTTCGTGGTCCTGGAAAATTCCCTCCTTGAAGACGCGGCCGAACTCCTTCCAGAAGGTCGCGAACTTCTCCGGATCGTTCGCCCGCAGGTCGCGCACGGTGTCGAGAACCTTCTTCACCATGGCTTTGCGGATGAGCTGGATGTGGCGGTTCTTCTGCAGAATCTCGCGCGAGATGTTGAGCGAGAGGTCCTCGGAGTCCACGACGCCGCGCACGAAGCGCAGGTACTCGGGCAAGAGATCCTTGCAGTCGTGCATGATGAAGACGCGGCGGATATACAGATTCACGCCGTGGGATGCATCGCGCATGAACAGGTCGAAGGGGGCGCGGGACGGGACGAAGAGCAGGGCGCGGAACTCGCTGGTTCCCTCGGCCCGCATCAGCACCCGCCTGAGCGGTTCGTTCCAGTCGTGGCTGATGTGCTTGTAGAATTCGGCGTACTCCTCATCGGTCACCTCGGCCTCGGGGCGGGTCCAGATGGCCTTCATGGAGTTGAGCACCTCGTCGGTTTCGACGGTTTGCCCGGTGTCCGGCTTCGTCTTGCCGCTGTCATCGCGCTCGCTCTCGGTGCGCGACACCTTCATGCGCACGGGATACCCGACGAAATCGGAGTATTTGCGCACGATGTCGCGCAGGGTATGCTCGTCGGTGTAGTCGTGGAGCCCGTCCTCGCCGTCGGCAGGCTTGAGATGGAGGGTCACGGTTGTTCCCGGCTCGGGACGCGCTTCGGGGGCCAGGGTGTAGGTGCCGTCTCCGGCGGACTCCCATCGCCAGCCGTGCTCCTCGCCGGCGCGGCGCGTGACGAGGCTGACGCGGTCGGCCACCATGAAGCTGGAGTAGAAGCCGACCCCGAACTGGCCGATCAGGTCGGCCGGGGCGTTGGTGGCTTTGGCCTCCTGGAGGGCCTGGGCGTATTCGCGCGTCCCGGATTTGGCGATGGTCCCGATGAAACGGACGATCTCGTCGCGGTTCATGCCGATTCCGTTGTCGGAAACGGAAAGGGTGCGCGCCGCCGGATCGGGAGAGATGCGGATGTGCGGGTCGCCGGTGAACTGGGCCAGGTCCGGGTCGGTGAGAGCCTCAAAGCGCAGTTTGTCGAGTGCGTCCGAGGCGTTCGAGACGAGTTCGCGCAGGAAGATGTCCTTGTGGGAATATACCGAGTGGACCATGAGGTCCAGCAGCTGGCGGGCCTCGGTCTGGAACTGGAAGGTTTCGGGCTGCGTGCTCATCGCGATGGTTGATCCTCCGTGGTGTTCGCTTGGGGCAGGGGTCCGGGCGCCGGTCCCCTCCGGAGGCAGACATACCGCGGGCGGGGCCGGGCTATTGCGGCCGGGGCGATGTCGATTCCGGATCCGGGGACAGGAAATGGTGTTGCAATTGGCGGACGCCCCCTCGGACATTCCCATCCCGTGTGAACACACTGCGGATTCTTTCTTCCCGCGCGAGGGCGCGGCGTTGACCCAGAACCGCAATCCCGGCGGGAGCCAACGAGATGAGCGAAAAGAACGAGCGCGCGGCATGGATCGGCGGACCGAAAATGCAGTGCGCGACAAAGGCGGCCAATCCGGGCCGGAGTTTCCGAATGGTGCTTCTGGGGGCCCCCGGAGTGGGCAAGGGCACGCAGGCCGAGATGCTGTGCGAGAGACTGGGAACCTGCCAGCTGTCGACCGGCGACGTGTTCCGGGCGGCCAAGTGCATGGACGAGAGCCAGCTGAGCCCGGCCATGGTGCACGCCCTGGGTTACATGCAGCGCGGCGAGCTGGTGCCGGATGACACCGTGATTGACATGGTGAAGGAGCGCATCGGCTGCCTGAAATGCCAGAATGGCTTTCTGCTGGACGGTTTTCCGCGGACGGCGTCGCAGGCCGGGGCGCTGGACCAGATGCTCGCCTCGCTGGGCCTGAAACTGGACGCGGTTCTGAACTTCGAGCTGCCGCTCGAGCAGGTGGTGGAGCGCCTCGGCGGCCGGCGGACATGCCAGTCGTGCAAGACGACGTTCCACGTGGTATCCAAGCCCCCCCAGGTGGATGGGATCTGCGACCGCTGCGGCGGGACGCTCTACACCCGCGAGGACGACCGCCCGGAGTCCATCCGGGTGCGCCTGCAAGCCTACGAGGACAGCACCAAACCGCTGGTGGAATACTACGCGAAGGCCGGCACGCTGGTCAGCGTGAGTGCCGACGGCGCGCCCGGGAAGGTCTTCGAGAACTGCATGGAAGAACTGCGCAAACGCATGGACGTGTGACGGCGGAACGCCGGAGCGTCACGGTCCGCCCAAAACAGGGCGCCGGGAGAGCCTTTGCAGGTTCTCCCGGCGCCGTTCCATTTTTCGGGACTGGCGGAAACCGTCGCGGCCTAGGAACCTCCGGGGCCGTAGCGGAAGATGTCGCCGTCGCTGATGGTGCCGTTGGTGGGGTCGTAGATGACGAAGAAGTTGCCGGTCGGATCCGGGTTGGCGAGGCCGGACTTCTTGTCCGGGCCCTGGGAGTAGTTGTACCATTTGCAGCTGACGTTGTTGACCTGGCAGAAACCCTTTCCGTCGCCGCGGACGAAGAACGTCACCCGCGTGGGATCATGGGTGTCGGTCACGAAATCGTAGAGGCGGTAGCGGTACGGGGGCGTGATGTACGACAGGCCGCCCAGATCCGCGCCGAAGGGATCGACCGGGATGGAGGTGATGTAGGCGACGGGGGTGGTGATGGGGCTGTAACGCTTTTCCAGCGTTCCCTCGGAGCCGGTGACCAGGGGATACTTGTTGTTGTCCACACTGTACGACTCGATGGCCACGGCCACCGACCGCAGGTCGGCCTTGGCCCGGCTGACCTTGGATCGGGTCTGTGCTTCGAGGAAATTGGGAACGGCGATGGCGGCGAGGATCGCGATAATCGCCACGACAATCAGCAGTTCGATGAGCGTAAAGGCACGTTGCTTCATTGCGGAACCTCTCTGGAATGGGTCGGAATTCTGGATGGAAATGCACATTCTCACGCCGCCAAAATGTAAGCGGTTACTCCACTCGAAATCTGTCTTCGTCATCACGAATCAGGTTTTCAAGAGTTTTCTGCTGCCGGGGAATCCAGGGGCGTTGAGAATTCGCATTAACCCATTTATCACAATGCTCCAGGAAACAAAGAAGAATTGCGGGATGGCGTTTGCGTAAAAAAGCGGGACCGAAGAGAAGTCTCTGTGGGGGATGGTCTGGAACGGCATTGCTGCAATCGTTTTCTATTGGGAAAGGGAAAAAACCGGAAAGCTTGTGGATCATGGATTTGCGTGCCACGCGACCCGGGCGGCTGACAGAGGATTCCTCCCATCAAACGGAGCGGAACAGCCGGAGAGAGACCGCGACTTGGGAGGTTGGCGGGATGGAGGCACTTGAAACCCGGAGCGGGGCTTCCCGCCGGGGCCGGGATCGAACCGGATTTCGGCGGGAAACCGCTCAGGTTGTGCCTGGGAAGGCTTACTTGTCCAGTTGATGACGCGTTGCCGGGGCCGGAGCCGACGGCGGGGGCACATTGTAGCCCGGAGCCTTCGCCGTGGGGCGGTAGGCGCAGCCAGCGAGGATCACGCTGACGGCGGCAAGGGTAAGGATCAGCCGCATGGTTCTCTTTCACCTCCATTTCGTGTCGGATATCGAAACACGGGGAGACAATAGTGTGCCGATTCAGGACAGGATTCTGCCTGATCGTGCTCCCTGGGCATGGGAGGAGCGAGATTCGAGCCAGCAGCGAAGGATTCGTTGCCGAACCGCCCGAGGAACGGGGTCCCCGCGGCCCGCGTCAGCCGCAACAGCAGGCGTTGCGGCGGGGCTTGATGGCCGACACTTCAAGGCTGGTGACGTAATCCGCGGGACGCGCGCCTGCGGGCAGTGCCTGAAGGATTCGCGCGTAAAGCGGATCCTGCATCTGATCCAGCGCGTCCATATAGGCGGATTTCTGTTCCAGGCGCACCTGGCCCAGCCCGGCCGCTTTGGCCATCGCCTCAGTTTCCGAGACCAGGACGGCACCCGCAACGCAGCCGACCAGGGCCTCGACCATTTCCCGCACTTCGACGGGAAGAGGCTGCAGCAATGCCAGGTCACTCACGGCCACCCGGCCTCCGGGTTTCAGCACGCGGGCAATTTCGCGCCAGACCTGCGGCTTGTCCGGGGAGAGATTCACGACGCAGTTGGAAATGACCACGTCCACGGAGGAGTCGGCAACGGGCAGATGCTCGATTTCGCCCAGTCGGAATTCCGCGTTGTCGAGTCCGGTCCGCTGACGGTAACCGGAGATGTTGCGTCGGGCCTTGGCGAGCATTTCGGTTGTCATGTCGACGCCGATTGCGCGGCCCCTGGGACCGACCTTGGATCCGGCGATGAACACGTCAAAGCCGCCGCCGCTGCCCAGGTCGAGCACCACTTCGCCCGGCTTGAGCGTTGCCAGGGCGACTGGATTTCCGCAGGACAGCCCCATGTCGGCGCCTTCGGGCAGGACGGCCAGGTCCGCGTCCGAATATCCCACCGCGTTGGAAACGGCACCGGATGCCGTCCCCCCGCAACATCCTCCGCCCGGCGAACATCCGCCTGCCTCGTTACGGGCGATGGCGGCGTAACCATCGCGAACGGCTTCCCGGATGGTTTCAGCGCTGTTATCGTGGGACGGGGTGGTCATTGGACTCTCCTTTTAAGGTCACTTCCCCCGCGACGCTTCCCCCACGGAAATGTTTATTGCCGGGATTCCCCAACTGTTCAGCCCTCCTGCCACCGGAATCGGCTCCGGAAGAAGAGCGCCACGTTCACCAACCCGATCAGGACCGGCACCTCCACCAGCGGCCCGATCACGGCGGCAAAAGCAGCACCATGGTGGATGCCGAAGACGGCGACCGCCACGGCGATGGCGAGTTCGAAGTTGTTGCTGGCGGCCGTGAAAGAGAGGGTGGCGGTTTGGGAGTAATCGGCGCCGGCCCGGCGTCCCATTAAGAAACTGACCAGGAACATGACCACGAAGTAGGCGAGCAGGGGGATCGCCACGCGGACCACGTCCCAGGGGATCTGGATGATCATGCGCCCCTTCAGGCTGAACATCACGACAATCGTGAACAGGAGCGCGATCAGCGTCACCGGGCTGATGCGCGGGATGAACACCTCATCGTACCACGCGCGCCCCTTGAGCGGGATCAGCAGGAGGCGCAAGCCGATCCCGACCAGGAAAGGAATCCCAAGGTAGATGAAGACGCTCTCGGCGATCTGGCCGATGGTCACGGGAACCGCGAGGCCCTTCAGCCCGAGTACGGGGGGAAGCCAGGTGACAAAAAACCACGCATAGACACTGTAAAAGAGCACCTGGAACACGCTGTTGAAGGCCACCAGGCCGGCGCAGTATTCGGAGTCCCCGCTGGCGAGTTCGTTCCACACGATGACCATGGCGATGCAACGGGCGAGGCCGATCATGATGAGTCCGGCCATGTACTCCGGGCGGTCGCGCAGGAACACCACCGCGAGGACGAACATCAGCACCGGCCCGATCACCCAGTTCTGGACCAGGGAGATCGCGAGCACTTTGCGGTTCCGAAATACCCGCCCCATCTCCTCGTAGCGCACCTTGGCGAGGGGAGGAATCATCATGAGGATCAGGCCCGCGGCGATGGGGATGTTGGTGGTCCCGACCTGGAAACGATTGATGAATGCCTCGACCCCGGACCAGCCCCAGCCAAGGGCAACCCCCAGTGCCATGCCGGCGAAAATCCAGAGGGTCAGGAAGCGGTCGAGAAATCCAAGGCGCCTTGTCACGCCGGTTGGGCAAACGGGCCGGTCTGCGGCAACATTGCTCATGGGGTCATCGATCCTTCGCGGAAGAGTCTGAAAATCCAGGCAGATTCCCGGGGAGGCCCTCGACGAATCGGCGGATTTCGTCGCGGACCCGGCGATATATCGCCAGGCGTCCATCCTCAGTGGTCGCCGTCCGGGCAAGGGCCGGCGGATCGTCGAAACCGACATGAACGACGCGCGCGCTTCCCGGGAAAACCGGGCAGTTCTGGTCGGCATGTCCGCACACGGTAACCACCCAGTCGAAATCGGTGCCGGCCAGATCGGCAATGGTCTTGGAATGGTGGGTGGATATGTCCACGCCGACCTCACTCATGACCGCGACGGCCATCGGGTTGAGGCCGTGGGCCTCGATGCCGGCCGAAGCGGCAAGGATGCGCCCGGGGTGCAACGCGCGCGTCCATCCCTCGGCCATCTGGCTTCGGCACGAGTTGCCCGTGCATAGATACAGGATTCGTGGCGGCTGGGAGTTGGTCATCTTCCTTCTCAGAACAGCAGGTTGAACAGGTATCCGATCGCCACGATGCCCGCGGCCACCACCCCGAAGAACGTGGCGATGAGGCGGGGTCGCAGGACGCGGCGCAGGATGATGGCCTCGGGAAGCGAAAGGGCAATGACGGCCATCATGAAGGCCAGCACGGTGCCCAGTGCGGCCCCTTTGCCCAGCAACGCGCTGACAACCGGGATGATGCCCGCCGCGTTCGAGTACATCGGCACGCCCAGCAGCACGGCGAGCGGGACGGCCCACCATGCGGACTTGCCCATGAAGCCGGCCAGCGCATTGGTGGGAACATACCCGTGGATGCCGGCGCCGACAGCGATGCCAACGACCACGTAAGGCCACACTTTGCCGACGATCTCGCGTGTGGCCTGGAGCCCGCGATTGACGCGTTCGCCCCAGGAAAGGCCGGGTTCGGCCATTCCCCCGCCCGTCTTGACACCATAAACCCACGGCTCAACGTGGCGTTCCATACCCAAACGGCCGATGACCCAACCCGACACGATGGCGACGAGAAGTCCCGTTCCCAAGTAAACGGCCGTGACCTTCCACCCGAACATTCCGAAGAGCAGGACCACGGCAACCTCGTTGATCATGGGGGCGGAGACCAGGAACGAGAAGGTGACACCCAGGGGGACCCCGCTTTCCACAAACCCGATGAAGAGCGGAACAGCCGAGCACGAACAGAAGGGTGTGACGATGCCGAGCAGGGCCGCCATGATGTTGCCTGCGAAGAGGCGACGCCCCGCGAGAAGCGCGCGGGTACGGTCCGGAGTGAAGAAGGTCCGGATGATGCCCACCGCGAAAACGACGATGGTCAGCAACATCAGCACCTTGGGAACCTCGTACAGGAAGAACTCAACCGCGGCGCCGAAATGGGACCCCTTCGCCATGCCGAACAGACTGTAGGTGAGCCCCTGGGCGATCCATGCGAGTCTCTGGTAAACCAGCCACCAGAGTGCGACCCCAAGGACAGCCAGGATCAGCCGCCGCGACGTCTGACCACCCGGGACGGGTACGGGTGCGGCCTCCTCATTTTTCACCTTATCTTCCAGCGCGGAACTCATAGGGGACTCCTATCAGATGAGGTGGAATGTCCACCGCAGGGTTTGAAAGACACCGACGGCGATGAAAACGACGCCGGTGATGCGGCGCGCCCACCACTCGAAGGCGGAGATGCGGTTGAAGATCCGTCCCAGGGATGCCGCGCTGAACGCGATCACCAGCGCGAAGCCCACGACGGGCAGCCCGGTGGCCACCCCGTAAACCAGGGGCATGACAACCCCGGACCCATGCTGGACGCTCAGCGGGATCAGGCTTCCAAAAAACAGCCCCGCACTGACCGGACAGAAAGCGAGCGCAAAAACCACGCCTAGAAGCGCGGGTGAGAAAACCCCGGCGCGCACCGCGACGGCCTGGGCCTTTTCGGTGAACCTACCGGACGGCAACGGGATACGGATCAGGCCGAGAAGAAGAATGCCCACCACGATCAACATCGGTCCAAGCACGTTGTCACCGGCCCGCTGGAGCGCCCGGGCAATGCCGGGCACCGACAACAGACCGTTGACGAGGATCATCCCCAGCGCAACGTAGGCCGCCACCCGCCCCAGTGTGTAAAGCAACCCGCCCGCGAACACCCGGCGCATGCTGCCCACCTCGCGGCCAAGGTACGACATCGCCGCAATGTTGGTGGCCAGCGGGCAGGGGCTGATGGACGTGAGCACGCCGAGCCAGAATGCCGAGGCAACCGCGAGCAGGTACTCGTTCAAGAGGCTAGCGTCCCTTGGCGAACGCGGCGACTTCCCGTTTGATGTAGGTTTCGAAGGAGTCCTTGTCGCCGAGCAGTTCCCACACCTTGGGCAGGTTCTTCCAGCGCACTTCCCTGCCGCCGCGAACCTCGCTCAGCACAACCGACTTGGTGACGAGCTGGTAGTCGGTCATGTAGTGCTCGTTGCCCTTGGCGTCCGAGTTGACGGGTCTCCATTCGATGGCGCCCGACTTCAGGGAATCGGCAAAGGTGGTTTTCACCGCCTCGGCCGTGTAGGATTCAATCTTGAGGCAGGAGGGACAACGCGCGTCGCCGTGGATGTAATAAACGACGATCTTGCGATCGGCGGCGGGGCGTTTTCCCGAGGTCGCTGCGGGAGTGGTTTCGGCAGTCCGGGCCGCAATTGGCCGCTGGCTGCCCCACAGGCCCTTGCCCGTCTGTGCCCACGCACCGGAGGCCACCAAAGCCACGAGAAACACCGAAAGCACGGATACTTTGAGGGATTCCCGGGAAGACATGACCGTCACTTCCTTTCCAAGGTTCCAAAGGAGTTGCGGGCCGCTTCCGCGGCCTGTTGCACGCGCGCCGGTGTGACCGGGGATTTACCCTTTTCCAGCCCGAGGTCGGTAAGGCTGAGGCGGCCGAAATCGCCGAAGCCGGCGGACTCAAGCACCCTGCTGACGCACTGTTTGTCGCAGCCGTCCAGGGCCAGAATCTCGGAAGCGTTCCGGGCCTTCTCCAGGATGGCCGGAACACGGGCCGCCACACCGGCGGTGCAGGACATCACGGCAGCCTGGTCGCGCACAAGGGTCCGGGCCGCCTGGTCTGAAATTGCGCCCACGTCCGAGGCACCGGAACAGGCGAAAACAACTTTGTACGAAACCCTGCCACACGAGCAGGGGGACTGACCTTCCATGAGGGGATTCTCCTTGGTCTGTTACTGGATCAACTTGGTGATTTCTGCGGCGGATAGAACGCGGCCGGCGGCCAAAACCTTGCCGTCGAGGGCAAGAGCCGGGGTGCTCATGACCCCAAATTCGACGATCTTCTGGATGTCAGTGACCTTCTGGATCTCGAAACCGCCGCCAACGGATTCCACGGCGGCCCGGGCGTTCGCGGCGAGTTGCTGACACTTGGCGCATCCGGTACCCAGGATCTGGATGATCGGCATCACCCGACAACCTCCTTTTCTTGCAAATTTGGTCAAACAGCCAACTCGTGATCGCAAAAAAAACGGTGCGATGCTTTACTTCAGCGCCTTGATTTTCCGTTCCATGGCCCCGCGTGCCGCCTGCTCCAGACACCCGAAGAGATTCTGCAGACACGGGCATTCCGACCGGTAGAAAACCTGCGTTCCCCGTTTGTCGTCGCTGACAAGTCCGACCGACTTGAGAACGGTGAGGTGCTTGGAAACCGTGCTCATGTCGGCCCCAATCAACTCCTGGAGTTCACAGACGCAGCGTTCACCGCGCCCCAGTTCCTCGACAATGAAAAGTCGCGTGGGATGGGCCAGTGCCCTCAGGATTTCCGCGCGGGCCTCGAAGCGGGCTTGGGATTTCGTTGGCGGACTCACAGCGCTGTTCTATTTGGCTATTTTGCCAAGTATTCAACATAAAACTGCCGGTCCGAAGGGCGACGGCACACCAACGGTCCGCAAAATGCCGGACGCAAATGAATCCTCGCGAATCGCCTTGGGCTTGACGCTGCCGATTGGCGGGCGATGACAATCGGGTATGAAAACCCGTACTTTTCTCGCCATCGCGGCCGCCGGTGCGGCCGCCATCACGCCCTGCGCCGCCGCAACGGGCGGCCCGGATTCCCCGGTTCGCGCCGGACGCCAGGAGCGCATCTTCAGCAGCACCTGGGACGGCAGCCTGCAGCCCTACCAGCTCTTTGTCCCACCGGTCCTGCTGCGCAATCCGCCGCAGGGGGGCGCGCCGCTGGTGGTGGTCCTGCATGGCAAGGGCGTGGACCAGAACGCGTGGTTCAATTTCACCCCCATCCTGGCCGAGGCGGAGAAACGCGGCTATGTGGTTGCCGCGCCCTACGGACGGGGGGACATGTGGTACCGCGGCCCCGGCGAACGCGATGTGCTGGACGTGGCGGCGGACGTGCAGAAGACCGTGAATATCAACGCGGACCGGGTTTTCCTGACGGGCCACTCGATGGGGGGCTGGGGAACCTTCTGGGTGGGGTTGCGCAACCCGGAGGTTTTTTCGGCAATCGCACCGATGAGCGGCTGGGCGCCCATGGACCTGCTGCCGAACGCGCGCCTGGTGCCCCCCCTGATGATTCACGACGAGACGGACGAGATCGTCCCGGTGGGGAATTTCCGCGCCGCGGCCCGCGAGCTGGCGCGCCTGGGGGTTTCGTTCCAGTACCGCGAGGAGTATGGGAACGGCCACGGGAGCAAACTGATCGGCGACAACCTGGGCCGGGTATTCGAATGGTTCGACGCGCACCCCAGGCAGCTGAATCCGGTCCGTTTCGCCGCGGCGGCGCGCTCGCCGCGCAGCGTGATGGAACGCGCGGTCATCCGGCGGCTCGCCGATGCGACCCGGGCCGGGGTTGTGGATGTGGCGTTTCCGACGAGCGCCACCGTGACCGCGACGACCAGCGGCGTGCTGGAACTGACGCTGCTTCTTCCGGAGGGCGTGACCACGGCAACCGTGGACGGCCAGCGTTTCCGTCCTTTCGGCGGCGGCATGGTCGCGGTGTCGCGCCCGGATGTTTCGGCGCGCTGGGAGGACGCACGATCGGCAACCCGCCGGGAACCCGCAACGGACCCACGGCTCGAGTGGAACGACGCGGCTTCCACGGCACCGGTGCGCATGCTGGACCGGGTGGCGGGAATCCTGTGCGGCGCCACGGGGGCGGAGGTCTGCCTGATGAACACGGACAGCGTGCTGGATCCCGGGACGGAGTTTCGATCCGAACAGGTTCTGGATGTCTTCCTGTACCCGGAGGAGGGACTGGCAACATTCGACATCCGCGGCGAGGACCTTGCGGCCGTTTTGCGGGCCACCAGGGCGCGCCCGCTGCGCGACGTGGAAGTGCTCCCCAAGCCGCCGGCCGCCGGCAAGACGGTCCGCGTGGTGGCGCCGGTCATGCTGGCGCGGGACTTCGAGGCTTCGGCCACCGTCCGGGCGCTGCCGCACCCGGTGGCGAAGTACCTGCTGGACGCCACCCGCCCGGTTGCCGAACCGGCGCAGGCCGGGACGCCCCGCAGGGCGGGGAACCGGCCCGTTTTGCCGCGCCTGATGGCCCTCGAAAACTCCCGCGCGCGGGGAACCACGGCGACGGTGGATTCGATCATGCTGCACTTCAGCAGTGACTGCATCCAGAGCCCGGGCAACCCGTTCGACGTGAACCGCGTGATCGCCGTGTTCCACAAGTACGGCGTTTCGGCCCACTACCTGGTGGACCGGCAGGGCAACATTTACCAGCTCGTGGACGAGGACCGCGCCGCCTACCACGCGGGGAAGGGCAGGATGCCGGCCGGCGAGCCGCGGACGGACCGGGGAAACGACTTCTCGATCGGCATCGAGATCCTGGCAACGGGCAGCGAGAAGGACATGAAGCCCTTCTTCAAACCGGGCAAGTACGAGGAGTTCCGCAAGTTCGCCCCCCATGCCGTCGGCTACACGGACGCGCAGTACGCCGCGCTGACGGATCTCATCGCGGACATCCGCACCCGCCACCCGGCCATCATGCCGGACCGCGACCACATCATCGGCCACGACGAGTACGCACCCGGGCGCAAAACGGACCCGGGGGAATTGTTCGATTGGCGTCGAATCGGCTTGCCAAAGGCCCGCAAAGGCCCCACGGGGAGGTAACTATGCAAACGAAACAACTCGCAACGGCAGCCGTCCTGGCAGCCGCCATTCTCTCCCCAGGAACCGCCATGACCCAGACCTCCGCCAACGCCAGTCTCTCCCCCGCCGACGAACGCGCCCTCCTCCGGGGCAAACGCGGGCAGGCCATCCAGCTTCCCGGTGCGGATTTCACGAACCTCCCGATGGTGCCGGTCCAGAAAACCGCGGGCGGACCGCAGTATGTGTTCTCGGACGACCCGGAGTACTTCCGTGTGCCCGAGGGTATCGGCATGAGCGAGAAGGTCAAGCCGGGCGTGGTTCGCATCTACGTCTACCACGTGAACGGCACCACCGGGACGCTGAAGAAGATCTCCACGGTGATCGAGAATCTCGGCAAGGAACCGCTGAAGGTCCGGTTCCTCAAGTACGCCTCCACCGGCCCGAGCAACGACTATTTCAAGGTGGGAAAAGGCGGTCTCGTGCAGTATTTCGAGTCGAAGCCCGAACGCAAATGGCGCGAAATTCCCGTGGGAGCCGCCGAACCCCTGGACCTGAGGATGGACGCGGCGCGGGTGAAATTCGACGAACTGGTCCACGGCTTCTACGAGATCGAGATCACGCAGCCGGCCCGGCTGTCCACGGTGATGTGCGACCCGGACGTGCCGGCAGGCGAGGCCGCGCGCCGCAACCAGGTGCAGCCGCCCAAGAAGAAGGGCGAGGGCGCGGGTCGCGGAAGTTTCGCGCCGAGCGACTATGACGTGACGACGAAGGCGGACGCCGTGGTGGACACGGCGGACGGCGCGAAGCACATCATCGTGGCGGACGGCAAGACGGACCCGTGGATCCGGGGAACGGACGGAAGCCGCAACTCCGCCACGGAGTTGAAGGGCAACTACGGCGTGATCTATCGCATCAAGTTCAAGCTGAAGAGCAGCGACGGACGCGGCATGGCCGTGGTGATGTGGAATCCGCACAGCGAAGCGATGTGGTGCGGCGGCATGGCGGCCGCGGTGAAGGTGACCGGGGGCCAGTTCCCCGGAGGCATCGTCGAGGTTCCCTCGGACAAGATGCACATCAAGGGCAAGCCCGAGCATGTGCTGGTGCAGCGTTTCGACCCGCCCGCCAAGGGACGGACGCGCACGATCGAGATCGTGTACTCGCCGCCCGGGGCGTCGTGCCTCCCGGTGCCGATCGTGCTCGTGCCGTTCACCCCGGCCAAGTAGCGGACCGCGCGAACCATCCGGGACGGGGCGCGGTTGGAGCGCCCGCCAATTCCATGCTTGAATGATCGCGGGGTGGCTTGAACATAGTCTCCCCATGCGCTTCCATGGGTTGTCCCTGAAAAATACCGCGGTGGCCCTGTTGGTGGCCGCGGGTGCGCCCCTCTATGCGGGGGAAACCGTCGACCGCGTCGTGGCGAGGCTGAACGAGGACATCCTGACGGCGACCGATTTTGCGGAGGCTGCGGCCTCGGGGCCCGGGGGGGACCGGCTGACGACGGGCCTCGTGGGCGCCGTGCTCGACCGGACGCTCCTGCTCCAGGCCTCGCGCAAACAGCAGGTCGAGGTTCCGTCCGACGATATCCAGCGCCAGGTTGAGGAGATGGTCCGGGAGATCCGGTCCCACTACAAATCCGAGGCGGCTTTCCGCGACGCCCTGCTTCGCGACCACACATCGCTGGAACAACTGAAGGCGGATCTGGCCAAGAAGGCCACCACCGACTTCAAGGCGTTCCGCGCCGTGGCGGGGCGCTTCAGCATCGCGGACGGCGACGTGGCGCAATTCGAGCGCGAGGCGCAGGCGAAGGGCGTTCCGCCGGAAAGCTACCAGCTTCGCCGCCTGGCCGTCCCCGTGGAAGGCGAGGGGCCCAAGGCGCAGCAGGCCGCCCTGGACCGCGTGGCCGCGTTGCGCGAGCGCATCGAAAGCGAGGGGTTGGATTTTGCCGAGGGCGTGCGCAAGTACTCGCCCGACCCGCAGGCCCGGGCCGACGGGGGTGACCTGGGGATGATGCCGGCCACGAGGCTGGCCAAGCCGGTGCTGGACGCGGTGGCAAAAATGAAAGCGGGCGACGTGACCCGCCCGATGATCACGGGAAGCCTGGCCAGCATTTTCTATCTCGAGAAGAAACGGGGTGCCAAGACCGTCCTGTATGAGAAACGGTTCAACGAGGAACGGCGCGCCCTGCTGGCGGAACTCCGGCGCAAGGCGCACCTGCAGGTGTTCGATCCCGGCTTTGCGAAGGTGATCCCCGCCGAATACCGCGCCGTGATGACCGAAGAATCGCCCGTTTCGTCCGCCCCCGGAAACGCCGACACCTCGCCCCCGCCCGCCCCCTCCCCCACCCCGCGCAAGGGCGGATTGGGGGCGCTGTTTGGCCGCGGGAATCGCGCGCCATGAGCACGGGTTCCGATTGGCGCCCGCGCCTGGCGATCACGCTGGGTGATCCGGGAGGCATAGGCCCGGAGGTCGTGTTGGGTGCGCTCGCGCGCGACGACGTGCGGACCGCCTGCCAACCGGTGATTGTCGGTGACGCGGCCGTGCTTCGGAAGGCTGCGGCGCTCCCGGGTATTTCGGCGACCGTGCCGGCGGACCTGCTCATCGAGCCGACGACGGCGGCCGGATCGCCCGGGCCTTTCGCATCGGGGCGGGTGGACCCGGAGAACGGACGGGCCGCCCACGGCTGGATCTGCCGGGCGGTGGAGATGGCGCGGAGCGGCGAGGCGGATGCCATCGTCACGGGGCCTATCGCCAAGGAGGCGATGTTCGCCGCCGGGTTCGATTTCCCGGGCCACACGGAACTGCTTGCGCGCCTGTGCGGGGGGGCCGACGTGCGCATGATGCTGGAAGGGGGCGGGTTGCGGGTCGTGCTGGAAACGATCCATGTGGCGATTGCGGACGTGCCGCGCCTCATCACGGTCGAATCCCTCGGACGGACGCTGGGGATCGCCCACCGCTGGGGGAACGAGTTCCTTCGCATCGCCCCCCGGATCGCGGTTTGCGGACTGAACCCCCACGCGGGGGAGGGTGGGCATTTCGGGGACGAGGAGGTCCGCGTCATCGCGCCGGCCATCGCCCGGGCCCGGGGCGACGGAATCCGGGCCGATGGCCCCGTCCCCGCCGATACGGTTTTCCACCGCGCGCTGGCCGGGGACTTCGACCTCGTCGTCGCGATGTACCATGACCAGGCGCTGATCCCGGTGAAAACGCTGGATTTCCACGGCGGCGTCAACACGACCATCGGCCTGCCCATCATCCGCACGTCACCGGACCACGGCACCGCGTTTGACCTCGCCGGCAAGGGAACGGCCAATCCGTCCAGCATGGCGGCGGCCATCCTCCGCGCGGCGGATCTGGCACGCAAACGGCGGGGTTAGCGGGAGCGGACGGTATCCGTCGTCGCGGTCGCCGCGGCGGACGCGGAATCTGTCGCCACTCCGATTTCCGCCCATCCGACACCGGTTGCGGCGCGGGCGAAAGGCCGGATCGGGCGCAGGGCGAAATGGTTGGCCCCACCGCCGGACAGCGACGAGGATGTGAGGTGATCGAGGCACAGCACACCCGGGGGACGCGTGGATGAGAAATCCACAGCGGGCGGCACGCGCCCGAGTCGCCCGGCCAGGTCCGGCCCCAGGTACCATTTCCACTGCGGCAGGCTCCGCCACCCGCACGATGCGAGCGTGATGGAACCCGCCGGCAGCGAGGCGATCCGGTCCGCGCCTTCCCGGGCCGCGCGGGCATAGGGGGATTGGTCGCCGATGATGCGGGGCAGGGCGAACGCGAGGTTCGCGACCACAAGCGCCGCCGCACAGGCGGCGGAGAGAATGCGGTCCGCGCGGCGCCGCGGGCTGCGCACGGCGATGCCGAGGGCCGCCAGCGCGGCAATGCCGGGCACGACGCCGACAAAAGAACGCTCCACCTTCCACGGATACATGCACCAGACGGCAAACGGGAGAAGCGCCCACAGGAGCACGAAGCGGCGGCGTTGCGCATGATGCCGCTGCGGCCGCCGCAGGCGCAGAAATCCGGCGACGGCAGCGGGCACGGCAAGAACCAATCCCGTGGCCAGGATGAAAAGAAGGTGGGTCCATGCGGCGATTCCAAAACCGCGAACGCCATCGGCTGTGGGCGCGGACGACGCCTGGTAGGAAAGGAAATTGTATCCGAGTTCGCCCAGGAAGGTCCGGAATTCGGGGTACGAGGGGCGGATGTAGCGCGCGGCCATCGCCGTTGCACCCTGAACCAGGGCGCAGCATGCAAGGAAAGCGGCCAGCGACACGGCGAGGCGCCGGCGTTCCACACCCCGCAGGGCCATCCCGGCCCCCAGGGCCGCCAGCAGGACCGCGGCATTGTAGTGACAGGTGAAGGCGAGGAAAGCCGCGGCACCGGCCGCCGCGGAAGCCACCCTCCAATCCCATCGCCGACGCAGGAGGAACCATGCCGCCAGAAGGGCAAAGCAGGTGCTGGTGCCCAATCCGAGGGCGGACCTCGACGCGCCGACAATCAGCGGGTTGGTCGCGACCAACCAGGCGGCCAGGGTTCCGGCGTCCCGCGGCGCCCGGACCGTCTCGTCCACCAGCCTTTGGGTGAGCAGGATGACACCCAACCCGGCCAGGATCGAGAGCGCGATGGCCGTTCCGGCGCGGACCCCGCCCGTGGCCAGCCCCGCCGCGGCAATCAGCGCGATGTGTCCCGGCTTGGCCGTGAAATAGAGTGTGCCGCCGGTGCGGCGGATTTCGTCGGCAAGCTGGCGCACCGGAACCCCGGAGAGCACTCCCCGCACCCCCCGTTCCACGGTGTTCGCGGCGAGCAGGAAATGCGCCTCGTCGTGGATATGCACACCCCGACGGCCAATGCCCCAGGTGAACAGCAGCAGGCCCGCCAGCAGGGGACCCATATGGCGGAGGAGGCCGCGCACGGCCAAACTCGGCGGGCGAATCGGGCCAATGTGCAAAGACAATTGGCGAAAAGGACCCGGCAATGCTGCACGGCCGTCCAGCCGATAAGGTCTTTTCGTCGGGCCCCGGCGGGGCTTTTCCCCTTGTGCGGCCGGTTCGCGGCTTTCACAACTGCAACCATGGAAAACGAAAACAATCAAACAGACGTTCCGGTTTCTGGTGATTCCGACAAGACGCCCGAAACCTTTGAGGGCCCGCAGGCCCGCCTGGAGGACCTGCCCGAGCAGGTGCAGGCCAATGCGCGAAAGATGGGCTGGAACTCGCTGATGCCCGTGCAGGCCCGCGCGATCCCGTGGCTGATGGAGGGCCGGGACGTGATGGTGCAGGCGCGCACCGGAAGCGGCAAGACGGGGGCCTTCGTGATGCCCCTGCTGGCACTGCTGGACCCGAAGCTGGCCGAGTGCCAGGCGCTGATCCTGGTGCCGACCCGCGAGCTTGCGGTCCAGGTGTCCCGCGAGGCCTCGACCCTGGCGGAGGGCACGGGAATCCGAGTGACCGCGGTTTATGGCGGCGTGAGCTACGGGCCGCAGATCGAGGCCTTCAAGGCGGGCGCCCACATCGTGGTCGGCACGCCCGGCCGCATCCTCGACCACCTGCTGAAGCGTTCGCTGGTCATGGATGACCTGTCGGTGCTGGTGTTCGACGAGGCCGACCGAATGATGAGCATGGGCTTCTATCCCGACATGGTGTCCCTGCAGCGCTACCTGCCGCGCCGGCGCACGGGTTTCATGTTCAGCGCCACTTTTCCCGAGGGCGTGATGCGCCTTGCGCGCCAGTTCCTGAATGAACCGGAACTCCTGAGCCTCAGCCACGGGTCGGTTCACATCACGGAAATGGAGCATGTCTTCTACGAGGTTCCGGCAATGGACAAGGACCGCTGCCTCGTCCGGATCATCGAGGCGGAGAACCCCGACTCGGCGATGATCTTCTGCAACCGCAAGGACAAGGTGAACTATGTCGCCACGGTGCTCCAGCGGTTCGGTTACGACGCGGACCAGCTGACGGCCGACCTGGCGCAGAACGCCCGCGAGCGCGTGCTGGAGCGCGTGCGCAAGTCGGAACTGCGCTTCCTGGTGGCCACGGACGTGGCCGCGCGCGGGATCGACATCCCGGGCATTTCCCACGTCTTCCTGTATGACTTTCCCGAGGATCACGAATCTTACATCCACCGGGCGGGACGCACGGCCCGGGCGGGCGCGGGCGGCACGGCGATCAGCCTGGTGGCCCTTACCGAAACCGGCGAACTGGGCCGCGTGGCCAAGCGCTACGGCATCGAGATGGAACAGCGCACCGTGCCGACGGACGAGGACGTGGCGAACATCGTGAGCCAGCGCACCACGGCGCTGCTGGAAGCCAAATTGCGCGACCGCGACCGCCTGAAGGTGGAGCGGATGCAGCGTTTCCTGCCGCTGGCAAAAACGCTGGCCGAGAACGAGGACGAACTCGCGATCGTGGCCATGTTGCTGGACGATTACTACCAGGAATCCCTGCACGGGCTGGTGACGCCGCCGGAACAGGTTTCACCCCAGCCACGCGCCAGTTCGCCCCGGGCGGGGCGCGAGGACGGGAAGCGTGAGGGTGGCGGCGGAGGCCGTCGCCGAGGCGGCGGCGGCCGGCGCCGCTAGACCCAAGGAGGGAATCGCGATGGTGAAGAAGCGTCCCCTGGGCCGCACGGGCCTGGCGGTGTCTGAAATTGGATTCGGCGCACTGGAGCTCGGGCGCGACTGGGCCCCGGACGTGAACCCGGACCCGTCGCACCTGAGCGAGGGCGACGCCGCGCGGGTGCTGAACGGCCTGCTGGACCTGGGCGTGAACCTGATCGACACGGCGCCGGCGTACTGGCACTCCGAGGAGTACATCGGAAAGGCCATCGCACACCGCCGGGATGAGGTCGTGCTCGCGACCAAGGTGGGCGAACACTGCGACCGCAGCGGTTCGTTTTACGATTACTCGCACGACGCCACGCTGAAGTTCATCGACCGGAGCCTGGAGCGCCTGCGGACGGACCGGATCGACCTGATCCAGATCCACTCCGCGTCGATGGAAGTGCTGGAGCGCGGCGAAACGCTGGGGGCGATGCAGGAGGCCCGGCGCGCGGGCAAGGTGCTGCACATCGGAATGACCGGGGGCGTGGCCGAGTGCGTGCGCGCGCTGGAACTGGGCGGGTTCGAATCGGTGCAGGTACCCTACAACCTTCTCAGCGTGATCCCGGAGGAGCGCCTGCTTCCCCTTGCGCGCGAAAAGGGTGCCGGGGTCATCCTGATGCGCGGCCTGGCGGGCGGCAAATTGTCGGGCAAGTACGAGCGGATTCAGGACGACGCCCTGCGGGCGAAAGTGGCGAGTTTCCGGCAGTTCCTGAACGCGGAGAACGGCCCCTCGGACCTGGCTTCGCTCGCGCTGGGTTACGTGCTCGCGGCGCCCGAGGTGTCTTCGGTGATCGTGGGGACACGGCGCCTGGAGGCAGTGGAGTCCAACATCGCGGCGGTGGAAAAGCCGCTTTCCGCCGAGCTGGTGGCCCGGGTGCGCGCCCACGCCAAGACATTGGACGCTGCGACCTGGTGACAGGTGAGCCGCATTCCCGGTTGATGCGGAGCTGAATCATCCCAATCACCGGGTGGCGCAGCCGCGGTGTGCTATACTTGGGGTGTCATGTCATCCGGCGTCGTTCTGCATTATGTGAGGGAAAGCCTGATCCCCGCACCCGTGGAAACCGTGTTTGCGTTCCACGAGCGGGCGGATGCCTTGTCCCTGTTGATCCCGCCGTGGGATCCCACGCGGATCATCCAGCCGCCGGCCGGCCTGGAGGCCGGAACCCGTGTGGTCCTGGAAACGCGGATCGGGCCGGTGACGCGCCGGATCGTTGCCGAACACACGGCTTACAAACGGAATGAGTACTTCGAGGACCTGATGCGCGAGGGGCCGTTCCCCTACTGGCGCCACCGCCACCTGTTCCTTGCCAGCCGCGGCGGCACGCTGCTGCGCGACGCGGTGGAATACACGCCGCCCCTGGGACTGCTCGGGAGGCTTGCGGACCCGCTGTTCATCCGGCCGCGGCTGGAGAGGATGTTTGCATACCGCCACGCCGTGACCCGGCGCGAGGCCCTCGAGGCGGTTCAGCGCGGGGCGGGCGCGGAGACGATGCGCTCGAGTTCGGCGGTCCAGGCCGTGTAACCGGCCGGGCTGAGGTGGATGCCGTCGGTGGTGAGTTCGGGTTTCATCCGCCCGTCCGGCCCGGCGAGGATGGGGGTCATGTCGACGAAATCGAGCCCGGTCATGCGCGCGATTTCCCGGACGCGCTGGTTGAGGCGCTGGATCTGGGGCAGGAGCCGTGCGTGTTCGCCGCCGGTCGGGAAAGTGGAGAGAAGGTGGATGCGGGCGCCGGGGACGGCGGCCTTCAGGTCGGTTGCCATGCGGGCATAGTCCTTTTCGGCCTGTTCCACGGGCTTGGGCGGCGTGTGCCAGAAATCGTTGACGCCGATCATCACGAAGACATGGGCGGGGCGGGCCTTGGCCACGATGTGCACGCGGCGGCGGACGCCTCCGCTGGTGGTGTCCATGTCGATCTTGTCGCCGCTGATTCCCATGTTGACGACGGGGAGGCCGCCGATGGCCTTCACGGCGTGCCCCTCGCTGATGGAATCACCGAGCAGGACCACGGTGGAAGTGGTGCCGGCGGGCAGGGCGGCGATGGCGGACTCCATGGCGGCGCACCGATTGGCGTAATGCGAAAAAAAATCCCACGCGGGCTGGGGGGCTGGGGTTGCCTGGGCTGGCATGAGCGTTCTCCGGGATATCGTAGTGTGGGGACGCATGCATTCGGGGGCAGTGAAGCGGGAGGACAAGGAAAAAGAACGGGGCGGCGGGAACGCCACGGATCGTCCGCGGGCGGGACCCGCGATCCGCGGAGTGGGGCGGGCGCTATCCCGCCATGAACGGTTCGATCCGTTTGTGGATGCGGCGGGGAATGACGGCCTCCATGACGGTGAATTCCTCGTCGAATTCCTCGCGGTCCACCTGTCCCTCACGGTGGACGAGGGATACGATGTCGAAGCGGGAGGGTGGCACGCGCAGGCGGACGCGCTGCAGGTCGTGCCCGGCCATTTCGGCCAGGATCTCCTTGAGTTCGTCCAGGCCTTCGCCGGTGACCGTGCTGGTTTCCACAACCCGGTCGTAACCCTCGCGGAGGGGATCCAGGGTCGCCGCGCGGTCCGCGGTGATGGCGTCCACCTTGTTCAGCACGAGGACGGTGGGTTTGGCGCGGGCGCCCAGTTCCTCCAGCACCACCTCGGTGGCCTCGTCTCCGTTGGTGTGGATGTGCAGTTGCGCCCAGGTGAGGATCTCGAACAGCTCGTCGAGG
>JADHEF010000435.1_pt1 | contig 44148 bp, 50 predicted proteins | sample 8952391 | NCBI WGS metagenome assembly JADHEF01 (sample SAMN16124439, study PRJNA663245) | bioreactor sludge metagenome | isolation source: sludge (nitrite) | place: India:Bengaluru | collected 2019-02-28 | reverse complement strand
GCGGAATCCGCCATGCGGGTGCCCTTGACAAGCCTTCTCATAGAAGTGCGTTAGTGGGAAAAGGGGAAATGAGGACCATGGACGGTTCGACGGGGCTCATGTGTGCATTGGCCACGGGGCGGACGTTTGTGATCATAGCGGTGCCTTTCGTGTTTGCCATGTTAGGGGAAGGCGATGCGGTAGAAGCGGGCGGGAAGGGAGGTCGAGGAGGGGTCGGTGAAGGAGAGGGAGCCGGAGGAGTTAAGGTTGGCGTTGGTGACTGGGACCCAGACGCCGGAGGCGAGGTTGGTGGTGGCTTGTATCTTCACGGGGATGTTGGTGGTGCCGGCGATGTTGAAGCCGAAGCGGTCGGAGGCGAAGCCGAAGGAGGCGTCATGCTGGACAGTCGGGTTCCAGAGACGGGTTGGGCGTCCGCCGAAGGTGGCTGGCCAGGTGGAGGCGAAGGCCGGGAGGTAGTAGAGCGTGGCGGGGGCTAAATTGAATACGTCTGAGCCGCCGAGGGTGGGAGGGGTACCCTGGAACAGGACGGAGGTCAGGCTCTCGCAGCAGGCGAAAGCGGAGTCGCCGAAGAAAGTGATGGAGTCGGGGATCGTGACGGAGGTCAGGCCACTGCAAGCAAAGAACGCGCCGAAGCCGATGGAAGTAACGCCGGTGCCGATGACGAGGTTCGGCAGGCCGGAGCAATGTGCGAACGCGTAGGTGCCGATGGAGGTGACGGAGTCGGGGATGGTGACGGAGATCAGGCCGGAACAGGATTCGAACACGGAGGCGTCGATGGCGGTGACGGAGGGAGGGATGGTGACGGAGGTGAGACCAGAACAATATGCGAACGCGGAGGTGCCGATGGAGGTGACAGAGTCGGGGATTGTGACGGAGGCCAGGCTGGTGCAGCTGGCGAACGCGTAGGTGCCGATGGAGGTGACTGATTCGGGGATTGTGACGGTGGTCAGGCGGGCGCAGTCGGAGAAGGCTGAGTTGCCGATGGAGGTGACGCGGTTGCCGATGACGAGGTTGGTCAGGGAGGTGCAGGAGTAGAACGTCCAAACGCCCATGTTGGTAACGGAGTTGGGTAGCGTGACATCGGTCAGACCGGTGCAGTTGGCGAACGCGGAGTTGCCGATGGAGGTGACGTTGCCGCCAATGACGAGGTTCGTCAGGGCGGTGCAGGAGTAGAGCGCGCAGATGCCTAGGGAGGTGACTGAGTCGGGGATGGTGCAGGAGGTCAGGGCGGTACAGGAGTCGAACCCGGAGTCTCCGATGGTGATGACAGAGTTGGGGATGGTGACGGTGGTTAGGCTGGTGCAGGAATAGAACGCCCAATCGCCGATGGAGTTGACGTTGCCGCCAATGACGAGGTTCGTCATGCTGGTGCAGGAGTAGAATGCGCCGGAGCCGATGGCGGTGACTGAGTCGGAGATGCTGACGGTGGTCAAGCCGGAACAGTTGGCGAACGCGTAGGCGCTGATGGTGGTGACTGAGTCGGGGATGGTGACAGAGGGCAGGCCTGTGCAGTCGGCGAACGCCCCTTCTCCGATGAAGGTGACTGAGTCGGGGATGGTGACGGAGGACAGGCCGGTGCAGTTGGCGAATGCGGAGGCGCTGATGGAGATGACACTGCCGGGGATAGTGACGGAGGTCAGGCCGGTGCAGGAGTAGAACGCGTAGTTGCCGATGGAGGTGACGAAGTCGGGGATGGAGTAGGCTCCTTTGTTACCGCAGGGGAATAGGATGAGGGTTGAGAAGGTCTTGTTGAACAGGACGCCGTTGGTGCTGGCGTATGCGGGGTTGGCGGCATCAACGGTGATGTTGGTCAGACCCTCGCAGAAGGTGAATGCCCAATCGCCGATGAAGATGACGCTGTCGGGGATGGTGACGGAGGTCAGACCTGAACAGGAGTAGAGCGCATAGGAGCCGATGGCGGTGACTGAGTCAGGGATTGTGACGGAGGACAGGCCGGTGCAGTTGGCTAACGCTCCTTCTCCGATGGAGGTGACAGAGTTGGGAATTGTGACGGAGGTCAGACCGGTGCAGTTGGCTAACGCCCATTCTCCGATGGAGGTGACGCTGCCGGGGATCGTGACTGAGGTCAGGCCACTGCAAGCAAAGAACGCGCGGGAGCCGATGACGGTGACGCTGCCGCCAATGACGAGGTTCGTCAGGGAGGTGCAGGAGTAGAAGGCGTCGTTGCCGATGGTGGTGACTGAGTCGGGGATGGTGTAGGCTCCTTTGTTACCGCCGGGGAATAAGATGAGGGTTGAGAAGGTCTTGTTGAACAGGACGCCGTTGGTGCCGGCGTATGCGGGGTTGGCGGCGTCAACGGTGATGTTGGTCAGACTCTCGCAGAAGGTGAACGCCAAATCGCCGATGGAGATGACACTGTTGGGGAGGGTGACGGAGGTCAGGCCGTTACAAGAGTAGAAAGATCCGTTACCAATGGTGGTGAGACTATCGGGGAGGGTGACGGATGACAGGCCGGTGCAGTCGGCGAACGCCCATTCTCCGATGGCGTTGACGCTGCCGCCAATGAAAAGGTTCGTCAGGGAGGTGCAGGAGTAGAACGCGCGGGTGCCGATGTTGGTGACCGAGTTGGGGATGGTGACGGAGGTCAGGCTGGTGCACCAGGAGAATGCATAGACGCCGATAGTGGTGACGGGGAAGCCGCCTAGGGTGGAGGGGATGGACAATGCGCCGCCGGTGCCGGTGTAACCGGTTACGGTTACTTTGCCTTCGGCGACCTCGTAGGTGTAGGGGCCTTCGGTGAGGGCCGGGGATACGAGGGGGGAGAGAGCGAAGAAAAGGATGAAGGATAAAGGATGAAGGATGAAGCGAAGTGATGCGGGCATGGCTTTACTTTCGTTTTGGTCGTTAGAAACGAATGCAATGTAAATATAAGGCAGGCGGGGAAGGAGGGTCAAGGGGAAGTTCGTTAGTGCATTATTGCGTTAGTGCGTTAGGTGGGAACGAGTAGGGAGTGGTGAGTGGGGCGATGAAAATAGCGGTTGACGGAGGGCGGGGGGAGCGTTGAATATATGACATGTGTGTTGGTTTATCCGTAGGGGCACCTTTGCGAGACAAAGATGAGCAAACCATTTTTGAAGTGTGATTTTTTGCCGGAGGTTTTTCTTGAAAAAGCCTATCCCCCCCCTTTGCATGAGCGTGAGGCATCAGGAGTTCGTTTACGACGACTGCGATTTCCATGTGGCTGTGATGAACAAGTCTCTGCTGGTCGATTCCAAACGCGGGGCCGAGATGCGCGGCCAGGCCGTGGCGCTGACGTTCCGTCTGCCGCCCGGCGGCGTCGACGATAGTGAAAAAGTCTGCGTCAAGGTGATCGACAAAAAGGAGACGGTCCAGCTTTTCTTCGACCGGTGGCCCGAGAAGTCGACGGTGCTGAAGGCCGCGAGTCTGCCGCCCGTGGTGGGCGGTTACCACAAGACGGGGCGCGGCGGCCACGCGTTGTGGAGCGGAACCGACTGCGGCATGCAGTATCTCGTGCGTTTCGTGCGCGGTCCGGTCTCAACGAACGAGACGGCGTGCCGGAACCATATCCTGTCTGAACGGTTGAAGGCGATGGGCCTGGCTGGGGCCGCGACGGGTCCTGCGCCGCGCGGCAAGGCGTTGCCGCGCAAGCTTCCGAAAAGTGATGACCGCGAGGCGGCTTCCGTGGCGCGCATGTCCGGCGAGGGGATCGGGCCGGGCTATCTGGTGGCGGGCAAATTCTGGGTGGCGAAAGATTTCAGTCGCGTGATCAAGGTGGCCTGCAAGACGGACACCTGGTATCCGGAGCCGTTCACGTGCACGGTGCTGGAGGTGCTGCTGGGAAACATGTCGCCGGCGGGGATGTCGAGCAAGGAGATTTGCGACGCGGCCACGGAGAAGTACAAAGTGCTCGTGCAGGAGGCGAAAAACACGGGCGTCGAGTTGCCGCCTCCGCCGCGGGTCAAGTCGCTGGGACAGTTCTTCCGCGTGAAGGCGACCGGCGGAGCGGTCCACGAGATTTACGGGGCGATCAAGCGGATACCGGGACTGACGCCGCACTATCTTCTGAAGTGGAAGTGGGTGGCGAAGATGCGCCAGGGGTGAGGGCGGAAGACTGAAGACGGAGGGCAGAGGACGGAGGACGGACGGGAAGCAATACGCAATGGGCAATAAAGAGCCGGGAGAAAAGTGAGTAGTGAGTGGTGAGTGTCCCGCAAAGACGCCAAGGCGCAGAGGGAGAGGGGTGAGAGGGATTTGGGAGCGGGGGGGAGACAATAGGCAACGGGCAGTCGGCAATGGGCAATAGGCGATAGGCAATCGGCAATGAACAGCCGGAACGCTGAAGGAAGGGAGTCGGAAGGCACGGGCTGGGCGGTTTTTAGGGGAAGGCGATGCGGTAGAAACGGGCGGGGAGGGACGAGGAGGCGGGATCTGTGAAGGATAGGGTGCCGGAGGCGTTGAGGGTGGCGTTGGTGACGGGGGTCCAGACGCCGGAGGCGAGGTTTGTTGTGGCCTCGACTTTGACGGGGATATTGGTGGTGCCGGCGATGTTGAAGCCGAAGCGTCCGGAGGCAAAACCGAAGGCGGCGTCACGCTGGACGGTGGGGTTCCAGCAAAGGGTCGGGCGTCCGCCGAAGGTGGCGGGCCAGGTGGAGGCGTAGGCCGGGAAGTAGTAGATGGTGGCGGGGGTGGAGGAAAACAAGGAAGAGCCACCGAGAGTCGGGGGTGGGCCTTGGAAAAAGACTCTGGTCAGTTTGGTGCAAAAAGAGAAAGCATTGTCCCCAATGCTGGCGGTACTGGCGGGGATGGTGACGGTGGTCAGGCCTGTACAGTAGTAGAACGCCTTGGTACCGACGGTTATCACGGAGTTGGGGATGGTGACGGAGGTGAGGGAGAAACAGTACTCGAAAGCCCGGTCGCCGATGGTGATGACGCTGTCGGGGATGGCGATGTTTGTCAGGCCGGAACAGTTAGAAAACGCGTAATTCCCGATGTTGGTGACGCCTACACCGATTAGGACATTCGTCAGGCGGCGGCAACCTCCAAATGTGGAATATTTGATATCGGTAACTCCTGCGGGGATGGCGATGTTTGTCAGGCCGGAACAGTACGCAAATGCTGAACTCCCGATGACGGTGACGCTGTCGGGGATCGTGACGCCGGTCAGGCCGGAACAGTACGCAAATGCGCTATCACCGATGCCGGTGACGCTGTCGGGGATGGTGATGTTCGTCAGACCGGAGCAACCGTAAAACGTGGAACTCTCGATGCGGGCCACTCCTGCGGGAATGGCGATATCCGTCAGGCTGCGGCAGTTGTAAAACGCGTTCTCTCCGATGTTGGTGACGCTGTCGGGGATGGTGACACCGGTCAAGCCGGAACAGCCAGAAAACATGGCGTATCCTATAGTGGTGCCGCCTTGACCGATCACAACATTTGTCAGGCCGGAGCAGCCAACAAACATATAATCCCCGATGCCGGTGACGCTACCGGGAATGGTGATGCGGGTCAGACCGGAACAGTTGCGGAACGCATACCTTCCAATGCCGGTGACGCCTGCACCGATCACGAGATTCGTCAGGCCGGAACAGTACGCAAATGCGCTATCACCGATGCCGGTGACGCTGGCGGGGATGGTGACGGCGGTCAGGCCGGAGCAGGAATTAAATGCGCTATCCCCGATGTCGGTGACGCCAGTACCGATCACGAGGGTCGTCAGGCCGGTACAGGATGCAAATGCGCTATCCCCGATGTTGGTGACGCTGCCGGGGATAGTGACACCGGTCAAGCCGGAACAGTACTCAAATGAGTTATCTCCGATTTTGGTGATGCCTGCGGGGATGGTGATGTCCGTTAGGCTCCTGCAGTTGTAAAACGTGTAAGACTTGATATCCGTGACGCCTGCGGGGATGACGATATCCGTCAGGCTCCTGCAGTTGAAAAACGAGTACAACCCGATGTCGGTGACGCCTGCGGGGATGGCGATGTTCGTCAGACCGGTGCAACCGTCAAACGTGGAACGCTCGATAAGGGTCACGCCTGCGGGGATGGTGATGCTTGTCAAGCCGGTGCAACCGTTAAACGCATAACTCTCGATGCGGGTCACTCCTGCGGGGATGGTGATGTCCGTCAGGCTGCGGCAGTTGCAAAACGCGTACATCCCGATGTTGGTGACGCCTGCGGGGATGGTGATGTCCGTCAGGCCGGTGCAACCGTTAAACACGTAACCTTCGATACGGGTCACTCCTGCGGGGATGGCGATGCTTGTCAGGCTGGAGCAACTGGAAAGCATGCCGCCACTGATGCGGGTGATACCGGCGGGGATGTTGAGACCGGTCAAACTGCTGCAACTGCAAAATGCGTAAGCCCCGATGGAGGTGACGCTGTCAGGGATGGTGACGGAGGTCAGTTTGGAACAGGTCTGGAACGCGAAATCCCCGATGTGGGTGACGCCTGCGGGGATGGTGATGCCAGTCAGGCCGGAACAGTCGTCAAATGCGAAACTCCCAATGTTGGTGACGGGGTATCCGCCCAACATGTTGGCGATGGACAGGGAACCGGTATAACTCACACTGAAGTCAGTGATGGTGGCGCAACCATTGGCGATGGTGTAGGTGTAGGGGCCTTCGGTCAGGGCGCGGGACGCGAGGGGGGAGAGGGCTAGGAAGACGGAGAAAAGGATGAAGGATGAAGGATGAAGGATGAAGCGGAGGACGGAGGACAGAGGACGGAAGGGGAAACGGACAGAACGGAGAGAACGCGTTAGGCGGGATGAGCGAAGTGATGCGGGCATGGCAGGGCCTTTCGTTTGGGTGGTGAGAAACGAATGCAATGTAAATATACGGCAGGCGGGGAAAGAGGGTCAAGAGGAAGTTCTAAAGTGCGGGAGTGCGTAAGTGCGTCAGTTGGGATGGATGCGAGTTGAGCGCGGTCAGCGGGACAGGTGCGATAAGCCGGGGCGGGAAGGGGGAAAAAATAAGAGGGAGTCGGGATTGCTATCCCGACCTACTTGTGCAGGTGGAGCATGACCTCAGCCTGCGTTTGTTTTGTGTCATGCTAAGCCTTACTAAGCGGTACTTAACGATACTAAACGCGTGCTGACGTCATTGCCGAGTAGGCTAAAAATTGCGGTGCGCGACGAGGCGCAGATCCGTTCAAAGAGGCGCGAAAGGCAATGAATACGGGCCTGCGCCTGATATTTTGGCGCGTCATACTAAGCCTTACTTAACGATACTAAATGTCTGCTTAACGTTACTTAGAACATACTTAACGGTACTAATGGTTACTTAACGTTTTTTCGCGGATTATCAGACCCGTAGCGACACATCAGGGATTTTTTCCCGACCGTGTTGTGCGGGTCATTTTTTTTGTGTGTAGGAAAAAAACAAAGGCGCGGAAGCGCGAAGGAGATGAGGAAATGGCGGTACTGCAAGAGCAGGTGAGCAAGTTCAAGAATCCGTTCGGGGAACTGACGAAGGATGATCTGGCCCCGGCCGGGCAATGGGTGGCGACGCTGATCGACATCAGGGATGAGTTCGGCGTGCAGCGGCCGAGCTTCGACAATCCCAACGTGATTGAGACGCTGGACCAGACGACGTTCCTGTTCGGGTTCCGCGACCTGGCGAACGCGCCCCACCGGATCGCGTCGAAGTCGATGCGGATCAGCGGGAACGAGAAGAGCAACCTGATGGTGTGGCTCAAGTCGTGCCTGGGGGCGACGCCGAAGTACGGCTGGGATTATTGCGCGATGAAGGGGACCAAGTTCCTGCTGACGGTGGGGCATCAGCCGCGCCGCAGCGGTCAGGGTATGTTCCCGCACATCGCGGCGATCTGCCCGCTGCCGGCGGGTCTGCCGGCCGACTACAAGGGCGCGGCGGCGGTGGCCGCGCCGGCGGCGAGCGCCGGGGGGGCGGAGGGTGCCGGGTACGATCCCGGGACGGATGAGGCTTTGCCGTTTTAGGGAATTGAGTAGTGAGTTGGGAGTTGTGAGTTGTTGAAGGCGCAGGGAACGGTGGTTGTTTAACGCAGAGACGCAGAGGCACAGAGAGAGAAGGGGAGTAGTGAGTAGTGAGTGGTGAGAAGTGAGGAGTTGGAAGCTGAGAATGCCGTGACCGGCAATGGGTCCGGCACGGCGGCCGGAGAGCTGTTTAGACAGGATGACAGGATTGTCCTGATTGGGAAGGGCTTCCCGCAAAGGCGCGAAGGCGCAAAGAAAGAGAGATGAGAAGATGGCGATTCTGACGAAAGGGTTGGTGAAGGGGGCGCATTGGTATACGCGCTTGGGCGAGGCCTTGCACCGCGTGATGAAGACGGACGGGAGCGGGGACCGCGCGACGACGTTGAAGGACGCGCGGCGGATGCTGCTGTTGCCGTCCGTGACGGGCGTGGTGGATCTGCTGGCGAAGCCGCAACTGGAGCGCTGGAAGATGACGCAGGTGGCTTTGGCGACGCTGCGCACGCCGAAGACGGCGGACGAGTCCGAGGACTACTGGTGCACGCGCGTGACGGATGCGGCTTTCGAGCAGGTGGAACAGGCGGCTGACCTCGGCACCGCGATCCACGGCGCGCTGGAGTGCGCCGTGGGCGGGACCCTGTGGGACCGCGAGGCTTTCGGTGTGTACGTCGATCCCGTGCTCGCGTACATCGAGAAAGAGGGTCTGGCGATCACGGCGCGCGAAAAGGTGCTCGTGAACGCGGAACACGGTTTCGCGGGCACGGCGGACGTGTTTTTCACGTACGACGGGGGCAAGCCGGGCATCCTGGACTATAAGACCAAGCGCACGAAAAAGGGCGAGAAGGTCGAGGCGTACGACGAGCACCGGCTCCAGCTCGCGGCCTATGCCGCGACGGAGTATGGCGTCGAGGCGTTGCCCGAGGTGCGGGCGATCAACGTGTTCGTGTCGTCGACCGAACCGGGCCGCGTCGAGTTCATCGAGCACAAGGATCTGCTGATGGACTGGTACGCGTTCCGGTCGCTCGCGGGCATCTGGCGCTATTCGAAAGGGTATGACCCGAGGTTTGAGAGGAGTGAGTAGCGAGTAGCGAATGGTGAGTGGGGAGTGGGGAGTAGCGAATGGTGAATGGGGAGTGGGGAGTAGCGAGTAGTGAGTAGCGAGTAGTGAATGGTGAGTGGTGGAGAGGTTGGGATGCCGCGCGAGGGTGCGGAGAAAGGGAGAGGAGAACATGGCGGATCTGACAAACGAGTTGTTGGCGGCGGTGCTGGCGGCGACGCCGGACCGGAAGGCGATGGCGCTGCGGGTGTTGCGTGGCGAGGAGGGCGGCGCGGCCGGCGAGAGGAAGAACGCGCTGCCTGAGAAGTTCGTCACGCAGCGGGAGCTGGTGAAGATGCTGGGCGTGAGCGCGATCAGCCTGTGGCGCTGGCGGGTGCCGGGTCATGAGCTGGGCGGGCGAAGGCGATTTCGAGTGAGCGAGGTGCTGGCGTATCTGGAGAGCCCGGAGTTCAAGACGGTGGCCGAGGAACTGAAAGGGAAGCGGCGGGAGTGTCGGGAAAGAGCGGGCGGAGAAGAGAGGGAGAGGTATGAACGGTAAAGGTGACGAGAGTCAGTTGACGCGCTGGTTGCGCGGAGACAGCCGTGAGCCGTCCGGATACGCGGGCGGCGGGTTGATGCTGAACGGGACGTGGCTGGTGGAAGAGATGGCCGCTCTGGATAGAAAAGGCGTGGAAGTGAAGATTGTCGAGAGCCTCGTGATGCCGGGGTATTACGCGCTGTTCAGGGTCTGAGGACGGAGGACGGAGGGCGGACTGGAAGCAATACGCAATTGGCAATAGGCAATAAAGAGCAGGAAAAGTGAGTGGTGAGCGGGGAGTCGGGAGTGGTTTCCCGCAGAGACGCCAAGGCGCAGAGGAGAGGGCAATCGGCAATGGGCGGGAGGAGAGCGGGGGTCGGGAGTGTTTTCCCGCAAAGACGCCAAGGCGCAATGAGGGGTGAAGATGGAGAAGAGGATGAAAGTAAAAATCGTGAAGCCGGGTGAGTTCATTCCGAAGGGCGGCGTGGTCGGGGTGGACTTCGAGACGTTCTACTCTGGTGATTACTCGGCGAGCGACATGGGGAACTTCGCGTATGTCCGCGACGAGCGGTTCAAGGCGTGGGCGGTGTCGGTGTCAGACGGCGAGACGGTGTGCGTGTGCAGGCCCGAGGAGTTCCCCTGGGCGCGCATCAACGGACTGGAGTGGGTGAGCCATCACCGGGAGTTCGACCGGGCGGTGTGGGAGAGATTGAGGGCAGAAGGCGGCGTCGGGGGAACAGGGACCGGCGATTTGTCCCGCCAAGACGCGAAGACGCAAAGGTATGGATATGGGCCGAGGGCGTGGCGGTGTTCGGCGGCGGCGTGCGCGTTTCTCCAGTATCCGCGCGACCTGCAGGGAGCGTGCCGGGAGATCCTCGGGGTCGAGATCGACAAGAGCCGGCGCGACGCGTTCAAGGGCCTGCGCGGGGAGGCGGAGACGCTGCCGGGTTTCGACGACCTGGGCGTCGACGAGGCCGCGTATGCGGCGAGCGACGCGGTGATGTGCCTCGCCGTGTGGCGCGCGATCGGGGGACGGTGGCCCGAGCACGAGCGGGAGCTGTTCGAGGCGACCTGCGAGATGGGCGCGACGGGCCTTTGCATCGACTGGGCGATGGTGGAGAAGGCGCGTGCGGCGTTGAAGAAGACGGTGCGCGAGCTGGTCGACTCGGTGCCTTGGTATCCGACGCTGTCGGGTCCGAAGTTCGAGCAGGCGTGCCGTGACGTACAGGTGACGCCTCCGGCGTCGATGGCGAAGGGCGACGAGAACTTTCAGCTCTGGCTGAACATGCACGAGGGCAAGCCGATCGCGAAGTGGGCATCCGCGATGTCGGCTGTCCGCCGCTGCGGGCGTCTCGTGAGTGTTCTTGAGGGCATGGAGGCGCGCCGGATGGACAACAACCGGATGGCGTTCGAGCTCAAGTACTTCGGCGCCACGCCGGGCCGCTGGTCCGGCGGCGGCGGGCTGAACCTGCAGAACATGAACCGCAAAGAGACCGAAGGGCTCGACCTGCGCAAGTGCATCAAGGCTCCGCTGGGTCAGGTTCTGGGTGTGGGTGACTACTCGCAGATCGAGGCGCGCGTGCTGCTGTTCCTCGCGGGGGACACCGAGGCCCTGGCTCTGCTCGCCCAGCATCCCGAGTGGGACATGTATGAGCTGCACGCTCGCGCGACGATGGGGTTCAAGGGCGAGGAGTCGCTTCAAGAATATTGCGACCGTACCGGGAGCAACTTGAGGCAGTACGCGAAGGCCCGCGTGCTCGGGCTGGGCTTCCGTTGCGGGGCCGAGACGTTTATCCGCGTCGCCAAGTCGATGGCGGGCCTTGTGATCGGCATCGAGGAGTCGCGGAAGGCGGTCAACGACTACCGCTACCAGAACCCGAAGGTCGTGGCACTGTGGGAGGAACTGGAACGGCAGGCGTGGGAGTGCTTTGAAAAGGGAGTCGATTACGTCCTTCCGTTCCCGTGCACGTCGTTCGATCCGCGGTGCGGGCGATACCTCTTCTACCGCGACCTGCAAGTCGTTCAAAACGGCAAGCGCAAAGAGCTGAGCGCGATCGTGTGCGGCGAGCGGGTGCCGCTGCACGGCGGCATCCTCGCCGAGAACTGGACGCAGGGCGCGGCGCGCGACCTGATGGCCTCGGCCTGGCTGCGGTGCCGGACGGCCGGCTACCGGCCGATCCTGACGGTGCACGACGAACTGGCGTTCGAGCTGCCCGAGGCCAGTGCGCAGGAGCATCTGAAAAAGATCGTCGCGATCATGGAGCGGCCCGCGCCGTGGGCGCCGGGGCTGCCTCTAAAGGTGGGCGCGAAACTGATGAGCCGTTACGGCAAATAGGAAAGGCAAAGCGATGAGAGACGAGACGAGTGCTGTTCTAGATCCGGAGGTTCTGCCGAAGGAGGCGGTTGCGGTGGTGGCGGAGGCCGGCTTGCCGGCGACGGCCGCGACATTGCTGAAAGAGAAATTTCTGGCAATGTTCGGCGAGGCCGAAAAATGGATTGCCGATGCTAAGGCGATTCAGGTCACGGACGCCTCGCAGGTCGAACTGATCGAGAAGGCCCGCGAGATGCGCCTCAAGCTGAGCAAGATCCGCTGCAACGCGGAACGCACGCGCAAGAGCCTCAAAGAGGAGAGTCTGCGGACCGGGCGCGCGATCGACGGGATCGCGAACGTGCTCAAGGCTCTGATTGAACCCGTGGAGGCCCACCTGGCCGCGCAAGAGGAGTTCGCCGCGAGGCAGGCCGAGGAGCGGCGCAGCGCGCTCCGCGCGTCGCGCGCGGCGGCCCTGGGGCCGTTCTGCGAGGGCGGCGTCTGGTCTGGCACGTTGGACCTCGCGGCGCTGGAGCAGGACGATTTCGAGGTGATGCTCGCAGGCACCGAGGCGCGGTGCAAGGCGCGTCTCGAGGCGGCGAAGAAGGCCGAGGCGGAACGCGTTGAACGCGAGGCGGCGGAAGCGGCCGAGCGCGAGCGTCTGCGCGCGGAGAACGAGCGGCTCCGTCGGGAGAGCCTCGCCCGCGAGGCGGCTGCGGCGGTCGAGCGCGACCGCGTCGCCAAGGAGCGTCTGGCGGAGAGCCGCAGGGCCGAGGCCGAGGCGGCGAAGCTGCGCCTGCAGGCGGAGAACGAGCGCAAGCTGCGCGAGGCTGTGGAGGCGCAGGCCCGGGCCGACGCGGAGGGGAAGGCGAGGGCCGAGGCCACTGCCCGTGTCGAGGCCGAGCGCGCGGCCAAAGCGCCCGACCGGGAGAAGATCGTGGCGTTCGCGGCGGCGGTCGACGGGTTGAACGCGCGGATCCCCGCGCTGTCCAGCGAGAAGGGCAGGGCGTTCGAGACGGCCCTCCGCATGCAGGTCGCGAAGTTCCGCCAATGGGTGAGCGCGAGCGCGGAGAAGTTGTGAAGGCTGAATGAGGACGGAGGACGGTGGGAGAGTGAGTGAGTGGTGAGTAGGGAGTAGTGAGTTGGGAGTAGGGAGGAGTGTGAGGCGCGGAGGAGGAGACGGATAAAAGCATGGCAAACGTTTTTCCATTTTCAAGGCGTACCGCCGAACTGCTGTCCGCGCCGCCGGTGGCGGGGGAGACGCATCAGTGGCTGGCCCGCTGCGCCGCGGGACTGGCGGCGGGCGGGCAGGTCACGCGGGAGAACTGCGCGAGATTCCTGCGGTACGTGTGCGAAACGTGGGTGTGTCACCGCGCGATCCCCGAGCGGGAGATCGAGGCGGCGCTGCGGCTGGCGTACGACACGCCGCGGGACGGGACGCGCAAGCCGGGCGTCGCGTGGCCCGGGTTGGACATGGCCGAGAGGGCGGGGGCGGCGGAGTGCGCACCGGTCCTGTTCGACGGGGTGACGGACACGGGCATGACGGCGGACGAGGCGCTGCGCGGGCTGTTCAGGCCGGAGGAGCTGGTGTGCTGCGGCTGGGTCTGCGAGCGTCCGCTGATACGGCCCGCGGGCGAGTGGCTGACGCGCGCGTCCACGCTCCAGTTCATCGTGTCGAACCCCATGAAGGGTTTTCTGGGTGAGACGAAGGAGGGCAAGCCCTCGGCGCGTTGCCAGAGCAACGTGGCCGGGCGGCGGTACGTCGTCGCGGAGTTCGACGACGCGACCTTCGGAAAGCCCCAGCAGGCCCGCGTGGCCTCGGTTCTGGCTGTGGGGGTTCCGCTGGTGATGGCCGTGGATTCCGGCGGGAAGAGCCTGCACTGCTGGTTCGACTGCCGGGGCGTCCATCCATCCGACGTGGCCGCGTTCTTTGCTCTGGCGACGAAGCTCGGGGCTGACCTGACCCGTTGGGACCCCTGCGGGTGGGTCCGGATGCCCGGCGGCCTGCGCCGCCGCGATGGCGCGGTGACGCGGCAGCGGATCGTGTACTGGGGGGGGAGGGAGTGAAGAAAGGATGAAGGATGAAAGAAGACTGAGGACTGAGGGCGGAGGACGGAGGGCGGTGGGATAGTGAGTGGGTAGGGAGTGGTGAGTCGGGAGTCGTGAGTAGGGAGTGGTGAGTGCTGAGAAGTGAGGAGGCGGACGATGAGAAGGAAACGGGAAAGGGGGCAACGGCATGGCGGCGTCATTGCCTGAGATCAACTCGCCGCTGAAGGCGATCCTCGCCGGGGGGTACATCACCCAGCGGACGGCGCAGGAGTGTGCGGACGCCGTCAAGGCGGCCTATCCCCCGCGCCGCAGGCCGTCCGTCATGCCCGTCGCGCTGGGCCAGTTCCCCGATCCGCTGCCCGAGGAGAAGAACCCGGCGGCCCTGTTCAAACGCGGCTGGCTGCGCAAGGGCGGCGGGGCCTTCGTGGTCGCGCCCTCCGGGGTCGGCAAGAGCGTGTGGAGCGTCCAGGCCGCGATCTGCTGGGCGCTCGGCAAGCCGTGCTTCGGCATCGAGCCCGTCCGCCCCCTCAAGGTGCTGGTGATCCAGGCCGAGGATGACGCCAACGAGATCGCCGAGTTCCGCAACGCCGTGCGGCACGGGCTCGTCTCGGAGTACGGCCTCGACGAGGGCGACATCGACTTCGCCCTCGGGAAGGATGACCCGGCCACCGGACGCGTCCTCTTCCACAAGGCCGTCGGCAAGTGCGGCGAGGAGTTCGTCGACGAGGTCGGCGCCCTTCTGGATGTGCTCCCCGACGTGGATCTGGTCGTGGTCAATCCCTTCCAGGCCTACTTCGGCGGCGACTGCGCCAAGAACGCCGAGCTCTCCCGCTTTCTGCGTGTGCGCCTCGACGCGGAAATCAAGGACCCCACCGACTCCGGCAAGGACCGCGCCGCCGTCATGTTCATCCACCATACGAACAAGCCGCCGAACGACAAGGACCTGCGTGACGACTGGGGCAATGACCAGTTCGCCGCGTACATCGGCGCGGGTGGCGCCGAGATCGTCAACTGGGCCCGCGCCATCCTCTCCCTCATGCCCGCAGGCGTCCCCGGCGTCTACCGCTTCATCGCCGGGAAGCGCGGCCAGCGCCTCAACTGGACAGACGCCTCCGGCAAGAGGGTGTATTGCAAGATCCTCAAGCATGCCGAGAACGGCGCGATCTACTGGCGCGAGGGGACGGCCGGGGACGAGGCCGCCGTGGCCGCCGCAGGCGAACGGAAGGGCCGGCGCGGGGCCGTGGGCGGCGACGGCAACGGCGGCGTGCCGCCGAGAAACAACGTGAGCTGGACGGCGAAAACCGTCTTGTCTTACGTGGCGTGCCACCCCGGGCTTTCGTCTAACCAGTATTGCGGACTGTTCGCGGGGGAGCCGGGCGGGCCTTCCCGCGGAACGTCCCAAAAGCTGCTCGCCGAGGCGGTTCAAGCCGGTTTGCTGTCCCTCCGCAAGGAGGGTAATAAGTTTGTCTATGATGTCACCGATGAGGGTTCGACGGTGTATGCCGCCGGACCCGACTTCTAAAAAGCAAAAACAAGGAGGTTGAAAGATGAGCGCGAAGGAAAAAAGCAACGTGACCGCCGAGCGGTTGGAGTGGATGCGGGGCAAAGAGGTGGAAGTGCGGATCATGTATTACGAGGAAAGTGTGTCCCGCGGTGAAGTGTTCACCGGCGTTTATGTTGACGCGGTCCGGCTGGGTGAGGCTGCTTTTCTCCTGGTGCAGATCGGCCACGTCTTGCGGGCGGTAAACACGAAAAGCATCGTCGATTTCAGGGCGGCCTCCGGCAGTGAAGAATAAGGTGGCCAAATGGGGTGGCCAACCGCCCAGTTGGCCAGTCGGGCCAAGGGGGTGGCCAAGTGGCCAAACTGGGGGCCCTTATGGATACATAAGGAGGCCCCCCCAGTTGGCCACCCTTAGCTGGGAGCCAGTTGGCCACGCTCCCGCCGTAGCGGTGTTGGCCACTTGGCTGGTACGGGAAGAAGGAAGCGGAAAAGCTGGGTGTCGAGTGGCTGTAGCGAGAGGCGGGAAGGCTGGCGCGGGGTGGGTAGGACGTTGGACGGGCTTCCGTGGGCGGGTAGGGCTGAGCGTGCAACACGCACGAAACGGGCAGGATTATTGTAAACTTTGAAAACATAGGAGGTTGACAATGGGAATGATGTCGAGGAGGAAGGGGGCGGCGGACGCTACGGCATGCGGGTGTCGCGCACGAGCTTTTTCGCGGACGGATACGCCCGCCGCCGGAGTACCGGCTGAAAAATCAAAGTGCGCTTTACCCGCATGCGCTCCGCTTTAAAACGAGGGTCTGACGCCGCGGGGAGATGGGAAGAGAGAAAAGGAGACGGTCATGGGAATGATGTCGAGAAGGAAGGGAGCGGCCGGCGAGCGCGAGGCTGCGGAGAAGCTGAATGAGATCCTGGGGACGAAGTTCCACCGGGGGCGGCAGTATCACGGGGGCGTGGACTCGCCCGACCTGGCCGGGGACTGCCCGAACCTGCACCTCGAGGTCAAGCGGGTCGAGTCTCTGGCTCTGTACCCTGCGCTCGAGCAGGCGCGGCGGGACGCCGGGACGCACCAGGTTCCGGCGGTGATGCACCGGCGGAACGGCAAGCCGTGGGTGATGGCGGTCTACGCCGACGACCTGATCCGGCTTCTGGATGTGGTGGACGAGTGCCGCGCCAAGATCGAGCCCGCGACGCCCGCCGCTCCGGCGGCTTATCCCGTTGGCGAGGAGGGGTGACGCCGCATCTGATTCAGTTGATGTTCTAACGTTTAGTGGGTGAGTAGGTTACGGAAGGAGGTTTTGATGGAGTGCCACAAGTGCCAGTATACGGCTGCCGTTCAGGCGGGGGTTTACGCGGGGCGTCCGTTCGAGGAGACGCCGTGCGCGGCGTGCGACCAGCCCGACGGGCGGGCGCAGCCGAACTCGATCCGGTTCCATCCGGGGGTTGACGTGGGTGTGTCGGAGCCCGAGGCCGGGGTGGAGGAGGTCATGCCCGTGTCCGTGCTGGCGGACACGGTGCGGCTGTTTCTGGCACTGCCGCCGGACGCGATGGAGATTGTCCGGCTCCGGTACGCGGGCAAGCGGTTCTGCGAGATCGCTCTGGCACTGCACCGGCGGCGCAAGACGGTGGAAATGATCCTGTACCGGACGCTGGAGAAGCATCCGGCTCTTGCCGAGCTGATGCCGCGCCCGGCAAAAACTCGGGCGCGGCTCGTGGCGAAGGAGATTGCGCGCGTCAATTCCCGGAGGGCTAAACTGAAAACCCTGCCTAAAGCTGCCGCAGGCAATTCTACGTCTGCGCGGTTGTGACCGGAGGGGCGACGGCCGCGGGGAGCGCGGAACGCGCGTAGCGGCCTAGCCCCGCAGGTCCTCTTGCGAGGGTCGGCTTGTCGGACGCCGTGCCCGGAGGGCGGCCACCGGAGGAAGAAGTGTCCGTCGCTGTTCCCCCTGCCGAAGCCGCCGAGCCTGCGAGGCGGTGGCCGGAGGCCAGCCGAAGCGACGCCCTCTTCAAGGCGGAGCGAGAGAAGCCCCAAGAAGCCCCCAGCCGATGCGATATTCAGGGGGTGCCGGGGTTGCCGGGGGTCGGGGGGCTGGCGGGGCTGGCGGGGGAAGCGACACGGCTGTCCGGCTGCCGATCCCGATTTTCTTGCACTGAGGCGCAGACGCTAACCGGAGCAGATGGCGCAACGGCCATCCTCAATCTGCCGTCAGGCGATCAAATACAGGCGCGGGAGCGACGTACGCTCCGGCATGCGGGGCGATGCGCACGAGCTTTTTCGGATACGAAAAATCAAAGTGCGCCCTGCCCGCATGCGCTCCGCTATTAGATTTTTGCTGATGCCGGGTGAGGCGCGGTGTTCGCGCCGGTCGAGGAGTGAGGGGAAGCGAAGCCGCAGGCTATCGCCGGAGGCGGGCTGAGCCGAAGGACGCGAACGGCGCGATTACCGCGACGTGCCTTATCCGTGGGGGATCGGGGGAAGGGCGTAACCGAAGGGCGGCTTGCCGCCCGAGGTTTGGGCCGCCCCCGGACCGCGCGATACAGCCGCGCCTAACTGGCGCGGCGTTAATTTGTCTTGGTGACATCGAGGGAGGCGCGGTATTCCGCGCCGACCGAGTTTGGAGCGGAGCAAAAAAAAGGGGCGCACCCTCGCGGGTGCGCCCTCCGTTTCAGGCCTACTGCGCGGGCGGGTGGATGACCGGACGCTCGGGGGCGGCCTTGGTGATGACCTGGAGTCCGCGATCTTCGGCGATCTTGACCGCGAGTTCGTAGGCGACGGCTTCGCTCTTGAGGCGGTAGGTGGGGCTGTATTGGGTTGTGTCATTCGCGACCTTGACGGCCCAGTATTCCTTGCCGGGTTCCGCGCTCTTCGGCGGGGTGATCAGGATGACCGAGCAGCCGAGGGCGGCGAAAGCGGTCTGGCGAACGAAGGTGTTGACGGCGTTGTTCTGGTTCTTGCTGTTCTTCTTGTTCATGGTATTACTCCCTTGCGCCTGTAAGGCCGGCGCGTTTTGCCGAAGGCTCGGGCCGCGGTAACCGTACCGCGAACCCTACCCTCGCAAGCCGACGGGTAGGGGACGGGGGGCGGTAACAGCGGCCTTGAATTTGGGGAAGCGACGGTTTACGCCAAGGGAGGGACCGTGACTGGGAGTGAACGCAAGACCGAACCGCCGGCACGCGATCGAACCCAACGCTTCGCCCTCGGGGTCGGCATCCGGTTACCCGTCCGAAGGAAGGACCCGGCAAGGGTTGTGAGCAAAAGGCGAATAGAACGACGTCAGCCCTCCTGCCGCCGCGAGCGAGCCGAGTCAGTGAGCGCGGTTGTCTTCGCCGCGTCGCGGGCGGAGTCGACACGCAGCCGCGCCGGGGACGGGCGACGCACGCCTCGGGGCAGGCCGACGGGGGGCGTGGCCGCGCGGGGGCGTCCCTGTGCGGAGCGACGACCGAGCGAGCGCAGCGAGCGAGGGAGTCTGGGTGTGTGCGCGGGTGGCGATGTTGGCGACCAGACCCGCGAAAGCGGGTGTCGGGAGCGGCCGGGCCATGCCGCGAGGGGGAGCGCCGGAGCTTGCGGAGGCGCGACGCAAGCGAAGGCGCGGTATTCCGCGCCGAGCGCCGCGCGGGAAGTTAATTATTCCGGTCGGGTATATATACCCATGAGGCACGGGCGCAGGCCTGCCGGATCCGTTTTGTCTTGGTGATGAGCCGAGCCGAAGGCGAGGCGACCAAAAAGAACGCCCCGCGCGTGCGGGGCGTTACCTCAGTCCGGGAGGGCTTCGTCTTGGCCCACCTCTTCGACGGGCTCGTTCAGGAAGCCGATCCAGAGAACCGCGTCCTCTTGTGAGCGGAAGGTGAAGGCGGGTTTGTCAGCTTCGCAGACTTGGAAGTTGTGATCTGCCGTCTCTCTGACGTTGAGTGATTCGGTGTTCGTGATCCCATATCCCAGAGCAACTTTCATGTAAACCTCCTTGGCGTCGGACTGCCCGTCCGCCACTTGTTGCCGGACGGGAGGGGCGGCGGCACGGGGGTTTACTCTTGTTGCTCGGTTTGTGAGCGTGGTCCTTTCGTGGGAGCGGGGCCGCTGGTCGACGCGACCAGACCCGCGAAGCGGGTGTCGGGAGCGGCCGGTCCATGCCGCGAGGGGGAGCGCCGGAGCTTGCGGAGGCGCGACGCAAGCGAAGGCGCGGTATTCCGCGCCGAGCGCCGCGGGGGAAGTTAATTATTTCCTTCGGGTATATATACCCCGGAGGCCGCTCTCCGGACCTCTCTCCTTCGGTTTGTCTTGGTGACGCGGGGAAGCGGAGCTTGCTCACCGGACCGGCACTCTGATTACGACCACGCGGCGGCCGAGTGATTTCATGGTTTCGATCATGTCGCGGGTGCCTCTGCTCTGACCGTCCCAGAACGCGACCAGGGCTTCGGCGTATTGTGACATGACTTTGTTTCTGATGTAGCCCGCACGGTTGCCGTCCCTGTTCCAGTTCGCGGGGAAGCGCTTGACCGGTTTGTGAGCTTGGTTGGCCCAGCGTTCCCCGAGGGTGTCGGCTCCTCTTGCGCAACCGGACACGACTTCTGTTATCTGCCACGGGCAATTTGTGAGCGATGTTGCGAGTAGCCGGTAATCGTAGAAGTTTCGTGAGCCTGCGATGATCGTCTTCATTGTGATCCCTTTCGTTGTTGAACGTGCCGCACCGTGCGGCGATTGTGAGTTCGCGCGGCGCGACACGGGCGACACGGGGGATTGGGTGGATGTGATTTAATTATTTCCGTCGGGTATATATACCCCGGAGGGGTGGGCTCGGTGCCCTGTAGGGCGGTTTGTCTTGGTGATGGCGAGGCGAGGGCGAAGCCCGAGCCGAGCACGAAAAAAGCGCCGGGGTCGAGTGACCCTCGGCGCGGGGTGCTACTTTGTGAGCGGGACCAGATCCAGGCGGCGGCAGCCGTGGTCAAGGAGTTTGTGAGCTTTGCCGTTGTGATCCAGCCAGCGGTCCGTGGTCGGGTCGCGGCGGTAGATTCTGATTGGCTGGGGCTGCGGCTTGTGTTTCTTGCCTTTTAGCTTCATGTGATCTTTCTGCCGCTTATGCGGCGGATACGGCCGAAGCGGCCTGTATTGTGTTGGTGCTGTCGCAAGCGGCACTGGCCGCTTCGAGCTGGGCCTGCATCGAGGGATCGACAGTGATGTCGTTCCGCTGGCAGAAGTTTGTGAGTTCGAAGACGAGAGTGCGGGTGGTGGCGACCAGTCTGTCAATGATGACGGCGCTGGTCCTGTGATCCGCGGCATGGCCTTCTTCGGCGCAGTCGTCGCAGTCGTCCGCGAGTTCGCGGAGATACTCGGGCCAGGTCTTGGGTTTGTCTTGGTGATTAACCAGCGAGTGGATGAGTTCTTGCCGTTCGAGCATCGCTCGCGAGGACTGGCGGCGCGTCTTACGGAAGCGCCAGTTTTGTGAGCGAGCCTCCCGCAGATTGGCGGCGAGGTGTGACCGCGCCTCTTGGTAACGGCGGATGTAATCACCCCAAGGCATGTGATATGCGGTGACCGCATTGTCGAGCGCGTCGCACGCGCCGATGACGGCGATGCAACCTGTCCCGACTCGGGTGGTTTGGTAGCGGCTCATGTGATTTTTCCTAATTATTCCGCTCGGGTATATATACCCCGAGGCGGAGGTTAGTTTGTCATTCAAAGGCTACGAGGTTCTTCTCGCGAAGGCTGACGTAGCCGGGAGTGGTGTTGTCTTGGTGACCGCATACCAGGTGGTCGATGATGCGGATGCCGAGGATCTTGGCCGCCTCGATCAGGCGGCGTGTGATGTCAATGTCCTCCTTGCTCGGCGTGGGGTCGCCCGACGGGTGGTTGTGAGCGAGGATGAGGCTAGCCGCCTTGGATGTGATGGCGGCGCGGAATATCTGACGCGGGTGAACAGGGCAAGTATCGAGCAGACCGCGTGCGACTTCGAGGGGCGCGCCAATGATCTTGTTCTTGGTATTCAGCAGGACGACGAAGAAGCCTTCCTGCGAGTCGCCGTCGGTGGCGGCTGTCATCAGGGGCCGGAGGAGTTTGTAAGCTGCTCCCGGTTCCCGGATGGGCGGGTTGTTGACGGCGATGTACGCGGCGCAGGACTCCATCGCTGCGGCGTAGTCCATGGCGAGGGCGAGTGTGATCGTTTGCTGCTTCATGGGGTTCTCCTGCCCGCCGAGTGATCGGCGGGGTTTTGTGAGCTGGTTTCGGTCAGAACGGGAGCGGTTCCTCGAAGAACGAGAGGGCCTCTTCGGATGTGATGTCGTGCAGGTCCCCCTGATCGAGCCAGATGCTTCCCTTGGGCGCGTCAGTGATTTCCTGCGACTCGGCTGTGATGATGGGGATCTTGCGATCCTCCGCGATCTTATGCGCGAGGAGCTTAGCCTTGTCACGGTCTGTGACGCGGTACGTGTTACCGTGGGTGGCACCGGCCTCGTCTTTGAGCTGGACCTGCCAATAGACCCGCTGGGTCGGGTCTTTCCACTTGTGAAGAGGTGGAAGTATGACGAGGACGAAGAGTCCGAGAGCTGCTGTCGCGTTGTTCATGGTAGCCTTCTTTCTTGTTTCCTTCGGGTGGCTTTGTGAGAGGCGTTCCCTCCCAACCCTGCACCCTCGCGAGCATGGGTGCAGGATGGGGGGGACGCGTCTGTCATGTCGGGTCCGCTTTGTGAGCGGCTTCCTGAAAAGCAAAATCGAACAGGTCGAGCCCGGTCTTCTGAGGTGGTTTTAGTGGATCGGGGATGCAGACCACCCGAGGCTGTGGCTGTGATGTGGCTTCGGCAACCTGAGCAAGCGTCCAGTTGATGACTGCCGCGAGCTGTGATCCATGCAGGACGCCATACCCGTTTTGATAAGCCTTCGGCCAACGGGTTGCCTTGCGCAGGGCTGTGATCATCCGCGCGGCTGCTGTGCGGATGGCGAGTGATCGGGACTCGAACACGACGGGCAGACCCGGCTTCTCTCCGGGCCTGGCGTACGGGTCGCTGCTGTTGTGAGCGATGTGCCAAACAGCCATGTCGATCGAGAAGCGGCCGTCGTTCAATTCAATGATGAAGAAGTGCCAACGGCTGTCCACATGGCGGAACTGCGCGGTGTGACAGGGCCACCAGCTTTGGGTCGGCCACAAGTGATCGTTGAACGGGACCTGCCCGTCTGCCCGTTTAATCGGGCTGTTGTAATCATACAGATCGCGCTCTGCGGGTTTCTTGCGGGTTGTCATGTGATTCTCCTACTTGTAGATGCTGCCTTTGATCCCTCCGATGAGGGCGAGTCTGGCGTAGAAGCGCATCATGTCGAGGCGCGAGGCGCGCATCTCGGGAGTGATGTCTGATTCCCGAGCTGCGTTCCTGAACGAGACGGCTTTGCCGATGTAGCGGTGGTATACCGTCGTTTCTGAGTTGAGGATCTTATCGTTCTCGCGCATGGGGCTCCTTTCATGCCACGCAGGATTGAGTGATTTCGGCAACGGTGACCGGCTCGAAGTAGAGGTCGAGGCGCGCTCCGTGTGACAGGATCTCGGGAATACTGATCCACGCACGCTGCGGGGTGATGTGGAGGTGCGAGATGCGCTCGAAACCGTACGCTTTGACCAGTGATCGTTCGTCGCTTGGCCGGGCGACGATCCAGTAGTCATCTGCGGCATGTGTGAAGTGCCAGCGGACGAGGGCTTTCGGGGTGGCCTGGTACATCTGCATGGTGGTCGGTGTCTGATCCCAGAGGTCGGCCAGTTTGGCGAGGAGTGTGGCGTAAGGGTTATCGTCACCCTGCCGGAGGTTGGCGATGAGTTCGTCGCGCTGATACCCGGTTGTGAGGGTGTTCAGCACGGAAGCGATGCGGAATATCTGTTTGTTCATAGTGCAATGGTTCCTTGGGTTTGGAGTTGTTTCTGATAGGCGCGGATGGCGTCGTGACGCTCGAACTTCACGCGGCGCTTGGCCCAGGCCTTCGAGTCGGCAGTGATGCCTCCCGCGAAGGGGGTTTCCTCGAAGTCCACGAGGGCCTTGTGAGCGTCGACCAGCCAGCGGCGGAGGTGCTCGGTCTTTGTGTCCAGCGAAGTGATCCGGTAATACTGGGCTTCCTCTTTGTTACGTGCGCGGACGGCGTACTGATACAGGTCGTTGTGCAGCATCCGGCGGTTGAGTTCCTCGGCTCTGATGACGAGAACCTGTTTGAGGTTGTTGTGCTTGATCGCGAACCCGTTGGCGTTGGGGTCGCGGGCGAGTTCGTCGCGCTGCTCCTTTGTGAGGAGGTCTTTGATCTGGGCGGCCCTGTCGAGGGCGGCCTGTTCGGCTTTGGTGAGTTTCATGCTTCGAGCCTTTCCTGTTCGTTGTGACCCGAGTAGTAGGGCGGGCGAGCCCGCGGCTGGCACTTCCAGCACTCGGGGTGATAGCTGGGGTGCCAGGTGCCGCACTTGCGGCAGGTCCAGCCGTTGGCGCGGCTGTGACGTTTTGAAGAGTGGTGCGTACGGGTACGGTGCCTCTGATCGGGGTCGTAAGCGTGGCTCATGTGAGCTCCTTTTCTAGTAGCGGCGTTGGTTGGGGTGTTTGCTGAGTTTGCGGCGGCAGATGCGCCCGATGGCGCGGCGGCCGGACGTGTAGAAGGTCTGTGAGCAGAAGCGGACCTGACCCTTTACGCAGGGCAGGTCGTCGTACTGCGGACCGTGCTCGGGGCAATAGCCGATGAAGTGCTGCTGTTTTGTGTTCATGCGGGGCCGGCCTCGTCGACGAGTTCGAGTTTGCGGTCGTCGGCCATTCGGGCGGCGAGCAGCTTGGCTTTCATGCGGTCGAAGACGCGGTAGACCTTGCCGACGGGTTCGCCTTCGGTGTCGATGGCGCAGACGGTCCACTCGGGGACCTCGTCGCCTTCGGCGTCGGTGGCCGGGAAGGGGCCGTCGCATTGGACGGCGACTGATTTGTTGCGAGCTTTCTGTTTCATGCGGTGATTCCTTTCGAGAGTTTCGTGCGGAGGGCTTGGGCCTTTACGCAGAGTGCATCGTGAACGACGACGGGCTCGTCCGGCTTGACCCACTTGAAGGGGCAGTTGTCGAGGCAGTAGTGGGACGCGAGTTCGGTGAGCGTGTCGAGGTCGGCGCGTGTGAGCGCGTGCGGTTTCGGTTTGGGCATGGCTGTTCTCCTGAGTTGTCGCGGGGGGGGACCGTCCGCTAGGCGATCCGTTTGAGTTTTGACGTCGGGGGTTTCCTGGTCAGGCCCGGATCGTGGGGCGTCTCGCCTCGGGCGATCTGCTCGTGGCCGATCTGTTTGGCGAGTGCCTTCGGCATGGGGATGGCTTCACAGGCGCGATCGAGATAGTCCTGCCAGGTGTGGCCGATGACGGTGCAGCAGGCCTCGGCCCAGGCGAGCCTGTCGGCTGTGATGTCGGCCTGGGTGCCGTAGCCGCAGGTGTTCGCGAGGGCGCGGCGGACGCCGATCCAGATCCGGTACAGCGGATGCTCGAAAGCGGGTGCTTTCTCTCGCGGGGGCGGTTCGTTGTTTTCCTCCCGGCGATCCCCGACCTCCAGTTCCGGGTCCTGTGCCGGGGCGGGTTCGGGGAGAGGAGGCGGCTTCGCCATGACGGCGTCAAAGTCGTCGGTGCTGATGATCGTCGCGCCGGTGTCGAGGTGGCCGCTGACGGGGTCCTGCCAGTTGAAGTTGATGCCGAAGCGCCAGACGAGGCGGAAGAGGCGGGGCATGGTGTACCACGCGGGGCACGGCGCGGGCGCGACCGAGACGGCTTCCTGCAGGGCGCTGAGGGCGAAGGCCTGCCTGCGGAGCGTGAGCGTGGCGAGGCGGTCCCCGGTGGAAGGTTCTTTGCTTTCCTCTTTGGCTTCGCCTTGAGGCACCGCCTTGGCCGCGGCCTTTTTGCCTGTGACGACCACGTAGGTTTTTGTCCCGAGCCTATCTCCATCGTATTGGGTATCCATGAAGTAGGCGGTGACGGCTCCGGGTGTGGACTTCCTGCACTCGGTATAGTGTTCCGAACCGACGCAGCCGTCTCCGCGCGCGGTGTAGGCGCCGGAAATCTTGAGGACCGGCTTGCCTTTCTTGTCGAGTTCAGAGATCTTGGCCTGCGCGGTCGCATACGTCTTCCGGATGAAGCAGGCCGCGTCGAGGCAGGTGTCGTCGGCGCGGAGTTTCTCCGGATCGAGTTCGTCATCGAAGAGGCCCGGCTGGTGTGAGCTGCGCTTGACGCAGGTGTCACACGCCCCGTCCTTGGGGCAGAGCGTGGCGTCGTCGAGGGACCAGGGGGCTTTGGCGAGCTTGCGGGTCTGCTCGTTGGCCCAACGGATGATGCCGCCGTTGGCGAACCAGTGGTCCGGCTTGCCGGTCGCATCTTTCTGCTGCTCCGGGTTGAGGCGGGCGAGCGTTTCCATTTGGGCGAGGCTGACGATGTCGCCTTTCTCGATCCGTTTCACGAGGGCGGGGATCAGCCGGGTGAGCTGGGCGCGGCGCAGGACCCACTGCGGGGTCTTGCCCATTTTCCCGGCGATCTCCTTGGCGGTGCGGCCGTCGTCCAGGAGGGTCTGGACGCCGCGGGCCTCCTCCAGCGGCGTGAGGTCTTCGCGCTGGAGGTTCTCGAGGACGGTCACGTCCTTGGCGGCGTTGTCGTCCAGGTCGGATACGATCAGGAGCATGGTCGGGATCTTCGCGAGGGCGAGCGCCTCGAAGCGGCGGCGGCCCGCGAGGAGTTCGTAGTTGCCGGCGGAGGTGCGACGGGCGACACCCGGCTGGAGCTGGCCCTGCTCCTTCATGGAGGCTGCCAGTTCCGCGATGTCCGGCGAAGCCGGATCCACCGTGCGCGGATTCCACGGGCACGGGATGATGTACATGAGGGGCACGGTGTGGAGTTCGCCCTGCTGGCAGGCGGGTTTGGTTTCCGGTGTCGTTGCTTGTTTCTTTTTCATCTTGTCTTGTTCCTTTCTGTTGTGAAACGTGTGCAGGCGGAGCACCCGCCCGGCAAGCGTGCGCGGGCGGGCGCGTTGCCGGTCAGTGGGAGAAGCCCCGGCTTTCCTGCCGGTCGGGCGAGCCGAGGGCCGCCTCGGCCCCGGCCTGGTTGAGCTGGTCGATCAGGTCTTTCTGTTTGAACGTGATGTGCACGTTGCCGTTCTCGAACGGTTTTGCCGTCATGTATTCGTCCTCGTAGATTTCCCGTTTCGCCCAGGCGGTGTTCCACGCGTTCGCGAGGTCGTTGGGGTGTTTGCGCGTGCCCTTGCCGGCGAGGAGGGAGAGGACGTTGCCGAGGGCCTCGACTTCCGCGTGGAGGTTGTAGTTGGTGCGCATGTAGCCGCTGTAGGTGTGTTCCGCGGCGCGGCAGCAGATGACTTTCATGCCGACGCGGAAGTCGGAGTTTGTCTTGAGGCCGGACCATTTCTGGCCGGGCGTGAGCCATTTGAAGACTTCGACCACGGCCTCCTTGAACATGTCCCCGATGCCGTTGCATGTCTGCTCGAAGAAGCCCCAGACGTTCTCCTCGGTGAACGGGGGCAGCGGCGGCTCGCGGCCGTAGCCGCGGCGGTCCTGGTTGAGCTGGTTGTCGAGTTTCTCGCGCGCCTTGACGCTCAGGACCTCGCGGAGGTGGAGGTCGTCGATGAAGGACCGCCACGCGCAGCGTTCGATCTCCAGGCACTCGTCCGTGAGTTCCGGGATCTTGCAGTCGTACGGGAGCGGGACGCCCTTGAGGTAGTCCAGCGCGATCGCGTACCGCTCTTTGAGCCGCGTGACCGCGGCGACCCGTTCGGTGATGCTCAGGCGCAGCGCGACGGCTTTTTCTTCCGGCGTCTCGCCGGAGCTGTTCGGATCTCGCCAGATCTGCATGGCGAGGGGTGTGGTTGTGATGTTCATAGCTTCCTTTCTGTAGGTGGGTGGGTTATTGCCGTTGGGTCCAGATGTACTCGATGCAACTGTGCTGGATGTAGTAGCACGGCTTTCCGCAAAAACGGCTCTTGAAGAAGCGGACGGCCCAGTCGTCCTTGAGGTGCAGGCCTTTTTCCGCTCCGACGGCGTAGAGCATTTCGCGGCACCAGACGGCGAGGTCCGGGCAGTGGCGGGCGAGCGTTCGGAGTGTGACCTCTCGGGCGCGGTCCACCATGGCGTCGATCTTCGCGGCCGTGCTGCTGACGCAGTTGGTCGCGTAGTAGTATTTTTCCGTGACGGTGGGTCTAAGCTCGGGATTGCTTGGCCGGACTTCCGGCTTTTCGGCAGCGGGAATGTCAAATGCTCCGGCGTTTGTCCGGCGGTATGTGTATTTGTCCATAGGCGTCTCCTAGAGGGTTGCGTAGTTGGCGACATCGTCCGTGCAACGCCCGGCGTTGACGGCGGCCATGAGCCAGTAGTCCCACGCGGTCCGGACATCCCCGCTCTGCTGGTTGTGCGGCTTTCCCTTGCGGTATTGCGCGCGGATGGCCGGGTTGACTTCCGCGAGGAACGCGGCGCGTGCGGCGCGCACGCTGTTGATTTTGTCTGTGACTTGCATTTCTTGTTTCTCCTAAAAGTTGTCCGCGAGTTCCGCGAGCACGTCCCCGTGGCAAGGCTTGGGGTGGCACCAGCAGCCCAAGGTCTTGCCTTTCAATTCGCCCAGCGCGGCCAACAGGCGCGGCTGGGTCCGTATCCACGCGCGGTATTTTTCAATCACTTCCGCGCGTGTGCCGTCGCGGCCGATCTCGAAGGGGTTTCCCCACTTCGAGGGCCGCCCGATGTACACGTCGTACGGTTCACGCTTGCAGTGAACGACTTTTGCGTTGCCCATTTGAAACTCCTTGCAATCGGGTGGGACAACCCCACCCGCTACTTGTTGCCGGGTGGGGGGTGTCCCACGATTGTTTTCAGCGACCTCGTGTCTCTTGTATGAGTTCGACCGCGACCTCGTTCGCGAGTTCGAGGTCCTCCCAGTTTGTTTCCCCGCCGTCGGGTGGGTCGAAGGCCTCGGTGAAGGCTTCGAGTGCGGCGAGGAGTTTGGGGGCGGCGTCGGCGAGCGCCGTGGAGGCGAGGAAGTCGTCGCACCGCAGGCGCGGCGTGATCCAGCCGGGCGAGTCCTTGTCGGTCCAGTCGGCTCCCTCAAGGTATTCCTCGACGAGGGCCTTGCTGAGCTGTTTAGGATCGGCTCCGGTTATGACGAAGTGGGGCTCTTTGTTGCGGCCTTTGTAGACGAGGACCTCTTGCGAGCCCCGGAATGTCTCTTCGAGTCTCATGGTGCTCCTTTCGGTTTAGTGGATTTTGAAATGGACGTTGCCGGGCCTGTTCCAGCAGGCGAGGCAGTTGTCGCACTGGCCGGGGCACGGCAGGGCGGCGACGCTCCCGCAGTCGCCCGCGTAGGCGCGCGGGCCTTTCTTCGGCACCGTGTTCATGTCGGTGTCGGGGAACACGGACCAGATGAGAGACAGGTTCGGCGGTTTCGCCGAGTAGTCGAGGGCGAAGGCCTTGGTGAAGGCGAGGAAGTGGACCTGCGGCAGCAGGCGGCAGATCTCGAACCAGTTGTCGAGATAGGCCTGGTCGTAGAAGTCCCCGCCCTCGTGGATGCGGAACAGTGGGGACTGGAAGGTGGTGATCCAGGCGGCCATGACCGGGACGAAGTCCGCGTGCCGTGTCGCGGCGAGGTTCCTGGCCCTGCGGGCGCGTGCGGGCGGCCGGAGGCGCTCGATCTTCCGGGCGTAGCAGTGCCTTTCGCACAGCGGCGTTTTGCCGGGGCAGGTTTCCCCCGCGGGGAGCGACCAGCAGGGCACGGTCATTTTCATGTTCTTCGGCGTGATGAAGACGTCGCACTTTTTCATGGGGCTCCTTATCGGTGGAATCGCGCTTGCGGCATGACCCGCCTGACTTCGGCCTTTGCGACGTCGCGCGTGGCGGCCCGCACGAAGATGAGGGCGGACTGGCCGGGATTCCACGCGGCCCACATGAAGCCGGTCTTCAAGGAGCCGCAGCCCCAATAGGCACCGCCCTTGTCGTAGCAGGCCCCGTCGTGCATGTTGAGCGGGCGCAGGCGCAGCTTCTGCGGCGCCGTGTCCTCCGGGACGTGGTTCCGGCGTCCCATGTCGGCCCCTCGAGGGCCGCAGGCGACACAGAGTCTCGGCTGTTTGGTGTTGCTCATGGGTTCAGTCCTTTGCGTCGTAATGGGCATCCGCGTACACGAGGCCGGTGCCGAGGCCGAAGAACACGCGGCGGCAGGCCTCGATGGTGTTGCCCGACGTGATGACGTTGTCCACGAAGTAGATTTTCTCCGTGCCGGTGAGGCGCAGGGAGTTGTCGAGCGCGCTTGCTCGTCTGATGCCGAGTTCCCCCGGTTCGAGCGGCCTCTGCCGCGAGCGGTGCCTCTCGCACTGCGAGGCCGGGCTCTTAATCCCGGGGTCGTTGCGGGTGAGGACGTCCACGGCTCGGAAGGTTCCGTCCAGGATGAAACCGATCGCCTTGGCGAGCGTGTAATTGGCGTGTGTCCGCCCGAGGTGGTTCGGGACCGGGACGAGGTAGCCGGACTCTCCCACGATGAGTTTCGCCATGGGGAGAGCGGCGGCACGGACGAGTTCCTCGTCGCAGGATTCGTCCTTGATCGCGTAGGCGAGGGCGCGGACGCCGGCCTCTTCGGGTGTGAGCGGCCGGAGGCTCGGGCTCACGTAGCGGCAAGCCGCCTTGGTGGTTCCGTCTGGGCACGTGCTGTGCATGGTATGGATCTCCTTGGGGTGTTGTCTTCGGGGGAGACCTGTGTGGTCTTCCCACTGCCCGCCGACTACACCCTCGCGAGCGACGGGTGCAGGCGACGGGCGTGGGAAGGGCGGCGCGCGCTTCTTGCCGGGTTCGGGGCGGCCCCGGCCTTGCGGGCCGCCCCTATGTCCATACCGCACCGATGCCGGAAAACCGGCATCGTCAGGAAGGCCTGTTTTTTGCGATTTGAGAGGGGGTATGCCTTTCCGGCTACATCCGTCTCAAAAACGGCTTCCCGAGCAACGCAGGTTAGAATTTGCGGCGGTTTTTGCGGTGCCGGGGACAAACAACCGACACCGGATTTCACTAACAGGTAAAAACAGGGCCTCGAAGGGTAGTAACTGCTTGCCGGACAAAGGATTTCAGCGATTTCAGAGGAATTTCATTCGTAGACCGAGATAGACCGACTTCCCCGACAAAGAATAGACAAAGTATCGACAGGGCAGACACGCCAGCCGATACCGGCCGCAACCCAAGGCCGGGCGGCGAATGTGGCGGGGCTGCCCCGTTGCGCGGCGATCACCCGCCACCAGAAATTTGTGGCGGGAAGCGACCGCGCCAGTGATCCACAAACGGCGCACAATATTTGTGCGGTTGTGGGTTTTTGTGCGGTTAGTAGAGAACGGAGATTATTTCGTGGCCGAAAGATCGGAAAAATTCAGAGCGAATTTGTGGAAGCCGGGGCAGTCCGGCAACCCGGCGGGTTCCAAGAAAGGGACCTGCTGCGGGCGCATGGCGGCTCTCAAGAATCTGGACGCGATGCTTTCCGAGGCGGGCAACGCGGAGAAGCTCCGCGCCGCCATGCAGGCGGAGTTCGACCGCAATCCCATGCGGTTTTTCAAGAACGTCGTAATGCCGCTCCTGCCGAAGGAGTCGATCAACCGGCTGGAGGGCGGCGAGCGCGTGATCGAGTGGCGCAGCCTCTTGACGGTGAGCAGCGAGGACGTGACCGTGTCGAAGCCGCCCTTTCCCGAGGAGGTGGTCGTTCCATGATGATCGACTACACACCGCACGACGGTCAGCGGGAGATCCATTCGGCTCGGGACTTCCGTTTCCGGACCGTGTGCTGCGGCCGGCGGTTCGGCAAGACGCGGTGCATGGCGGCGGAGATCCTCGACCGGGGCGGCGGCGAGGCGGGCGGCGACTACGGCTGGATCGCGCCGACCTACACGGTGGCGGACCGCGGCGTGGAGGCTTTCCGGACGATCGCGCCCGACTTCGTGCGGGTCGTTGGGCGGGCTCCGGTCCGCGCGGAGTTCGAGGGGGCCAAAGGGCCCTGCCGGGTGTGGTTCCTTTCGGCGGACAATCCCGACTCGATCCGCGGCTTCGGTTTTCAGGGCATTGTGATGGACGAGGCGGCGAGCGTCGATGTTTCCACGTGGAACTACGTGGTGAGGCCGACGCTGGCGCAGACGCTCGGCTGGGCGGTGTTCATCTCGACCCCCGCCGGGCGCAACTGGTTCTATGACATGTTCACGCGGGGCGTGGAGAAGCAGGAGGGTTTCCGCTCCTTCACGTACCCGTCGATCGCGTCCCCGTATTTTCCGGCGGTCGAGTGGTCCGCCGCGAGGAAGACGCTGCCCGAGGACGTGTTCCGGCAGGAATACATGGCCGAGTTTCTGGAAGACAGCGCGGGCGTGTTCCGCGGCGTCGACGCGTGCCTGCTGCCCCCGGCCCTGAGCTGGCAGGCGGGCTGGCCGATGCCGCGCCGCGTGGTCGTGGGCGTGGACGTGGCGAAGCACACCGACTGGACGGTGTGCGTGGCGCTGGACGCGGCGACCGGGCTCTGCCTGGAGATGGAGCGTTTCAACCAGCTCGACTGGCCTTTGCAGCGGGACCGGATCGCGGCCTTCGTGCGCAGGTGGAACGGGACGCTGTTCATGGACGCGACGGGGGTCGGCGATCCGATCTACGACGATCTCTGCCGGGTGCTTCCCTTGATCGAGCCGTTCAAGTTCACGGGGCCCTCGAAGCGCGAGCTTGTTCAGGGCCTCATGGTGACGGTGGAGCAGAAGCGCGTGATGTGGCCGGAGGCCTGGGACGTGCTGACGGCCGAGATGAAGCGGTTCGAGTACTCGCTGGGGCCGACGGGTCAGATTTCGTACGACGCGCCGAGCGGGTATCACGACGACTGCGTGATGGCGCTGGCGCTGGCGGTGCGCGGTTCCGCGCAGGGTTTGTGCGGCGATGCGGCTATGGTTTCGTTCGGGGCGCGGAGTCGCGGGCAGGTGTCCCGCGACCGGACTCTGACGATGGTTTAACACGGAGGTTGGCATGAAGAAGGTGGCGGTGTTTCTGGCGTTTCTCTGCGTTTTTGCGGCGGTGCTGCTGGCCGCCGAGTTCACGACGATGGCGTTCTCCGGGGTCGGCCCGCTGGCGCTCACGAACACGCAGGAAAACACGTCCTGGAGCCTCGAGGGCGTCGTTTTCAACTTCGGGGTTCTACCGACCGACACGAGCACGGTGACGGTGAGCCGCGTGAGCGGCGGGGTCCGGTACGTCCTCTCTTCGGTGACGAACGCGACGGAGAACATGTGGTGGGCCGCCGACGGGGTTGTCCCCGTGAAATACGGGGACGCGGTCCGGTTCGACTTCGGGGCCGGCAGCCCGACCGGCATGTTGCAGATCATCCAGGGAACGAGGTAGATCATGGTACGCGCGCTGTTTTTCCCGCTTCTTTGGGTTGTCCCGTGCCTCGCGGGCGGGTCCGTGTGGATTCGCGACGGGTGGCGGCAGACGGCTCCGGTTCCGATGTTCCGTCACGGCACCGACACGGTCGGCTGGGTGGGGCGGCCGTTTCCCGCCGACACCGGGCGCGCGCCCGGCCTTGTGCTTCCCGCTTCTCTCGCGTGGTACGCCTGCGAAGACCGCGCGGCGGACCAGGTCGTGCTGGACGGGTCCGGCAACCGTTACGACGCGGCCACCGCGGCAGGCTTGACGGCCAGCATCGGCATTACCGGCGCGCAGGGCGGCGGCTTCTGTTTCTCCGGCGGCGACCGTCTCGTCATCGCGGACCCGGCGGTGGCGGCCGCGATGGTGACCGAGCACTGGTCTATTTCGATGGGTTTGAGACGCGACGGCGGGACGGACCACAGCGAGTTCCTCGGGTTCTTCACCTCGGAGGGCGGGCTGACGTCCGGCGTCTATCACAACAGCAGCTACAACGAGGTCGTGATGTTCTTCCACGGCACGGGCGACGGGTTCACCGTGGGCAACGTGTTCGGCGTGGGCGGCTGGGTTCACCTGGTCATTCTCCGCGACGGCGACGCTTTTCGAGCCTATGTCGGCGGCACGCTGGTTGCGGAGCGGACGTTTACCCTGATCTCTCCGACCGCGTACCTGACGGTCGGCGGGTTCGGGTCCGAGTACGCGGATTCGCGGAGCATCGACGACGTGCGCGTTTTCGACCGCTCTTTGACGGGGGCCGAGATCAGCGCCTTGGGCGGGCCGTATCCGGTCGGATTGGGGGAGCCGGGTCCGACCACGACGGTTTCCGTGTCCTTTTCCTGCGACGGAGGGACTATGGCCGAGGGCGAGTCTTACGTGCTCGAGGTCTCGGTCGGGAACGCGTACGGGCCGCTCCCCGTGCCGACACGCGAGGGGTTCACCTTTGCGGGGTGGTTTTCTTACGACTTGACCGATTACGTCGGGGATCTTACGACGGTGAGCCTCACCGTCGATCACACTCTGTACGCGATTTGGTACTGAAAAGGAGGTTGGAATGAAGAGGTTGTGTTTCTTGTTGTTCGCTTGCTTAGCGGTGTCTGCTTTCGCGCAGACTCCGACGAATCTGGTTTCGTGGGCGGCGGTGCCGTTCCCGGCGACGCAGGTCGCGGCGTACAAGCGCGTGGACACCGTCCTCGCGACGGTGCGCCCCACGGACGGCCGCGTGACGGTCGTTGTGCGGTACACGCTGTTCGACGCGGCGGGAAACGCGCTGCGTTCTGGCTCCGAGGAGTTCGGTCAGACGGCGCTTGCGGCGAAGCTGAGCGCGAACAGCGAGACGCTGGCGCGGCTCAAGGCGATTATAGCCGCTTTGGCCGTTCCCTGACCGTGAGTTGAACCTGGAGGGTTTTGCCGTGTTTGAGCCTATTTTTTCCTCGAAGAACAACCAGTGGCGCGAGTACGTGAACCCGCTGCGCGGGGTCACGCTGGAGAGCATCGTCTCCAAGATCGAGCTGGGTGAAAAAGGCTCTTTCGCGGACGTGCAGTGGTTTTATCAGGCCATGGAGCGCTCCGACGCGCTGATCGCGACCGTGATCGGGCGGCGGCGCGCGGCCCTGCTCTCCTGCTCCTGGGATGTTCTCGCGGAGCAGCAGCCCGGCGATCCTGTGCTGGCCCGCGAGCAGGCGAGTTATCTCCGGGACTGCTACGACGCGGTCGAAAACCTGAAAGAGGCTGTCGCTTTCCTGGCGACGTGCGCGTTCCGCGGGTACGCCCACGTCGAGAAGCACTATGCGGAAGACGGGTCCGGCAGGGTCATTCGGCTCGAGCCTGTCGAGCAGTGGTTCTGGGTGCGCGACGGGATGTTCGGCGACTGGGCCTACAACCGCGACGCGAAATCGGGAGAGCAGCGCGGCGAGCGGATCGAGCGCGGCAACTTCGTGATCGTCGAGGCGCCCCTCGCGCTGGACCGGATTCTTGCGGTTCAATATTTCAAGCGGAACCTCGCGATGACGGACTGGACCGCGTTTCTCGACACGTACGGCATCCCGTCGACGTATCTGGTGGGCCCTCCGGGGCTCTCCGGGGACCGCTATCTGGAGTTTGTCGAGGCCGCGAAGAATCTGGTCAAGGACGGGCGCGGTTTTCTCCCCAACGGTTCCGACATCAAGTATGTGACCGGCGGCAACGCGGGGCGGCCCCCGTTCAGGGATCATCTGGACTATCTAGACAAGCAGATCACGCTGCTCGGCACGGGCGGCCTGCTGACCATGCTGACCGAGAGCGGCAGCGGCACGCTGGCGGGCTCGGCCCACCAGGAGGCGTTCAATCAAGTCGCGAAGTCCGACGCGGTGATGGTTTCGGAGGCGTTGCAGCGGGACTTCGACAAGCCGCGGTTGGAGCGGGCGTTTCCGGGGTGGCCGGTGGAGGCGTCCTTCTGCCTGATGCCGCAGGGCGCGGCCGAGGTGTCCGGGCCCTTGGCTCCAGCCGGTCCCGTTCCGTATCCTTCGGGGACCGCCGACGCGGGGATGACGGGAGGGTTTGCCGTATGAGCGAGCAAGGTGGTTTCGTGATGCCCGACGACGGCTGGGTGCAGGTGTCCCCGATGGGGGAGTACCCGCACAAGGGCGCGGGGGTCACGCAGGTCATTGACGGCGAGGCCTGCGAGAAGATGGTCGCCGACTTCGCGGTGCGCCGCGAGGCCGCGGGTGCCGCGTTTGCCGGCCTGCTGGTGGACTTCGACCATTTCAGTCTGGACACGGACAAGCCTTCCGAGGCCGCGGGTTGGATCGTCGAGCTGGAGGCGCGGGGCGACGGCCTTTGGGCCAAGGTCCGCTGGTCCGACTCCGGCCTTTCTGCCGTGAAGGGCGGGCGGTACCGGCTGCTTTCGCCGGTGTTCCGGCATCCGGGCGGCACCGAGGATCTCGGCGAAGGGCGCGTGCGGCCGGTCATGCTGGACTCGGTGGCGTTGACCAACGAACCGAACATCAAGGGCGGTATGCCGATCGCCAACCGCAAGCCTGCGGAGGAGCCCTCCCCGGAGGTTCCCCTCAAGAACCGCGTGCGGGTCGCCCGCATCGCGTTCCTGTTCGGCGCGCGGGAGAAGGCGCTGGTCAACCGTCTGGCCGTGCAGCGCAAGGCGGCGGTTCTGGCCGGACGGGAGCGGGTGCTGCTGAACCGTTTTACACGCGTGCCGAGCCACGTGACGGACGACCGCTGGACGGAGGGCGGCCAGCCCGCCTCGGCGGATGACTACGACAACCGCTGGAGCGACGAGGCCCGTGCTTCGGCTCGGCGCGTCCGCAAGGAGAACGGCAACTATGAGGGATGGGGCGACGAGGCCCGTGCCGCCTCGCTGGCCGTGCGCCGCGCCAAGGCTGCCGCCCGCGGGAGCGTTCGCGCTCCCGTTTCGCGGGAACTTCCCCGGCCCGGCTATGACCGTTCCGAGCCCGGCACCTCCGGCACGTATGAGGACGAGATCCGCGAGCGGACGCGCAAGGAGCCCGCGCCCAAGTCCCCCTGGGCGCGTTGGCAGAGCGGCCTCGCTTCGGCGTTGCCTTCGCCGAAGGATTACAAGAAAGCCAGCTTGTCCGAGGACAAGAGCGAGCCGTACCGGCCGCCCGAGGATGAGATTTACGCGCCCGAGGACCCGAGCCTGCGCGACGTGGTCGGGGCGCAGCCCGCGAGCGGCAACAAGTACCTGGACGCGGGGACGGCGGCGCTGGCGACGGTGCCGTTCCTCGCCGGCAGCTTTGTCGGCGGCGGGACCACCGGGTCCGGCAAGCGCGGTCTGACCGCGATCCAGAAGAGCATCCTGCGCAAAGCGGCGCGCGAGGTGGCCGTGGACAAGGCCCTGCTGCGGCGGGGGCAATCGCCGAAGTACGGCGAGCCCGTGCAGACGTCCAGTGGCGGCGCGGGGGCGGGTGAGTCTTCTCCTTTCTATCCGCCCGGCACGAAGGGCTGGCGCAAGGCGCTGGCGATCGTGTCGGCCCCGTTGAACGCCTCGCGCTCCCTGATCACCGCGTTCGACCAGAGCGCCGCGGGCAAGCAGGGTGGCATCCTGTCTTTGACCCATCCGAAGTCGGGCATGAAGGCGTTGGCGGCCATGTTCCGGGCATATTCGACATCGAAGGCGGCTACGGATTACGAGGCGATCCTCAAGCGGCCGAACGCGCGGCTGTATAAGCACTCCGGTTTGTATATCGCGGAAGGCCCGGGTGGTTCCCTGACCGCCCGCGAGGAGTCCTTCTGCTCCAACCTCGCCGAGATGCTGCCCTACGGCGTCGGCAAGGGCATCAAGTGGAGCGAGCGCACGTTCAGCGCGTACCTGAATCGGCTGCGCGTGGACGTGTTCGACACGCTGGCGGAGACGCTCCTGCGGAGCGACACGCCTCCGACCACGCGCGAACTCAAGGCGATCGCGAACTACATCAACGTTGCGACCGGACGCGGCGACCTCGGCGCGGCGTCCAAGTACGCCCAGGAGTTGGCGACGGTGTTCTTCGCCCCGCGCCTGACGCTGAGCCGCTTCCAGTTCCTTGCGGGTCAGCCGTTGTACGGCGGGAGCAACCGCACCCGCGAGATAATCGGGCAGGAGTACGCGAAGTATCTGATCGGTCTGGCCGTGGTGTACCAGCTCGGCCAGATGTGCGGCGGCGACGTCGATTTCGACGCGACCTCGAGCGACTTCGGCAAGCTGCGCTTCGGCAAGACCCGCGTGGACGTGCTCTCCGGGCTGGGCGTTTCGGCCGTGTTCGTGGAGCGCGAGCTGACTGGCAAATACAAGACGACGGGCGGCAAGACGTTCAAGCTCCGGGGCGAGGAGGCGACGGGCAAGAACTCGTGGGACGTGGCGCTGAGTTTCCTGCGCACCAAGCTTTCCCCCGCCTACGGCGCGGCCGCGAACCTGTGGACGGGTGAAGATCCTCTCGGGCAGGAAGTGACGAAGGGCCAGGTGGCGGCGGGCATGGTTGTCCCGTTGTCGCTCAAAGAGACGGGGACGTTCCTCGTGCAGCTCGACCTTCCCGAGGCGACCGTGTTCAGCCTTTTGAGTCTGTTCGGCGTTAGCGCGAGCTACTACCAAAACAAATTCAACAAGGAGTCGCAGAAGAAACACATGATCGAGGCGGCCAGGGCCAAGAAGGCCTACAACGACAAGCATTTCGCCGGGGCGACGGCGGGCGAGCAGCGGGAACTGCTGCGTGAGGCGAAAGAGTATGCGGTGTCGGGCGGCGTCGACGACGTGGAATTTCTGCGTAGCCTGGGCGCGAAGCGGAAGAACAAACCTCGGACGGGGCCTTCTAAGCCTCGCGCGAAGCGGAGGAAGAAAACAGATGAAACGAATGGATCTTGAGAATCGGTGGTCTGAAAAGGCGCGCGCCGCGAGCCTCGCGGCCCGGCGGGCGAAATACGGGTCCGGCTGGGCGCATCCCGGCTGGTCCGACAAGGCGCGTGCGGCGGCACTCGAGGTGCGGCGCGCGAAGGCTGCGGCGCGGGCCGCGGCCATGGGCGGCGGTTACGCGGGCGGGTCCGCGGCGATCCGCGACCATATCGGCGACATGGCGGAGGCTGCCGCCGGGTTTGATCCGAACAAGACGAGCCTTTCGGATTCCGCCGAGTTTGACGCGCGCAAGGCCGCGTACGAGGAGGCCTTCCGCGACTGGTGGAAGGGCGTCGAGTTTACGTCCGAGAACATCGCCGCGTTCAACGCGTTCGTGGCCGCGTTCGCCGGTGTCGGCGCGGCCGGGTCGGGCGCGTATCGCCAGACGACGGGCCGGAGCGCGAGCGAGGGCGCGTCGCGGGCGTGGGGGCGCGCCGGCAAGGCCGTGACGGGCAAGGAGCCGATGTATGACGAGAGCGGTTTGCTGTCCGGCTTCGCGAGGGTCGGCGGTCGTCCGTACGCGCGTTCGGACAACGCTCCGGCGCGCGGTGTTTTCGGCGGCGACAAGAGGGCGGGCGGGCTCAACTTCGAGCGAAAGGGCAAGGTGTACGATCCCGCGAGCGGGGTCGCGGTCGGCCGCGTGAAGTACAGCGAGGATGTTGCTCCCGCCGCGGGGAAGGCGTTTCCGAAAGGCGGCGATCCCGCCGTGCCCGGCGAGACGCTCGGTGCCGAATACGCTGCGTATCTCGACGCCGTGACGGCTGAGCAGGACGCCGCGCTGGCTGCCCGCGGTCTGGATCCGCACGGCAACGCCGCGCCCACGGGCGAGGCCGGGCTCGAGTTCGCGCTGTCGATGTACGACCGGCTCGACAAGGTCACGCCGACCACGCCGGAGCAGAGCGACGCCGTTATGGATGCTCTGGAGGGGCTCCGGCGTTACCGCGAGATGTTCGAGAACGACCAGCTCGAGCGCGCGGACGAAGAGGGCATCCTGGGTAAGGTGAGCGAGATCGTCAACGGCCTGGAGGGCGGCGGCGCTCCGGGTTTCACCGAGGCGGACAGTGCGGCCGAGGAAGCCCTCCCGTATGTCGCGGGCGAAGCGTCCGGCGTGCGCGAGCCCGCCGTTGACTATTCCGTCGGCCCGCGTGTGTCGTTGCCCGAACCCGCCGCCCGCGAGGCTGCGCGTGCGCTCGGCGTGCTGCAGGGCGTCTGGGGCGTTGATGTCGAGACCGCCGTACGCGTGCCTCCCGCCCTGATGGACGACTACGAGGAGGGGCTTGCGGAAGGACAGAAGGGCTACGACTACGGCATCACGCCGCCTGCGGACCGCGCGGGCACGCTGCGCCGTGCCCAGAAGTTTCTGGACGGGTACATCGGGGACCCCGAGGAGGACTATTTCCCCGAGCACCTGAACGACCGTTACAACATCGAGAAGTTCGGCGACCGCGCCAAGTGGGAGAGCCGGGATTCGGACAGGCTGGTCGGCGAGGATACGCCGGACACGCGCGGGCAGTACAGCCCGGCGGGGCTGATGCGGACCGCGATGGAGTGGCTCGGCTCCGCCATGGTCAGCGGCGACAAAGGGGCGGCCAACGGCGCGCTGGCGTACATGGCGGACTTGCTCGATACCGTGGCTGTGGACAAGCGGGATTCCGCCGCGCTGCGCCGCGAGCCAAGCGAGGACGACGACGATGACGACACGCAGGTTGTCGCACGCGACGCGGATATTGAGTATGACAAGGACGGCGCGGAGGTTCCCGGCACCGAGAGGTTCTTCGAGGATTCGTATGCGGACCCGAACGCGGCGATGCCGTTCGAGTTTGAGGAGCGTTCTCCGTTCGGGCGCTGGCGCAACCGGCTCCCCGAGGCCCAGTCTTTCCACGGGGTCGCGACGGGGCGGCATGTGCTCAACACGGGTTGGACGGACGAGGCGCGGGCCGCGAGTCTCGCCGTGCGCCGCGCGAAAGCGTTGGCCCGCAGGAACGGCGATAGCTCCGCGCTGCCCCCCTCGGACGATGGTTCCGGGTCGTCCGACACGGGGTCCGGCGGCGATTACGGGTTCAACCCCAACGGCGATGCGGGGTCTTCTTCCACTGGCGGCGACGGTGGTGGGACGAAGGAAAAGAAGCCGAAGAAGGACGAGGCGCACCCTAAAAAAGGCGGTGGCGGCGGTGGAGGGGGCGGAGGCAGGCTGCCTAGCACGAAGGCGGGGTGGGCTTCCCGTGCTAAAAGCGCGTTCCGCAGCCTTTACGGGCGCGATCCCGAGTCAGACTCCGAGATTGTGATTGCGGAACGGCTGGCCGGCGTTCCCAAGGATATGCAGTCGAACGGGGACCCTGATCCGGACGACGACGCCGCAGCGAAGCCGGAGGGCGATCCGGCGAAGAAGGACGACGGCAAGGCGAAAGGCGCTGGCGACGAATGGGACAAAAAGGCTGACGCCGCGTTCGAGGCGAAGCACGGGCGCCCGCCGAGAACGGCCGGCGAGTGCGCCGAGGCCGAGGAGCTGGCCGGGGTGCCTGCGGACAAGAGGAAGTACGCGACGCCGGAATTGAAGAAGGCGGAAGGCGAGGGGAAGGTCGCGGAAAAGGAACGCGTAAAAACGGCGGCGCGCATTTTGGAGAAGAAGTCGCCTCGCACGTTTGCGCAACTCAAAGAGGCGCGCCGCGCCGCGGTGAAGGCCAAACAGGAGGAGGAGAGGGCGGCCCGGCGGGAGGCGCGTAAGCGCACCCTCGCCGAGAAGTTCGCGAACCCTGAACGTACGGCCGCGTGGCAGGGGATGATCGACAAGAGCAAGCATCCGAGCGATCCCGCGGGCCGCACGGGGCGGATAGACCCGAAGGACAAGATTGTCGGCAGCCGCGGGAAGCCGCAGGCTTACGTCTATTATCACGGCGACGGCTATCTCCGTGACGTGGACGGGAACGTCATCGGCCTGGCTCCGCGTCCTCGTAAGGACGGGAGAATTTATCTAAACGGTCAGTGGGTGGACGAGAAGACGGGTCTCCCGTCGCCTTCTGTAAGTAAGGCGTAACGGAAAAGGAGGAACTGAACATGGCACGAACGGATACAAGGCGCTTCGACCGGCTGATGGTGTTGAACAACCGGGTCGAGGAAGAGGCTAAGAAGAGGCTGTGCAACATCGGGTGGACGAAGGAGGCGCGCGACGCGTCGATCCGCGTCCGGCAGCTCAAGGCGCAACAGAGGGAGGCGGCCGGGCTCGACAGCTCGGGGATGCGTAGCACGACGCAAGGCGGAGATTCCGGCGGACAGATGGGGTCTTTCGGGTATGAGGCCGCCCCTACGCATCTGCCGAAAACGCAGGTCATCGTCAAAGACGGTAAGCATTTTGTGTGGGGGAAAGACGGCAAGCTTGAGCGTGTGTATCCGGTCCTTCCCGGGGCCACCTATCCAGAGCCCGGGGTTTCGTCGGCTGGCAGGCAACCGCCGGGACCCGTCGCCGGTATCCCTGCGAGGCCCGGCGACACGGTTATGAAAGACGGCAAACCTTATGTGATGGGCACCGACCACATATTGCGGGATGCCGACGGCGTTCCGTACGGCGGCGGGAAGACTGTGGCTCCCGCGACGGAGGCGGGTGCTGTCAATCCCGGCGGGACGGGCGCATCTGGTACTGCTGGGACGGGCGCATCCGGTACTGTCGGGACGGGTGTTGCCGGCACTGGCGGGACGGTCAAACCGCCCGACAAGATCCGGCGCAGCCTCGGGCCGCGTCCCGATATGTTCGATACGACGGCGGGGCACGCAAGCCGGAAAAGGGTCGGCGTGCGGGGTAAGGGCGGTTTAGCCTACGATCCTTTTCCGGGTCCGCCCGTTCGCGTTTCGTGATTTTAAATAAACCCGCTTGTGGGTTTTTTCGCGGTTATTATAGGCATGCATTTGCGGGCGACCGCGAACAGTGCGAATCTCGGAGGTGATCAATGGAAGGCGAAATGGTCGACGATGTAGAGGCGTTGAAGGAAGAGTTGGCCCGCGAGAAGGCGAAGAACGCGGTGCTGATGGAGCAGGTCCTCGACATGGAGGATAACCAGGCGGACCAAGACCTGGAATCGTTTAGCGACGTGATCCCGAACGACGAGCGCGCGCAGGCGTACTGGCGCGGTTCTCTTTTGGAGAACCGGGAGGACGCGGTGGCGGAACTTACGCGTCTGCGTAATCGCGCCCCCGCAGTCGAGGCCCCCGCAGTCGAGGCCCCCGCGAAAGAGGTCCCCGCTCCGGCGAAACCGCTCCACAATCGCGAAGCGGCCAAACCCGCGGTCGCCGAGCGCGGCCTCGGTTCTCCGGCGCTCGCTTCCAGCGACCGCGCGTCCGCCATCCGCAATCGCGCGGACCAGATCGCGAAATCGGAGCGCATTTCGTACATGGATGCGTTTCGGCGCGCTGAACGTGAACTTGGCGCCTAACGTAGGCGCTTATTTGGAGGGTGAGGAGATGGGTCAGACAAATGTGAAAGTTGGTTCTTTGCGGGTTCTCGCGGGCGAGGACCTGACCGGCATGGCGGATCGCCTTGTCGTGTTGACGCACGATACGGGCGTCCCCGAGGTGAAGCTCCCGACGGCCGTGTCCGATTACGCGCTTTACCTGTTGCTGGACGCCGCGACGGATGCGGCTCTGGTCGACGTCGCGCCGATTCAAGCGGGCGCGAATGTGCGCGTCGTGCTGAAAGGGACGTGCAATCCGGGCGACGTGCTTGTTCTTGCCGATCCGTCCACGGCGGCCGACAAGGGCAAGGTGCGCGTTCTCCCGACCGCTGCCGGGACCTATCGCGGTCTGGCGCTGGCGGAAGAGAAGGGCGTCGACGGCCAGCTCGTTCTGTGCCGGCCCGCTCTGATCGGGCCGATCACTGTTTCTCAGTAAGCGGGAGTCTTCCCGCAGGGAGGTTTGAGATGAGGCGTTTGGTTTGTATGTGCGTTTCCCTTGTGACCCTTGTGGTCGCATTGCTCGCGTCGCTGAGTTTCGGGGCCGACCCGGAGTTCACGTGGCGCGAGAAGATGCGTGTGGTCGTGACCACGAACGGGCTTTCGGTCGTCCGCGACACCAACGCGACGACGGCCGTTTCGTCCTACACACCCGCTTTCGCCGGCCAGATCCTGTTCGGCGGGGCGGGCGAGGGCACGAACGGAGTGTGGGTGGCTTCCGGAGTGACGACGAACGATTGGGTGCGTTTTTCGCCCTGATCCGTTTTTTGTAAGGAGGTAGTGAGAGATGAGTCGTTTGAGTGAGATCAGTGTCAGTCCGGTCCTGCGCGAGTTCGCGCAGGGCGCGGCGCAGTCCGCGATTATGCCGGTGGCGGATTTTCTGGCCCCGACCATTGAGGTGCCGAGCTCGGTGGGCCGCTTCAAGAAGTATTCGGAGAAGAACCGTTTCCGCATCCCGAACACGCTGCGCTCGATCGGCGGGCGCGCGGCGGAGCTGCGGTTCGAGGTCTCCGACGAGACGTACAACTGTGAGCCCCATGCTCTCGATTATCCCGTGGATAACCTCGAGAAGTTGGAGAGCGACGATCTCGAGAACGCCCTGCGCGAGGGCGCGGTGGCCGTGGCCGAGGTGGCGGCGCTGGCCCACGAGAAGAGCGTCATCGACGCGGCCCTCGCGGCCGCCGGCGGCGGTACCGCGAAAACGTGGAACGCGACCGCGGACCCCATCGCGGACGTCGACGCGGCGATCCTCGACGTGATCAAGGCCGCGAAGTACGGTTCCCTGATGGGCGTCGGCATCCTGTTCGGCGCGAGCGCGTGGGTGATCTTCAAGAACCAGGCGCTGGTGCGCGGCCGTTTCGTGGTCGGCGACGGCGGCAGGGGCGGCAGCCTCGCGGTCCCGACCGAGGCCATGGCGGGCAACCTGTTCGTGGGAACGCCGGAGGTGCGCGCGTCGTACATGGTGTATGACGACGCGGCGGAGGGCGTCGCGGAGAGCATCAAGTTCCTGCTCGATACGACGGTGCTGATTTTTGCCCGCCGCCAAAGCCCGACGCGCCGGGACCCGAGTTTCATGAAGACGTTCCGGCTGATGGGCAAGTAC
>JADHEF010000433.1_pt1 | contig 44219 bp, 35 predicted proteins | sample 8952391 | NCBI WGS metagenome assembly JADHEF01 (sample SAMN16124439, study PRJNA663245) | bioreactor sludge metagenome | isolation source: sludge (nitrite) | place: India:Bengaluru | collected 2019-02-28 | reverse complement strand
GTCTTTACGCATACGTCATTCTCTCACGCGACGAGAAAGTCCGACAGGCTGCTAGCAGCTGGCGCTCTTGCAGACCTTGAGCCGTGACGCCAGGCTGTCGATTCCGCCGCCGTTCTGGAGCTTGCGGTAGCCCAGCTCGCTCATCGTCTGCATGGCGATCGCCGAGCGCCTCCCGCTGCGGCAATAGAGCAAGACGTTCTCGTCCTTGCCGATCCTGGCGAGCGCCGGCAGGTTTGGCTTGATCGTGTCGTAAGGGATGTTGATCGCACCTTCGACGTGACCGGTAGCGAACTCCTCCGGCGTGCGCACGTCGATCACGACTTTTGACTGCACGCCGTCGAGCGAATAGGTTTGTGCGGCGGCAAGGAACGGCAGACTGAAAAAAAGGCAGAGGGCGAATAGCAGGCGTTGCATGGGATCTCTCTTTCAATGGGCGGTTGGTTGTCGGGCAGGTCGCCGTCACTTCGTCATTCCAGCGAAAGCCGGAATCCAGAAACTCAACGAACTGGGCCCCGGCTTTCGCCGGGGCGACGATAGTTTCAGCGCCATTTTGATGAAAATGGATGGGGAGATGATAACAATCCGCCCCAGCCCTGAGCTGCAGACCGCTTACGCCGTCGGCAGTTTTGCCGGGCTGCGCGGATCGATGTTGCCCTTGATGCCGCCGCTGAAGCTCTTCACCTGAAAACCGTTCTGCGCGAGCACGCGCGCGGCGAAGTAGCTCATCTTGCCGAAGGCGCAGACGGTGATGACCGGCTTCGAGCGATCGAGCTTGTCGAGATTGGCGCGCAGTGTCGGGAACGGGATGTTGATGGAGCCAGTGAGAGGGAAGGCGTCGGCCACCGGCTTCGGCCGCACGTCGACGATCTGCGCGTCGCCGAACGGCAGTTCGCCGGCTTGCTCGAACAGGCCGTCGCGCATGTTGGTCGCGGCGAAACCGGCGAGGTTGATGATGTCCTTAGCGCTGCCAAACGGTGGCGCATAGGCGAGTTCAAGGTGGCAGAGGTCGTCGATCGTTGCCTTGCCCTGGATACAGGCAGCGATTACGTCGAGACGCTTGTCGACGCCTTCGCCGCCGGTTGCCTGTGCGCCGACGACGCGACCGTCGCGCGGGTCCCAGACGAGTTTGAGCGTCAGCGGCTTGGCGCCGGGGAAGTAGGTGGCGTGCTGGTGATCGTTGACGATGACCGAGGCGCAGGGCTTGTTCGCGTCGCGCATCCGCTTTTCGGTCCAGCCGGTGAGGCCGGCCGCGACGTCGAAGACGCGCACGATGGCGGTGCCGAGCGAGCCGGGGTACGGTTGCGCGGTGCCGGAGCGCAGCATGTGGTCGGCGGCGACGCGCCCCTGGCGGTTGGCCGGGCCGCCCATCGGCAGTGCCATGCGCTCGCCGTACACGAGTTCTTCGGTCTCGACGGCGTCGCCCGCCGCGTAGATGTCCGGGTCGGATGTCCGCTGGAAGTGATCGACGACGACATGGCCGCGCGGTCCGAGCGTGAGACCCGCGTCACGGGCGATCTGCGTGTCGGGCTTGACGCCCATCGAGAGCACGACGAAGTCGGCCTTCAGGACCTTGCCCGACTTAAGGTGGCACTCGAGCGCGTCGGGCGTGGGCACGAAACACTCGATACCGTCGCCGAGCGTGACGCCAATTTCATGGTGGCGCAGTTCGCTTTCCAGCAGCATCGTCATTTTCTTGTCGAGCTGCGGCAGCACCTGCTTCTGCAGTTCGACAAGTTCGACCGACAGGCCCTTATGGTGCAACTGCTCGGCCATTTCCAGGCCGATGAAGCCGGCGCCGATGGCCACGGCACGCATCCCGGCCTCGGTCGCTGCGATCACGCGGTCCATGTCTTCCAGTGAACGCAGGGTGAAGATGCGCTGGTCGTCGATGCCGGGGATCGGCGGGCGGATCGGCGACGCGCCGGGGGAAAGCATCAGCTTGTCGTAGCTGAGCCATTCGCTGCTGCCGTCGACGAGATTCTTTACCTCGACGCGCTTGCCGGCGCGGTCGATGCGCACGGCTTCGCAGCGCGTGCGCACGTCGAGGTTAAGCAGGCCTTTCAGGGTGGTTGGGGTCTGCACCGCAAGGACGTCGCGCGTCGGGATCTCGCCGCCGACGTGGTAGGGCAGGCCGCAGTTGGCGAACGAGACGTCGGGGCCGCGTTCGAGGACGGTGATTTCAGCGGTTTCGCAAAGACGGCGGGCGCGCGCGGCGCATGACGCACCGGCGGCGACGCCACCGATGACGAGCAGTTTCATGGCTTGGGACATGGTGTTTCCTTTCTGGAAGGGAGGTGCTAAATCAGAAAACGGGGCGGTTGATCGGGCGAATCGGTGCCGGGCGCCAATACGGGGCGCTTCTCCAACTGCGCCATATGCTCGATGAAACGATCGCGGGAGAGACCGGTGAAAGCGGCGTTGCGCTGGCGCTCCTCGGCAACCGTCGACACGGTGCGGCCGGTGTAGTCGTGCCCCGGAAAGATCAGCGTCTCGCCGGGCAGGCTGTAGATGCGCTTGCGCACGCTGTCGTACATCTGGCCGGCATCGGTTTCGTCGACGGCCTGGCCGCAGCCGCCGAGTTCGAGCACATCGCCGCAGAAGATCCGGTCGCGCCAGTGGTAGGTGACGCAGCCCGGCGTGTGGCCCGGCGTTTCGATGACGGCGATCGACTCGTCGCCAAAGCGCAGTACGTCACCGTCGGCAACACGGTCGCCTGCGAGCATGGGGTCGTTGTGCCGGCCGATGACGAACTGCGCGCCGGTGTACGGACAGAGGTCGCCGCAATCGACCCGGTTCGGCGCATGGACGTGCGTGCGCAGGACGTACTTGAGACGCAGACGGTATTCGGCGAGCAACGCCCGGATCAGCGTCGCCTGGTACTTGAGCGGGTCGATGACGACGGCCTCGCCCGAAGTCGCGTCGCCGATCAGGTAGGTCATCGCCGAATCGGCCGGGTTGAAGAGCTGGCGGAAGATCATGGCGCGATCCAGTGCCGCGCGATCATCATTGCGGACAAAGCGAGGCAGACGAGGCAGGCGGCCGTCGAAAACAGAACGCGCAGCAGGCGATTCCGCGGCACGAAGCCGACGCCGCGGATGAAGCCGGCACTCATCGACCACAGCGCCAGCGTCGCCGCCGCGTGGTCGGCCTTGTCCGCCGGCGTCGTCAGGATCGGCGGGTAGACCGTGAGCAGCACGGTCAGCGCGATGGCGATACCGAGCGGCAGCAGGGATGCACCGGGCTCGGCCGATGTTTCGACCGGCTTATCCGGGTTTGCGACGGCCATTGCGCTTGCCCGGTTCGGGGTTCTTGGCGGGGGCCACGGCGAGGCGGCGTGCTTCCTCGTTCTCGCCCCACATGGCGTTGAGAATGGCGAGCAGGACGGCGAAGCCGACGCCGAGAATCCAGGTGAAGTACCACATGATGATTTCTCCTTAGGGCGATCAATACGCGGAATGCTCGTTCTCTTTGACGTAGCCGGCTGTCACTTTGCCGGCCATGACGCTGTAGGCCCAACTCGTGTAGAACACGATCAACGGCATGAAGATCAGCGTCGCCCAGAACATGATCGACAGGGTGAGGTGGCTCGAAACGCTGTCCCAGACGGTGAGGCTCGAGTTGAGGTTGCTCGACGACGGCATGACGAAGGGGAACATCGATGCGCCGGCGGTGCCGATCACGCCGGTCAGGCAGAGCGCCGAGGCGACGAAGGCGAGGAGCGTGCGCTTGCCGCGCGCGAAGACGATGCCGGCTAGCGCGCCGGCGTAGGCGATGAGCGGCAGCGCGATGGTCGCCGGGGCGCGCGAGTAGTTGGCAAGCCAGGCGCCGGCTTCGCGGCTGACCGACTTGGCGAGTGGATTGGCGAGCGCCGCGCCGTCGATGATGGAGGTGATCACGTAGCCGTCGATGCCGAGGTACAGCCAGACGCCGGCCGCCGAGAAGCTCGCGATGAGCAGGAGACCGAACAGCGTCGAGGCGGCGATCGCCCGTTCCTGGATGACGCCCTCGGTGCGGTGCGCGAGGTAGTTGGCGCCGTGGAAGGTGATCATCGCGGTGGAGACGACACCGCAGACGAGCGCGAACGGGTTGAGCAGGCCCCAGAACGAGCCGGTGTAATACGAGACGAGGTTGTCGTCAAAGTGGAAGGGCACGCCCTGCAGCAGGTTGCCGAAAGCGACGCCAAAGATCAGCGGCGGCACGGCGCCGCCGACGAAGAGGCCCCAGTCCCACGTCGAGCGCCAGCGCGCGTCGTGGATCTTGCTGCGGTAGTCGAAGCCGACCGGGCGGAAGAAGAGCGCCCAGAGCACGGCGAGCATCGCCCAGTAGAAGCCCGAGAACGCCGTCGCGTAGACCAGCGGCCAGGCGGCGAAGATGGCGCCGCCGCCGGTGATGAACCACACCTGGTTGCCGTCCCAGTGCGGGCCGACCGTATTGATGATGACGCGCCGCTCGGTGTCGTTGCGGCCGACGAAGGGGAGCAGCGTGCCGACGCCCATGTCGTGCCCGTCCATGATGGCAAAGCTGACGAGCAGCACGCCAATGAGCAGCCACCAGATGATTTTCAGGGTTTCGTAGTCAAACATTGAGAACTCCTTGTTGTTCCGTGGCGGATCAGGCGTGTGCCGATTCGTTGGCGTAGCGGCCGGTGCCGAGGCTGCCCGGCCCCTGCTTGGCGAACTTGATCATCAGGTACAGCTCGACGATGAGCAGGATCGTGTAGAAGCCGACGAAACCGGCGATCGAGCCGTACAGCGAACCCACGGTCAGCGTCGAGACCGAGAGATGTGTCGGCAGTACGCCGTAGATCGTCCACGGTTGGCGGCCGTATTCGGCGACGAACCAGCCAAGCTCGCAGGCGAGCCAGGGCATGGGCAATGACCACACGGCAGCGCGCAGGAGCCAGCGGTGATCGGCGAAGGAACCCTTGACCGAATACCAGGCGGCGAAGCCGAATAGCGCGAGCATCAGGAAGCCGAGGCCGACCATGACGCGGAACGACCAGAACAGCGGGCTGACACGCGGCACGGTGTCATTCACCGCCTGGTCGATCATTTCGGGCGTTGCCGCCGAGACGTCCTTCGTGTACTTCTTGAGCAGCAGACCGAAGCCAAGGTCATCCTTGCGTTCTTCAAAGCGCGCCTTGAGGTCCGGGTCCGACGGATTCTTGCGCAGCGCTTCGAGTCGCTGCACCGCTTCGATGCCGCTGATGATGCGCTCGCGGTTCTTCGCCTTGATCTCGATGATGCCGGGAATTTCCTTGCTCACGCTGCGCGTGCCGATCAGCCCCATGACCCACGGCAGCTTGATCTCGAAGTCGTTCTTCATCTCGGCTTCGTTGGGCAGGGCGATCAGGTTGAGGCCGGCCGGGGCGGGCTCGGTTTCCCACATCGCCTCGATTGCCGCCATCTTTGTCTGCTGTGCCTCGCCGACCATGTAGCCCGACTCGTCGCCGAGCACGATGACCGAGGCAATCGACGCCAGACCGAAAGCGGCTGCAATGCGGAAGCTGCGCTTGGCAAACTCGACGTCTTTACGGCGAAGCAGATACCAGGCTGAAATCGAGAGCACGAACATGGCGCCGGTGACGTAGCCGGCCGAGACCGTATGCACGAACTTCGCCTGCGCGTCCGGGTTGAATACCACAGCCCAGAAGTCGGTCATTTCCATGCGCATCGTCACGTAGTTGAATTCAGCGCCGACCGGGTTCTGCATCCAGCCGTTGGCGATCAGGATCCAGAGCGCCGAAAGGTTGGTGCCGATCGCCATGAGCAGGGTGACGAGCAGGTGGCGCTGGCGCGACAGGCGATCCCAGCCGAAGAAGAACAGGCCGATGAAGGTCGATTCGAGGAAGAAGGCCATCAGCCCCTCGATCGCGAGCGGCGCGCCGAAGATGTCGCCGACGTAATGCGAGTAGTAGGCCCAGTTGGTCCCGAACTGGAACTCCAGCGTGATCCCGGTGGTGACGCCGAGCGCGAAGTTGATACCGAAGAGCTTGCCCCAGAAACGCGTCATGTCCTTGTAGATCGTCTTGCCGGTCATGACATAGACGCTCTCCATGATGACCAGCATCCAGGTCATGCCAATCGTCAGCGGGACGAACAGGAAGTGGTACATCGCCGTGGCCGCGAATTGCAGCCGGGATAGATCGACCAGGGATTCACTGACCATGCGTGGTTTCTCCTTGTTGGGTTTGTTGTGCCGTACCGATGACCGCCGCCGGATCGACGGTCACCGTCTGCCCGCGGAAAAAGACCCACCACAGCGCAAACAGGATGCCGAGCTTGATGAGCACGATCCGGATCAGTTTGCGGGCGAGTTGGTTGTCGTTCATCGCGAATGAATGGTGGCTTGAGGAAGAACAAGCGTTTCCTTATACAAGAATCGGGCCATTCGGGTGGTGTGGCATTTCGTCGCGCCAAATCAATTGCTTGAGAACGGCGGATGGGTTGCTGATCTGCCAATGACACACAATGACACGTGTCGCGCTGGCAGAGATGGCAGTCCGGTGGCAGTATGTCCGTCCATGACGACCCCTGCTCACCCGCTCACTGAACTCCTGTCGCTACTTGATGCCTCGAGCGAGCCCTACGTCGTATTTGATCGTCAGTACCGCATACTCGCCGCCAACGCCACGTATCGGCAGTGCGCCGGGGCGGACAGCGTCGTCGGGCGTTGCTGCTACGAAGTCTCACATCACTACCCGGTGCCGTGCGACCAGGCCGGCGAGACCTGTCCGCTCAGCAAGAGCCTGCAATCGGGCAAGCGCGAACGCGTGCTGCACCTGCACCACACGCCGCGTGGTGAGGAGTACGTCGATATCGAGCTGACGCCCATCCGCGACTCAAGCGGCGAGATCGCTTACTTCGTCGAAAGAATGGCGGGCATGAATCAGGCGAAAGGTCTGCCGTCGGGTCAAGGGCTGGTCGGCCGTGCGCCCGTCTTCCAGCAGATGCTCGCGCTCGTCGCGCGCGTTGCGCCGTCGGACGCGGTCGTTCTGCTCGAGGGCGAGTCCGGCACCGGCAAGGAACTCGTCGCCAGCGCGCTGCATCAGGCCAGTCGGCGCGCCAGCGCGCCTTTCATCGCCGTCGATTGCTCCGGCATCCCGGAGACTTTGTTCGAGAGCGAACTCTTCGGGCACGAGCGCGGTGCCTTCACCGGTGCCGTCGCGCGCAAGCCGGGACTGGTCGAGGCGGCGAGCGGCGGCACGCTCTTTCTCGACGAAGTCGGCGAACTGCCGCCGACCATGCAGGTCAAGCTGCTGCGCCTGCTCGAAACTGGCACTTATCGCCGCGTCGGTTCGACCGAGATCCGCCGCGCCGACGTGCGCATCGTCTCGGCGACGCATCGCTCGCTGTCGGCGATGGTCGATGCCGGGACGTTCCGCGCCGACCTCTACTACCGCCTCAACATCTTCCCGATCCGCGTTCCGCCGTTGCGTGAGCGCCTGGCCGACGTTCCGTTGCTCGCCGAGTCGCTGCTCGCGCGAGTTGCGCCCGGTCGCGGTCTCGCGCTGACGCCGGCCGCGCTCGAGCGACTGAAATCCTTTCCCTATCGAGGCAACGTGCGCGAGCTGCGCAATATCCTTGAGCGCGCAAGCCTGATGTGCGATGGCGACCGCATCGATGACGAGCATCTCGCCGATCCGCTCGCAGCCGAGGTTTTGGTGCGTGTCGTCGAACGCCGCGTGTCGGCCGCGCGCGGCAACGAAGTCGACCTCGCTGGCGCGTTTGCCGAGCATCGCGGCACGCTGCGCGAGCTCGCGCAAAAGGTCGGTCTCAGCGAGCGAACACTCTACCGGCGCCTGCGTGCGTTGCGTGCACAGAGCGACGCAACCGACTGATCCTGCGTCGAAGAAAGAGCGCATACTGAGCGCGCAGGCAAGGCAGTTCGAAAAAGGGTTTGCTCCGAATGGAATATAAGTCTATTCTAAAATAGTCTTGGCGAGGGGCGTTCCGGCGGCCCTTCCCACTTGCGCGCCACGGTGCGCTGCATCGCGGTTTGTCCGGACTGGCGACACGACAATTCGATCATGAGGAGGGGGCAATGGCTCACATAGTCATCATGGGTGCAGGCATCGGCGGTATGGCAATGGCCTACGAGATGCGGGCAAAGGCGGGCAAGGCGGATGTCGTGACGGTCGTCTCGAATACGCCGAAGTTCCATTTCGTACCTTCGAATCCGTGGGTGGCGGTCAATTGGCGCAAACGCGATGAAGTCGAACTGGAGATTGAGCCGCTCTTGAGGAAGCGCAAGATCGAGTTCATCGGTACGGGCGTCAAGCGCGTACATCCGGACGAGAACGCGCTGGAACTCGACGACGGACGTCGCATCGATTACGACTTCCTGATCATCTCGACCGGCCCGAAGCTCGCCTTCGACGAGATCGAAGGGCTCGGTCCCAAGGGGTACACCCAATCGGTTTGCAACATCGATCACGCGATGCACGCGCAGGACGAGTGGTCACGTTTCGTCGAAAACCCCGGTCCGATCGTCGTTGGAGCTGCGCAGGGCGCGTCGTGCTTCGGCCCGGCCTACGAGTTTGCGATGACGATGGAAACCGACCTGCGCCGGCGCAAGATCCGCGACAGAGTGCCGATGACCTTTGTCACGTCCGAACCGTACATCGGGCATCTCGGCTTGGGCGGTGTTGGCGACTCGAAGGGCATGATGGAGTCGATCCTGCGCGAGAAGCATGTCAAATGGATCTGCAACGCCAAGGTGACCAGGGTGGAAGCCGGCAAGATGTTCGTCACCGAGCACGATGAGGACGGCAAGCCGAAGAAGGAGCATGAGCTGCCATTCAAGTACTCGATGCTGTTACCGGCGTTCAAGGGCGTCGATGCGGTGTTCGGCATCGAGGGGCTCACCAATCCGCGTGGCTTCATCCTCATCGACGAACACCAGCGCAACCCGAAGTACAAGAACATATTCGCCGTCGGCGTCTGCGTCGCCATCCCGCCGGTCGAACAGACCCCGGTGCCGACTGGAACGCCCAAAACCGGCTACATGATCGAATCGATGGTCACCGCTACGGCGCACAACATCGGGGAAATCCTCGCCGGCCGCGAACCGAAGGAGCGGGCGACGTGGAACGCCGTCTGCCTGGCCGACTTCGGCGATTCGGGCGCCGCCTTCGTCGCGTTGCCGCAGATTCCGCCGCGTAACGTCAACTGGTTCTCGCAAGGCAAGTGGGTACATCTGGCGAAGATCGCCTACGAGAAGTACTTCATGCGCAAGATGAAGCAGGGGACGACCGAGACGGTCTATGAGAAAGTCGTCATGGATGCGTTGGGTATCATGAAGTTGAAAGGCAAATAGCTCCGGAATATTTCGATGGCTTAAGGTTGGTTTAAGGCGCCTCGCTTCTAATGCAGTCACACACCCGCAACTGGCGGGGTGCCTTCAACTTCATAAGGAAGCCAGCATGAACAAGATCATCGCCACCCTCATCGCGACCAGTGCCCTCACCCTGGGTGTTTCCAATGCCTTTGCCGAACCGTCCTGCGACGTTCCCAAGGAGAAGTGGATGAAAGAGGCTGACTTCAAGGCCAAGGCTGAGGCCGAGGGCTACAAGATCAAGAAGTTCAAAGTCAACAGCGGCAAGTGCTACGAAATCTACGGCATGAAAGACGGCAAGAAGGTCGAGGCCTGGTTCAATCCGGAAACCGGAGCATCGGTCGGTTCCAAGGAAGAATAACCCCGGCTCTCAGGGCAACGCGCGAACTGGCGCGCGCCATGGTCGCGAATCCGGCCCCCTCCTCCCGGGTTCGCGACCTGTCTTTTTTAAGACAAGGAACACTGTAATGAAGGCTGCCATCGCCACCGAGAGCGTCTACGTCTGGGATCGCTTTGTCCGTCTGTTCCATTGGACGCTCGTAAGCTGCATTCTGCTCAACTACTTCGTGCTCGAAGAGGGCGAGACGCCGCATCGCTGGCTCGGTTACGTGGCTTGCGCGCTTGTTTGCGCACGTTTCGTCTGGGGCTTCGTCGGATCGCGTTATGCGCGCTTTGCAGACTTTTTCCCAACGCCAGACAAGATCAGGCAACACTTGAGTAACGTCCGCGACGGAACGCAAGACGACTACCCTGGACACAACCCTGTCGGCGCGCTCATGATCTTCGTCCTGATGGGGCTCGTCATCGCGCTTGGCGTGACCGGCTTCCTCCAAGGCACCGATGCCTACTGGGGCGAGGACTGGGTACAGGATCTCCACGAAGGACTGGCGTCGACCCTGATCGCGTGCGCAGGACTCCACGCGGCGGCCGCCATCGTCATGGGAAGAATCGAGCGGACCAATCTCGTGCGCGCGATGCTTACCGGAGTCAAGGAGCGCCCGTTGCGCAACCACAAGTAAGGATTACCGACATGGGCGGGTATAGTCGGCAACTTGCCAATTGTCGCCAACCCGCCATGACCCCAATCATCTGCCAGCCGTTGCTGCTCGAAGCATGCGTAGAAAGCCTCGAAGAGGCGATTGCCGCGGAACGGCGCGGCGCAGGGCGCATCGAACTGTGTTCCGCGCTCGACCAGGACGGCCTGACGCCATCGCACGAACTGATCGCCGAATGTCGCCAGTGTCTTTCGATCCCGCTTATGGTCATGGTTCGGCCACGTAGCGGCGATTTCGTCTATTCGGCTGAAGAGGTCGCGCAGATGGAGGTCGAGATCGACTTCTGCAAAGCGCAGGGTGTCACGGGGGTGGTGTTCGGCTTGCTGACGGCGGACCGTCGAATCGACCTGGCGAACACCGAGCGCCTCATCCGCACAGCGCAACCGCTCGAGGTAACTTTCCACAAGGCGATCGATTCGGTGGGCGACCTTCTGCAGGCGTTGGGCGAACTGAATGCGCTGGATGGTCTGACGCGGGTATTAACGTCGGGCGGCGCCGCAACGGCGTGGGCCGGGCGTGAGATGCTCAAGGCCATGCAGGCAATGCCGGGACGCCGTGTTTCGATCGTCGCTGCGGGGCGTTTGTTGCCCGAGAACCGCGAGCGTCTGGCCGACCATACGGGAATTGCCGAGTTGCACGGGCGACGAATTGTCTGATCGTCCGCAGATAGTCCTCGAACTTTGGATCATTCCGAACTAGTCTGAAGAACCGGCCCGGACGGCCTTTTTGGCCGATGCCGACGGCGTGTCCGGTGGCGCGCAAGACGGTGAAGCGAGGAGTCGCAATGACGAAGTTCCTTCTGGCAGCGTGGCTTGCCCTGGTCTCCCTGATTGGGAGTGGAACCTGCTTGGGCGAAACGCTCAACATCGTCTTCATTCCAAAATCGAGCGATCAGGAATTCTGGAAGTTCATGCGTCGTGGTGCCGACCGAGCCATCGAGGAGAATTCGTCCTTGGCGCTCATCTGGCGCGGACCTGCATACAACGACGATGCCGAGTCGCAGATAAGCATCCTGAAGGCCTATAGCCGGCCGGGGGTGGATGCCATCATTATCGTGCCTACGGATCGTGCCCGCCTTGTCGAGCCGATTCGGCATGCAGCCGAACTGGGTATCAAGATCATCGTTGTCGACTCGGCGGTTGATGGCGATTGGTATGAGCGTTTCATCACGACCGACAACTATGCGGCCGGTCAGTTGGCCGCGCGGGTGTTGTCGGCGCGCTTGGATGGCCGAGGCCGGGTGGCAGTGCTACGGACCGTGCCAGGCAGCGCATCGACGGATGATCGAGCGCAAGGCTTCATCGACGATCTCAAACGGCACTCGCCGAAGATCAAGGTCGTCTCCGACACATGGGGCGGCGGTTCGACGGGGAAGCTGATGAACAGCGCCCTGGCTGTTCTGGACGAGGCCGGTCCGCTCGACGGCATATTTACGGTCAACGAATCAGCCAGCGATGGCATGCTGCGCGCATTGCGCAGCAAGAAGCTGGCCGGCAAGTTACGCTTGATCGGGTTCGATGCGACCGACTTCCTTCTGGCCGGATTGGGCCAGAAGGAAGTCGACGGCCTGATCGTTCAGGATCCGCGCCAGATGGGTTATCTCGCCATCAAGGCCGCGGTTTCGGCAATTCGCGGTGAGGCCGTAGCAAACAAGATCATCCACACGGGAACTACCATGGTGACCGCGGAGAATGTCGGGCAGCCGGATATCCGTTCGCTACTCGTCCCGTAGCCGATCGGACGCCGCCGGAATTTCCTTGGCATTTCGGCCGCGATGTCACTAGACTGGCCTGACCTTATGCCAAGGAATGACCTCATGCTTCAGATCCGGATGCTGCGCGCGAATCTGTGGTCGTTGATCACGGGGCGTCGCTTCGGAAGCTTGAGTACCGGGATGGTCATCGTCATGGTGGCTGGGTTGCTTCTGCCGGTTGTTTTTGGCGGCGCGGCGCTGACGCAGCTGAGCCGCGAGCGGATGAGCCAAGACCTGGATCGCTACCTCGACGACAAAGCTTCGCTTTTGGCACACAGTTTGGCAAAACCGGTTTGGAATCTCGATGACGACGCGATCAAGCTGATTGTCGACGCTGCGATGCGCGATCCTGAGGTCGCCCGGGTGACCGTGTACGTCAGCTCGCCGCATCCGTCCATCTTGTTCAGCGCCGAACATCCAGAGCGCCGGGTTGGCGAAATCCGGGCTGTGCGATACGAGATGACGCTGGCTGACAATTCCGTCGGCTGGGTTGAGGTCGAGATTGACGACGAGGTCCGCGTCGCCGAGTTTGAACGAACCCGGCGGTCCTACCTGTTCATCCTGCTCGGGCAGATCGTGTTCTCCGCTGTGCTCATCCTGCCGGCGTTGCGTTTCTGGATCATCAAGCCGTTGGCCCGTTTGACCGCCTTTTCCAATCAGCTTGGGAGTGGTGATTTCGAGCAAGAGGTCACGCTCCTGCGGCGCGATGAAATTGGCAGTCTCGCACGCCAGCTGGACCAAATGCGCAACGATTTGAGGGCCTCTTTTTCGGATCAGAAGGCGATTCTCGACAGCGTTCAGGTGGGTGTCGTCTTCGCCCGGGCGGGCGTGATCAAGCTTGCGAATCGGCATGCCGAGCGGATCTTCGGATACGGCCATGGTCAGATGCAGGGACGGAATGTCAGCGACTTGTATCTGGCGAGCGATCAGCACTTGGCTCAGGAGGCCGCCGAAGCTGCGTTCGCGTCGCCCGAGTCCATGTACGAAAACGAGCTTCGCCTGAAACGATCTGACGGCCAGTCGTTTTGGGCCCGGGTGCGCGGATGCGCCTTGCGTCAAGCACGCTCGAATCTCGAGTGCATTTGGGTTTACGAAGACGTTTCGGAGCGAAAGAAGGCCGAGCTCGAACTCGAGCACTACCGCGACCATCTTGAGCAGGTTGTCGTCTCACGCACGGCCGAACTCGAAGCTGCGCGCTTGGCATCAGAAGCCGCCAACCGGGCGAAGAGCACCTTCCTGGCGAACATGAGCCACGAAATCCGGACGCCGATGAACGCCGTCATCGGCTTGACACATCTTTTGCTGCGCAACGCGCCGACGGAAGCGCAGGCGGAGCGCCTAGGGAAGATCGAGGTCGCTGCCGATCACCTACTCTCGATCATCAATGACATCCTCGATCTTTCGAAGATCGAGGCCGGCAAGCTGAAGCTCGAATCGAGCGATTTTCATCTGTCTAGTATCCTCGATAACGTTCAGTCCCTTTTCTCTGAGCAGGCGAGCGCGAAAGGGCTGCGCATCGACATCGACCCCGACGGCGTGCCGCTTTGGCTGCGCGGGGATTCGGTGCGTCTTCGCCAGTCGCTGATGAACTACACGAGCAATGCCATCAAGTTTACCTCGTGCGGCCGTATCCTCTTGCGCTCGTGCTTGCTTGGCGAGCAGGGCGGCGAGCTGCTCGTCCGCTTCGAGGTTGAGGATCAGGGTATTGGCATCGATCCAGACGCCCTGCCCAAGCTGTTCTCGGCCTTCGAGCAGGCCGATGCTTCGACGACGCGCCACTTCGGCGGCACCGGTCTCGGACTGGCCATCACGCGCCGTCTGGCCCAGGCGATGGGCGGTGATGCCGGGGCGTTCAGCGTACCGGGGCAGGGAAGCACCTTCTGGTTTACGGTCCGTCTGCAGCGAGGATACGGCGTGATGCCGCAAGTGCAAGGTATCCGGACGACCGATCCGGAGCGCGAGTTGCGAGCGCACCATGCCGGGGCTCGCGTCCTGCTCGCTGAGGATAACCCGATCAATCGGGAGGTTGCCCTTGAATTGCTGCATGGCGCAGGGTTGGCGGTCGATACCGCCGAGAACGGGTTGGACGCCGTCGCCATGGCTGCGCGGTCGCCCTACGATCTGGTCCTGATGGACGTGCAGATGCCGTTGCTCGACGGGCTTCAGGCCGCACAGCGAATTCGCGGGTTGCCGGGCTGGACCGCGACGCCCATCCTGGCGATGACTGCGAATGCCTTTGACGACGACCGGCAAGCCTGTATACGGGCGGGTATGAGCGATTTTGTTGCCAAACCGGTCAGTCCGGACCGTTTGTACGAGGTTTTGCTGCACTGGTTGCCGCGAACTGGCCAAGCGTTGCCCGCCGCCGCAGATGGACAGGCGGTCGACGCGTTGACGATCGAGGATGGGCTGCGTCGGATCGAACTGATTGGCGGGCTGGATGCGAGATCCGGGCTCGCGTTGGTTCGTGGCCAGAGCGATCGCTATCTCCGAACGCTGCGCATGTTCATCGACTATCACGGCGGCGATGCCAGCGCGCTGCTCGACGATTTGGCTGCCGAGGACGCCGCATCCCTGCGCAACCGAGCGCACGCATTGAAAGGTGCAGCAGGCAACGTCGGTGCGACGGGCGTTTTTGAAGTCGCGACGGCGCTGCTCGAATCTCTGCATGGGAAAGGTATTTCCGGTGCCGAGCCGATCTGTCACCATCTGGCCGACGAACTTCGGCGCCTGATCGACGCGGTCAGATCCGTACTGGACGCCACTCAGCGTTGATCAGCAGCGTCTGCCGGCCTGCTCAAACCTTGAATTCGCTCACCATCGCTTTGAGCGAGGTGGCGAGCGTTTCCACGCTTTCCGAAATGTGCGCAGTGTTTTCGCTGGCAATTCGGCTGGTTTCCGCCATTTGCGCGATCGTTTCGACGTTTCTGGCAATGCTGGAGCTTGCCGCCTTTTGCTCCTGAATCGAGGCCGTGACGTCGTCGATACCGGCGCTGGTCTTCTCGACGGTCCCTGCGGTTCCGGACATGACCATGCCGAGCTTTTCAGCGACGGCGCCGCTCTTGTCGAGCGCCGCGGCACTGTTGGCAACGGCTACGTCGACGATCATCGCCTTGTGGTGCACTTGGTCGGTGACCGTCGCTATTTCACCCGATGTTCGTGCCGAGCGTTCTGCGAGTTTCCGGACCTCGTCGGCGACGACAGCGAAGCCACGTCCGGCTTCGCCAGCGCGGGCTGCTTCGATCGCCGCATTAAGGGCCAGGAGATTGGTCTGGTCGGCGATTTCACGGATCTCCTGGGTGAGTCCGGCGATCGCGTTGGTGCTCTGGACAAACTCAGCGAATGTCGTGGCGATCGAGCTGACCTCCGTGCGTACCGTGGCGAGTTCGGCGGTCAGTCCGCGGACGCCGGCCTCGCCCTCGCGTGCGTCTTCAAGGCTGCTTTGTGACCATTGACGTACTTCATCGGTCGTCCCGGCGATGGATGAAATGCTCACACTCATTTGTTCGATTGCAGCCGCGGTCGAGGCCGCCGCGTCGGACTGTGCTGCAGAATTGGATGCTACCCGGCGGGCCGAGTCGGCAAGTTGAACCGCGCTTTCGTTGAGTTCAAAAGACCGCCCACTCAGGGATAGGAGGATGGCCTGAACCCTGTCGATGAAGCCATTGACCTCGCTGCAGATGATGCCGAGCTCATCCTGATGGAGCATTGGCAGACGTTGCGTCAGGTTCCCGTCATGCAGAATCGAAATCTTCCCCTGGATGCTCACGAGATCGCGCTGCAGCGATACGGCGACAAAAAGTACGATCAGCGTGTTGATGATGCCAACTGCGCAGATGACGGCAACGATGATCCAGAACACGCGGGCTGACACAGCATTCGCATTCTCACGCCCGGCCCTTGCCTCAGTCAGGCGTACCTCGATGAATTGTTCCAGCGCCTTCTTGAACGGCTTGAACTGCTCCTGATAGAGCGGCATCAGCTTGGCGCCGGCAGCCGCTGCGTCACTTTCAGCCAGCACGAGAATGCGTCGGGATTCGGCGTCGTAACTATCCCAGAGCGTCATGACCTTCTGGAACTCGTCACGAATTTCTGTGCGCCGGATGATGCCGGATATTTTCTCGCGGAGTGGGTTGATGGTCTGCTCGGCGTCGTTAAAGATGGTCGCCGTTTCCGGGCTGGTTGGGTCGAGCAGGATCGTCGAGATTGCGCTGGCCTTGATGTCAACCAGCATGTGCGAGTAGGCGGATCGTCGTGCGGCTGTCTCCTCGGCCTCGGAAATCGCCTTCAAGCCGATGACGGTGCTCAACATGACGAGGAGGAGTCCGCCTGCGGTGACGATGGCGAGGCTTTGGAGCTTTCTGCGAATCAGCATGGAACACCCCCATTCTATGCGGCGTAATCGGGGCTCGCGGTCGGTGCCACTCGTGCAAGGGGCCGGTGAAACTGCCCGATCAGCGCGACGCCGCCAGCAAGTCCAATGGATAGCCTAGACCACCGTACGCCGTCTTTCCATGTGTGCGTTCTGTCCGAGGCGAAGCCTGTGATCACTCAGTTTCTTACTGGGGGAGGAGCATTGGTATGGCAACGAGCTACTTACAGGTGTTGCCACTCCGGCTTGTTGTCATACACCCAGCGATAGTAGTCGGCACGCTTGAGTTCGCCGGCAGCGTCCGCATCCAGGCAGAATTTGGCGTCCGGGTGCATTTGCAGGATGGATGCCGGGTTGATCGCCGTGATCGGCCCTTCGACGGCTTCGGCGATGGCGTGCGCCTTGTTTGCGCCGAAGGCGAGCATCAGGTTGTGGCGGGCTTCCATGATGGTGCCGATGCCCATCGTGATGCAGTGCGTCGGCACTTCGTCCAGGCTGGCGAAAAACCGCGCGTTGTCCTGGCGGGTCTGCGGCGTCAGCGTCTTGATGCGTGTGCGCGAGGCGAGCGATGAAGTCGGTTCGTTGAAGCCGATGTGGCCGTCGGTGCCGATGCCGAGCACCTGCAGGTCGATGCCGCCGGCGTCTCGGATGCGCTGCTCGTAGGCGGCGCAAAAGCCGGGGATGTCCTTCGCATTGCCGTCGGGAATGTGCACGTTCTCCGGCGCGATGTTGGTATGCCGGAACAGGTTGTCCCACATGAAGCTGTAGTACGACTGCGGATGCTCCTTCGGCAGGCCGATGTACTCGTCGAGGTTGAAGGTCGTGACGCGGCTCCAGTCGAGCTTCATGTCGATCAACGCACGGTAGAGCAGCAGCGGCGTGCTGCCGGTGGCCAGCCCGATGACGGCGTTGGGTTTCTCGTTGAGCAGGCGGGCGATGACGCGCGCGGCGACGCTGGTCGCGGCTTCGGCGGTCGGTTGAATGATGATTTCCATACGGTTCTCCGGTTCGGTCAGTCGTGAGCGAGGTTGATCGACTCGCCCTCGACGAAGACATGCGTAAGCTGAAGTTCTGGCGACATGACGACGATGTCGGCAAAGGCGCCGCGTTGCAGGCGGCCGCGCTCGTGCTCGCCGAGGTAGTCGGCCGGGTGAGTGGAGACGTGGCGCGCCGCCTCGTGCGCAGGGACGCCGATCGAGACGAGGTTGCGGAACGCCTGATCCATCGTCAGGACGCTGCCGGCGAGTGTGCCGTCGGCTAGCCGCACGCCACCCAGGCACTTGGTGACGGTCTGCGAGCCGAGGTGGTAGCGGCCGTCAGGCATGCCGGCGCCCGAGGTCGAGTCGGTCACACAATACAGCTTGGGGATGGCACGCCGCGCCGCGCGGATGGCGCCCGGATGAACGTGCAGCAGGTCGGGGATCAGCTCGGCGTATTCGGCGTGCGCCAGCGCCGCGCCGACCATGCCCGGCTTGCGGTGGTGGAACTCGCTCATGGCGTTGAACAGATGCGTGAAGCCGCCGACGCCGGCGTCGAGCGCGGCGAAGCCTTCTTCGTAACTGCCGTTGCTATGGCCGATCTGCGGAATGATGCCGGCGATCTTCAATTCGCGGATGAAGTCGAGATGGCCGGAAATCTCCGGCGCGAGCGTCAGCACGCGAATCCTCGCCAGCGCATGCAGGCTGCTCAGTTCCTCGATCGAGCCGCTGCGCACCGCGTTCGGCTGCGCGCCCAGTCGGCCCGGGTTGATGAACGGCCCTTCAAGGTGGACGCCGAGCACGCGCGCGCTGCCGGTGGGCCGCTCGCGCATGGCACGGCCGACGTCGGCGAGCGCCTTCTCGATGTCGTCGTGCGGCGCCGTCATCGTCGTCGCCAGCAGGGAGGTCGTGCCATGGCGGGCGTGAATGCGCGCCACCGTGTCGATTGCGCCGTTGCCATCCATCACGTCAGCGCCGCCGCCACCGTGTACGTGCAGGTCGATGAAGCCCGGGAGAACCAGCGCCTCGCCGGCGCCGGGCGCCGCAACGTGCGTTCCGTCGATGGTGCCGATGCGCTCGCCGAAGCCGAGCGTGCCGCGAATCCAGCCGTCGGGGGTCAGGATACAACCGGTGATCTGCGTGGTCATGGTCTGTGGGTTGATGGTTTTGGTAGGACCACTATAGTACCAGTCGGCTTGCTGGTCAACTCTGCTCTGCTTTCATGAACGGCGCGGGATTGCGTTGATTGATCAATCGAACAGCATGTTTTTGATGAAAAATCGTATCGGTTTGTGCCGATTGTGTGCTTGACAGTTTGTTTTTAGTGGTACTAGACTGGTTTCCAACAAAGCGTCGGTGGTGTTCATGTGTTTCGTCGTGTCCGCCGCTTCAGCCTGGGTTTCTGGAGACTTTGATGGGTTTTTCGCAACTGAAACTGTCTGCTTTTGCAAGTGGTATCGTCGTTCCGATCGAGGCGGTGCCCGATCCGGTGTTCGCCGGGCGCATGCTCGGCGACGGCCTGGCCATCGACCCGACCGCCGGTGTCCTCTACGCACCGTGCGACGGTACGGTTGCGCAACTGCATCGATCGCATCACGCCTGCGTGCTCGAATCCGCGGACGGTGTGCGCATGCTGCTGCACATCGGCATCGATACCGTGCTGCTCAAGGGCGAAGGTTTTACGCCGCGTGTGGTCGAGGGGCAAGCCGTGCGCGCCGGCGAGCCGCTCGTCGAGTTCGACATGGATGTCCTCAAGCGCCACGGCAAGCCGGTGGTGACCATGCTGGTCATTGAGAACGGCGACGCGTTCCGTATCGATTGGCGCAGCGACAGCCGCCAGATTACGACCGGTGAGCCGCTGATGATTGTGGTTGAAGCGGGCTCGCCGAGTACTGCGATCCCGGTTTTCGATCAGGGCAATATTGAAACGGCAAGCATTGAAACAGCGAATGGCTGGGCGACCGTGCGCCACGCCGGCGGCTTGCATGCGCGCCCGTGCGCGCTGCTCGCCAATGCGGTCAAGAAGTACGACGCCGCCGTTGAAGTGCGTGCACACGGCAAGGCGGCCAACGCGCGCAGCGCGACGGCGGTCATGGGCCTGGCGATCGGCGAAGGCGAGGAGGTCGAGATCAGCGCTTCCGGTGCGAACGCCGGCGATGCGCTCGAAGCGGCGATCATCGCGCTCGAGACGCCGAGCGAGATGGAGCCCCCCGCGATGGTGGTCGAGCCGGTTGTCGTATCAGGTGCATCGTTGCTTCCCGGACAGCTGGCCGGCGTTGTGGCTTCGCCGGGGATGGCGATGGGCGTCACGGTGCGGCTTGATCATGCGGTCGGCGTGATCAACGAGCAGGGCGAAGGCGAAACGCTTGAACGTCGGGCGCTGGCCGCCGCGCTGCACGCCGTGGTTGGCGACATCGAATCCGCCGTCGCGGAAGCGCAACGGCGCGCTTTCGTCGAGCAGGCCGAGATTTTCGCGGCGCACCGCGTACTGGCCGACGACCCCGAAATGTTTGCCTACGCCAGCGGCCTGATCGCCGCCGGCAAGAGCGCCGCCTTTGCCTGGCGCGCGTCGGTCGAAGCGCAGTGCACGACGCTGTCTGCCACCGGCAATCCCTTGCTGGTCGGCCGTGTCGCCGATCTGCGCGACATCGAACGGCAGGTCCTGCGCAAGCTGGCCGGGGATGCTGTGTCCGAACCCGATCTGCCGCCGAACGCCGTCGTGCTGGCCGACGACCTGGTGCCGTCCGACTTCGCCGTGCTCGTGCGCGCCAAAGCGGTGGCCATCGTCACCGCCAAGGGCGGGGCGACGTCGCACATCGCCATCCTCGCCCGCGCGCAGGGCATCCCGACGCTGGTTGCGGTCGGATTGCCGCTCGCCGAAGTACGCGACGGAGTGAATGTGATCGTCGACGCCGAGCACGGTGTGCTCGATCTTGCGCCGACGGCCGAACGCATCGCCACGGCCAAAGCCGTCATCGAACGTCAATCCGCCGCACGCGCCGAGGTCCTTGCGCTGGCGCACGAGAAGGCCGAGACGACCGACGGCGTGCGCATCGAAGTCGCTGCCAATATCGCGACCGCGACCGATGCGGCCGAAGCCGTCAAGCTCGGCGCCGAGTCGGTCGGTCTGCTGCGTACCGAACTTCTCTTCCTCGACCGCGAAACAGCGCCGAGCGAAGCCGAGCAGCGCGCTGCCTATCAGGCAGTCATCGACAACCTTGAAGGCCGTAGCGCGATCATCCGCACGCTCGACGTCGGTGCCGACAAGTCGCTCCCCTACATCCCGATGCCGGAAGAAGATAATCCGGCGCTCGGCCTGCGCGGCATTCGTTTGTGCCTGGCGCGGCAGACGCTGCTGGTCGAGCAGCTGCGCGCGATTCTCGCCGTGCAGCCGCTCAGCGCCGTGAAGATCATGTTGCCGATGGTGGTTGATGCTTCCGAAATCGTCGCGGCGCGCGTCGTGCTCGACCGACTGACCGCTGAGATGGGCATCGCCGGCCGCGTTGAACTCGGCGTGATGATCGAGACGCCGTCCGCCGCCATCCTCGCCGACCAGTTGGCGCAGGAGGCCGATTTCTTCTCGGTCGGCACCAACGACCTCACGCAATACGCCCTGTGCATGGACCGCACCAACCCGGCGCTCGCCGCACGCGTCGACGGCTTGCATCCGGCTGTCCTCCGCCTTCTTGCGCAAGCCGCGCAGGGCGCCGCGAAGCATGGCAAATGGCTCGGCGTGTGCGGCGCCATGGCCTCCGATCCGGTCGCCGTGCCGCTTCTGATCGGCCTGGGCGTGACCGAGCTTTCGGTGAGCCCGGCGGTGATTCCGGAAATCAAGGCAGTGGTTCGCCGCTTGAACGTCGCCGAATGCCGTTCGGTTGCGCAGGCCGCGCTGCAATTGACGTCGGCCGACGCCGTGCGGACGCATGTGAAGGCGGCGTGGCCTTGGCTTGGCGGTATCGAAGGGTGAGTCGGTGCAATGCGCTGCGCTTATTGCACCCTACGTGGCTACGTGGCGTGGGGCGGGAGAGGATTTGTAGGGTGCAATAACCGAAGGGCATTGCACCGCAAAGGCAGGGAAGAGTGGTTGTTTCGATAATTCATTGAGGAGGGAATCAACGTGAGTGTTCTAGGGTATCTGCAACGAATCGGCCGGGCCTTGATGGTCCCGGTGGCGGTGCTGCCGGCGGCAGCGATCATGATGGGGGTCGGCTACTGGCTCGATCCGAATGGTTGGGGTGCCGACAGCGCCTTGGCGGCTTTCCTGATACAGGCGGGGGCGGCGCTGATCGACAAGATGGCGATCCTGTTTGCCATCGGGGTCGCGTACGGTATGTCGAAGGATAAGGATGGTGCAGCGGCGCTGGCTGGCCTGGTCGGTTATCTGGTGGTGACGACGCTGTTGAAGCCGAACGTTGTCGCGCAGATCCAGTCGATTCCGCTCGATCAGGTTCCCGCTGCGTTCAAGAAGATCGAGAACCAGTTCGTCGGTATCCTCTGCGGCGTCATCGCGGCGGAACTCTACAACCGCTTCAGCGGCGTCGAGCTGAACAAGGCGCTGGCCTTCTTCTCAGGCCGTCGTCTGGTGCCGATCATCACTTCCGTCGTGATGATCTTCGTCTCGTTCGCGCTGATGGCGATCTGGCCGGTCATCTACGGCGGTCTGGTGCACTTTGGTGAGTCGATCGTCAGCCTCGGCTCGGTCGGCGCCGGCATCTACGGCTTCTTCAACCGCCTGCTGATCCCGGTCGGTCTGCACCACGCGCTGAACAGCGTGTTCTGGTTCGACGTCGCCGGCATCAACGACATCCCGAACTTCCTGGGCGGCGCCAAGACGCTCGCCGAAGGCAAGGCGGTGCTCGGCGTCACCGGCATGTACCAGGCCGGCTTCTTCCCGATCATGATGTTCGGTCTGCCGGGTGCTTGCCTGGCGATCTACCACGCGGCCAAGCTGGAGAACAAGGCGCGCGTCGCGTCGCTGATGATCGCCGCGGGCTTCGCGTCGTTCTTCACCGGCGTCACCGAGCCGATCGAGTTCGCCTTCATGTTCGTCGCCCCGCTGCTCTACGTCATGCATGCGTTGCTGACCGGCGTCTCGGTCTTCCTCGCCGCGCAGATGCACTGGATGGCCGGCTTCGGCTTCAGCGCCGGTCTGGTCGACATGGTGCTCTCCGCACGCAACCCGCTGGCCCAGAACTGGTACATGCTGCTCGTGCAAGGCCTCGTCTTCTCGGCGATCTACTACTTCTCCTTCAGCTTCGTGATCAAGGCGTTCAACCTGAAGACGCCGGGTCGTGAAGACGAAGCGCAAGCGTCCGCCGCCGCACCAGTCGTTCAGGCGACCGGTGGCAGTGAAGCCGAGAACCTCGCACACGCCTACCTGTCCGTCATCGGCGGCAAGGGCAACGTGTCGGACGTCGATGCCTGCATCACCCGCCTGCGCCTGACGCTGAAGGACGCGACCAAGGTCGACGAGGCCGCCGCCAAGCGCGCCGGCGCGAGCGGTGTCATCCGCCTCAACAACCAGAACGTGCAGATCATCATCGGGCCAAAGGCCGAGCTGATTGCTTCCGCCATGCACAAGCTGATCACTGCTTGAGGCTGGTAATACTGCAGTAACACGGTCGCCAGTGGTGGTATGCGCACGCATGCTGCGCTGGCGACTTGTACTTGGGCCCGAAGAAAGCGGCTGGAGCTAAGTGGTATCATCCGCTCCGCCCGAAATGCCCGATTCCCATTACCGATCATTGCCCATGTGACCATGTCGAGCGACGCCCCCGATACCGATCTGACCGACGCACTGGTCGCCGAACTCAAGCTCGACCCGACGTCGTCGTCTCACCTTTATCTGCAGGTGCGCAACGGCCTGGCGCGCATGATCCGCGAACGCCGCTTCAGCGTTGACGACGCGCTGCCGTCGGAACGCGTGCTGGCCGAACGGCTCGGCATTTCGCGTGTTACCGCGCGCAAGGCGATCGGCGCGCTGGTCGACGAAGGATTGATCGTGCGCCGGCACGGCTCGGGCAACTACATCGCGCCGATGCTCGAGCAGTCGCTGACGCGCCTGACCAGCTTTACCGAAGAATTGAAGCAGCGCGGCTTCGAACCGCACTCGCGCTGGATCCGGCGCATCGTCGGGCCGGCAATGCCCGAGGAAATGGTCGCGCTCGGCCTCTCACCCGGAACGCGTGTGGCCCGCCTTGAGCGTGTGCGCCTCGCCGACGCGACGCCGATGGCCTACGAAGCCAGCGCGCTGCCCGTCTCCGTGGTGCCCGACCCGGAGGGCGTCAAGGATTCGCTCTACAACTACCTGCTCGAACACAACTCGGTGCCGGTACGTGCGCTGCAGCACATCCGCGCCACCAACGCCAACTCGCGCCAGGCCGAGTTGCTCGACATCCCGCTCGGACAGGCGCTGCTCTTCATCACCCGCGTTGGCTACCTCGAGGATGGGCGCGCTGTCGAGATATCGCACACCTGGTGCCGCAGCGACTACTACGACTTCGTTGCCGAGCTGCGGCGCTGAGCGTTCAGTGCTTCATCGCGCCGCTGTCCATCTTGTGCGACGCCGGCATCGTCATCTGCAGTTTGCGTACGGTTGCTTCGACCTCTGAAGTGCTACCGTCATCGAAGCTCATGCTGATGGGAACGAGATCACCTTCCTTCAGTTCGCCCTTCATCTCGATCAGCATGATGTGATAACTGCCAGGCTTCAGTTCGACCTTGCCGCTCGCCGGCACGACAATCTCGGGGATCTCGCGCATCTTCATCACGCCGTTCTCGTTCATGTGCGTGTGCAGCTGCACCTTGTCCGAAATCGGACTTGTCGCCTTGACCAGCTTGCGCTCGGCGTTGCTTGCATTGTGGATGGTCATGAACGCGCCGGTCGTCGTCGTACCGGGCGGAACGAGGCGGACATACGGGTCGTCGATGCGCAGCGCGGATTCGCCGGCGAGCGCCGCGGTGGAAACGGCCAGTGCGGCCGTCGTCAATACGAGCAAGCGGGGCAGGTGGTACATGCGGGTATCCTTTCGTGGAGCGTGGCTTCGGTATGGTTTAGCATCGCCGATTATGCCGTGCGCGCAACAGGCGAGCCATGCGACATTTTGTCGCTTGTGGCAGCGCGGCGGGGCCGATACTGTCCGGATGTGTTACCGACAAAACACATCTCAATTCGCAAGCCCCGGTTTCGTCCGGGGCTTTTTTTGTGGAGCATCGAGTGGCGAGTGTTCGTCCGGAGAGGTCGGCCGAAACACGGCTGATCAACCTGCGCTGGCTGTCCGTCATGGCCATGCTGGCCGTGGCGGTGGCCAGCGTCTGGATCGTCGGCGGGGCGATTTTGCTGCCGCGCTTGGCTTCCGTCGCGCTCGTGCTTGGGTGCGCGAACGCGATGCTCGTGTTCTATACGCGTTCGCGACGCGGGGCGGAGGAGAGCGTTCCGCTGTTCTCGCCATTCGCGCACCTCGTGCTCGACCTCGTCGCGTGGATGAACTTCATCTATTTGTCCGGTGGGGCGACCAACCCGCTGATTTCCGTCCTCCTGCCGCTCGTCGCCATCGGCGCGATGGTCCTCGGGCGGGCGCAAGCCTGGCTGTTCGGCGGACTGGCCATCCTTGCCTATTCGTACCTGTGGTTCTTTCATCAGCCGCTGGCGATTGCCGATGCCTATACGGCGACGCGTCTGCACATCTTCGGGATGTGGCTCGTCTTCGTTGTCTCCGATGTAGTACTGGTCTGGTTCATCCTGCAGATGACGAAGGCCGTGCGCGAGCGAGATGCGGCCCTGGCCCGCGCCCGCGAGCAGGCAATCCGCAACGACTGGCTGGTCTCGATGGGCAGTCTCGCGGCGGGGGCGGCGCACGAACTGAGCACGCCGCTGGGAACGATGAACGTCGTGCTCGATGATCTGCTTGACGACGCAGCGGTACCGGAAGCGTTGCGCCCGGAGCTGATGTTGATGAAGCGGCAGATCGAGAAATGCAAGGAGGCGCTCGGCCAGTTGGCCAACCGGGCGTCGCACGCCGGCGACACCCCAGCGCGTCGGACGGGGGCAATCTCCTGGCTGAACCGCGTCGTCGATGCCTGGGCCGTGCTCAACCCTGGCACGAACGTCAGCCGGCGACTATCTTCCGCGCTGGGCGTGCTGGCTGTGGCGGACGACATCGCGCTCGAACGGGCCATTGCCAGTCTCCTGGATAACGCGCAGCGGGCGGGTGCTTCGTGCATCGAGATTGATGCCGAGGCGCACAACGAGGAGATGGTCGTATCCATTGCCGATGACGGCGAAGGGTTCTCGCCGACAGCGCTGGCGGCATTCCGCTCGGGGCAGCCGGTGGCGTCGGAGAAGGGGATGGGTGTCGGCCTGCTCCTGGCGCGCGCGGCCATCGAACGTCACGGCGGTTCGATCGATATCCGCGCGGCTGACACCGGGGGGCGGGCCTGCGTAACCCTCCGGTTGCCGCTCGATGCCGCATCGGCGCACGATCATCCCGGGGCGCGGCAATGAGGTCGGCAAAGCGCCTGTTGATCGTCGATGACGACGACACCTATCGCGAGGTGCTGGCGCGGTCGCTGACACGGCGCGGCTTCACCGTCGACGGCGCGGCGAATCCCGGCGCAGCGCTCGAGGTGTTCCGCGCGGTGCGGCCGGACTTCGTCCTGCTCGACCTCAATCTCGACGGGCAATCCGGCCTCAATCTCATCGCCCCTTTGCGCGTCTTGTCGAGCGACGTCCGCATCGTCGTGCTCACCGGCTATGCCAGTATCCAGACGGCGGTCAGCGCATTGCGCCTGGGCGCCGTACATTACCTGCCGAAGCCCGCGAATGTCGCCGACATCGTCAAGGCCCTGCTCGAAGACGAGCCGACCGTCGAACCGCTCGAATCTGCCACCCGGATGTCGGTGCGCGGCATGGAGTGGGAATACATCCAGCGCACGCTGGCCGAGCACGGGAACAACATCGCGGCGACGGCGCGCGCGTTGAACATGCACCGGCGCACGTTGCAGCGCAAACTGGCCAAGCGGCGTCCGCCCGAATCGCTCTGAGCGATGGCCGCTGCGGCGGCTCTCCGTTTGTCATCTTTTGCCGCCATGCAATCATGGCTTGACGGCGCTTCCCGGCTGCTAGAATGAAGCGGTTCCCGCAGGAAGCATTCGGCAACCGCCGCCCAGCAATGGCTCTGGATTCGCTATCACTATCATGACCTCGCGCGCGCTCGCTCTGCGTGACCTTCGCCTGGCCGATCATCTTGGATGCTTCGGGTGGATTTGCAGCCGATGCGTGGTCGTGCTCTGCGCGCTCTTCCTCGGCGCGCCGCCTTTGATCGCGCAAGAAGTGATCCAGTCGGCAAGCGAGTTGGACTATCCACCCTATTCGATCGTCACCGAGGACGGTCAGGCGGATGGTTTTGCCGTCGAGATGCTGCGCGAATCGCTGCGCGTCATGGGGCGTGAGGTCCGCTTCAAGGTCGGGCCGTGGCACAAGATCAAGGACGATCTGGCCGCCGGCCGCATCCAGGTCTTGCCACTCGTCGCGCGCACCGAAGAACGGCAGGCCATCTACGATTTCACCGCGCCCTACCTCAATCTGCACGGCAGCATCGTCGTGCGCAAGGGCGATCGGCGCATTCGCGGTACGTCCGACTTGCAGGACAAGACCGTTGTCGTGATGAAGGGCGACAGCGCCGAGGAGTACGTCAAGGCGAACCGCTTGACCACGCAGATCGCGACGACCGAGACGATCGAGGACGGACTACGCCAGCTGGCGGCCGGCAAGCACGACGCGCTGGTCGTGCAGACGCTCGCCGCCGAACGGCTGATCGCCGAACTCGGCCTCTCAAATCTCGTGCTGGCCGGGCCGCCGCTCGCCCGCTATCACGACTTTGCCTTTGCCGTGAAGAAGGGCGACGCCGAGTTGCTCGCCGTGCTCAACGAAGGGCTGGCGCAGGTGATCGCCGACGGCACGCGCGAGCGGCTGCGCGAGAAGTGGATTGCGCCGTCGCGTGACGAGCAATACGAACATGCCGTCCAGATCGCCCTCGCCGTACTCGGCGCGCTTCTTCTGGCCGGCGGTGTCGCCTATCTGTGGCTGCGTACGCTACAGGCGCAGGTGCGGGCGCGCACGGCCGAGCTGGCGATTGCCAATCGCCAGCAGCAAGAGGAAATCCGCCGACGCGAGCAGAGCGAAGCGCGCTTTCGCGACCTGTTCGAGCAAAATTCCTCGGTGATGATGCTCATTGATCCGGCCTGTGGCGCGATCGTCGACGCCAACCGCTCGGCGATCGACTTCTACGGCTACGCGCGTGACGAATTGCTGCAAATGTCGATTTCCGCGATCAATACCTTGCCTCCGGAGGAAATCGCCAAGGCGCGTGAGCGCGCCCAGCGCGGCGAGTGCAAGTACTTCGAATTCAAGCATCGGCTGGCGTCGGGCGAGGAACGTGACGTCGAAGTGCACATCACGCCGATCGGCGACAACGAGCGGCCGCTGCTCGTCTCGATCGTCAACGACGTCAGTGCGCGCCGGCGCGCGGAGCGCGAACTGGAGCAATACCGCGGCCATCTGGAAGAGCTCGTCGCCTCGCGCACGGCCGAGCTGATGCGCGCCAAACTCGCCGCCGAATCAGCGAATGTCGCCAAGAGCGCCTTCCTCGCCAACATGAGCCACGAGATCCGCACGCCGATGAACGCCATCCTCGGCATGGCCGCCTTGCTGCGACGCAGCGCGGTCACGCCCGCGCAGGCTGACAAGCTCGAAAAGATCGACGGCGCGGGCAAACATCTGCTCGCAATCATCAACGACGTTCTCGATCTGTCGAAGATCGAAGCCGGCAAGCTGCTTCTCGAAAGCGCACCGGTGGCGATCGAACGCGTGATCAACGACGTCGCGCAGCTGGTCGCACAAGCGGCGCGCGACAAAGGTCTCGAGCTCAAGATCGAAGTCGGCGCGGGTGCCAATACGTTCCCCGACAACCTGCGCGGCGACCCGACGCGGCTGCAACAGGCGCTGCTCAACTATGCAACGAACGCCGTCAAGTTCACCGACACGGGACGCGTCACGCTGCGCGCCGTGCTGCTCGACGACGGCGAAGCCGACGTGCGGGTGCGCTTCGAAGTGAAGGACACGGGCATCGGCATCGCGCCGGACGCGTTGGCGCGACTTTTCGGTGCTTTCGAGCAGGCCGACAACTCGACCACGCGCAAGTACGGCGGCACCGGCCTCGGTCTGGTGATCACCCGACGCCTCGCCGAGCAGATGGGTGGTGAGGTCGGCGTCGACAGTACGCCGGGCGTCGGCAGCACCTTCTGGTTTACGGCGCGCTTGGAGAAGGCGCCTGCCGATGCGGTGAGCGCGCCACAGCCCGGGGTCGTCGACGCCGAGGCGCTGATCCGCCAGCGCTACGCCGGCGCGCGCGTCCTCATCGCCGATGACGAGGCATTGAATCGGGTGGTCGTGCAGTCCTTCCTCGAAGCGTCGGGGCTCGTCGTCGATGCCGCGGAAGACGGCGAGCAGGCGCTCGAACTGGCGGCGGCGAACGACTATTCCTTGATCCTGATGGACGTGCAGATGCCCCGGCTCAACGGTCTCGACGCCGCGCGCCAGCTGCGCGCGCTGCCCGGTTACGGAGCGACGCCGATTCTGGCGATGACCGCCAACGCTTTTGTCGAAGACAAGGAGCGTTGCGTCGCCGCCGGGATGAACGACTTTGTCGCCAAGCCCTTCAACCCGGATCTGCTGTTTGCCTGCCTGCTCCGCTGGCTGGGCGAAAACGGCGGCGGACACGATAGACGGTTCGATCAGACATCATGAAGCTGCGCACGCGGATGTGGATGATTCTCGGCGTCACCCTGATGGTTATTCTCGGGGTGGATCTGGCGGTGGCCTGGCGTCGGATTCAGGCCGACCAGCGCAGCGAGCTGGAGATCGACGTCCACACCATCCGCGGCATCCTCATGGCCACGCGCCGCGTCTATCACCAGCAGTTCATCCAGAGCGGCCTGCCGGTCACCGAGGCGACGGTGGGCTTTCTGCCGGCGCACGCGATGGCGCGGATTTCCGCCGAATACAAGGTGTGGAACAGCAACGGCTACCGCTTCAACAACGTCTCCGACCGTCCGCGCAATCCGGCCAATAACGCCGACGCGTTCGAATTGGCTGCGATGGGCTATTTTCGTGCCAATCCGAAGGCGACGGATCGCACCGAACCGATCGTCGAGAGCAACGGCACGCGCTGGCTCCACTACACCGCACCGATCTGGATCGAAGGCTACTGCCTGCAATGCCACGGTGCGGAGAGCGCGGCGCCGGCCAGCATCCGCGAGGCGTATCCGGCCGCCTCCTACGACTACAAGGTCGGCGACCTGCGCGGCGTAATGAGCATCAAGCTGCCGATGGAGCGCTACGATGCCGTGGTCGCGCAGCGCTTCCGCTCGAGCCTGATCCGCGACGGACTGACCCTGTTGCTCACCTTCCTCGCGCTCGGGTACTTCATGGAACGCTTTGTCCTGCGCCGCATCGAGTCCTTGCGTGCGACGACGCGCCGCGTTGCCGAAGGCGATCTCGGCGCGCGCGTGCCGGTGCGCGGCTCGGACGAGCTGACCGAGCTCGCCGCCGATTTCAACCGCATGGCCGAAGCCGTCGAAGCCCGAATCGGCGAGGTGCACGAGCTCAACGCTGCGCTGGAGACGCGCGTCGCCGAGCGCACGACCGAACTCGCCGCCGCCAAGAAGGGCGCCGAAGCCGCCAGCGAAGCGAAGAGCGCTTTCCTCAGCAACATGTCGCACGAAATCCGCACGCCGATGAACGCCATCCTCGGTCTCACACACCTGATGCGCCACGATGCCACGCCCACGCAGGTCGAGCGGCTGGGCAAGATCGACACGGCCGGCAAACACCTCCTCTCGATCATCAACGACATCCTTGATATTTCCAAGATCGAGGCCGGCAAGCTGCAACTCGAGCAGCGCGATTTTTCGCTTTCCGACGTGCTCGACCACGTGCGCTCGATCCTCGGCGAAGCGGCGCGCGCCAAGGGGCTGGAGATCCGCATTGACGCTGACGGCGTGCCCGTCTGGTTGCGCGGCGACGTCATGCGGCTGCGCCAGGCGGTGCTCAATTACGCCGGTAACGCGCTCAAGTTCACCCAGAGGGGGCGCATCACCCTCGCGGCGCGGCTGCTCGAAGAACGTGGCGACGAGCTGCTCATGCGATTTGCCGTCAGCGATACCGGCGTCGGCATCGAGCCCGCGCGCCTGCCGCAACTGTTTGAGGCGTTCGCGCAGGCCGACGCGTCGACGACGCGCGAGTTCGGCGGCACCGGCCTTGGCCTTTCCATCACCCGGCGCCTGGCCGCACTCATGGGCGGCGAGGCCGGCGCCGAGAGTACGCCCGGAGAAGGCAGTGCCTTCTGGTTCACCGCGCGCGTGCAGCGCGGGCGCGGCATCCTGCCGCAGGTCGCCGTTCCGCCGGTCGATGCCGAACGGCAGCTGCGCGAGCGGCGCTCCTCCGCGCGCCTGCTGCTCGCGGAGGACAACGACATCAATTGCGAAGTCGCGCTTGCATTGCTGCACAGCGTCGGCCTCAGCGTCGATGTTGCCGCCGACGGCCAGGTGGCGCTCGAACTCGCGCGCCGGCAGCGCTACGACCTCGTGCTGATGGACGTGCAGATGCCCAATCTCGATGGCATGGATGCAACCCGCGCCATCCGCGCGTTGCCCGGCTGGCAGGACGTCCCCATCCTGGCGATGACCGCCAACGCTTTTGACGAAGACCGTCAGGCAGCCGAGCTGGCCGGCATGAACGACCACGTCGCCAAGCCGGTCGATCCCGATCAGCTCTTCGCCACGCTCGTCAAATGGCTGCCGCCCGCCGTTTCATCCGCTGGCGCCGGTGTGGTGCCGGCGGCCATGCCGGAGATAGACACACCGGCCACGCCGCATGATCCTGATGAAGCGGTGCGCGCGCGTCTGGCTTCGATCCCCGATCTCGACATGGATGCCGGTCTGCGCTTCTTCAACGGGCGACTGTCGAGCTATCTGCGTCTGCTCCGTCTCTTCGTCACGCACCACAAGGACGATGTCGAGCGCATGGCGCAACTGATCGAGCGCGGCGATCTGGCGTCCGCCGAGGATGTCGTGCATAACCTCAAGGGTTCGGCCGGCAACCTCGGCGCGCAGGCGATTCATTCCCAGCTCAACGAACTGCACGCGGCCATCCGCGCGCGCGACGATGCCGCGGCGCAATCGGCGCTGCAGCCGCTGGCCGAGCGTTTCCCGCGGCTCATCGAGTCGTTGCAGGCAGCGCTGTGTTCGGCGTGATGGTCTCGCGTCCCTGATGTTCGGCGGCGACCGTAATCGAATGAACGGGGGCGCAACGTGAGTCGGCCGACGCTGACCGTCGAACAGGCGCGCCGACTTGCCCTGGCTGCCGGCGCCGGTTTCCACCGAGCCACGCGACGCGGCCCGGAGGCCGTCGCCGAAATCGTCGATCGTATCGGCTACGTTCAGATCGACACGATCAGCGTCGTCGAGCGGGCGCATCACCATATCCTCGCGACGCGGATTCCGCGCTATCAAACCGAATGGCTGGAGCGTGCGCCGGTCTTCGAATACTGGGCGCATGCCGCCGCCTACCTGCCCTGGCGCGACTTTCGCTACACCTTGCCGCGCAAGGAGCGCATCAAGGCCAACGGCCACGACTGGTTTCGTGCGGACAAGACCGAGGCCGAGCGCGTGCTGGAGCGCATCCGCAGCGAAGGGCCGCTGATGGCGCGGCATTTCGAAACATCCCGACGTCCCGCCGGCTGGTGGGACTGGAAGCCGGCCAAACGCGCGCTCGAATACCTGTTCATGGCCGGCGACCTGATGGTCGTGCGGCAGGGTTTCCAGAAGGTCTTCGACCTCACCGAGCGCGTTCTGCCGCCCGGCACCGATACCCGGATACCGACGCCGCACGAGCAAGCCGCGTGGTACGTCGACCGTGCGCTCGACGCCTGGGGTCTCGCCGCACGCGATGAAATGGCCTACCTGCGCAAGGAACACGTCGCCCACATCGACGCGGTGCTGCGCCAGCGCGAAGAGCAGGGGAGCCTGCTCCGCGTCACCGTGGAAGGTATTCCGAAAACCGCGCACTGGGTTCGCCCGGTCGACCTCGAACGCATCGACGCCGGCAAGGCGCCGGACCGGACGTTGCGCATCGTCTCGCCCTTCGACCCCTTTCTCATCCACCGCAAGCGGATGCGCCGCCTGTTTGGTTTCGACTTCGCCATCGAGTGCTACCTGCCGGCCGCCAAACGTACCTTCGGCTACTTCGCGTTGCCGCTCCTTCAAGGGACCGACTTCGTCGGCCTGCTCGACGCCAAAGCCGACCGCAGCGCCGGCCGGTTGATCGTCCAGAACCTCCGCTACGACGGGCCGGCGAAGCGGCGCGCACCGTTCGACCGGTCACTGAACAAGGCGCTCGACGCCTTCGCCCGCTTCAACCGCGTCGCGCCGCCCTCGGCTGTGTAGCCCGGGCAATCCGGGCCGAACCGCGAACGATCCTTCGCCGCCGGCGTCCACCGCACTCAAGCCGTGACGAGGAGAAAGAAATGCCGAAGTACCGCAAGACCGAAGAAGCCCTGCGCAAGCTAACGTCAGAGCAGTATCGCGTGACGCAGCAAAGCGGAACGGAGTATCCCGGAAGCGGCGAATACCTGCACAACCACGAGCCCGGCATCTATGTCGACATCGTCTCCGGCGAGCCGCTGTTCGCCTCGTCCGACAAGTTCGAGTCGGGTTGTGGCTGGCCGAGTTTCACGAAACCGATCGAACCCGCCAACATCAACGAGCGGCGCGATGTCAGCCACGACATGATCCGCGTCGAAGTCCGTTCGGTGCATGCAGATAGCCACCTCGGCCACGTCTTCCCCGACGGCCCGCGCGACCGCGGCGGCCTGCGCTACTGCATCAACTCCGCCGCGCTGCGCTTCGTTCATAGCGACGCCATGGCGGCCGAGGGCTACGCCGAATACCTCGATCAAGTGGAGGGCGTGCAATGAGCGAAGAACGCGCCATCCTTGCCGGCGGCTGCTTCTGGGGTATGCAGGACCTGATTCGCCGCCTGCCCGGCGTGTTGTCGACCCGCGTCGGCTACAGCGGCGGCGACGTCGCCAATGCCTCCTATCGCCACCACGGCACACACGCCGAAGCCGTCGAAATCCTCTTCGACCCCGCGCGCATCAGCTACCGGCAGCTTCTCGAATTCTTCTTCCAGATCCACGACCCAAGCACGCGCAATCGGCAGGGCAACGACATCGGTACCAGCTATCGCTCGGCGATCTACTTCGCCAGCGACGAGCAACGCAGCATTGCCGAACAGACGATCGCCGACGTCAACGCCTCCGGCCTGTGGCCCGGCAAGGTCGTCACCGAACTCGCTCCGGCCGGCGACTTCTGGGAGGCCGAGCCCGAGCATCAGGACTACCTCGAGCGCTATCCCGACGGCTACACCTGCCATTTCGTGCGTCCGCGCTGGCGGCTCGGTTTGTCGTAGGAGCCCGACTTTGTCGGGCGATTGGGCGGGTTCTTCGGCACGGGCGCCGTTATCGCGCAGAAAATCTGCGCTCCCACATTGAGGGCAGCGCGTCGTGGGAGCCCGATTCATCGGGCGATAGCGGCGTATCTTCGAAGCGCCGCCGCCATCGCAGCGAGCTGCGCTCCTTGGGAGTGCCGGCGTTTTCAGACCGCCATGCCAAACCCCAGCAGGCGCACCCGTTCGCGGAACTTCTCCAGCTGTTCGCTGCGCACCACCAGCGTCTTGCCGCCGGCCGACTTGCACAGCGCGGCCGTTTCCTTGTGGCTGGCGATCGCCTCGGCCACTTCGGCGTCGCGGCATTCGACCAGCACGGCGCTGCCGGCGAGCTTCAGCGCCCGACCGTTCTTCGCCGACTGGCGAATGAACGACTCGACCGGATCGGGCAGCGGCATGTCGTCGCGTGCTTCGAGGAAACGCCGCAGTTCGTCGATGTCGAAGCCTTTCTCGACCGCCGCCAGCGCCCGGCCGCGATCGAGCAGCCAGCAGCCCGGCTGCACCGGCTCGGCCCAGCGTTCGAGCAGCAGCGATTCCTCCGGATTGAGCGTGCCGCCGACGACGTTGATGCGCAAGCTGGGCAGCACCGACAAGGCGGCCGACGGCTTGGTTTCCGCCGGCCGATACGCGTCCGCCAGCCCGAGAATGTAGGCGCCGAGCCGCGTCAGCCGGATGCAGCGCAGGCCGTCGTAGCGGCTCAGGCAGCTCAGGTCGTCGACGCCCCACATGTGGCGGTAATCGCTGCGTGCGTTCACCGGATCGCGGAAGGCCACATCGACGATGCCCAGCGTCGCCGCGTACTCCATGAGCAGGGCGAAGATGTAGCGATCCTGCAGGATGTTCCAGCCGCCGTAGCCGTCGTAGCCCAGACTGCCGTAGTCGCGGCTGCACACGTAGAGCGACCACGGATCGTGCGCCACCGCGAATTCCAACCCGGCGGCGCGCATGTAACGCGAGAACTCGTCGACCGCCAGCCAGCCGCCGACCGGGCACTGCCGCAACGCCTCCTCGATGACCGTGCGCCGGCCGGCCACCGCCGTCATCACGCGCCCCTTGCCGCCTTGTCCCTTGATCGCATCGACGCGGCTGAACTCATCGAACCACGTTGTTTTCAACCACTTGCGCCACAGCACGCGCAGTACGTCCGCCGCCGACGCGGAGAGCGCCTTGATGCCCGCCGGTGTCAGCGCCAGCCGGCTGCCGTTGCGCGCCGCAAGGCCACCGGCCTGCAGCAGCAGAGGCCAGGCGAAGGCGCGAATCGGGCCGACTTCCGTATCCCACTTGCGCTTCTTCTCGACCCACGGGTAAAAGTCGCCGCCCGGCAGCGCAACCAGCAGCGCGCGCAGGCTCGCCGCCCCGGGCTGCGCCGTCTTCTCGCTCACCTGGATGCGCGTCTGCTCGATCGTGCTCAACATCACCGCCAGCTCGCGCAAGGCGTCCGGTTCGCCGAGGCGGAGGGTCAAGCCGTCTTCTTCAGGCAGGGCGTCGATGCCGCGCATGGCCACCGGCGGCGGCGCCGGCACGAATTGCTTCAGCCGTGCGCGCAGGTCATCCGGCACCAGCGAGCCGTTGATCTCGCGTGCGTAGTGGATGAACAGGCCGAGTGCCGACAGACGGTTGCCTGTGTACTGGTGCGACTTGACGCCGGTGAGTCTGAACGCCGGCTCGGCACCGTACTTCGCGCGAAACTGGTCCTTCGAATACAACCCATGCGGATGATGCACACACTCGGCGACCGCCTGCCGCTGCAACTCATCAAGCCCCGACCAGATCGCTTTTACCTCGGGCCCGAGCAACTGCGCGACGATGAAGTCGACGATTTCATTCTTCCGCGTCGGCTTCTCACCCGGCAGATGACTCGCCAGATCCTTCAGGTCGGGCACGGTCAGGGCGGTCAGAACGTCTTTCAGGAAGATGGGCATGGCAGGGCTCGATCGGGGCGAAAGGCGGAGATTGTGGAAGCACCTCCGGGCGTTGGCAACAGAGGCAGGCTGCCTGTCTTCCGGGCCATGCGCTAAACTCCTGCACTTCGCAGATCAACCCGCCACCCGAGTCCGCCATGCCCGAGATCGTCTTCAAGGGGAAGGAATACGTCTACAACCACCACCTCGGCGTGCCCTACCGGCCGCTGATCCCGCACGCCGAAAAGGGCATCGGTCCGGCCGACCTGGCGAGCAATCTGGTGATCCACGGCGACAACCTGCACGCCCTGAAGAGCCTGCTGCCGCGCTACGCCGGCGCCGTCGACCTCATCTTTATCGACCCGCCGTACAACACTGGCAACGAAGGCTGGTGCTACAGCGACAACGTCAACTCGCCGATCATGAAGGAATGGCTGTCGACCAACCCCGTCGACGGCGAGGACCTGCTGCGCCACGACAAATGGCTGTGCATGATGTGGCCGCGCCTCGTCCTCCTGCGCGAACTTCTGTCGGAAACCGGCTCGCTGTGGATGACGCTCGACGACAACGAGGTACACCGGGCGCGGATGATGCTGGATGAGATTTTTGGGGAGGAGGCGTTCATCGCCAACGTGGTCTGGCAGAAGAACTATGCGCCGAAGAATACCGCGCAGTTCTTTTCCGAAGACCACGATCACCTGTTGGTCGTGGCGAAAGACCGCGAGCTGTGGCGCCCGCGCCTGCTGGAACGCACCGAGGAGATGGAGGCGCGATATAGCAACCCCGACAACGATCCTCGCGGCCCGTGGAAATCAAGTGATCTATCCGCACGGAATTACTACGGCGAAGGAACCTACGCCATCGAATGTCCAAGCGGTAGGGTGATCGCGGGGCCGCCGTCGGGAACCTACTGGCGTGTCAAGAGGGAGAAATTCCTTGAAATGGATGCTGATCGGCGCATCTGGTGGGGTGAGGACCGCAACAACGTGCCGGCGATCAAGCGCTTCCTCTCCGAAGTCAAACAAGGCCGTGTGCCGCAGACGCTATGGTTCTACGGCGATGTCGGACACACGCAGGATGCGAAGAAGACGCTGCTCGAAATGGGGCTACTCAAGGGCGAGGAAACCACCATCACACCGAAGCCGGTCGGCCTGGTCGAGCGTGTGCTGGAAATCGGCGCCGACGAGAACGCGCTGATTCTCGACTCCTTCGCCGGTTCCGGCACCACCGCGCACGCGGTGCTCAAGGCCAACGCGAAGGATGGTGGGCGGCGGCGTTTCATCCTCGTCGAAGGCGAGGATTACGCCGACCGGCTGACCGCCGAGCGCGTGCGCCGCGCGATCAAGGGCTACGCCTGGGTTGGCACGCAGCGCGAGACACTGCTCGAAGAGAAGATCACCTTCAGCCAGTTCAAGAAGGCCGATGCCTGGCTGGAGAAGATCGAGGCCATTCGCCGCGAACACGGCCTCGCCGAGACGCCGGGCGATCTGGCCGACCAGGGCAGCGCGAAGAAGCCGCGCCGCTTCGGCAAGATCGAGGTGAAGCTCGACGACGGCGTGCTGCGCGTCGAAGGCGTGCGCCAGGTTTCCGAGCGCGCGCCGGGGCTCGGTGGCGAATTCACCTACTGCACGCTCGGCGACGCGGTGGAACTGGAAAAGCTGCTCTCCGGCGAGTCGCTGCCGGCCTTCGAGGCGCTCGGCGCGTGGCTGTTCTACACGGCGACCGGCGGCGTGCTGCCGGCCATCGCGGCGGAGTCAAACAACTCGCCACCGTGGTATCTCGGCGAGGCCGCCGACCGCCACGTCTGGCTGATCTATCGCCCGGAACTCACCTTCCTGAAAAGCCCGGCGGCGGCGCTGACGCTCTCGGTGGCCGACACCTTCCGGCGCTGGGGGCTCGACTACGATGCCAAACGCGGCGACCCGAAAGGCCACCTCGTCTTCGCGCCGGCCAAATACATGAGCAACCGGCAACTCAAGGACCACGGCATCGACTTCGCGCCGTTGCCGTTCGCGCTGTATCGGGAGGGTTGAGATGGAAGAACAGAAACGTAACGCGCTGCAACTGGATCAGTTCGAACGGGCGTTCGCTGCCCTGCAGGAAGCGATCGATACCGACGACGGCGACAAGAAGTCGCGCGATTCGATCCTGCTCAGCTTCGTGTTTTCCTTCGAGATGGCCTGCAAGTCGATGCGTAGTGCGCTGGCCCTGCTTGGCCTGAATGTCGCCGACTATGCGTCGGCCATCCTGCGCGGTGCCTTTCAGGCGAGGCTGTTCGACGAGCCCGGCGCCTGGGAGAAGCTGCGCGAGGATCGCAATAATGTGGCGCACGCTTATGACGAAGAGCGGGCCATCGAAATCGCGGCGCATGTTCGCGACGAGGCGCCGCGTCTCTACGCGCGGCTGCTGGATGAACTGCGGAAGCTATGAGCATCGCCACGCCTTCCGATCGCGGTGCGCCGTTCTTCGGTATCGACGAATACATCGTCGCCAAGCTGCATGGCGTCTTCGAGCAGACGCCGGGCCTGGAAGCCGTCTGGATTCACGGTTCCCGGGCGCGCGGTTATGCGCGCCTCGAATCCGACATCGACCTGGCTATCGACGGCGCTTCACTGGACGAGCAGGCGTTTTCCAGACTCAAGCGGCGCGTCGAGGATCTGGAACTCGTTTACCGCACCGACATCGTCTGGCTACAGAAGATCAAGGACGAGCGCTTCCGGAATGAGGTCCAGACCTACCGCCAGCTCTTCTGGCAACCCCGCCGCCACGCGGCGGACGTCGGGGCGGTCGGCGGCGTCGTGCTCAAGGACTTCCAGAGTCGCGTGCTCGATGCGCTCGGCGATTACATCGAGGAGCTGAAGCAGAAGGCGGCGAACGCGCACGCGGCGCAGAGGGCCTTGCGCGCGATGGAGAACATGGCCGATCTGGCGCGCGAGGCCGGCGATTTTCCGAAGCAGGCGTGGCAGGCGCTGAACGCGCGCCGCACGCTGCCGGCGGCCTTCGCCGAGCGCCCGCACTCGAGCCGCTTCGACGGCGCCGGTCGGCCGATTCCGAACGTCTGCCTGAAAGTGCCGACCGGCGGCGGCAAGACGCTGCTCGCGGCGTCCGCCGTGGCGCGCGTCTTCTCGGCCTATCTCGGCCGCCATGCGGGGCTGGTGCTGTGGATCGTGCCGAATGAGGCGATCTACCGGCAGACGCTGAAGGCGCTCGCCGACCGCGATCATCCGTACCGGCAGATTCTCAACGTGGCCGGCGCCGGGCGGGTGAAGATCCTGGAGAAGAACTCGCCGCTCTCGCGCCTCGACGTGGAGAGCAATCTCTGCGTGATGGTGCTGATGCTCGCCTCCGCCGCGCGGCAGAGCAAGGAGACGCTGCGCTTCTTTCGCGACCGTGGCAACGTGCGCGGCTTCCTGCCGCGCGAGGACGATCTCGACGCGCATTGGGCGCTACTCGAACAGGTGCCGAACCTCGATGTATACGCCGCCTGGGGGCAAAGCGCGGAAGAGGCGCGGGCGCAGAAGGGCAGTGTCGTCAAGAGCTCGCTCGGCAACGTGATGCGCCTCTTGCGACCGCTCGTCGTCATGGACGAGGGTCATCACGCCTACACCGAGAACGCGCTGCGCACGCTCGATGGCTTCAATCCCTGCTTCCTGCTCGAACTCTCGGCGACGCCGCGCGTGGCGTCGGCCAAGGGCAGCGGCTCGAACATCCTCGTTGACGTGCGCGGCGCCGATCTCGACGAGGCGCAGATGATCAAGCTGCCGATCCGCGTCGACGTGCAGCACTGGAACGACTGGCAGAGCTGCCTCGCGGCGGCGGTGCAACGACTGGAAACCCTGCAACACGAGGCGCATGTCCTGCAGGGTGAAACGGCGCGCTACATCCGGCCGATCCTGCTGGTTCAGGTCGAGCGTACCGGCGCCGATCTGCGCGACGCCGGCTTCATCCACGCCGAGGACGCGCGCGCGTATCTCCTGCAACTCGGCTTGTCCGAGCGGCAGATTGCGATCAAGACCGCGGAAAAGAATGACCTCGCGCAGCCCGAGAACCTTGATCTGCTCTCCAGCCAGTGCGAAGTGCGTGTGATCATCACCAAGCAGGCGCTGCAGGAGGGCTGGGATTGCCCCTTCGCCTACGTGCTGTGCGCGCTGGCTGCCGGCCGCAACCCGGCGGCGATGACGCAGCTCGTTGGCCGCATCCTGCGCCAGCCGCAGGTCGCCAAGACCGGGCGCGAGCCGCTCGACGCCTGTTACGTGCTGTGCCACGACGCGCGCACCGGCGAGGTCGTGCGGGCGATCAAGAAGTCGCTGGAGGACGAGGGCATGGGCGACCTGGCGCTGACGGTGAGCGACGGCGAGACGGCGTCAACCGAGCAGCAGGCGGTGCGCCAGACGCGCCGCGCCAGGTTTGCCGGCGTGCGCCTGTTCGTGCCGAAGGTGACGTGGTGCGACGGCGAGCTGCGGCGCGAGCTGGACTACGAGAGCGACATCCTCGCCCGCGTGGCGTGGCAGAACGTCGATGTCGCGGCGCTGGCGCGCAACTGGGCGCCGGACGATCCTTACGCGATGACGGAGCACTTCGACGTCGATCTGTCGATCCTCGGGCGCGGCGGCGTGCTGCGCGACCGGAACGGCGAGCGGGACGGCGGCCGTCTCGACCGCGCGCGCATCGTGCGTGCGCTACTCGATCTCGCGCCGAATGCGTGGCTGGTATGGGGCTGGGTCGATGCCGTCGTCGCCCGCCTGCTCGATAACGGGTGCAGCGAGATGCGGCTGGCTGGGTCGAGCGCCGCGCTGATCGAGCGCCTGCGCATCGACGTCGAGCACGAACGCGACCGGCTGGCCGAGGCGGCGTTTCTCGGGCTGGTCGCCGAAGGTCGCACCGAGTTCGCGTTGCGCGCCGACGCGGCGGATTACGAACTGCCGAGCGAGGCGACGCTGACGTTGCCGGGCAAGGCCGAGCAACTGCCGATCATGCGTGAGGACCACCGGCCGGTGGAAAAGAGCCTGCTCGAACCGGCCCTGCGCACGCCGGACATGAACGCCTACGAACTCGCCTGCGCCGGCTATCTCGACAGCCAGCAGGCGCTGCGCTGGTGGCACCGCAATGTGGCGAAGTCCCAGTACGGCTTGCAGGGTTGGAAGCGCCACAAGGTCTATCCCGACTTCGTCTTCGCCTGCGTGGCAGGATCGGATGTTGAAAAGATCGTGCTGCTCGAAACCAAGGGCTTGCATCTGGGCGGCTCGGACGACACGCGCTACAAGCAGGCGTTGCTAGAACGGCTGTCGGTGGCGTTCAGCGACAAACGGCATGTACGCGGCGGGGAGTTCACCCTGGAAGGCGGTCGGCGGGTGGAACTGGCCTGCGATCTACTGTTCGACGAGGCGACGTGGCGGAATACGCTGCAGAGCCGACATTTTCAGCCCGGAAGCGTCGAGAGCCGGGAATATTGCTCCGGCCCGATGAAGTAGAAAGTCGCCGTCATACCGGCGAAAGCCGGTATCCGACCGAAGGGAGTGCAGCACCAGTGTCGGAGAGCAATCGCCCAATGGACCCCGGGCTCTGCACTTCCTTCGGTCGCTTTCGCCGGGGTGACGAGTTCGTACTTCTTCGGGCCTCATCAATAGTATTTTTTTCAATGAGTTATGGCCGTGTTTCCGGTTCTCGTCCGGATGGTCCATAAAAGCCGGAAACAAGGCTGACCGTGATTCCGCTGGCCTCGCTATGCGGAATCCAGCGCCGAATCGTAGCGGTGCGTCAGCCTGACGACCTCCCCCCGCTCCGCAAATACTTTCTCCAGTTCGCTCATCTCCGCGGTTTCGTGCCGGGTCAGCGCCCCGCCGCCCAGCCGTTCGCCGCGATAGCCGTTGACGACGAGCGTCGTCCGCTTGTCGAACCCAGCTGCCTCGACCAGACTCGCCGCAGTCCTCGCTTGCAGGAACAGCGTGACGTCGTTGATGAACAGGATGTCGCGTTGGGGTTCCAACCGGCCGATCAGCGCTTCGATGAGTTGCGCGTTGCGTGCCGCTTTTTCGAGTGCCTCGCTTTCGGAACTGGAACTGAGGCGCGGCGGTTCGAGGGGTGCGCGCAGGTCGAGAACTTGGCTTCCCTCCGGCGTCCGCAGTTCGCCGCCGGCGCCGACGATGCCGCGTTTCAGGGCGAGTTCGGGGGAGATGGTCGGCGCCAAGTCGAGCAGCGCAATCCGGGCGCCGAAGCCCTGCTGGCAGAGTTCGTTCAGCCAGCGCTTGCAGAGGGTCGTCTTCCCCGTGTTGACGTCGCCGATCACCAGGATTCTTCTCCCGAGGCATTCGGCGCCCGGCGCGGTCATCATCGGGCGGCCTCGCTCCGCTCCTTGCCGGAATAAGTCTCGGGCAGCAGGAGCAGCATGATGGCGCCGACGAGGTAAATGCCGCAGGTGAGCATCAAGCCGGTTTGCAGTCCGTAGGTTTTGCCGATCGCGCCGATGGTGAAGGGGGCGGCGATCGCGCCGATGCGGCCCATGTTCCAGCAGAAACCGCCGGCGTAGGCGCGCACATGCTCGGGAAACAGTTCGGCGTAGTAGGCGCCGAGAATGCCGCCGGAGCCGCAGAGGGCGAAGCCGACGACGGTGCCCCACCAGAACAGGAAGGTCGGATTCTGCACGAGGATGTAGATGGCGATGGCGACCGCGCAGAGCGCGAAGGCCGCCATCATCGCGCGGCGGCGCCCGATCTTGTCCGCCAGCCACCCGAAGAACTGGAAGCCGAAGAACATGCCGACGTACATCACGATCGAGAACCCGAGCATGGTCGTCACGTCCAGCCCCCGCTCCTTGGTCAGGAAGGTCGGAATCCAGAACGCGGCGCCCCAGTAACCGGCGAGATTGACGATGCTCACCAGCGTCGCCGGCAGGGTGATCCGCGCCAGATTGTTGGAGAAAATCGTCGTGATGCCGACCGTGCTTGGTCCGGTTTGGCTCTTCTTCTCGGCTGGTCGGGTGTCAGGCGGAATCAGGCGAAGGACGATCAGCGCGAAGGGGATCGATATCGCGCCGAAGGCGAACAACATCCGCCAGTCGATGGTGATGATCCAGCGGCCGACGAACGAGGCGACGACCGCGCCGATGGCGAAACTGCTGAAGACGAAGGACGCGGCGCGGGCGCGGTAGTGCGGCGCCCAGTGTTCGGCGATGAGCGCAGAACACGGCCCCCAGACGCCGCCAATGGCGAGTCCGGTGATGAAGCGCAAGACCATCCACGACGACCAGGTATCGACGAGGTACACGGCGGCCATGCCGACGCCGAGCCAGACGAGAGCGAGGACCAGCGAAAAACGGCGGCCGCGGTTCTCGGCGATCAGGCCGAAAACGATGCTGCCGAGCATGGCGCCCAAGCCGGTGGCCGAGCCGAGCAGTCCGCCGTCGGGGAGGGAGATTTCCAGAACCTTCAGCAGGACCGGCATGGCGATGGCCAGCACCATCAGGTCGTAGCTGTCGAATAGATAGGCGACAAAGCCTGCCCAGAGTACTTTGCAGCGATGTTCCGAACCGCTGGACGATATCGGTAGTGATTTCATTTTCTTGTCAGGGTGCTGTGGGAAGGGGGAGGCGCTTCCCCTCCCGTCGTCAGTCAGGAGGAATCAAATGAACGGTATGGAATCCGTTATCCCGACTTTCGCCGGGATGACGGGAGTGGGCTGAATCGGGCGCGCGCCCTTACAACTTCCGATAAACCTCGGCCCCGGTCTTTACGAATTCCACGGCCTTCGTTTCCATCCCTTTTTCCAGGGCGGCTTTCTCGTCAATGCCCTGTTGCGCGGCGAAGTCGCGCACGTCCTGCGTGATCTTCATCGAGCAGAAGTGCGGACCGCACATCGAGCAGAAGTGGGCGACCTTGGCCGATTCCTTGGGCAGGGTTTCGTCGTGGAATTCCTTGGCCTTGTCGGGGTCGAGGCCGATGTTGAACTGGTCGTCCCAGCGGAATTCGAAACGGGCCTTGCTCATGGCGTTGTCGCGGATCTGCGCGCCGGGGTGGCCCTTGGCGAGGTCGGCGGCGTGGGCGGCGAGCTTGTAGGTGATGATGCCTTCCTTGACGTCGTCCTTGTTCGGCAGGCCGAGGTGTTCCTTGGGTGTGACGTAGCAGAGCATGGCCGTGCCGTACCAGCCGATCATCGCGGCGCCGATGCCGCTGGTGATGTGGTCGTAACCCGGGGCGATGTCGGTGGTCAACGGGCCGAGGGTGTAGAACGGGGCTTCCTTGCAGTACTTGAGCTGGAGGTCCATG